>Ga0179591_1374969_pt1 | contig 10214 bp, 20 predicted proteins | sample CZOMad2_1_08_16f_FD_182891 | JGI IMG/M metagenome (GOLD analysis project Ga0179591, IMG submission 182891) | Vadose zone soil fungal communities from Angelo Coast Range Reserve, California, USA - CZOMad2_1_08_16fungal (PacBio error correction) | ecosystem: Environmental > Terrestrial > Soil >... | reverse complement strand
CCCTGGAAAATAGGAACGCCAGCCACAGCAATTTCTCCTCAGCCATGAATGTTCTTTCCCTCCTTCCATGAAAAATTGTTCCCCCCCCCCCCCGGCACAAGATTCCTGACGGCGCTTCCTTAGTGCGGCAAGAGGATCAGGCTCCCCGCTTCGATCCCTTCATGAGTTTCCCCCTCCGTCCTACTAAGAGTGGAACTTTTTCCTCTCTTCACACTGGTGGTTTCCTTTTCTAGCCCCTAGTTTTGCCCCCTGGAGTTTCGTGATGCAGTCAGAGCCTTTCAATGATTCCCTGTCTCAGTTTCCTTCGCCCTCTCCGGCAGCTATACCCCTCATGGCCTCTTGTCCCTCTTGCGAAAACAGAGGCAAGGCGTTTTCGACCCCCCTCCCCCTTGGCGCAGTTTTTTGTTTTTATCCGGAGTTTCCTTTTGTTGGTGTGGCGGGAGCTTTCCCCCCTCTCTTTCTGGCGGAACTCCTTAATTTCCCCCTCTCTTCGCAGATTGCAAGTTGATGTGCCTTCCGCCTCGCTTCTTACTCTCCGAGGGAGGGGGCTTACTTCGATTTATATGCTCTTTACTGTGTCTCCCTACTTTTTTTTTTCAATGATGGAATGAGATTTCCCCTTTTTTGAAAACTCCTGATAATGGTGGCTGGCTTTCTCCTTTTTCCTCGAGATAGCAATCTTTGTCCAAGAGGTCCTCAAGCGTCAATCTTTGTGTCTTTTTTCCTTCTCAGGACAGGGTCGAAGTGGTAGACGGCCCTCCCGTTTCAAGAGCGGACCAGCCTTTGTTACAACAACCTTTCTTTCCTCCTTCGTTCCTACGCTGTGCCTTTGGGCACAGCCCTTTAGCTCAGCTCTTACTATCTCATCGGTTTTGCAGGAACGCCTTTTCTCACTTTGCAGTCGTCGTCCGCAAGAACCCAACTCCCCCTCCACTGACTGTTTTTGTAATCTTAGATCTTGTTTCCTTTTCCTCTTGGAGCCGGAACTTTCCCCTTTGCAGATCCCCTCCCCTTTCATGGTCAACGCCGCCCCTTTCCCGATGCAAGCATCAAGCCCTATCGTCCCTCTCCTCTTAAGTTATTGAGTTTTAGGACGGCGTCCCTCCCCTTCTCGGATAGGGGGCTCCGGAGCTCTTTTGGTACTCAGAGGCCCCTTTTGCTGTCGTCGTCTCTCATAGGATACGCCATGTTTCTTTTCAGAGCCCTACTTTTTCTACAATCATCTGGGTGCGTCGGTTTCCCCTTTCACCCACCTTTTTGAAATGAGCGCCCCTTTCGTATTGAAAATGTTTCGCGGTTCGAATAAAGGGAGCCGGAAACGGCTCTTTGCGGCCGGAGTGCACGCCCTCTCAGCGACTACGGCTCCCCCCTCAAAGGTCAAGCATCTTGACCCCCGAGCAAGTTTCTGTCCCGATTCCCTTCTAAACCCTTAAAGGATCTCGCCTCTTTTCCTCCGTTGGTGGTTTGCTGCTCGATCGTTAGATACCTCCTCCGAGACTTCTAATTTCTTTTTTCATCAGATGATGACCGGGCCACTCCTTTTTTTTTTTGCGCTTGAGAGAGTCTCGGAGGACTTTCTTTTTCCCTGGCTCCCCCCGTTATGTCGGAACGCGAACGAACCCTTGTCCCTTTGGCAAGGACGCCCACGTAAATAACCCTCCCTGCAAACCCCCGCGGTACTTTCTCTCGGCTGGGCGCTGGGCTGCTTATCGATGTCAGCGGTTTTCCCCACCCAACCAACCCCCCAAACGCACTTCCCCCTTCCGGGTGTCGAAGTTCCCCTTTCCGGAGAACCCCTACTAAAATTCCACTCTCTGCTTCGCAGCCTCCCCCCCCCAGTCTGGCTTCCATTCCATTCACCACCCCGCCATACACCACGTTTCTCAGATCCTGCCGATCCACCTATTATCCCCCGCTCGTCCTATTCACACCCCGGCTATCCCACACCCCCACACCCCTCGCACTTTCGCCCTCTCCACCCGCTTGCGCCCTCTCCCACTATTCTCCTTACCCTCCCCCTCCCAACTGTCTATTTCTCTCTGCCCCCCGCTGCACACTAGGCTCCCCCTCTCCGTCTTCGCCCCGTCCTCTCTTGGTTTGGGTTCCCTTCGCCTCCTTCACTGGGCTTCTCCTTGCCCCAACTTACGTACAACACCAAACATAACGACACTCCCTCATCATAGACACCGCCTCTTTATCGCCCCGTCCCCTCTCCACCGCTCCCGCCTTTGCGCCCCCACCCCCCCCCCCCCCGCTACGGCGCTTCCGCCTGTTTCACCTCCCCCTCCCCCTCGCCCTCCCCACTGGCCTCCCCCCTTTCCTTTTCGGCAATGCTCCCTTCCCCTCTCACTATCCCTGCCTCGTTCCCTTCACCTTAGCTCTGTTCCGTTTCCTTCACCCCACACCCGCTCCCACGCTACTCTCCTCCCCGGTCACCCATTTCCTACCCCCCTATCCTGCCTCTACTTCCCCCCCCCCCCCCTTACCCCCAGGTAAGTTTCCCCTCTCTCCTCGAACGCTTTCTAACCTCGATGTCTCGCGGGCTCCAGCCTTTCCCCTCCCCACCCCAATCTAAAGCTCTCACGGTTTATCTCCCATGTTCGGTCTTCCCCCTTTCCAGAGGACTTCTCCCACACCCATGACATCCCCCCCCACGTTCCTCCTTTTACTTCCGTTGCGTAGGTGCCCCCGTAACTTCTTGTCGTCTTTTGTCAGGACGATGCGAGTCCTCTATTTCATCCGGCCCCCCTCGGAAACGGAGTTCTGTTTTTTTTTATCGTGATTCTTTTTTTTTTTCCTGCGGGACCATTCTGAGCATGTTCCCTTTTACGTTTATAAGGTTCAATATAGTGTACTTTTCCCCTATCAGCATGAAGCCCTTCCCCGTTTCTTCCCCTTCCACACACGGTTCGAAATTCCCCTTCAATGAGTGAATGCCGCCCCGACCTCTTGACTGCTCTCCGCTATACGCTGATATAAAGGTTTGCTTTTCCCCTGATCTATTCCCCTTCCGCACTTCCCCTGCTGGAACGTTCTTGCAGCCTCTGTTGTCCCAGAGGACGAGCTGTCTTCCTCCCTCCTCACGGCTTCACCCCTTTCCCCCAACTCGTCAAGAAGTCCCTTCCTGGCCGCTTTCGTCCTCGATTGAACCACTCCTCCGAGATTTTTTCCCGCCACCATGATCCTTTTCCTTTTATCCCGCCTGCGCCAGCATTGCCTTTCCTGGACTTTCCCCCACAGTCTCATTTTTTTCCGCGGAAGCGTTCTTTCCATAAATTTTATCGCCTCTCTTTTTCCGCCAGGGACGCGACTTTTCCCCCTTCCAGGCGGAAACTTCTTCCCCTTGGCTGGCCTTGTCCGAATATGGAAGCGGCCTTCCTCCTTAGTACCCATTTTTATGGCTGTTTCCCTCCTCCCCTTTCCGGTTTTTTACAGCAAGCGGCGGTAATCTTGTTCGGAGGTTTCGAGCGAAGTTTTCTGAACAGGTCCGGCTTCCCCAAAAGCGACCCCCTGCCTTATTTATCCAACGGAAACCCTGGCTTGTCGACCGCCCTCTTTGGACCTCTTTTTCTGAAGTATTCCCACGGGTAATATCCCTCTGATTCTACGGATGGGATAGGGGCCCCCCGTATGAATTCTCCTTTCGCATGCCCTTTTCCGCGACGGCGAACACTTTTCTCTTCGTTCTATCGGAGAAGGCGGTTGGGATTTCCCCCCAATTTTTATGGTCCCGCATTGACGCGATGCCCTTTTCGGAATTTTTTTTGTCTTTTTGCATAACGCTGTGGTCTGTCTTCCCTTTTCAAGGATACTCTCTTGTGCGAGTGCCCCATCCTTCCCTGACCCAGCTGGGAGAGATTATATTTCCCCTTCTTTGTCGTGACTCTTTCTTCCCCTTCCCTTTTTTTTTTCTCCTTTTCCCTTTTTCGTGGGACCGATACCTCCCCATTTCATACATACTCTTTCCAGGTGTCCCAGCAATCCTTTTTAGGCAAGTCTTCATCGTCTTTTTTTTTCCATCCCCGCGGGCATTTACGCATAAGTTTTCTCTTCTTGCCTCGGGGTCCTTCTCCACGGCTTGCTTTTTCGTACGCGCAAAGAATTCCCCCCAAATCCCGCAGTCGTGATTTTCTCTTGTTCCAAATAATCAAATTGCAGCGCCCTCTGACGCCGAGATTTTTTTCCCTTCGTACTAATTCTTTTGGTGCCCCCCCCCCCCCCTGTTCTTCACCCTCCCTTCGTTGGCGAAATTCGATCCCTTTTCTTCCGACCGCAGCCCCCATTTTTTAATAGAGTGACAAGCTCTTTTTCTCGGGAGATTTTTCTTCCCAGAATCTCCGCTCATTGATAACCGCTGCCCCTTTCTATCCAGTTTTGACAGGTTTTCCGGGTGTTCCCCTTCCCTCCACCCCCCTATGCACCATTGTTCTTTCCGTAGCAATCCCCGAAGCGAAACTCTTTATCAGTCCCCTTCGGTTTCCCAGGAGTGCAGTAAACTCCCCTCATTTTGACCCTCTGAGTCTCGTTGGTCTAGTCTGTAAACATCACAGTTTCTTTTCTTTTTTCCCTCAATGTTCCGTTTTTTTCATTTGGTGAAATCAGTCTTCTCTTCCTTTTCCTCTATACCTTCTCAAGGGCAAGTCGACTCCTTATTTTTTTCGATTTTGTGACATGCACATTTTGTGAGAGACGACTCTTCCCTCTATTACTTTTCTGAGGGTCCCCGTTTCTGGCTGAGCAACTGCTTTTAGACCTTTACCCATCGATATTCCTAAGCTGGAAGCACACTCCCCCTCATTTTCGCTACGGTTAACCACCTCGAGACCTTTCGGCAGGTCTTTTCTGCGTTTCTTATAGGGCTCGGTTTTTCATTCTGTTCAGTGTGTCCATTTTCCTCTTGCGACCTAAACGCCTTGAGGAGGTTCTTCCCGAACCATCTTCCTTCGAGGAACACCTCCTCTTAAGTTGGGACAATTCTCAGATATCCCTCCCCCCCTTCTTGAACGGCAGCCTGCTTTTTTTTCAGCTCAAGTCTTTCGAAATGTCTACCGCTTTTTAGCAAAGGAAGGCAGTCTTCCTTTAGCTCAACCTCCTGTTACTCCCCCCCTTCGTTTTGTTTCTTGATGTTATCGAAACTTTCATGGCCCTCTTTCCACCGATGTCCTCCTTATTAGCCGCAACATTCTTTCCCCCCCCCAGGTAGGCAACTAATGACTGCCTTCTGAAGAGGCTAGAGCCGTAAGATCCCCCCTCCTCGTTTTCCCCTTCCGAGAGAGCGCTTGGGCAAAGCTTTTTTTTTCCTCAAACGCCAGAATTTTGAGATTGCGCAAGAAGCGTTCTTTCTCCCCCCCCATGCAACCCTCCAGAAAGATTCTAGTAAGAACCGTCTCGACCGTCATTGAATCCAGTCTAGAGCCGTTTTTCCCCATCGAGTGGCAGATGCCTTCCGTCCTGTCCTGTTTCTCTGATGGATGGAGCCTTTTCACTAATCCCCGCCTGTGGGCTAAGCAGATTCCCATTTTTCCTCGCCATCGATCTTTCCCCCCTATTCTGATATATCCAGATGTGCATTTCCCAATTTTTTTCCACGTTTATACCCCTTTTCTCTTACCTTGATCTAATTCACCATTTTTTCCTCTCTTTAACAACTGTAAGCACCCATGAAAGTTCTATATTCTCCAAAGCGGAGTGTCCTTCCTTTTCTAACACCTCTGCGTGACCTCCCTTCTCCCAAGCTGAGACCTCTTCTCCGGGCACGGTCCCCTTTTCTTAAGGCATTCCATTAAGATAGTACACCTTTCTTTCCTAATTCGTGATGGTCTCCGATACGGAGGCTCCCGCTCTGGTGACCAGGTTTTTTTGTGCCCACCGTGGCTCTTTCCCCCAGGGCACTTCCTTCCCCAAAATGATCTCTTTGTTTAAGCCTTCACATTTCCCCCCCCTTCAGAGGCGGGGCGATCTCCCGCTTGAGGATTTGTCAACTCTATTCCCCCCCATGTTTTCACGCTTCTTCCTTCCAGGACCCCTCACGCCCACAATTAAGTCTTCCTTTTTGATGAATGGCCCCCCCGTCTTTGCCATTCCACTTCCTGAGAAGACCTTCGAACATTCTGTCTCTTCTCTTCGCTGATGTCTTTGGTTCCCCAAGAGAAAAATCAACCGCTTTCTTTTTCCTTCGTGCCTTTGGTTGCCTTCCTGGTTCCCCTTTTTGCTTTTATAAGATTGGAGTCTTTTCAGTTTTCCTGGTGATCCCGTCGCTTTCGGAAGAAGCGCCCCCCCTTTTTAGGTTTTAAACTTCTCAGGGGATCACCCAACGCAGAAATACGAGGTGGTTTCCTTCTAACTGCTCCAGTTCAACGGAGTGTGGGCCCCCGACGTCGGTCTTCCTTGTGGCCCCCGCCTTACCAAAGAAATTTCTTCCGTAGACTCTCATCCTTTCCCCGCTCCCCTTCACCCTTCCCAGGGATTATCCATCTCCCCATCTTGCAGGTCTTTTTCACTTCCCGAGTCGAATTTGTGTGTTCTCCCCACAATTTTAATCTTTCCCCTATCATGAACCTCTGTCTCCTGTATGGCATCGGCCTTTCCGAATTTTCCAAACAGGTCTCTTCCCAGCCGGTCTTTGACATCGTACGCTTTCTTCGGGCCCCCCCGCCGGAGCTGCTCCGCTTCGCCTCGTTTGAAGGCCCCCCTCCCCTCCTTGGCAGAAGATGGGTTAAGCCGGGACCCCTAGCGTTTCTTCAGACAATCCTTTTTTTAAGTGGGGCTAATCGCCCCCCCTCCTCCTTCCGAACGATGCAATTTCTCTGGTAAGTTCCCCTCCTTCCCTTTCCATCCCTTTCCATGACTCTTTCCGGTCAGGCAAGGCGGCGGCAGTTCACGATGACGCGGCTGGGACGACATCTCCCCTTTTTTTAATGGGAGTTAGCCTTGGGAACACCTCTCCCGGAAGAAAGATTATTGCCCGATTGCATTTTTCCAGTAACTTCTTCCTTATTACATTATCTTCTCCAGATCTTGTTCTTACGCCGACGCTTCTTTTATTTATTCATCGAATGTGTTCGTGTGGTCTTCTCGGCCCGTCCATGATGCCTTTGAGCAAGCTGTCGACTCCGTTGAACTTATGTGGGTCTCAGCTTTTCCGTTCTTTGAGTGTTCGACGGCGGTTCAGGTAAAGTTCCCCCTTTGTTGGCTCCTGCGTACTTCGGGGAAAACCGTGTGGCCTCCTCAGCTTTTGGTTTTTTTGGACTCCTTTTTCTCCCGCGACCCAGCGCCCTGTCCAACACCCTTTCATCGAGCTTTTTTCTGCTGAAGAGAGAGGGCCCCCTCTAGTAGCGCCGCGCGGTTTCCTTTTTCTCCGGAAAGCATTTGTCGCCCCCTTTCATTGTACGATAGTCCCTTTCGGGTGTTGCCATGCTTTTTTTGAGTCATGCTGAGCTCGAAGGCTTTCCCCCCTTTTTTACAGGCGCAATTCTTGACGATCGCCTTTATGGTCAACGCCTTTGCCCTCCTGCAGCTCAACACGTCCCTCTTCTTTTTGCGCCCCACAAGCCAAGCGGCCTTCGGCATAGCAATCCTTCCCCCCTCCGGATCGGGTTTTTCGGTCTCCCCCCTTTCGGAGAAAAACTGCCTCTTTTTGCTCGCGATCCCTGCATGTCCTCTCCCCCGTTCCAGCCGACCGCCAGTGGAGGTTCCGCACCTCCTCCCTTTTTTTCGGCACCTTTGGCCATGGACGCGACAAAAGGGATTTCGTTTCCCATGTCAAGGTTGTCCTTTATCCGGAACCGCGCCCTTTGCCTCTCTGCGCCCGCATAGCCCATCCTTTCCTCTCCCCCATTGGATGCCTTTTATCTGTCGTGCATTCATCTTCGCCCCCCTTCTTCGCCGCGTCGGAGAAAACCCTGTTCTGAAACCCCCTTTTCCTTTTGTTGAGAGAGATCCGTTCGTCTTGTTCGCCGCCCGCCGGCGATAGGCTTTCTGATTCCTCCCCTCCCCTCTTTTTCGAATGTGGATAGTCGGCGCTGGCTTCCCTTTTTTCGCAGGTGGGAGTTTTTTCCTTGTAGAACCCCTCGCACGCCCCATACTGGCAAAGGACGGCCACCGCACCTTTTTTTCTTCGGCATTGCACAGCCCTCTCCTTTATATGACCCTCCCCTTCTTTTGGGGAGCTGGGAGGCGCGACATGTCCTCGAAGGATGAGTTTCCTTCTTTTTTCCCGCGGAGCTTAACGGATTCATTCGGAACCATTCCGACTATTTTCTATCCCTCTTGGAGGGGTGAAGACCTTCTCACTCCCCAATTCTTTCTTTTTTTTTCTTCCGGCTTTTTACGCGGTGGTCTTTCTTTTCCTCCCGGGATAGTCAATTACCGGGTTTTCCCGTCTTCGTTTAATACGTGTTCTTTTCGACCCGTATCTCTCATCGTTCAGTTCGTCAACCCCTGTGCTGCGGAGATCGACATGCTTCTCCCAATGACGTTCCCTGCAGGATTCGTGCGTCTCTTTCCCCTCTCCTAACGGGCTGTGCCCTGCCTCCCTTTTGAATTCCGTCAGTTCCACGTTGTGCTTTCGCGCTGGGTCGCTGCGTTTTTTTTCACCCCTCTGTCCGAGATTTCCCGGCTTACTCGCCCTTCCACACTTTTCCCTTCATTTGAGACCCACAAAATCCCGCTCCTCCCCCCCTCTTTCCCCCCCCTAAGCGGATCGAGAGCGCCGTCCTTTTTTCTCCCCAGCACCATGATTTTCCCCCAGATGCTCTCTTCCCCATAATGGACTCCCTCTTTCCCTGAGACACCCCCGTCGCCTTCGAGGAAGTCCCCTTTTCTGCTTCCCCCTCTGGCGAGAGATAGCTTTCTTTTGATTACGCCTTTTTTCCGGTCCCCCGGACAATAGGCACAGATAAGGTTTTTGCGGTGTCACCGTCCTCCCACTTTTCCCCCCCCCGCTTTTCACCAACTCCTGAGTTTTCCTAGCTTTTTCGCACTCCTTTCCTCCCGTAACTCTTCGGTCCTCTTGAGGTGTAGATCTTTTTTGGATTCGCCCCCTTTCGGCTATCCCCCCACGTTTGCCCCTTCGTATCGTGGACGGGGCGCTTTTTCTGTCCCCACGGAAACTCTTCTAACGCTACGTTTCCCTCTTCGTCTTAAACCAACACAGTTTTTGAAATCAGTTGCTTCTTTACTTAACCCCCTCTCACGGTTATCCCTTAGAGAAGCTAATGCTTTGGCCCGTCTTCTGAAAAAGATTTTTCCCCTATTCATCCTTCTTTCCGGGTGGGATTGCCCCCCCCTGGATGATTTTTGACTCTTTCCTCGTAATAATCAGGAATAGTATTTTCCTCTCTGTGGATGGGCCTTCCTTTCTCCTAAAAGGCATCGCTTTTTGACCCTCAACCTGAGGCCCGATTTGAGATTCGTCTCTTTTGTTCTCCTCCGATAGGCTGCATTTCGTGGTCCCGCTTTTTTTTTTTCTTTTTCCTCCCCCGGACATTCAGACTCCTTGGTTCCCTCCTTCCTGTTAATCGGAAAGTCGCCCCCCCCTTACTTCCGTTTCTTCGGTCCCCCTTTTTCTCATAAGCTCTGCTTCGGAATCGGGGTCAAATTCTTCCCCCCCTTATGAAAAGGCCCCTTTCCCTTCTAGACCCCCTTCACTCACAATGCCAAGCAGTCCCCTTTTGATTTTTCTAGTTGCCATCAGCGCCTCCTTTACCTTTGCGTTAGATGCCGCCCCCCTTTCTTTCTCCTTTGATCGTTGGCGGAGTTGCTTTTCTTCTTCATCCTAATGTTGGAGTTTAAACCATTGGTCTCCAGTACTTGGTTTGATTTTTACATCGAGTGGACCCTCTCGTACTAGTCTTCCCCAGCGGGTTGTCTCCTTCTCCTAGAGCAGTGACGGTTCCCCTCTGCGAAGTTTTTGACCTTTTTCCCCGGTGGTGGACTAGCACTGGTGTTCCATCAAAAACCTCCAATTCGGGTTTTTTAGTAATCCCAGTCTCGGCCCCCCTGCACGCCTTATCCGGCACTTCCGTTTTCATTGCCGTACCTTTTTTTTGGATAAGAAGGGTCCCTTCTGGAGCGTAACCCAATCACCCGGTTTTGTTTTCTCACTGTGAGTGACACTACCTTTTCCCCCCTTAGAAAGGTCCTTAATTCTCTCTGCTGTTCCTCTAGGCACAATGTGGAGTAGATCCCTTTTCTGCAGGAGAATTGGAGATTTA
>Ga0179591_1359093_pt1 | contig 10214 bp, 12 predicted proteins | sample CZOMad2_1_08_16f_FD_182891 | JGI IMG/M metagenome (GOLD analysis project Ga0179591, IMG submission 182891) | Vadose zone soil fungal communities from Angelo Coast Range Reserve, California, USA - CZOMad2_1_08_16fungal (PacBio error correction) | ecosystem: Environmental > Terrestrial > Soil >... | reverse complement strand
GCCCGCTCAGGTAGTCGTCTCTCCTAGACCGCGGCCGGAAAACCTGTGAGCACGATTGCCATCCCCTCCCAGATGAGCGAGTCCAAAGAACACCGATCCCGTCTCCTTCGCTTTTTTTTCCCCTCCCTATGCAAGTCGTCGACTTCAGCCTGCGTCTGCCCCCCCGGCCCATGCGCTTTTGCTGACCGCGCTTTTCCTGTCGACCTCTCCCACACCCCATGCCACGGACTTAGTACAGTTCATCTGGGTCCTTTCTGACCGCGAACCGGTCACCTTCCCCATCGTCAATACCACCGATTGTCGTAGTGACGGCATTGTCATGTATAAGGGGTCTGAACCGCTCCCCTGTAGAACTTTGTCCAGTCCGCAGCCCCGAGAGCCTCTCCTGACTCGTCACGCTATGGGGCTTGCAGGGGATTTCGCATCCTCTCCTTGTCAGTGCAGACAACGGATGGGTTGAGCCATCACTTCTCTGGACTTAGCCAATTTTTTCGTCTCCCAGGCGCCAGAAGTTATGACGTGCAAGGCCCCGGCGACCATCGCCGCTTAGTACTCCTCTTAGAGTGCTTTGATGGTCGATGACAGGTGGTCAGCTACCTCTCCGTCTGATCTTCTCCGGGCGTTATTTGACTCCCTTTTCTCCCCTCTACGTTAATCTCCCCTAGAAGGCTGGTGCATAACTTATATAGTCGATTTTCCTTTCTGCAGGTCCGTGTCCAGAGTTGTATGCATCTATCTCGTGAGTTTACGGGAGAGACGGCCTTCCTAAGGTTCCCTTCCCCCAGTGGCTAAGTCCAATTGGCAAGGGGGTGAATCCGGTCCTCGGCGCGAGCTTCTCCTTTCACCTAACTTAAATGGTCTGCCCCTCCCATCCCCTGCCCCATCCTCTTCGTTCCAGCTCCCGAGCAGACTCCTCCCACCGATAAATGAGTGTCTTCATCGAAGCCCTAGTACAGACTCCTCCTTCTTCTGGATCCCCTCAAATTTGGCACAAGTAAGCAAAGTCCCAGGAGGGCAGTCGCTGCCCCGAAGTAGACGTGTGATTGCAAAGTTGATGTGTTCCTTCCATGCCCATTCTGTCCAGCATTCCCCCCCTGCCGCTGGACTGGGATTTTTTAGAGGGACCTGATGAGTGGACGGTTCCGCGTTTTAATAATTTTCCGCGTCCTTCTCGGTCTGTCGGCCTTGCGAACTCCCTCTGCCCCCTCCGAGTTTTTTCGGACCCAGGATTTCATGCGAAGAACCCGGGGCGGGCCAAGTTGGTGGACCGAACAGTCGACTTCCCTCTACTTGGTGTCTCCCTTAGGTAGGAAGACTATTATGGTTTTTTTTTTTCCGACGAATCCGGTTATTGCTTAACATCCCAACACCTTCTTTTCCCGACCGTCCCGGAACATTTAGGATAGACTCCCCGGTAGAAGTTACCTTTTCCTCAGAAGGAAGTCCTTTCCCCCCGCGTTCTCCTCTCGCGTTCTTCCCCTCCGAAAACGTCACCCCTCGCCGGGCCGCCGGACGGTTCGGCCCACCCGCAATGGCCGCTATTCGACCCCTATTTTGAAGACGGCAACCAGGCCGTACGGTTCTTTCTTTCTACGGCCGAGTTCGACACCGCGCTGGAGGTCCGTCCACCGGCTTTACTTCTTCTCCTGTGGCTTGCTCCCTTTTCCTTTAAGCGTCAGTTCCGAGCGGCCAGTGACTCAGGTGCCAAGAGGGCGTCAGTTCTTTACTCCGATTTTTTGTTAGAGAGCTGTTCTTCTCTTGGGCACTCCGGCCCTCTTCCTCGCGGTAACTTCAGTTTGGTGAATTTCTTCTGCCAACTGAGACCCTCCTTTTGAGTTAAGTGCCCGCGTGAGATCCTAGGGTTTTGCCGCTTAGAATTTCCTTCTCTCCTCCCTTTTTTTGTCAAAAACTTCTATTCGAGAGAGGCCTGGCTTGGTCGCGAAACTCACTCCGACTCTCCCGGCATCCCGAGTAGGGGTAGGCGGTCAGTCCCTTTACACTCGATGTTTATTACTCGAGTGCACCGAGGTCTTCGGCGCTTTCCGGCGAAATGTTTTTTCTCTCCCAATGACTGAGGTTCCTTTTACTGCGTTTAACCCGACGTGTTGGTGCCTTCTCCGTCTGGTTCGTCTCCCCCCCCCTGAACCCTATTCTTTCAGATGCTACCACCACGTCGTCAAGCTCTCGAGGACTTGTTTGGTCCACCCGAGAAGGTTTGTTTCGGTGGGAAGTTTTGGCCCCCGGCGATGGTCCCAGCTTGTTCTTCCCGCAGGAATATTCTCTTTCCCAAAACCGGGGTCTCCCGTTTATTCTACAAGAGTTGTTAACCGTCCCGCTCCGGTTTCCTTTCACGAATATGTGGCCCTTTTTACGCCCTCTGCCCCCCATTTCCTCAGCTTTCACAACCGATGATCCCGTGGCCGCAACCTAAAAGTCTCCTTTTTTCCCCTCGGTTTCCATCCTTTTCTGAAGAGGCCTGTGCATGCTCTTTGGGGTCCATGTTCGCTAGCGGAGTTCTAAGTAGCTTGCCTGGGTCTGATGCACGTCGGTATCCTTTTTCAGTCGTACGATCCCGGCTTCTTTCTTCAGCTTTCTTGATGTTGGCGCCCCGTGAAGGTCTTGAGTTAGAAGGAGTTCCTTCCGGCTCCCTCGGCTTTCACCCTTGCACGTTTGCTTCTTGTCACGGGACGACCGCTTTTTTCCGTCTTCCAGACTTAGCGCATTGACGATGCCCTTCATTCACCCCCTTAGCGGACTGACGCCGGAAGTGCGAGATCCTTTTGACGCCGGTGAAATCGTGTAGAATGGTAAGGAGAAGACTCCCCGTTTTCGAGATGACCTCTCCGCTTGAAACGTCGCCTCGGTTGACCCCACCATACGATCCACTCATCATCCGTATATTTCTTTCCTCTTGGGTAGTGAACGCCGTCATTTTCGCAACTTCCTTCTCCCTTTTCATTTTGTCTCCGAAGTTACGTAACGCTGAGGGATCCTTGAAGTTGTCTCTTTCCCGTAAGCGGAGCTCAATAAACTTTGATGCACAGAAAATGCGTTTTATTTTTCTTCTCCCTCTCTCGTGGCTTCCCCCCGGTTACCCTGGAGCTGTTACACACCTCAGGGAAGAACCTTGTCACTCCTCTTTTGATGGTAAATCCCTGGAAGTTCGACGTTCGCAAGTAACCTCCTTCTCTCGTGGCCTTGGGTGTATCTTATACAGGACCGGTTTAGCGGTCCCGGCCCTTCTCCTCGAAGTTTTCCCAGTTTGGTGGACGCAGAGTCTCCTCCCCTAACTTGCATTCCAATTTTTTTCTTTTTTTTGGTAGCGGACTCGCTCGTTTTCTTACGAGGTTCTCCATTGCATTGACTGCGATAATCGTGTTTGTGGCCCTACCGTCCGGAGTCGGGTTATGTGAAAAAGATACTTCCCGGATCTCTCTCTTCTCATCCTCCTTTTTTGATCTCCGGTCACCCCCCCCTGTATTGCGTAATCCGATTTTTCATTTATTTAAGCGTAAACGACCTTCCGTTGTGCCTGTACGCGGTCCCCAACATTATCACGTCTCAGTCTTTCCCAGTATGCAAGGATCGTCGAGCTGGAGTACTCATTTTCGAGATGCTCGTCGATTTCTGCTGACCGATCCCATTCCGTTCAGATTGAGCCCCCAATTCCCCCGGAGAGTCCGACCCCAGCAGGCGGATTCATGCTCGCGGACAGGAAGTACATCCGTTTCACTACCCCCTATGCAGTGCGGCGTCATTCCAGTCACGGGTTGACCGCGCCACTGTTTCTACCCTTATTCTGAAAACCCCTCCTCTCCTGAGATGAATCGTCGCGCACTTCGGGCAGGTGGCCTTTTCCCCAGTTCTGGTAGCATCCGCTGACGGTCATAATCCCCACTTAGTTTCTCCCTGAATGTTTTCTTCGTCTTTCCTCCAGGATTAACCTGTCCGCTCGCACCCCCTTACGGCCCTAGGACGCCCATCTTGCCAGCATATTCACTCCCGCCGTAGTTCTCGGTGAGTTTCTACCTAGGAGGTCCGGTGGCCCGCTCCCGTATCTCGCCCGAGATCGCCGCACGTAGTTTTTGGCTCCCCCCCTTTCCTTTTATACTATTTCCCCGAGACGGAGGGAGTCCCTTCTTCCCCTGCTGATCCGGTTTAGTGCGTCTCTCTTGTTACCGCTTCTTTGTCGGATACGTAAATCCTGGCTTAACGGAGCCAAAAAAAATGCGTACGGCCGCCCCTTATATCATTTCTTCCCCGTTCTTGCTGTTTTTCCTAATGGATCGTTTCCCTCATTCACGCCTTTCCCCTGCCACTTCATGGAGCCGACCCCAACTTCTCTGACATCTGATTCCCCTCCGCTTGGAGACCCTCCCTGACATAAAAAGTCTCTGACGTGTCGTTCCCGGCCAGTACGACTTAGATTCGAACTTGTCACCTGACTTAGCCTTTGCCACAAGTCCTCCATGGACCGTCCTCCTTTTGCTTGTGTAGTTCCGTGTGTCGGCCACAGTTGATCATCTTTTTTTTGTGCCTAGGCTTTCCCGCTTTTCCCTTTCCCCCCCAAGGAACTCTTCAGGAGGTTTCGGGCCTGATAGACTGCGGGTTTCCGCGGCGTCCTCCCCCCGGCGCCTGGCACGGAAGTTGGACTCTCTCCGGTCGGACCCTGTAATCCCAGGGTTTTTCGGGGCCCTTCGCCCGTTCCACCCCCGGACGGCATTCTCCCCCCCTCGGGCGGGCCCCCAGTGGAAGCTTCCCCCTCGCGTCCAGCGTTTAAAAAATTTTGACTTTTTGGAGTCCCTTTCCGACGTAGGCCCTGGATGTTTTCGAATCTCCCGGCGACGTGTACTCGGCACCCACAGGGTTTTCCAAGTTACAGTTTACAGCTTTGAATATCTAGAAAGCACTTTTCTACTCCGGTCAGAGAGGGAAGAAGTCTAGAACAGCGGACATTCACGCGTTTTCGGACATTTCTGATTGATCGGTGAACCCCGACGGAATGACCCCAGAAAGAAATGGACGATCGCTTTTTACATCTTCTTCGAGGCGGCCGCTGTTTGATCTTGTATACCCTCCTGCCCACCCTAGGTTTTGCACCGCGCTGGTAGGAATTGGGACCTTCTCTTCCAGTTGGCTTGCTTGCTCTTCCCCAGGCTAAGTTCCTCTTGGTCCCCAAGTGGAAGGAAGTGCAACCTGAGGGCATGGAAGAAACTCCCTCTATGTTGCATTCTTTCTTTCCGTCATATGGCAAATTTTCCAGCGTGCCGCGTTTAACTCCGGGTGTTGCGACCTTCCTTTCCTCGCGGGAAGTTTCATCCAGTCGCAGTTGAGCAGCCTCGTGGTTGAGTAGGGAATATCCCGCGCCTCCTCCTTTTCGTCCAGGTTCTTTTACCATGCGAGAGTCCCCTGGATGGTTCGCGAACTATGCCCCGATTCCCGGCTTTTTTTTGTTTGGAGGTAACTCCTTGAACATGATATTCCCCCTATAAAGCGAGTGCCGATGGCCTAGCCAGGTATTCTCTGTTCTAGTCCTAATGAATTTCGTGACCGTTTTACTGGCGCTGTTCCCGACGGTTTTGCACGTTCCCCTTTTGTCTCGTCGACCAAAAGCTACTAGTTAGTGGATGGATCACACGTATTTGTAACGTTTAATTTGTTTTGGTGGATTCGGGCACATCTCCTTGCTGCATGCGTTTTTGTCCTTCAGGCAAAAGCGTCTCTTTCAAGCAGTTCTTGCGCGGCGCGTCGAGAGCGCGGGCCGGTGGACCCTTTCGAAATCCCTTTTTTCCCCCCGCATATCCTGGACTTCTCAGGAAATCTCGCCTACTGCCGGAAGTCTGTGAATCCCCTTTCCCCAGAATCTCTTCAGTTTTTACCCAACCGATTCTCACGGTGGCTCCCAGTTTTCAGTATTTTCTTCTCTCAGAGTAGGCCCCATCCTGTGTCTTTCCTACAGTGCTTTTTTGGTACTTCCTCCTCGAGGTTATGGTCGTACTTCGTATTGTCGGTCTCCAAGTTTTTATTAGGTCTGTTCGATCCGGGGGATTCTTCCTCAGCGGTGGTATTTATCCCTCAAGTTCGGTGATGACGTTCGCCGGGCTCTTGTGCGTCCCGTGAGTCAAAAATGTTTCGGACCACTGTCCACCCTTTCGACCTGTTTAGAGGCGTCCTTTCCTTTTTGATAGTTCAGGGAGATGACTATCTTCACACTCTCTTCGCGCATCCGTCAAAGAAGCGGCTCAGCCGAAAGGGAAATAGTACTTTGAAATAGGGTCACACTTCTACGGAAGCAACCATTTTTGCGATTCCGGGCGAGATGATTTCCTGGCAAAATGGCCCCTCCACCCTCACGATTCTGATGGTCTAGTATTCTTCGATGTTTCTGAATGAAGTCTTTCATTCTCCCCCTTCTCGGAGGTTCTCCTACGTAAAGTCTTTGATGGCTCCACGTCTGTATTCGAGGTGACGTCATTTGACTCACTGACCCCCCCCGAGACTGGAAGATTCTAGTTCCTTCTTCGTTGTCTCGACGTCCTCTTTTTTCCCCTTTTTTGCTGTCAACTGCCTCAAGGAAGTCACTCAGTTGGGTCGTTTTGACCCCCTTATGGAATGCCTCTGCGGTTCTATTACCCTGGAATGGGGCATGCTTCCAGGCAGGATCGAGCGCTTTTCAGAGAGACCTCACGAGTTTTGCTACAGGGGTGGCGAAGCCGCGGACTGCTATAGATGCTTCCTCTGTTGATCGGGTGTTCTTTTTGGGATAACCCCACCCAAGCGCGGATCACTCTGATGTGGCTGTTCGCTGTGTGAGTCTTGAAAAGCTTGCCCTTATCTCTCTTTTCTTTTTCCCTATCCTTTTTTTGTGTTTTGAGCGGGTTTTGTCCTACGGGTTTTGAATAATCTCAGGCAGTTCACAGCGAGCCAGTTGAATCTCGTCAGTTCTTCCCCCGATTTTCCCCCCCCAGCCCAGAACACCTTCCCTTCGGCCCAGACTTGCCAGTTTCTTCCGTCTGCTTTTCCCCCAGCCTTTGGCCTTCCTTATCGTAGATTGCGCGCTGCCCTATCCCTATTTTAGGCCACACAAATACCCGGAGAGTACCGACTTCTGGGCGGACGTTATGTCCCCCTTTTACAGGCGGCACCTTCCCGCTAAGACCCCCCCCAACTGATAGTGACGGGCATTTTCCTTCTAATTCCCCCCCGAAAGGAAGACCCTTTTTAAGTCCGGCGCGCCCCTGAGAGGCGTCTCAGATTTCTTTTTGTTTCATGATGGAGAACCTCCGACATTATTTTTTCCTGAAACCTCAGTCCTGACTTAGTCTCCCCAAGGAGCGTCGCGGGAAGTTCCACCCACGCAGTCGAGTCCATCGGCATCCTCTTCCTACTTACTCGATCTGTTATCTCGTGTTTTTTTGGGGAAGCAGCCTCATGGTGTCTGATAATTCTGCTAGTCCCGACATTGCGTTACGGCTCATTATCCGTCTACCGCTTTCCCTGCGGTATTAACTCATAGAGATTCGGGAGAGGTAGTTGCTGTCCGGACCATAGGTTTTTCTTTCCTTCCATCTCTTTTTTGCGTGGATTTGTCAGGAGACTCCCTCTTCTCCGGTTCCCCCCCGTTGGAAGAACCTTCAGGGGTGACTCTGTTCGGGCCCGACAGCACGCTTAGTCGGGCAAGAACTTATGGGCGTGTGACCATCACTTCTCCCAAGAACCATCTTCTTTCTTCCCGTCCGGCTCGACTAAAGCATAACCTCACCGGACGTGTACCTCAAGAGCCTTTACGACCACCTTTCCTCTCGTTAAATGGCCCCACCAGAGTCTCCGTGACCCCTGTCCTCCAGAAACCGGATTTCCCTTTCAGACGCCTCCGCGCAGCTGCGTGTAGACTTGTCCGGAAACGTTGATCCTGGCTCTGGAAGAGCAATCTTTTGGACCGCAGGTCACCGCTGTTTAACCTGCCCGCTGACTTAGATTATTCAGCCGGGGGTTTGGGGGGGGATATGGACCCCACGCGGGTCCCCCCTCTCAGTCGGCCCTTCCTTTATAATGATGTCGGAACTTTACGAATGCGGTCCCCCCTTGAGGGCAGGTTTATTTCCCTGACGCATGCTCCCATGCTTGTTCAAGTGGGACGCCGACCCTTCCTCCTCCGTTCCGTGTAAAGTCCTTCGACGCTTTTTGTGGTTCCGAGACCGGCGACGTTCCGCTGGAACCAACCCTGTTCCTGTCCCATTCCGCAGGTCATCGATCCCGCACCATTTGTCGAATTAGACTTTTCTACGCCCTTCCTTTGAAAGAAGCGTTCCCAGTGAAAGATCTTCCGCGCGTTCCTTTCTTCCGCCCCGACACGGCCCTCCCGGTTTCCCCCCTTTTAATTTTTCGCGACCACGCCAGAACTGGTCCTCTCCTTGTCCCAAACGTTACGAATCCCCCTTTCTTTGGGGAGTGTCCCTTCGACTCCCGGGACACCCGAGCGCGCACCGCGCTTCACCCTGTCAGCACTTTTTGCTCGCAAGAGTCACCCCGCCCGAAGTTCCCGCGCGTACACTGCATTCTTTGCCCCCAGGTGCGTCACCTTTTTCTTTTTTCTCCTCCGTTTTTTTTCTCTCTATTATGCAATCCCTGGGCACCTTCTGGCCAGTCCTTGCGAACTTCCGGCGTTTTCTTCGCGAGCCGTCAGGACGTACGACTTTCGCGTTCTCACTCGCTGTGCTCCCAGCAGGGTGATCCGTTCGAATCCGTCTACTCTCGACGGCTTATCGGGCTCACCTTCTCCGGCCCGTCTTGATTTGGTCGCGACCTCCCCTGTCAACGAGTTTCAGGAATTTTTTTCGGGGTAAATCCTTTCTGGAACCTGAGAGTTTGTATACCCGCTTTGCTTTTAACTCTGATTCTCTCCCAGGTATCCTTCTAAATGGGAGTCCTGATCCTGCCGCCCCCCTTGGCCTGGCTTCTTCTCCACCAGAAGTTTTTTTTTGGTGCCTTTTCAATCCATTTCTGTCGACCACCAGCACCTTTCGTCGTTAGTGCAGATTCCTCACATACTTACCCTTTTAGGGTTCCACTTGGTCCGAAAGTCCTTTGATGCATGCTTCCTTTTTTTTGGCCACTCATTTGCGTTTTCCTCCGGCCGTCGACACGGCCGCGTCCCCCACTTTCGCGCCTTTCTTTCTCCCCGTGAATCCGGCTCTTTAATAGAAAGCCCTCCCTGGGTTGTTTTCCCTTGTGACTGCTCAATGCTCTTCTTCTTAACCAACGATGCTCCAGGTGGCTTCCCCCCCGTTAACACATGTGGGCCCCGTAGCCTGCATCTTTGTCGTGAATTGGGCAACGTTTTCTGTACGTAGTTTTCGCGCGGAGGCTTTTTTTCATGCGTCGGTACGCCATTCAGGTATCCTCTTTATTTAGGTCGTCGCTCCCGGTCCTTCGTTCTCTCTGCTTTCGGTTGAAGGTATGTTCGAAGGCGTTTCTTCCCGACGTGCAAAATCTTTCGCCACTGTGCCCGTTGAAATTATATCTTGCGGAGTCCGCTCCCCCTTTCAGCTTCCTCGTCGATGCCCCCAGTCCGGGACTGTCCCCTGCAGAAAGACGATCGAGAGTAAGGTGGACCCCCCTCCGGTGAAGTGTAGCAGAAGGTTCCTTCCTCCTTCGTGCGGCACTTCTTTTGAGTCTGCTCGTTGGAAACTGTCGCCTCCTTGCCCCCTTCCCCCATCTCTCCATTTATCGGCTTCGGAGACTTTTAGGGGGAATGATTAGGGGGCACTTCCCGGCCTGCTTCCTATGGAGGGTGCCCTCAAGTCCAGTAGGACTTCTTATCAACATTGTATTCGAGGTGACCGTCCCCGGATGCTACACCCGTGAACCTTTTTTTCGATTTATAGTTACGGAGCTCGTGGCGTGAGTCCAAGGATCTTATCCCCCTTGATGCGGACGTAACACCCAGTTGGGGGGTTCTCTCCGGCTGTATTCCTTTTAGTTTTCCTCCACGTTACAGTGCTATTAGGTACTCCCCGCTTTTTTGGGTGGCTATGTCACTCCCTTCTCGAGGCCGAGCGTCCAGCGTACGAGCAGGCGCGCCGGATGGTGTCGCCCTCAGTCTGACGGAGTCTTGCATCGCTGAGAGACTAGGGCTGACTCTTCTGGGGCCCGGTTTCTCAACGGGGTCGATCTTTACTCGATTGTGGCTTGCGGCTAGGATTCTTTAGCCG
>Ga0179591_1247254_pt1 | contig 10214 bp, 8 predicted proteins | sample CZOMad2_1_08_16f_FD_182891 | JGI IMG/M metagenome (GOLD analysis project Ga0179591, IMG submission 182891) | Vadose zone soil fungal communities from Angelo Coast Range Reserve, California, USA - CZOMad2_1_08_16fungal (PacBio error correction) | ecosystem: Environmental > Terrestrial > Soil >... | reverse complement strand
AGAATGTGGAAAGAGTTGCTTTAAACCTTTCTCCATTGGTCTGGGGTTACACCGTTTTTTTTTTTTGTTCCGAGCTGGCGGTGACCCTCCTCATTTTCCATGTTGTTAAATCCCAGAATGACTGTTTGCCTTCTAACTAGGTTTACTTCCCCCTCTCTTTTTTATGGAGGAAAAGGGAGGAATCCGACAGCGTCCCACGCTTTTTGTTTCCCCCCCCCCGAAGTGAAATTACCCAGATCTCGATTTGATGCCCCTCGTTGTTCTGTTAAGGATATACTCTCTGTTCCTCCTCCCCTACCGTGTTTGATTCTCATTCCCCAGGCGTGCCCCCCAGCCTTTTCTTTCTCTGCGGCGGGTTGGCCCAAGCGGCATCTCATGTACGGTTTCTCCCTTGGCTTCCGAACAACTCCTGGTACAAGTACCTTGTCTTTTATCAGTACCTCCCACTTCCTGCGGTAGTTTTTTTCTTCCTTTTCCCCCCCCTCTATGGTCCTCCAGCGCGGGCGTCAGCCTCTTTGTAGCACCCCATCCAAGTCCCCCCTTTTCACCTTCGGGACCTATTGAAAATTTCTTTCCCCCTCACCGCCCGCACGTCGTATCGCCCGTTCGCCTTTCGGAATCGTACGAGACGGCCGGGCCCCCCGCCTATATTAGGCTTGGCAGGCTTGAGCCCACTCCACCCTGGCAATGTCCCAGTCGCCAGCACCTCGCCTTCCCTTGAGGAACAGAACAAGGACTTCTTTTTGGGTGTGCAACGTTTTCCCCTTGGCAGTCGTGTGTTTCTTATCAATCGCAGCTGTAGCTTTGTTCTTTACCGGACTCTAGTGAACACCTTCATTCTTTCCTTGACTCACCCAAATCCCCTCCTTTCCAGGCAGAGAAATCCAAGACTTTTTTTGCGGGTTTTTCTTCAGTCCTCGGTCAGCAATTTTTTCTTTTTAACTCCACCAAGGTATTTCAACTGATTGACGGCGGAGAGTCCTTTCGTGGAGTTGTTTCCCCTCAGGTAATTTGCCACAGTCTGGTCATTGTCCCCAGTTCTTTACATGGATGATTGGCAGGCTCCTTTTTCCACGAAGGTCGGCTCCTGTCCCTATGGGTTGGGCATGAGGGCTTTAGTCCCCCTCCCTTTCCCCCCCTGAAAGGGTGTGTTCCGGACGGTGTTGACCCCCTTAAACATCAAAAATCCAAAAGACGACAGCTTTCTCATCAGGGGTACTCACAAGAACCCCCTGTTAGATCGGCAGTTTCGTACAACCATCCATCCTCCCCCCGAGAATCCCTTCTGGCACGACCCACTGTCTCTTAAAGTTTTTGGTAGCGTGACCTTGGTTTCTACCTTCGAGCTGTCTGACCGTGATTCTACTCTTTCTGAAGATGCAGTTTTCTTTTTTCCTTTCCGTACGCGTTTGTTCCCAGACGCACGAGGAAGGTTCGGAGTTCGCATCCGTTCCCTCCCTCGTCCCCGCCCCCTCTCAAGGACGGGCCGATTGCTTACAAGGTGCGGTTACTCGGTTATGGTAACGTCTCGGCTTTTGGCCCTCAGCCGCATTGCCCTTTTCCCTTCACCCCGGAAACCTCCCGTTCGTAAGGGAATTTTTATGACCCCGGGTCTTCAACGATCCCCCTTCCTAGGCTGGGCAGCCTCTTGCAACCCAGTGCCGGTTCTCTCTTTACAGTTCAGGTGGCATGTTTGGCCGCGTGGCGTCTCAGGTACGGGCAGTACTCATGTAACCTGAAGTAGGCCGAGCCTGCAGTCTTTTTGAAGGGCCCCTTGTAGGATTTTCCCATATCTCTGCGTTCCTCGGGGATGATCCCGCTTTCATAGAATTTCGACCCACACGGATTCCCCCTTGTTGTCGCCCCTAAGAGATTGTGGATCCTTTCTTTACCTTTTAGTCCCCGCTTCCTTGTCTTAGCAGCGTCACGACGGCCTTCACCGGTAAGATTCTCCTAAACTTTCTAAAGCCTGTTCTTCCCCTCTTTAACCCCCCTTGAACGAGCTTTCGGGCGGGGCCAGCGTGCCCTTTTACTGCACGGCGAGGCAGCTCGACCGTTGGTTTTTTCGGCTGATGTTCGGAGTTTCCCCCCACTGGCTCCTAGCCTTTTTCCTTTGTAAGAACCCGACTTCCTTTAGTCGGGTTGCAATACCTTCCTGTTTCCTTGTACTGTTTCGGCGGTTCTGACCCAAAACCCCCACGGAACCCCCCCCTTTATAATCCGTTGTTGTGTTTGAGTCTATCTGTTTCCATGTGGGTCTCCTCCATACAGACCGAAACTTGCCCCCTTTTTTTCTGTGAACACTACCCGCTAAGGAAGTGCGTTGGTTAGGCCCGGTTTTTCCAGCCTTAGTAGCTTGAGGGGTTAAGTTCGCCTTCTGTCGTCACGGTCGATCTGAATCTTTTTCCTTCCACCGATGGCACAGAATTCCCCTTTTTCCACAGGGGTTTAACCTTTTTTACTTCTTCCGCCGGGGCGGTGAAATTCCCAAGGATTTTCCCGAGGATGCCTCTAAGCGGCCCTCCTTAAGGTTGCAGGGTCTGATATACTCCGCTGTCTTTCACTGGGGTTCCTCACGGGACAACAGGCTCCCTCACCCCCTCACCCCACCTTAGGGGCAAATCCGGATGTCTCAGGCTGTTTGTGGGTCCAATTCAGGGACGTTTGATTGACGGTTTTTGTCCTCCACTCGCACCTTTCATGCACCAGATTATGCCGGCGGAAGACCAGAAGCTTGTCTCCGGACGTAACATTCCCCCCTTTTCTTCCCTAACGCGGGAACCAGTCTCACCCTTTTCCTGATTGACGAACAAGTCATTTTTGGGATTACTGGTCACCAGCTATGCTGTTCTTTACCCGGGGTAATAAGCGGCAATCATGGGCTGGAGGATTTATATGGTTTTTCTTGTTTGCTTTTTTCCCTCAAAGGGCAGTAGGCTGGTTGTTCAAAAGGAGAGACTACGATTGCAGGATGCCCCGACATGAGTGTTCATAAATCTCTTCCCCCCTTTTGAGGCGGTCGAGTTTTGGAAGAGGGGGTCCGGCTGGCCAATCTCTTTTTAAGGCGGGCTTCCGTCGCTTGTGATGCGGTCGGCAAGACCTCGAGTTTTCGCAGCCAGTCTTTGATGAATAATTGCTACTTCAGCTGAAGCCCTTCAAGGTCGCCCCTCAGTGCCGACGGTGGGATTTTCAAGAATGTTTCCCATTGCCCCCCCATTAGAGCGGATGTATTTCTTAAGCCCACTGAAGATTCCCCTTTTTCCTGGTTAGTAACCCCATCTTTTCTTAGACTCAGGTCCTTGGTGGCCTTGTTTTTTTGGTTGTCGCTTTTTTGAACCCGTCTTTTTGTCAACCCCCCCCTTTAGGTTGGCTTTTTTTGTTGAAGAAAAGGCACAGCTCTCCCCCCTATCTCCGGACGAACAGTTCTTTAATCGCACTCATGTCCCGTACTTCCCAGCCGTTGGTTTGTATGAAGGACCCTGGTCTCCCCCTGAACTTAGACCAAAAACCGACGTGCCGATTCCTCCTTACACGCGTTAACATCGGGGTTTTTTTTCTCTTGGTGGAGGCAAGTTTTATGGCACGTCCCCTTTGACTTGTTATGGTCTCACTTTTAGAGTTTTGCGGCGCTTTTGTCCTCGCGGAAGGTTTCGTTTTGGTTTTTTTCCTGGTTGCAACTGTTTCTGTTTCCTCAATGTAGCTTTTAACTTCACCCGCGACAGAGGATATTTCCTACTCACACACCGCCCGTCGTCCAAGAACCCGGTTACACTTTTTCCGATCCGTCGTTCCAAGTGTGAAGTGTTTTAGTGTGGGCCGACTTCCCGTGCCAGGTGGGTGTTGTGCTTATTGCTGCCCAATAAGGGCATGCCGTCGGTTCCTTCTCCTTTTCGAGGGGGTTGTTTCAGCAGAGCCACCCTGGCCGGTCCATCATTTTCGGGTTGGCTTGCTTCTTTGGCTCGCTCTGGTTGCACGATGGAAGTCCATATCGCTTCTTTTTTTTGTTTTCCCCACCTCGGTGTGTTCTTTCGTCCCTCTGGCGTCCCGTAAGAAAGGGCCTGTTTCCACGGACAGAGGACGGGGGAGTGAATCCCCGATTCGTACGTGTAAAAGTCTTTGTTCCACTTTTTGCTGAATCCTCACGCCGTACCGACGATGCCCTTTGTTCCTCCCCTTCACAGTAAACAGATCTGTATGAGGCCACGTTTTGTTCTCCCCCCCGGACTACTCTCCTCTGGTTCCTAATACTATTTTTTTTTTTTTTGTAAGAGAGAGGCGGGGACCCTTTTTCTCCCCCTTCGATCTCTGGGTTGACGGTGAGCTTTGTAGTTCGGCCTTTTCCCTTCATACGTCTTCTTCATTTTTGAGACCCCCTCCACAACTCTTTGGTTACAAGTCCCCTTCCTTTTTTTAGAAGTTAGCTCCCCTCCTTTTCTTAAAGCCCATGTCCCTTTTCTGTAAGCCTGTCTTTCCCATCCCCCCCCCTGCGGTTCGAAAACAGACCACTTTTTCCCCTTCTTTTTCTGGACTCCCTCTTGCCCACAGGCCCCCATAAAAGCCAACGAAAGTCTCTCATGCTTTTCGAGGGATGCCCTTTGTTACTTCCTTTTCCGCCCAGCAGACCATATTAATTCTGGTCAGGCTCGCGCCCCACAAGAAAACTCCTTGACCTTCTGGGCAACATGCCTCCCTCTTAACCGTAGCTTGCGGAGTGTACAATTTGGCTTTTTCTTTTTCTGTTGAGGTTTGCAATATCCTCTTTTTTTCTCTGGCTTTCAGTTACCGGGAAGTCCTAACTACGGCGTAGCCCGCCCAAACTACTCAATTCCCCTCTGGACCTCCCTCTATCTTGCAGTTCTCACTTCTCTAGTCTTTTTTCCTCATTTCCCGAAATTGTAAGACAAAAAGTTTCTTAGAACCTTTAGGTCTTGACTCAGGACCCCCCCTTTTTTCTTTTGTGAAGAGTCAGGTGTTGCCTTCCTTTGGAAAGGAGAAAAAACCATTATCTTACACTTGATTCTTGGGCTGAATACCCACCTCGGTCGTAGGTTCTATGTGCCTCTTCTTTTTACTTTTTGCTTCCCGATTTTTTAGTCGTGGTGGTGACTCCCGTCTCCTGTCTCCCTTTTTTTTTCTTTTCGCCTGGGTCCTGTGTCGCTTGGCTCGATGCCCCGCGCTGGTGCTACCATCTTGGTGTTGGGTTATTTGTGGCCTGTTTGCCCGTGTGGTTGTTTTTTAGGTTTGAGCCTTGGTGTGTTCTTAAAAGAATTTACCATCCCCAGACATGTTTTTCCCGCCCCCCATAGACCTTACACTCCCCCCCCCCCCTTCCCTCTCCCTACCCCGTGTGTTCACCTCCAAGAACCCATTGCATTTCATCTGTGACCCTTTGCTCACCCCTCAGCCGCCACCCGATTTTTTACCTTTGGCCCCGCCGTCTGCATGGCCCGGCTCTTTTTTTCTTTCCCCCTTAAGCTTCGATCTGTCCTCCCGTGATCTCACGCCTGTTGTGCGCACTCCCTCCCTTTGCCGCCCCTCTCCCCGCTTGATCAAGACGCATATGCCTCATGCTTTTCTTCCCTCCCCCACTGACGCCTTCACATCCCCCGCCTCAAGTCTCGTTTTCCCCCCGGGGCCGGTACCCGCTTGCTCCGGAATCCCTCTTCCTTTGACTTTTCCTCTGCCGGGGCTCCACTCACCAGACCAGAAGATCGCCCCTCCCTCCTGCCGCGGCGTACCCTTGGGGATCACACACCCTCTTTCCCCCCCCCCATCCTTTTTTTACAGGTACTTTCAGCAATTTTCCTTCTTCTTCAGAATTTTTCCTGTATGAGGGCTGTTGCCGATGGCTATTGTAAAGGACGTCTTCCCCTCCGTTTAAGATCTTGCAGGTCCTCTTTTTCCGAACCGTTCGAGGGTCTCTTACCCTGTATCCGTCGTCCTCTGTTATGATAAAACCTTAGCAGCCTCACGCCTAACCCACGTAGTGCCCCTTTTGTGGTGTATACGTTGTGACATATTTTGAGCTTTCTTCTTTTCTTGTCAAAGTCTACCTAGGTAGTAGACCAGCGTCACAGCTTCCGTCGCGTCTCCTCCCTTCTCCCCCCCTTCGAACCCATAGCCCCTCGGTACGTTACATCCTTTACTTGTCCTCTTCCCTTTTGGAGCCGTGGCCCCCTTTTCTTTTGGTCCTACCCTTCGTCAGATAGAACGGTGGGCCTCTCCCAGGGGTCCTGACACCCCCCCGTCGCTACCCCGGACTGTCCGGGACGACACGACCTTCGACCAACCACAACTTTTTTTTTTCCGATACCCTGTCCTGGGTCTTTTCTGTGGCGTTCTCCCACACCCCCCCCCTTTTTTTTCAACCTAGAGATTATGTTATCCCTCCCATCAGTTGTGCTTGTTTCGCTTTTCTGGGTGCCAGGTGGGGTTCCGTCCATTACCCGCCAATTCTACCCTCTTCTTTCCAACCCCCCCGACAACTTTACGGCCTTGTTAGGGTCGAGCCCGGACCTCGGGACTATTCCCTTTGCTTCATACCCTCTGATCTCAAGTTTAGTACAACCCGTCCGACCTCGGGCTCCCCCTCGGCCACCTGGACAGCCCCCCGTGGTCCTCAATATGGTTTAACCTGTGGCGGCCGTACCCTCCTTAGAAGTGCAAGTTAGTTTCCTTCAGAGGTGACCCCTGACGGTGGGCCCTGCCTGCCTCTCTACTAAAGCGGTTTTTTGCAGCGGTCTAGACTTCTCCTGTCAATAACGGATCGCGTCCCACACTTCTCCAACAACCCGGAGGGGCACTTTTTTTTGGCCCTTTTGAGCGATTTGTTACTTTCCATTCCTGACTCTGTCCTTTTAAGCCCCCCCCTGTTCTGCCGCGCCTGAATGCCTTTTATCGGCGGTGTCGAAGTTCCCTCTTCGTCTCACACTCGGTCCCCTCCTCGACCCCTTACCGGATGCGATACTCCGATTTTTGCTGAAAACCCAGTCTTTTTCACAAGGCCGTCGAGTTGTAGTGTTTCAGCCCCTTTTTTGGCTGTTCGAAAGGTCAGGTGTTTGAGCCTCTTTTTCTGTGTGTATTCTTCCCTTCTTCCTCCCGGGAAGTTCTTCCTTGTTCCCCCGTTCCCCAGATATTTCAGCGACCGGCCTCTTGTAAGTTATCAATCGCGTCCTGAGGCCCTTTTTTGTTTTTGAGGACAGGGCCTTTTTTTTCCTGCCCCCGAAGCGGAGGAAGGTTTGGGGTTTTTTTTTTTCTTTTTGTTCGGCAAGAAAACGCTTTTTGCCTGCTGACCGGACTTATCTCTTCTCACATCCCGCCCAAAGCTCGAAGATGTAGACCTTCAGGTACTGTCCCACAGACCCGTGAGCGTTTTGTGGGATTGAACAGTCACGCATGGGAACGTATGAGGTGCTTTTTTGGGGACGAAGCACTTCTTCTTCCGTGGAGTAAAATGGGCTTCGTCCCGGGTAGGAGGTTTAGTTGGAGTGTACCGGTCGTTTCTTTTTTTTTTTTCAGACCCTGTAGTGATCTTGCCCTTTTTGTCCTGAAAAGTCCAGCTTCTCCCCACCCCAGATCTCCCAAAATCCCTTCTCCCTTCTGGGGGTTGCCGATTTTTTTTCCTCCTCTAGAAGTTTTGTGAGGAAGGTACAAGAAGGCACACCCTCCCCCCTTTGCCCCCACCGAAGTCCTGATCCCTTTTTCTCCCCATCCGGGGCGAAGACGGTTGGTTTTTTTTCCTTTTTACCGGCGTCCCGCTTCCGTACCCTCTCGGGAGACCGCCACCCTTTTTTCTTTCTTCTGTCGAGTCGCTTTTTGAAGGGGTTTCTTTTTTGCCCCTTTTTTATTTCCTTATCCCCTTTAAATTCATTTACAAGCGGCCTGCTTTTCCCCCCACACTCCTCCGACACCGAAATGTTTTCCCCATCATGACAAAGACGGCCTTTCCCTTGTCAGATTGTCCTTGTCCCTAGGTTGGTCCCCGATTCTTGCTTTTTGTCTCGACGCCTGCCACCCTCCCACTCTTTTTCAGACCTTCCAGGTCTGAAGGCAGGCTAGACTATTCTGCCTGAGAATGGCATATTCTTGTTTTGGGCGTTGTGCAGACCGTTCTCTTTGGGCACGCGTTATTTCATCCCTCTCCTTAAGGTTTTTTTTTTGTACTATTTTGGACCGCCGCGCTGGCGGCCTGACAGACTTCCCCTTCTTACCCAGACCCCGATGACGGTCTACAGCTGAAACGAAAATTTAGTTACTTCCCTTCGTTTTTTTCTGCGGCACCCTGGGACAGCAGTCCTTTCCCCTCATGTCCCTTTTTCCCCCACCCCGCATCACCGTACCGATATAGTCAGTCTTTTCTTTTTGCCCGGAGATCCCTCCTTTCTCCTTCTTTTTTTTTTTAGAGATCTGGGCCCTCCACACCGGAGTTGTATCCTTTTTTTTCTTTTTGACTTCCCTTGGTGTCCCGCCGGATAAGGTCCGCTTTCCCTCCCAGAACCCCTCCTGGCCACGGACGCCGTAAGTTGGTTACTTTCCTCTCCCCCCTCCCCGCTTTTTTCTTGGAAAGACTTTTTTCGTTCCTCCCCAGAGCGTCTTGCCAATCCCCCCGTGTGGACGCCAACCAATGCCCGTCCTTCTCTCTGCCCTAGTGACCCCTTCCCGCCCGAATCAAAACGCCTCCTTCTTCCCCCGTCCGGGCGCGGGCTTTCGTATGCGAAGTGCCCCCCTTCATAATCAGATATGCCCCTTGTTTTGTTTTCCTTCCACCCCCAGCAACTTTGAAGTTTCCCTCTTTCTGCAACTCTTAGGCACGTCCGTCTTGTGGTCTCTGTGCCCCTGTTCGGTTTTCGTCGTTTGTGGGTCCTGAACTCGCCGTTCTGTCGCTTTTGTCCCGTTTTCCCGAACACTAGTAGAAAATCAATATTAGCCCTGACTACCCCCTTCCGAGACTCAGTTCATGCATCCCTCTTTCGGGTCTCCCCTTCTTCCTTTAAGCTGCGATGACGCTTTCCGCCCTTGCTACGCCACCGTTTTCTAGAACCAGCGTTCCTTTTTTTGGGATTCGGACTAGTCCTTCCTTTTTGTTTCTGAAGCTTGTTTGGACAGTATGTCCATGCTAAACCAATTAGTTCAATTGGAAGTGAAGTTTCCCCTGTTTTCCCCCCCCCCGCAGGGTTCCTACGTTTTCCTTTAGGCGTGGGAGAATCCTGGTCTGTCGTCCCCCCTCTGCTAACCGAATGGTGTTGTCTGCTTTTTCTCAATAGACGTCAAATCCCCCTTTCCAGACCACTCAGCTCTCCTCGTGGGTACTCCAAGCAACCTGGCGGTGAATCTGGAGTCGTAAACCCCAAAGCCGCAGCGACACTTCTTTTTCCTCCCGGTAGCACGGCCTGGTATTTTGACTTTACTTTTCTGATTATTTCAGAGGTCGCGTGATGCTAAAGACGGCTGTCTCTCCCGCAAATCCCAGCCGTTTTCTTCCTAAGCTCCCCCTTTTCGCCGCCAGGCAGGCAGCGACAGGAGTTTTCCCGCCCCACCCCAACGGCATTTCCTTCTTCAACTCTCCATTGACCAGGTAATAGATTTCTAACGTCTGGGCCGTTACATGCAGGGCGCGACACCCCGTATAGGACCGGGGGTTTTTTCCTCGCCGCGGACCGTGGTTTTCCTCTTCCCACCTACCAAGACGCATCCCCCGTTATGGACTCCGTTCCCCTTGGTTTTAAAAAGATCCAATCGCGGCTGTTTGACCACTGTTCCATTTCCCCCCAATGCATGGCTTATCTTTCATCCGGTTAAAGTGTCTTTCTTGCCGGTGGCGACTGAGCCTGAAACAAACCACCCCCCCCCCCACCCCCCCCCAACACCACCCTGTCCTTTTTTTTTACTACTACCAAGCATTCTGCTAGCCTTCCCCTCCGGGGCCGACCCCGCGGAGCGGGTCCCCGTCTCACGAGTCGCGTGATGATTTTCGTGTGCTCGCGACAATTTCTCTTTCAAATAGCGGTTTTTCTAAGGTTGTGGATTTTCTGACGGTGCTTAACGTGCTTCCTCCTCCCTCGTATAGTAGGCGTCCCGCTTTTCCCCTCTGGAAGTAGGTCCGCTCCTTGCCCTCGACCCGACCGGCGGTAATTTCCGCAACTGTTAAACCCTTGCAGACTTTCGGGATTCGGGGCCATCCTTTTCCTTAGGTAAGATAGACGGGGACGGATTGA
>Ga0179591_1273374_pt1 | contig 10216 bp, 9 predicted proteins | sample CZOMad2_1_08_16f_FD_182891 | JGI IMG/M metagenome (GOLD analysis project Ga0179591, IMG submission 182891) | Vadose zone soil fungal communities from Angelo Coast Range Reserve, California, USA - CZOMad2_1_08_16fungal (PacBio error correction) | ecosystem: Environmental > Terrestrial > Soil >... | reverse complement strand
TTCTTTTGTCTCCCCCCGCCCTTCGTTGAGTTTGACAAGCCCTTCGTAGGTTGAATTCCGTCCTTTGGACCCCATTTCGGACGAGACCTGTCGTTAAGACGGCCTCCTCAGGGATTTTCCGTTGGTCCGGGTTTTTCGCCCCTTTTGTGTTCGAGCAAGCTCATCCGCCGCGTGTCCTACTCCAGGTCGATTTTATCGCCGAGGCGATTTTGATCTCCGCATAGACATGACCGTCGGTTCTGGGGTTCAATTCCGTTGTTGCGTGAGAAGGCCGATCATTGCAAGCTACGTTTTAGTTTCTGCCGCACCTTCCGGCTTCTGAGTCCACAACCCCCGAGTTCTTTTGCCCCGCGGCTTTAGCCGCAAAAGTTTTGGAAGAGTTCCGAGAATCGATCCGAGTCGCTATCGTCGGCCCCGGATTCACCACTAAGTGACTGGTTCCCCACTCAGAGGATTTCGGTTCTTTTTCTTTTCAATACCCTGCCCAGTAAAATCTACTCCCCGAATCCCGTTTTCACAACCTTCAGAAAAACTCCGTCCCGTATAGGTATAACCTTTCGTATCACCCGAACTTTATTCCTTGCCCTGGAGTCTTCAGGGCTTTTCTCTGATATCTCTATCCGCGCTCATGATAGTCCGAGGTGTAGCTTTAAGGTTTCTCGAATAAGGTGTCACTCCCGCTGACTGACGTCAGCGAGTGCTCAGCTGCTTCTCCTCACTCCCCTGACGGAATGGTGGCCCCATGGGAGAAGGCCTATCACGACCCAGCCCGCTTTCCTACCGCAACGCGCTTGGAATATAGAGTCTCTTGGCTGCTGGTAAGGGTGTTTAACGTAGTCGCCGTCCGGTCCATAGCCCGATGCTTGGTCTTCAGACGTTAGAGCTCTTTCCGCGATCGCATAAGACACCGTCCCTAAAGTTCACGTCTCGCCATTTGCTGTTTTTCCAGTTCCGACCGTTCCCTGTCGCCTTAAATCAGGACGAATTTCGCGAGCAGTCCAACCTCGGTTTCTGATGAAAATCTCTCCTTCCCCCCGTAGAGATTTTTCGGCCCCGCCCGTTCGCTCTCCCGCCACCGTTCCTTTTTTCGACGTCCCTCGGTCCCCGAATCAGTCCTGGTTGTCCCAACCTGTTCTCTGTACACTAGAGGCCCTTCTTGGGTCGGCAGGCCGCTCACTCTTTCCGTCGTCTTCGCCTTGAGCGGCGGTATATTTTTTTTAGAGACCTCATGACGTCGTGCACGCAACCCAATGGTCTTCTGTCCGTCGTCTTGGATCCCTGTACCTGTCTTCACTTCCCGCGATCAAAATCGGCCCCGTTTTTGCAGGATGAGGCCGCACCGAGTGCCCCCCTGACGTCCCCCTCTCCCCGAATACCTCTCTCAGCTCTATACCTTTCGTTTCCTCGGTTGGCCTCGTGCCGCGCCTTTTCTCCGCTCTTTCTGAAGGGAACCTCTCGACTCCCTCCCTCGGACCCGCTTCCGGTCTTTTCCCTTTCCACCTCTGGAACGCCTCTTGGCGCTCCCAACCAAACTACGGCACACAGCACTTCCCCGTGGCGTGCCCTTTTAGAATCTGTCGGGAGCCTCATTTTTCTCTCTTGAGACAACCTTCTATTCCTCACTGGAACCTCTTCTCCTCTTGTCGTCACTACGATTACATAACGCCCCCCACAAAAAAACAACCCCCCACCACCCCCAAAGAGAAGTCTGTGATTCCCAGTTTGATGGTCTTTTGTTTTTGCCGGACGTTGTTCTTCTTGTGGTCTTTGAGTGACGTGTTCCCTTCTCTTCCCCTCAAAATTGGTGTTAGGGCTAGAGATGCTAATGATGCTGATCTCTCCGTCTTGACCAAGAAAAGACCAGAATGGGTGCGGTGCGTTCTCTTTCATTTCTGTTCTCCCATTGTCGTCTTTCCTGTTTAAGACCCCCCTGGTCAATTGTTTTTTCAAATGTGATCGTTCTGGAAAGCGCTTGAATGGTGGCGTGCTTTGTTCGCTCTCATTCCTCCGTTAGTATTATCTATTTCTTTTTTCTCTATTTTTGTGAGTCAGAGATAAAGATCACTTTGCACTCCTTGTAGAAGTCTTATTCGTATACCCTTCACCTCACCCAGGAGCTCTGTTCCCCCCCCAGCGCGCCCCGAGGCTTCCCGAGTTCAGCCAGAATGCCCGACTGCTTCCAGGGAAGTATCACAGTGGGCTTAACCCACGCCTGACCGCTAAATCCCCACGCACCAACTTCCTGTTTTTTCTGAGCTAACTCCGATGTCTTCTCCCAGGCCATCGTGAGACGATTTTGCACATTGTTTTTCGCATCTTACCCTCCGATAAAAAGACAACCTTCCACACCCACTCCGCGAAGACCTCCTTCCCTCTGCGATGGCGTGAGCGCTTTCCAGAACCTCCTCTTCAGTCGGGGGTTTTTTGGTTTTCTTCGCAGGCTTTCAGATAAAGCGTGCGTCCCTTATTTTCTCCCCCCCATGTAGTCTTCTTCCCACTCCACTTGGCTTCTTCTCCCTTGTGTTCTTTCTCTCCCCAAATGAAAGATGCTTGAATCGCCTTCCAGCTCTCTTTAGCTTCTCCCCACGGTCAGACTAAATCGTAGTCGCTATGTTCCTCTTTTTTCCTTTTTTTCCGCTCCCCCGAGAGGGCTCCTCTCCCTCAAAGCGGAGCACTCTTGCCCACCGCGTATCTTGAGACCTTTCTTACGATACCGATATGGCCGAGTACCCAGTGCGTTTCTGCTCTGGAGATAGTAGAGGAGCTGGAGCCCCTCCGGTCATGCCTGCCTGTTCCCAATGGATCCCTCTCCGCCCCAATTCGGAGTACAATTCCTCATTAAGGCCCCCGGACTGAACATACCCCTTCCCATGGGGTTCACGCTGCCCAGATGTTTATTTCCTTTTGAGCCGGTCTCTCCAGGAGAGCGGGTCGATCTCCCACGATGCTGCGCCCCCGTTTCCTCATATCCTGCTATCCCTCCAAATGGCCGCGGTCTCTTTGCGGTCGCGATCGGGGCCTGTTTTTTATTGGCGGGGAATTCTGGTCGGGGTTTGCGCTCTCGTGCGCACGGTTGAACTGCTCTCTCTGGACCTCTTTCTCTCGTTCGAGATTGCGCAGCTGCCTTCCCGTGTTGGTACCGCGCATGGTGTTTGCGCCCCGTGCCCTCTTGTAGTTCTGTCTGACGAGATCGACCCTCTCCGCCCTTTTGCTAATCGGGCGTTGAACTCTTTTTATCGTGCCCCTGATTTCCCCGAACAGCGACCTTCAAAATCGCGTCTTGGCGTGTGCGCCGGGGTCTAGTCCCGGTCTCGGCTTTGTTGTACGCAGGAAGCTCCCCCCTGGCCTTTTTTCGTGCGCACGAAGGCTGTACCTCGCTTTTCCTACTTGAGCTGAAGGACGACCTTTCAGCCGACGGACCATAGTTACGTGCGGGCAGTGACCCGTGAGAGGAGTTATGACGCTCAAACCCCGCCGACGACGCAACACGTGTCGGCGGGGGTACGGCTCTGCTCTCGGGGTAGAAGGGCATCTTTGAGGATCCGTTTGTGCTCTGACCTTAGGTCGTATCGTCGTCTCGGCTTCGGCCAGAGTCTTATCTTTTCCTCGACTCGGTTGGGCCCCTTCGCTTGGAAGTGACCGTGTGGAATCCCTACCTCGCACTACCCCCAGGACTTCTCTTTATCTTACCACGTGTTCTTTAGTCCGCCGTAGGGGGTTCGTAATCGAATCCCCGTTCACCGTTGAAGAACCCTCTATCTTCCCTTACTGAACTATCACTCCGTCGTACTTCCTCCGAACCCCGCACCTCGAATCGTTTCTCGTCGGTAGCCCGTTTTGAGACCTCTGCTCTGGAAAGATCTTCTCTCCCAAATGTGGAACCCCGCTACGGCACACAATTGTATCGTATTGGCCTCCCCCTCCAAGACGGCTTGGGATCTTGACGGCTTTTTTCGAGCTCAGGCCCTCACGCTAACAACCGAATCCGAGGAGAGCATACTTTTGTGCTTCCCTCTATAGTTTCCTCCCAAAGGTGTTTTTTTCTATTTTCTCACACCACTGCCTTCTTTTATCTAGTGAGTAAGCGCTCAGGTGGCACGTTCTTTTGTTGATCGTTAGGATCCCCATCACGACTGAACGTATCCCCTCATTCCTTTTTGCAATTCGGATCGATCCCTTTTTTTTCGATCTCCCGAGGGTGTCCATGTTTTCGAGCAGCTCTCTCTCGTGACGGGTTTGTACGGAGATTGGCCTTTCCCCCTCCAGCCCGCAGGAGTCATTTTACTTGAAGTACTTGTTCGGCCGAAGGTGTGCGTGAGCAGGTAGTGTCTGGGCCCCCAGTGGCGGAGTCTCCCCCCGGTGAACTGAGTCCCAACCCCCACGAAGTTTCGCGGCTTTTGCGTTCCCCCCGTTCTACATTTCCGCAACGTAAGAGATACGCTTGATTCACGTTCCAGTCAGGTGCTACGTGTCTCCCGCCGCCGTCCTAGGCTCGACCGTCCCGGCCGACCCACTCGCTCCTTTCTTACTTTGTCTCGCCATAGTTAACAACTTCCTAACCCCGCGATCCTTATAAACCTTGATCCCTTCTCTCCCCCGCCGCGAACGTACATCCCTCTGGTCGCGATTCTGAGAGGTCGGATGATCTAGTTTTCCGACGCTGGGTCTTCGAGTTCAGTTGAGTCTCTCCTTCTTGTACTTCCCGAGTCCACCTGTCGCCTTCGCTGACTTCCTAGCTGCGTTTCCGTCCGATCCTCGGTCCTGGTTTAAACCCCCATGCTCGACCTATATCCTCCCCCTACACCCCTTCCCCCTTCGTCGCCTCCCCTAGCGCGTGCCTATCGACCGGTTTCGTTTTAGGTCGGTCTTCACTCCGCTGATTGTCACGAGCCCTACTGGGTAGCTGAGAAGCTGCTTCTTTCTTCCCCCAGGCCCACTCAAAGACCCTGTCTAACGAGAGACACCTGAGTTGTTTACGGATCTCTGTTGCGGTCTGATCATTCTTGCACCTTTCTCTTCTTAGTCCTTCGAGACCAAGTTCCATTTTCGCGTTTTTTTTTTTTCGTTTAAAGTCAACTCTGCTAAAACCGTCCAGTGGACCCGCCGTCGCTTTCTCTCTCACATCGCCTCCCGACATCGCAGACCGGATGATTTTCCTGTTTCCTCGTCTCCGAGTCGGAACGGTGGTCATTCCTTTCCCCCAGTCGAGATTGGCAGGAGCTGACCCTCTTGCCTTGACTCGACCCATCTCGGTCCCTTGACGATCGCACCCCATAGCGCCTTGCTGGAAATACCACCTTATGACGGATTTCTCCCAGTGCGGGGGTTACCTTTGTGAACGGACGGCAGGCAAGTCCCTCGGTCTGAATATGCTAACAGGAGGTAAGCGGGACGATTTACCCCCCCCGTGAACACGAGGAACGTGGACGATCTTCCGTCCTCCCTAGCTGACTGGGATCCGATACTTTCCAGGTGACCCAGTAATGTTCTTTGGAATTCTTGCTAGCGTTCCCCCCGATTTAGTCTTTAAATGTCTCTTGCTTTTTCCCCTTAAACGTCTTTCAAAAGCTCGGCCATCGTACCACTCCGAAAGTAGCTGAACTTTGGCACCCCCTAAACCCTGGACCCCCGTCGCTTTCCCAAGCGCGTTCATGTGCGCTTCAAACTCACCCACCTCCTCCACCTACCCGGGAGTTGTAGCCCGACCGTCTTGGATAAAAGATTTACCGAGATGGTGCCTTTTTTAATGCCCGCCCGGAGAAACAGATTCTCCTTCCTTTTCCCGCTTCCTCCCCGCCTACCACTCAGGCTGATGTTGATCTTATGGTTTTCCCCAGGCGTGTCTTTTGCCTTCTGTGTGAATTGTTGACTTTTCCTTCCCGACCCCTGGTCTCGGATCCTCTTTGTCTCCCTTTTAGGAGGTTCTTTTATCTGACACGATCTCTCTCGATGGGCTCGTGGATGTCCACTTGCCCTCGGTGGACGTCGCCAACGTGTCGTAATTCGTCTTTTTTCAGTACTCCTTTTTTTTGTTAGGTGATCATATGGAACCGACGGAAGTTTTTCTTGCTTAGTGATTTTCAAAGATTCTCACTTCTTACCCTTTTTCTCCATAATCCTTGTGTTGTTTTTTCCGAGATCCCCAAGATAAAACTGACAGCCTGCGCCGATTCTCCTCGGACAAATCACCTCCACCATTCAGTCCTGTTGCCCAAGATAGTGACCGTTGTTGGCCCCCCTCCATCCCCCTATGCGTACTCCGGCGCCAGGATTACGACACGTTGTGACGTTCAAACTATTTGTTTGGGTCCCCCCTAAAACCCAGCCCGCACCCCCCGTTCGAAGCTTTTAGAAGTCCTCTGCCGAGCACAGGTATCACGCGAGCCCGATCCAACATTTTCCTGGTCTTAGAGACCCCCTTCACTTCCCTCCCCCCTCCGCCTACGGCCAGAGCGCCGCGCACCGCCTGCGCGGCGTGATGGAATTTTTTTGTTTGCCTCCACGCCAGTCTTTCCGAGCCTTTTTTTCCCCTCCTTGGACATGCCAGGAAGTTCATCCATCATCTCTTGGCCCCCAGTTTAACGCCACCTTCTGTGTTCTGATGGTGCCTTTGAATTTCGCACCTGGAACCTAGACGGAAACTTTCCAGTTCTCTTGGACTCCATCAGGCAGTCTCTCAGTCTCCTGCGAGCTTTCCGTCCTGATCCGAGACTTGACTGCCACTTTTCCTCAAACCCGCCGAGAATTGAGGCCCACAGGGATCGACGCGTCGACGTCTCTCGGAGACAGTCGCGTTCCGATAGGAGTTCGGTCCAGTCTTTTAGTTTTTTCCCTTCCCGTTCCCTCTGTTATCCGGGAATCTTGGCCGATCGGAGTCCTTCCCATTAGGTCCCTCCCCCCCCCTCCTCCGTAAAATATAACAGGGGTCGTTCACGCGGCATCGCTTCGCTCGCTCTCACTTTCCCGTCTAGTAGCTCTTCCGTGCCCCCTTATTCCAGCGTCGAATGCCTTTCAATTGTACGCATATACGTTACCTTCCCACCATGCCCAGTTGGGAAGACTCTTCCCCCCCTAGCTTCGCGATCTTTGCCGCCCTCGTGCTGCTTTGTTGCAGCCTGCGACGGGGTTGGTTCGATTTGTGTTCGCACCCTTTGGAACTGCTTTCTCCTCCCTTGAGACATTTATCGAAGGCGTATTCCAGCCTCCCGGTGCGCTCACCCGACCTTTTCGTGATCAACGATTTCTTGCGTGAGGCAGATGTGATCCCCTCTCTAGAACGTTCTTCAGCGACCCGCCTCATAGGTCTCTTTTCACCCCCCTTCGTAGCCTTGCAGCTGTCCCCGACGTTAACTCTCGATCGTGCGGTTTTTTTTTTTTTGGTGGTGTCGGTCCTTTTCCTTCGAAGGGAGTCTCCGCCGTGTCACTAAGGCTCAAGCGTATTTTCCTCATGCCCGATTTGCTCAGGTGAGTTTACCGGATGCCTCCGAGAAACACTCGATTTTGGGAAAAGAGACGGTAGCCATCTCTACCTAAAACCCGCGAGACGTCAAAAAAGGACTGCAACGAGTCTTTTTTTTCTAGGTTGATAGGCGGGTAGACTGGATGGATTTTTAGACGGGATTGTTTGAGGAGGCCACGAGGTCCCCCTTTGAGTAGCTCCTACTACGTATTTCGGCAGGGGCGTTCGTCGCCACTGAGTAAAAATAGCTCTTCTCTTAAAATTGACCTTGATAACTTGAATACCCGACGTTACCCAGCTAGTAGATGTAGGGCCTTACAACCCGTGTTTTGCCCACTAGTTCCACGACGTCCGTGTTCGTAACCCCGTTCTTCTTTTTAAGGGAACGCACTACAGCTCTTGACCGGAATCCTCTCACGTCCCTTGCCTTCCCTACTGACAAGTCAGTCCTGAGTAACCTGGTTGCTCTCTCTAGGCAATCGGCGGCATCGAGCCGGCCCCGCCCGAGCTTTCTTCGACCCCCACAAGGGTCGACCGATAATTCACACCCGGATTCTCTTCCCTTTCGTCGTGCCCGCCGCCCCCCCCAGTTCGTGGACAATCCCTTAGTTTAGTGCCCCCTATTCTCTCCCGACCGCCTCCCAGCGGTCGGATACGATATGGTGTGCGACACACTCCTTTTACCCCTCATTTGTTCTTATAATGTGTCGCCCCAACCTCTTCGTAGAGCTGGGGCGTCGTGGGGTTTTTTAGCTCTCGTGGACCCCCTTCGAAGAGACTCCCCGCCGCTTTAGGGCACTATCTGCTCACGTTGATGGGCAGTACCCTTGTTAGCCCCACTGGCTTTAGCGCCGTCATCATTCTTGCCGCCTCTGCCTCATCGAGTATAGCCTATGAGTACCGTGAGCGCAATACACAGTCGCCTGTGTACATGACGTCTGTCGGAGTTTGCGCCTATGACCTGTTTTGTGTCCGTCCGATCATTACAGGGAGCTAGGAGGTTTAGTGACCACGATCAGGCTTTACGCGTACTACCCCCACGTCCGTAGTGACCTCCCCTGCTAGACTTGGAAGAGTCCCGAGCATCTTAGCCGAGCGTTCCGTCGGTTATTTAAACGTGTGCCAGTTCGCTCTGTTTCCCCAACCTTCCTGCCTCCGTCTCGACCGCCGCACCTCGCGAGCTGAGAGTAGTACCTCGTTCCCCATTCATCCCTGCCGCCACCTTCCCCGCAGACCTCTATACCCCAGACATTAGAATTCGCCGTTGACTTAATGTTAAGTTCCTTCGTCTTTATGGAGGTTTCCTCCGCTTCTCAATCGTCTACTCTTAAGCAGACGTTCGTTCTTTTAGGCAGTTTGAAAATCCTTCGTTTCCTTCACACCAGGCTTTCTTTATTCCTGAGAGCCTGCGGCGCCGTATGTTATTAGCGGATGTGACACGTTGTCACCGATATGACCCCAACGACCACTTTTACCCCGCTGGTCGCCCCTCCCTACGAGGAAGAATACTTCTAAGGCGATTGGAGGAGTTTTCCACTCGGCCTACTTTGACGGCTCACGCCAAGTTTGTCGCTGTTTCTCCCACTCTTCCCTCGAAGTAGAAACAGACCCGAATAGTTTCTCCCTGAAGCCTTCTTCTATTCTAAAGTATCGAGGATGAATCACCTCGATTCCTCTTTTCCCTTTTAGACTGCCTTTCCCCCACGTCTGGTGAGGATTACCCTGATCTCTCCCCCCTCTTTTCTGACCCGACCGTTCGCTTCGGCCCGCGCTTGCGACGCAATCTTTTCCCAGTTGTGCCCCTGGTCTGGTTAGCCAGGTCTTTTGGAGATGGCGGACCTGTGCGAGGCAATTTGACGATGTGGCTTATTTTTTTCTGATTAGCCTTCAGAGAATTGAGCCAACGTGGAGCTTTTCAGTACTTTCCCTCTCGGTCCGCTTTGCACGACCCCCTTCCTGGATGGTTCTGTTACTTTCCCAGACAGGAAGGAAGACCCTTTCCCCCTTACTGATCAAAGTTTCTCCCCCCTTTTCAGTCCAGGTTCCCTCCGCTCCCCTAAAATCTACTGTTCTCGTCCTCTCAGACTCCGGGTCGCCAGCTTATAACGGTTTCTACTTTTTTTTTTTTCTCGTGCTCGCTTAGGTATAGGCATGGCTATGACCGGACCTCTCTGGACCCACGCTTCCTTCTCGTCCTTCCGGCCCTCTGGCCCTGCACATCTGACAACGGGGAGCCCTGCGTTCATGTGGAAGTACCTACTTTTAAATAAGCCATAAAAGGCTTTTTCTCAGAAGGTTTCCCCTCCAGTTCGCGCTTTCCTGACCTTCTGCCATTTCCTGCACTTCCCGCCAATCTCGGCTCTGCGTTCGTCACTAGATTACAACTTTTTCGCGACCAGGTGTGATAGGTTGATCTTCTGTTTTTGGGCCTATTTCTTCTTGTGGATCCCAGGTGACATGTGTCTGCCTTTCTTCCCTAAAATGGTGCTCTTTTCGCGTTTTCGCCCCATGAGTGCGGTCTTGGACCGCCCAGCTTCGACTGGTTGGGTTTTTTCCTGTTCGCGGGACATGGGCGTGGGCGTCGCACCAATTCATTTCCTTGGAGCGCTGGCTTTTTTTTTCCCTCTGCGCTTTGCCTTTGGTCACCGCCTTTCATTGGGGCGGTGTTCTCGATCATCTTCTGTCGGTGGTGGGGTGGTGTGGGGGGGGGGGCGCGCGGGGGGGGGTCGGGGGGGGCCCCCTTTCCCGTGGTATGTG
>Ga0179591_1227283_pt1 | contig 10216 bp, 17 predicted proteins | sample CZOMad2_1_08_16f_FD_182891 | JGI IMG/M metagenome (GOLD analysis project Ga0179591, IMG submission 182891) | Vadose zone soil fungal communities from Angelo Coast Range Reserve, California, USA - CZOMad2_1_08_16fungal (PacBio error correction) | ecosystem: Environmental > Terrestrial > Soil >... | reverse complement strand
ATTTTTCCCCTTTTTTCACATGTCATTCAAAATCTGAGCAATTTCTACCTGACCTGACTTCTGTATTCTGCCCCTTCAGTAGATTGCATGCTTTCCTGTCATCCTTTTCCCTGCTTGTCCTCCCTCCCACCAAGCTTGTGAATTCTCCACAGGGCAATTCCTCCTCTTGTCCCTCTTTTCTCTTTTCCCTCTTTTTTTTTTTCTTTCCAAGGATGTTCTTTCTTCTTACCTATATAATCTTAAATTTTTGTTTATCTGCACCTAAACCTTATGATATGGGGGGGTGGGTTTTAGTAGCCACTTCCCCTCTTTCATTCCCGACCCCCCCCCCCCTTATTTCCTCAAACCCCTCCCTGGTGTTCCTGTAAGACCAACCCCCCCCTAAGGAAGATGGTGAGTCCAAACCCTTAATTCCAGCCGCCGAACGTTTGCAAATAACGTCCTCTTCCCCGTTTCTCGTCCTCTCCCCTCCCCCCCCTATTTATTCCCCCGTCCACTGGATCCCCCCTTCCTTTCGTTCCCCTTCTCTGCTTTCCTTTGTTGTGTTTTGTCAAGTTCTGTTTTGAATTTAGTGACTGTTCCTCGTGCCTAATGTCTCTTTCTTTCTCCCCCTTTTTTCTTGCGCTAATCTTTCCCAACCCCCTCTGAGGTAGTCATCTTCCCCTCTTCTTTGGCCCTTAAGACTCTTCAAACGGACAGATAAATCCCCCCAGTTTGGAAACACCCCCTCACACCCCATTCCCTCTCTCCTCCACTTTCCCCCCCTTCTTTTCCCCCCCTCCTTTTCCTTGGTTCTCCTGATTGATGTCATGCCGTCGCCCCCCTCCCATCATATTTCATTCATGAAGAGACCTTGCCTTCGGCGATCCAATGCAATGTCCTTTTTAATCATGCTCTTATTTTTCTTTTTTTTTATTTTTTTTTACCTTTCCCCCCCCCCACTTTCGGTTTTCCTTTCCAACCTGACGGGGGTTTCCCTTCAATTTTCTGCCCTAATACATTATAAATAGTTTAGATTAGTTTGGAGATCCCCCAACCCAATCTTTCCTTACTATACTCCTTGCAGTCCCCCCTCCCTCCCCCATCTTTGACATACCCCCCCCCAAATTTTCCCTTCCACCCCTGCTTCCCACCTACATAGGCCCATGGACATTTGGAAAACTTATCAAAAGTTTTTTTCTTGCAGCTATAGGCCCTGTCCCTCCCTTGCATCCACTGTGTTCTCCCTCCCTTTCGTCCTTTTTTCTTTTCCCTTTTCGTCCTTGATGTGACTCTGGTGTGTTGAAATTTTCCAAATTTGACAATGAATAAACTAATCCACTACTGGACTTCACCCCGGTCCTCACTTCTACTTCTTTTCTTCCCTGTTTCCCATCTTTCCTTTAAAACTCATTTCTTAATACCTAGGAGCAGACTTTTCTTTACTAAAGACCCAATTAAGGTTCCCGTCAAATTTTCGGCCCATCATGGTGTAACAAGCACACTTTTTGATACTGTTTTTCCCTTTTCCTTCTCCTGACTTTCCCATTCCCCCCTTCTTTACGGATATGATTCCTCTTCGAGCCCAAATTAGTTTATTCAAATGATTTCTAGACACATCTTCTACGTTGTGTTCACTATGTTCATATGTCAGAAGACTATATCCTTTTCCTTTCCCGTTGCTGTTCTTTTTTTTCCCCTGTCTCTTGCGATTTTTTTTTTTTCGACAACATCTGCTTTATTTTCCCCACCACAACTTGCTACACATTGTCTTAAAGAAAAAAAGACCTTTACTAGTCCTTCTCATTGGACCCCTTCTCTGGCATACTTTCTCTTTCCACCCAATTATTCCTTTTTTTCCCCCATTCCAAACTCTACACCCCCCTAATCTTCCTATTTGTTTTATAGCAGTCATGATAAAAAACCCCCCTAACTCTTGACTGTGTTTGGGACTTTTCGGCATGTATGTCTCAGTCTCCTTTCCCTCTTTTCCCATTTCTTTCCCCTCCTTTTTTTCCCACTTTCCTTCTTGTCCCATTTCCTCTTTTGTACCCTGGGAGAAATTATATGGTAAGGTGTTGCTTCTACTCTTGTCCACTGTCTCGTTCCTTGTAAACGTCAAGGGGTTCCTTCCTTCTCTTTCACTCTTCCTTTTTTTCACATTTGCTTTGTGCCCTACATTCCCCCTAACCAGAATTTCACACAATTGGAAAAAAGGCCATGGATTACCAGCAGTTTCTTTTAGGTTTCTTGAGGCAGATCCTTTTTTCTCCTTTTCTTCTCCTTCTTTCCCTCTCCTTCCCTCCCTTTCTTCGTCATTCCCCTTTCTTCTTTTTCTTGATGTTCTCCCTCCCCCTTCAATTCTTCTGAGCACCCACCCCCATTATTATAAAGCTTCCCTCTCCACCTTTCCCCCCCCCTATTTCCCCGATTTTCGTGATCTCCCCCTACTTTCTACACCTCCCCCCCCCCCCATTTTGAAACTAATAGGATGTTGACCTTAACAGCCTCGTTTTTCTTTTGATCCTTTTTCCCTCATTATTTTTCGCCCCACCTTTTGCTTTCTTTATCACTAGTGAGCCTTGTACCGAGTTGTTGTTTCGCTTTCCATTTTACCCTTTGACAAGAACTTCCGTTTGCTGACCACCTTCTTCCCCTTGCCCCCTTCTTCTCTGGCTTCTCCTTGGACTTTGTCATCCCTGACAAGTGCTTTTGGGGGTATGTGTGAATAATCAACTGTTAACCCTTTAGTTCTTTTACTCCTTCCACCGAACTGGAATTTTTTCCTCTCTTCCTTTTTTCAGTTCCTCTCAAACCCAAACACCCCCCCCCCCTTCAATACTCCCTCCAAACGTTCTTAGGCGGACAATTAAGAGGCACTCTTTTCTCCAAGACTCAAGAAATTGGTCCCTTCCCCCCTCAGCCCTATTCCTCCTCTTTCCCGCATTCCCTTTTGATTTTACCCAGGGTCCTGTCGTACAATATTATGCGTCAATTTTTTTTTATAGTTCCTCTCGACCTACCTAAAAATCCCCCTCCTTTTTTTTTACACCCCCCAACCTTCCCTTTGGCCCCTCCGGATCCTTTTTTTCTGCCCGTTAGACAATAAACTCTTTTTAATTGTGCAATTGGTCGATAATGGAGGTATAAGGAAGTCCACACATTTCTGATGCCCATCCTTCCCTTCCCTAAGGGTATTTTTTCTCCCCCTCCCCCCCCTCTCTCTTCCTTTTCCTCTTCCCCTGGCCGGACCCCTCACAAGGCTTGTTTCGGTTTTAGGGCACAAAATTATTCCTCTCCCCTTAAGTTTCAATATCATTTTAGGGTCTATACGAGTTAAGCGGTCGCGACGGTCTTCCTCCCTACACCCCTCCCCGTCCCCCTTCCCCATCGTTCTTCCCTCGTCAACCCCCGTTTTTCCTGAACACTTTGAATTATACTCTTTGTAACCTTTTGGCAATTGTACTTCCTGTTCCCGTATGGACCCCCTTGACTTATTCTTTTAATTCCAGGTCAGTTCTATCGCCCTTTTTTTCATCCAGTTAATTCCCTCCATTTTTCCCCGAGGATGTCTTGTGTCCCCCCCAAACCAATCTCCGTGCTTATTATCTAGAGAATGGGTTCTTTCGAGCAGTTGTAAAACTTTTATAATTCGGGATTAGGCAGTCATCTAGATTTCTTTTTCGGCTTCTTTTTTCCCTTCTTTTCCTCGGACGGTCACCCCTTTCTCTTCTCGCTTTTTTCCCCCTCTTTTTTTTTGTTTTGAGCAGTACCAATGGGGGTACCGTCCCCCCAGCCTTAAGCACAACTAGAACGGAAGAAGAGGGAGATACTGCCTTACATCACCATTATAAAAAGCCCCCAGTTAGCTGTCGCAAATGTTCTTGACGCCATTTTCTTTTTTCTTCTTTCCTATTTTATCGTGTGTTTTTCCCCTCTCCCTTTTCCCTTTTTTACAATTTGCGTCCCCTTCAAGTGTTTGTTTAGGTGAATTGTGCTGCTCCAGGTCAATTTTTTGCAAATTTATAACCATACGGTACCCCTTCCAAGACGTTTTTTTTCCCATTTTCCCCCTGTAAAGCCCCCCTCTTCCTTAATTCCGTTGTTCCAATTACCACCCCTTTTTATTGTACTTCCTTTGCTCATACGTGTATTTGGTTTTTTTTGTTTGGGTACGAGTCAATAGCCTTTCCCATTTACTCTCCTTTCATTCTTTTTGAACCTTCCCCTTGCTTTTGCTTAACCCTTTCCCCTTTTTGTACCTTGTCACCCGACCCCCCAGAATATTGACCTTTTGCAAGTCGGGGTTGTCCACCCCTTCTTTGTATCCGAGGGGGCTGTTGTCCCTTACTACCACTTCCCTTCTCGTATCAGTTTTCTTCTCCTTTCTTCGTTTCCTCCCTTTTCACCACACGCGACCATGAACCTTTCCCATTGCTTTTATGTTATTGCGAACAAATGATACGATGCCTCCAAGCCCCTATTCAGACCAAAATGTTCTTTTCTTTTTCTTTATTATACTTGCAACTCTCAAGACTTTTGCGCCTTTCCCTTTCCGACATTCCGTTCCCCTGGTCGCATTTCCCCTTGTCCTTCTTCTTCACTTACGTTCATATGATTATGTTGAGCACAACTTATGTTTTTCTTTTAATTGTCCCACCCCCCCCCCCCCCCCCCCCCTCCCCCCCCCCCCCCCCCCCCCCCTTCTCGCCATATGAGGCTTACTTTTTTCTCCCAATGAGTGGCGCTTTTGTGTGTTTTAGTTAATTGCTTAACTTCTGAAAAATTGCCTGATATCCCCACGAAGTCTTTTTTTCCTTGAGTCACATCCCCCCTTTTTTCCCTTAGTTCTTTCACACTCCTCCACTTTCTCCCTCTACATTCAGGTGCCCAAATGTCCTTCGCGATCTTAGTTTTGCCGTCTCCTTGTCTCAGACACCCCTTAAAGTTCCTTCACCCGGCCTTTTTCCCCTTGTACACCGTTCCACCCACCGCACCCGTTCCATGGTGCTCCCTATTTAAACTTCCACTTGCCGACTACGTGCGGTTCCCAAAAAATAAATCAAGAGAATTGTTTTCCTTTTAGCCCCTGTACGCCTCCTTCTTTTTTTTTTTTCCCCCCCCCCTTTGTTTTATTTCTCCCCTTTTTTTCCTTCCCCCCCCCTCACGTCCCTACCATCTGTAGTTTTTTAAATTCTGAATATAGCATGGGGTTCCTTTTTGCTGTGATGGCAATCCCCCTAAAAGTTTTTGACCAGAAGTCTCCTCCTCTCGTTTTTTTCCTAGGTCTTCCCTTCCTTCTCCCGGGGCTTTCCTTACTGATCACTTCGATGAATAGAACATTCAGACCTTTCTTATCATAGACCGTTGTTAACCCTTGACCCCTTCTTTGCCCTGGTTTCAGGTCCCCAATGTCCCCCCGCCTTTTTTTGACCCAAATTGTTCCTCTCCTTCCCCTCCGTTCCCTTCCCATTGCCCAAAGGAACTAGCCCCTTTTGCAATGGCAACCTCATTAGAAAGGGGACCAAATGGACAATTTGACATGAGCTTTTCAAAAGCATTACTCCCCGGTTGACCCAGCGATTTTCCCTCCCCCTTCTTCTTCCCGTGTTGTCTCCCCCATTCTTTCTGCAGTCGCATCACCAGACTTCCCCCATTTTCACCAGTTTCAACCGAATGAGATAGTGTGCAACATTTAATATGAGCTTTATATACTTGCAACCATCTTGACAACCTCTTTTTTTTGTGCTTTTGATTTTTCTTCCCCCATTTTGTGTTCCGTTCCTCATTTTCTTGTCCAGATTCTAGGCCCCCCCTACGGTTGTCAAGTATGTTTCTTTTCTAGCCTGTCTTGGAATAAAATTTTGCCTCTCTTGATCCCCCCCATTCCCCTCCTCCCTTTTCTTTCTCCCCCTCGCCCTTTTTTTTCCCCCCCCTTCCCAATTTATCAAGGATTAAGGATTATAGAATAATGGAACACGCACTTCTTCAGTCCAGGTTACTCAGTTTGTTAGATCCTTTTTCCCCCCTTTCCCCACTCCGCCTTCCCCTTTCCCTCCCTTACCGGTCCAAACCTTTTCTCCAAGGTCCCTCCATCCTTCATGAACAAACGTGAATCAAAAATTGTCTGAGACCCCCCCAACCCCCCCTGCTTGGCGTTCCCTTACTGACCTTTTCCTTCCTTTTTTTAGTATTTCTCCCCTTTCTTCTTCTTATAGTTTTGTGCCCTCCCTTAGTATTTCCCATCCCGCCCTCCCCTTGCCAGCTGTAAAACACTCTTTTCGGACGTCCAACTAGGGATCATAATTTAGTTTCATTAGATCCCTTTTCCCCATTTCCACACCGGAAGTCACCCCCCCCCTCTTCCCTTTACTTACATCTTTTCCCCCCCTCCTCCTTTCTGTATTTGGCCCCCTCTTCTCTTGCCAGGAGTCGTTCCGGAGATTGGCTCCCCATCGTACGTAATAAGGTTCGAGTTTTCTCTGTACTATGTATTGGTGTACTCATCCCTTGTTCTCTCTTGTTTCAGTCTTTTTTTTTTCTTTTTCCCCCAAAGCTTTTCTGTTTCTTTTCTTCGTATCGACTCCTCCTCTTACCAGGGTGTTGGATCGGCCAAAAAATGACTTCGCCTTCCTTTGGTAGTTCCCCCCTCAAAACGATGAAGGTGCGACCTACAGTCCCCCCTTTCTCCCCCCGAACTTTTTGTTCCTTTCCTCACTCCCCCCAACTCCCCCGTCCCCTCGCGTCTTTTAAACCAGTTTTGAGTAAATGATTCAACATTCCTTATTTTAGCTGCTTTGTCTTCCCATCTCTCCCCTTCCCTTTTAATATTGACCCCTTTCCCCCTCTTTCCCCCTCCCCCCCCTATTCTTTCCCCCCCTGTATTAACTAGTTCTTCTTTTCACCCACTTCCTTTTCCTTCTTCTAGCGTGTAATTGATGTTTTTTGTTCGCTCACTCCACCAACTGTGATGATTTTATTGCTGTTAGAAGTGATACTGTAGTCGTTTGTTTTTCCCCCTCTTCTGTTCTTTCTACTTTTTTCGCTTTCCCCCACAACCCTACCGCATATTGACTTCCTATTTTCCCCAATTCATTGAACCCCGACCTACATGAGCAAACTTTTGCCTTCACAGTGGCTAAATACAAACTCCCACCCCCCTTTTTATGATTTGAGTAACCCACCCCCCCACACCACCACCCCGCTTCCAGCTCCGCCTTGAGAACTCCAGGATTGTGACCCCCTTTGACTTCTGTATTGTTATAAAGAGGTCTCTATGACGTGTCCTTCAATTAGCTATATGGTTTCGTAGAACTGCGATCTCACCGGCCTCCCCCCCCCCCCTCCCTTTCTTACTTCCTCCGTTTATCCTTCTTGTCCTTCTTTGGCTTTTCTTACGGCACCCCCGTTTTTCAACCTTTGTTTTTTCTCCGAACATTAATATCTCTTGGATACCCCAGATACCCTGACGGTTTTTGCATATCTTCTTTTTTTCTTTCCCCCCCAAGCAAATTACTATTTAGCCCCGTAAGAAGAATTTTTGACTCTTTGAAATCAACCACACCTCTTTCACCTTAATGGTTTTCCCCACCTTCCATTTCTTACTCCTTCTATCCCCCAGTGTCCCGCCGCTTTTTTTAGCGTTTCTCCGTCAACAGAGTCCACTGGCTCCTTGCATGCTGCCCCCCAGAAACAGATTCTTATTTTTTCGAAATCTCCCCGTTTCTTTTTGTGAATTTATTGTTTGAACCCCTTTTTTTCCCTTTGCCCCACTTCCCTTCCCCCCTCCTTCTTAACCTCCATTTGGCCTCCCGCCCTGGTCGTCAACTTCTGCTATGCCGTCATTTCTGTGAATTTTAATACTACTAGTAGTACTACTATAGTATGCATCTCGTTACCCCCCTTACTCCCCAAACCCTCCCCTTCCCCTCCCTCATTACTGCCCCTTGGTTTATATCACTTTTTTTATGTCGGTTAGCAATGCCTAAGGTAGAATTGGTTCCCCCCACAGCTGACCTTGAAATAGATGACCTGACTTCCTTTTCTCCCCCTTGTTGTTTTTCTTCTCCTCCTATTTCCCCCACTCATTCTCGTCTTGTTCAGATGCTTTCAATCTTCCCTTCATCCTTCTTAATGTCATTGTCATTGTCCAAGTTTCCCCCTCTTTTTTTCTTCCCGTCTTTCTTGTCCCTGTTTCCCCTCTGCTGATCAAAATTTTCCTTCCCCCAGAAAGTCTCCTTAACCGAAACTCCTCTTTTTGCCACTTTATTAATTGGCCCGTGCACTGTTGTTGGCATTAAATTATTCCGGACCCTTTCTTTCCTTCCACCTTCCCAAAACCCCCCCCCTGCCACCCGTAGCTTTTTCCTATATTCACTCGTTTCTCTTCAAATTCCATTTTTCTACCACCCTCCTTACCGGTTGATGGGTGTCTGGAGGGGCATGTAAAAGTATCCTTCTAAAGCCACTTTTGTATGCCCTTCTTTCCACGCCCTATTTCCTTTCCCCCCTTCTTTCCCCTTTTCTCATTCTTTTCCCCCCTTTGACTCCTTTTTCTTTTTCCCCTTTGCACTTCTCAATTCTTGTCACTTTGCCCCTGGCTAGTTCTTTTCCAATTTCCCCCTGTCTATCTGTGTAATCTCGACCGCCTTTGTTCATTTTTTTCCGGTTCCTTTTTCCCTTTTTTGCTCCCTCCCCACCCCACCATCCCTTTTCCACAATGGTCCCAACGGGCATGATTGAGGGACCAGTGTGTTGGACCCGTATCTTCATGACGGATTCCGCTCCTTGCTTAGAGGAGCCCCTTCCTTCCCTTCTTCCCAGCCCCTTTTCTCTTTCTGCTTTTTCTTGTTTTTCGCCCATGAGATCCCCCTTATGCTGGAACAAAAAGTAGTGTTCAAGCATCGCAATTCATAATGTCGTCGTCCCTTATCTTGTCGCCCATTTATTCACCCGCAAACCACGTTTGGTCCTCCCTTCTTTTTCCCTTCACTCCTCCTCATCCCTCTTGCTTCTTTGTTACGACTCTTCTCTGCCCTGGATAGCATATAGGCTTTAGTTTTTTTTTCGGTGCCAATTTTTACCCTGTTTAACTTACCTTTGTATGACAACGACACCTTCTTTTCCCCCTTCCGTTCCTTTTTCTGCTCTGACTTTTCCCCCTGAATTTCCCTTGGCTCAGTGATTGGTTTTATACGCAAACTCTCCCAAACCCTTAGTTGCTGTGACTCATTCCAAGGCCTTTTCCTGTTTTGTTTTTTTTCCCCTTCTTTCCTTTCCCAATGACTCCCCCCCCCCCCTCTCCCCACCTGCCCCTACCCCTTTTTTCTCCTTTCAAATTCATAGTACTGCGGACCATAAGAGTCACCTTTGAAAAGTTGTGTTCACCAGGAATCTCTATATGTGTGCGTACTTCACCTTTCCCCCTTCTTCTTCCCCCCACATTTCTGTTTGCATTCCTCTTTCCTTCCCCCAATTTTCTGGCTAAGAAATAAATACCTAACTAGTTGTTACCTCAAGCCCCCACCACATTTGAAAATAGCTATTCCTTTTCTGTTCCGTTCTCCCCCCCCGCCATCTGTTTTAATTTCTTGCCGATCCTTGGTCGGACGTTGTATACCTTTCAGTTGAGTATCAACATTATGCCTTTTTGCCCATTGCATTTAGTTGTCTTTCACTGACCCCCCCCTTCTTCTCTGCTTTACTTTTCTCTCCTTTCGTTTCCCCTCCAGGACTTTTTTTTCTTTCTCTACCCAATCTATGTTCCTTCCTTACCATTTCATACCTGGATATGTATAACTGTTGAAGGCATCATCCGTTTTCTCAGATCCCACCACCAACCCTCCCCCAACTTACCGTTGGACCTTCTTTTCTTCCCCCCTTTTCTCCCCCCCTTCCGTTACCCAGCCCACCATTAATTATTATCCTTTTTGTGTTCCTCCTTTGGCCCCCGTGAGTTTGACCTTTCTTATATTCGCTCAAACTGTGACTTTAGTTTACAACCAGTACAATTTCCTGAAATCTCCGCTCCCCTTTTTTCATTTTTTCGTCATTTTCCCCTTTTCTATTTGCTTTTTTCCTGTTGCCCAAACCCCCTTCTACTTATTAATATAATAGCTTCCCCTTGGGGACACTGGTCCTTTCTTTTTTTTTTCCGCTGAGTGTCGGACTTACTCTCCCGAATTTTTTCATTTTCTCTTTTTTTCCCTTTCTCGTTTGGACGTTCTCCCCCCCCCTG
>Ga0179591_1204593_pt1 | contig 10217 bp, 16 predicted proteins | sample CZOMad2_1_08_16f_FD_182891 | JGI IMG/M metagenome (GOLD analysis project Ga0179591, IMG submission 182891) | Vadose zone soil fungal communities from Angelo Coast Range Reserve, California, USA - CZOMad2_1_08_16fungal (PacBio error correction) | ecosystem: Environmental > Terrestrial > Soil >... | reverse complement strand
AGCTCCCTGGAGTCGAATCGCGGTTGTTCATCCTTTCCTTCTGTTCTCACCATTTCTCGAAACAGCGCGGGTCCATAGCTCCACCGATTCCCCCCCTTTGAGGACTGAGTTCTCTTTTTTCGTTTCTTTTCCCCTTTCCGTCGCCGATCTCCTAATAAGCCCCACAATGTTTCTTCACAGCAGTGCCCCCCCTTTCCCCCCCAATCTCCCAACCCCGCCTTGGTGACCCCCAAACATAATGTTTGTTCACCGCCTTCGGAATATCCTTGGTCGACTGGTGAACACTCACGATCTTCGGCCCTTCTGACCTCGTCGAATACGCTTTCCCAGTTACCCCCATTGAAGGCCCGACATCGATGGGTAACCGTGCTTCCCCTTCCTCCCCCTGAGAAACGCATTTACCCCCGGTGCGCCGCCCGCTCCCGCCCCCACCCTTCGTCCCGTATCCACCCCTCCGAGTTTTGCCAAGAGTGACAGAGCCCTCGATAGTCCTAGACATTTTTTGTGTTTCTTAGCGATTTTTCAATCATCCCCTCCTCTTTTTTGCCGAGCTGAGCTCCTCCTTCACACATTTCCCAGCCCCCTGGTCTTGACACGGCCCGATCGTAGCCTCCTCACCCCCCGTCGATATCCTTTTCTTCCTCCTTTTCCCTCTCGACAATCACTTCCCCTTCCTGGGATTTGTAGGATCCGGCGCAGTACAATTCCATCTCTGCCCCCCAGGACAGGTTGCACTGGCACCTATCCCCTTTCCTCTTTTTCCCGAGCTCCCTTGGAGGTTCTCAACGATATACCCACCACAACAGGTTCATCCCACCGGCGCACCGCCTTGTTCCTTGATTTTACTTGGCCCTTTTACGTCTGTGTTGCCCTTTTTCCCGCCCGGCAGTTTCCCTCCCGTTCTCTGACCGAAACCGGCTCACCTCAGCCGCCTCCGGGCACCTTTCCTTGCCCCTGCCCAAGCCGCCCATCCCCCCCCGTCATTATGAACGGTCGCGGGTTTTTTAGATCGCTCCTCCCCTTTTACAGCCTCATCCCTTCCCCTTCATCACCTACACCCCCCGCCCGACCCCTGCAACCACCCAACGCCTCCACTGGTGGTATTTAGACCTGTGCCCGCCCCCCCCAGCATTATGCCCCGGAAGTTCCGTCCTAACGTGTACCTAGAGCTTTTGCAGTCTAAGACCTTTTTTTTGCTTTACGCCCACGGCTTACGGAACCAATTCTCACATTCTGTCGTCAGCTGATTTTCTTTTCTGGCAATTTGGGAGCTGCCCCCCCCCCCCACCATGCCCCCCACACCAGGTGATTTGAAGCCGGCATTGACGTTGCGCGGCCCCCCCGCCCCCGGGTCCCCCAGAAAGGTTGCAGACAGCAAGATTACCGCGACCTTCCCTCGCCTCTTTGCCGTTAGTCTAGTAGTTCTTTGACTCTTGACCGTGCCCAGCCCGCGTTTCAACCACAACCCCCTCGTTTCAACTGAGCCCTTCAACCCCCCCCTCTCCTGTTGACTGCTGAGTGCTTCTCCCCGCTTCATTTCGATCGGCCCTCCCTGAGCCCTCCACACGTCTGCTGGTTTAAACATATTTTGGCCTAGTAGGCGACCCCCGCCGAAAGGGATTTCCCGAGCTCCCGACGACCACGGCCCGATCATCCTTTCCCCCTTCTACCCCAGTTTTGAGTTGAGCGTCCGAAGCGACTCCCCCCTCTTTCAATCTCTCTGTTGTGTTGTTTTATAGCCTTTTCAGCCGGCAACTACGTGCTTTCCTGTGCTCAAAGAGGAGCTGTACTTTTCCGTCGTTTCTACCCTGTCTCCTTATACAAACGTTCTATTTTACCGACACGAGCAACCTAGTTAAAAAATATGTTCTCCCCAAGCCCTCCGTAGTTATCCAGGGAGTTTTTAGATTTTGATCTGATGAAAAATCAATAAGACTGACTGGTTGGTTTTGTCAGTGTCACCCTTGACTTCTTCGTTTGTGGTGTCCCTTCCTGACTTTGCCCACCTAGAATCCCCCTCCCTTGGTGGTTCTACATCCCCCTTTAAGAGGGCCCCGCCAAGCGGCTTCCCCCCGCTTTGCCCACCCTTCTTCTGCCCACTTCGTTCTGAACCCCCAGTGCCCTTCATTCTCGCAGCTCCACATTTCTTACCCACACAACCCAATACCATCTTGGTATTAGTCTTGCCCCTCCTGCCAAATTCCCCTTCCCCCATCATCGTCTGTTCCCGCGCCTCCTGTAGCCTTTTGTAGTTACCAACCCCAACAGAAGGTGCCCTCTCCGTGAAGCTCAGTGATAACACCTGACGCCCGGTGGCACGACCCGTCCTGGGTGTTCCCCTCCAGAAGCCAGTTCTAACAGCACCTTGCTGTTCTGTTTTTGTTAGTTTTTTTAGGGCTTTACTCGTGTGTTGGTATGTTTTCGATTACATTCACGATGAAGTTTTCCAGCCCCCCGTCCCTTTATCTCCCCCGCTGCCTCTTTTTTTTAAGTCCGTTTTCCTGTTAGGCGTTTTTGCGGTTGTTCTAGAGTTGTTGTCCCCTTAAAGGCTTTTCAGTTCGGCATGCGTCTCGTGTTGTAGTAACTCGGCCTATGATGACCCTCAACTTCGACATGGCCCCCCCCCCCAGAAGAGCGCAGAGGTCCGTTAACCAGCAACAACACCACTTTTCCAAGTGAGATGGTATGCCCACGTGTGGTGGCTCTGTTTTTTACTTCCACCTTTATCTAGGGAGATTCGTAGCGGTTTCCAGGACGCCGCAACTGTCTTGGCCCGCCGTTTTTGTACCGAAGAGCCTGGAAGGCCTTTCAACATCCCTGCCTTGGACGCACCCACCGCAAATGGTTGAGGATTTTGTTCGTGATCCCCCTCCTTCTTTCCTAGGTCTCGTCGACCTTCCGTTTAGTTGAGGTAGGTCCAGATGCTGTTAGTCTCGTCCTCTGTATTGTTATTCGGCGACTGCTCATTCTCTAACCCCCCCGGGATTTGGCACCAAGCGTTCCCTATCCCCTAGTTAGCCGCTGCGGTTCAGGTTAGGTCCCCGAAGGATTTTGGGGCCTTCTAGTTTCCCTTCTCTCTGATCACGCGGAAGTTTTGTTGACTGCTGTTGTGGAACGTCGGCTTGCACCCTTGCTGCATGGCCTCGAGGTATCCCCAGATTGCCATGCGAACCAGTTCAACGATGTTTTTTTCCCTCCCACGTTCTTTTTGGAGTATCTACCCCCCTTTAAAGTTTATCTCGGTCCGTCCTTCCGGTCGGGTCAACGATCTTTGGTCTATTCCGCAGATGTGTCTCCCCGTATTGTTGACCATCGGTGGTGGGTTTGAACTCCTTTTTGCGTTGACGCTGCGTGTGCCAATGACCCGGCTTTGGTCGTATTTCTAGGCGCGGCTGCCCCCTCCCAAGAAATACCGCAGCCTTCAGGTACTTCTTTTTTGGTGAGGTAGCCTCGGTGTCAACGCCGCTGGTGCCTTTGCGTGTCCATTTTTCACCCATTTTGGTAGTCTCCCCGCGATATTAGAATACTTTATGTTCCCCCCTTCCTAACTCCTTGGTGTTTGAGTGTTGAGACAGAGTCGCCCATTTCGGTGATTTTACGGGCATTTGTGCTGTTATCCTTGACTACCCTTCAACGTTTCGCACTCTCATTTGATAACGCCCCGGGATGCTCCGGCGAGGTGCTGTCCCTTTTTTTAGTCCCTCTTGTCGCCCTTCTGAGCTCCCGGCCTCCCGCCCCCCATCTGTTCGATGCCAAAGCAGGTCAAACACGGCCCCCCCCCCTTCTGTTCACCACACCCCTCTCTTTCATTGGTGTTTTGACCACAACCCCCACGCTAAAAGACTGGCAACTTAGCTAGGAACCCCTTTCTAGGCCCTCTCCCACTTTTACATGGTACGACCTAAGCCCCCCCTCCAATTGAACCTTACTTTCAGTCTTCTGGCCGGAACCCATTCGTCTCGACTTCCGTATTCTTTCTTTAAAGGGTTTTGCTCTCTTCAGCAGTCCTTTCGCCTTCTCAAGCCCATCATGCCCTTCCCCCAGCTTTCCCCCCACCCCCCTTCGACGACTATCGATATCTGTTCGCGGAGCCTCTGGCAATTTTCATACCCTCCGATAGGTCAGCCTCGTGCGTCCTCCCTCCCCTACCCCACCGCGACGGGCATGGCTTCTCTTCTAGAGGCCTACTCACACCCGTTCCTTCTTCATACACGAGGCCCAAGACGTCCGCCCCGCTCCTTCCATCTTTTTTTCCCACCCCGCTCAGTATTGAGTCGGAGCTTCCCCGTCCCCGTGATGGGCCAAAGACCCCTACGTCTCCCTGGTCCCACAGTTCATCCCCCGCATCGCCTCTTCGTGGTGTGACTTGATCACCCACCGGCGCGTCCGCGAATCCGGTTCCCTTTCTTTGGCGAGGTAGCAATCCACCCTCCCTATATTTTCCATTTCCCTTGGTCTCCAGCCCCGCGGGAACGCCACCTGCTCCAACCCTGCCTTCCCTGAATATAAGCCTCTGCGCCCAGTCAAATTAACAGCCCTGATCCGGTAGTTTCGCAAGCTCTGGCGTGTCGTTACCGCCTCTCGACCTTTCCGCTAACAGAAGACCACATCCCAAAACCCAATCCCGCCCGACCCCCAAAAGCACCACTTTTTTGGGATTTTTCCCTTTTCCCCTCCACGCGTCTTGCCCCCGTCCTCCATTGTCCGGAAAACGGACGTTTTCCGCCCTTTGTTAACCTGCCAGTCTTTTGTGGATTTCCGAACCGCTTGCAGACTGGCATCGCGGGCCAATTCCCCTGGTGTTGACTATGCAATGGTGCCCGGATTGTGCTCCGTTGCACACATCCAACAAAGGTATGTTTGTTGCAGATTTTGAACCCGTTGCGTGCCGTCCCCCGACCGTCACTTGTCCAAGCCACCCCGAGACTCCCCCAGGTGACCCCTCTATAACCCTCGTCGGATTTTTGCTCGTCGCCTTAGTTCCCCGGTTGTTCGAGTGTCTGCCATACCCTCCGAGCACCACCCCCCTTTTTGCCTGCAAATTGACTTCCAACCACTTGATTTGCCCCGTTTTCTCAGGTTTAAGTGCTTCTCGATCACAATCACTGTACACTTGGCAAACACATCTTCGGGGTCTACGGAACCCCCACCCGTGCTCGGATTTCGCTGAGAAATTAGCCTAATAACCGGTTTTTCCGATAATAACGAGGCCCCCACCTGACCGCCCGGACCTTCCCCCAGTGTGCTTACTTCTCTGCCTCTCCCACATTTCCCCCCCCCCGGTTGTTGTGAGAGATTGGTCTCCGGCGGCGGTACCAACCTCTCCCTGGTTTCGTTTTTAATATGTTCTTTCCGATCGTCGTTGACATGATTAAAGTCCATCACTTAGTCGGTTCTTAAAGGATATCCGACTTTTTTTCTTTTGTCCCTAAATCTCCTGATCCGTTTTATGTCCCATTGCAGCTCAGGCTATAACCGAAGAACTCCGGAAGAAGTGGGTCGTCTCCGGCAGTCTGTCTTTCACTTCCGCCAAGCCTAGTTGGTTTTTCCTTCTGGATGGGAAAATAACAACGAGTTACATCCTTGCTGACCTCGCGATGACGCTAATTTCTCTTCTAGCTGCTGGACACCTTTGATTTCCCAATTGTAAGTTTCCTTTGTCGCAGCTCCCCTGTGTCAGTTCCCCCCCAACACCGGTGTCGTGTCTTTCTTTTGCTTTTCTGCACCTAAGGCCCATTCCATTGCCACCAGAATTCTTTCTTTTACTATCCTTGAGCCCACGTTCCTTCCCATAAAACTCCGGTTTTTCAGCCCAAGTTGCTAATATTTGTCTTTCCCGGCTCAGGTTAAAGACCCTTCCGCGTGCACTCTTTATAACACCCCACCCCGTTTTCTGCCGGATCTTTTTTTTCGGTTCTTGTTTTTTTCGTTTCGATGTTCATATCTTACCTCTGGGTAGACCCTTAAACATTTTACCGAATGCATCTTTTCCTGTGGTAGGATGCGTGGCGAAGACTTATTATTCCGTCTAAAGGCCGCCTTCCTGCTCTCCTGTTGCTCTTAGCTTCCTCTGATATAACGACCTTCAAACGGCGAAGTCTGTCCCCCAGTAAGTAGTACCCACCAATCAACCCCTGTACAAGAAGATTATGTAAAAACCTCCCCTAGTTTTTGTTTTTTTAGCCCTTACCCGGCATCTATGGCTTTTTCTTTGCTTCTTTGAGAGACAGGGACACCCTTTCTTGGCCACATCCTTCTTTTCGGTTTTACGGCGCACGCGTCCGACTCCAAAAGAGGTCTTCTGTTTTGTCTGGTCGCGCGTTTCTTTGTATACGGACGGTTGGATGTTATGCCCTCGGGTTCTACCAGCATCGCCGGCAGGCTCCTTATTTTCCTGAGTGCTAGTTAATAGCTTACGTTAACCTATATCGGATTCTTCCCTATATCCAGGATAAATCGTCTTGATTTCGGGGATCACTGTGTAACGTTAGGCAGCTGCCCAGTGATCTTGATGGCCCCCGTCCCCCGAAAGTTGGTTACTTCTTCACGTTTTGAGCACACGTGCCCCATCAGAGGTACTCGCTTCTCTCTATGTCCACTTTCCATCTACTCCTCCACCTTACAATGTTCGGGCGTCTTTCTTCTCCCATTTTCCCGTGATCTAGGACTGCTTGTGAGGGTGATAGTCCGAAAAGCTGTTTTGACCCCTGTTTTCCCCACTTTTTTTGTGCCACATCTTTATAATTCCTATTCGTTTGTCAGTCTTTTGTTCTAAGTTATCGTCATGGCGACGTCTTGCACTACCCGTCCTCAAAGACCATTCATTTCCCTGTGTTTATCTTCTTTTATCAATTGCTTGTAAAGCCTGGTCCTTTGATCAATGTTGATTCCCCCATGCCGTAGTATCAAAATCTCTATTATCCTTATGCTTTTTCATATTTCCTTTTTTTATAACTCCTCCGTTTTTTTTTTTATGATTATCTGATTCCTCTTGGATTCTACTCTTCGAGTTGAGAGTTGTTGCTACACCATGGACAATTCCCCATCTCTTCACAGTCTTCTCCCCTCTACCCCCCGGTGAATGCCGGCTAGTGCTGGCGTTTATTGACCCTCCTTCTCCGCTTTTTGATCGACTACCCACCCGACTGCTTTTCCCCGCGCAGTAGTTTTTAACCCCCCTTCACAAATTTTTTCACCCAAACAAGCCGATTGTCCCACCCAACCTTCAACCTACTTCTTATAGACTGCAGATAGGTGTACCCGACGTCTCTGTCTTTTATTTCACAGAGTGACAAGGGTTCTCCTTCCTCATCACCCGACAATTGACTTCCCCTCCCCTCTGACTTTGGACCAATTTTCGCTTTTCGTTCGAAGATATTTTCCTGCTAATTCTCCCGACGCTTTACAGACTTCCACCCAGTTCGCCCGTATCAGAAACCCATCTCCATTCTCTGGGTGGTCCTCCCCCACTCTTGTTCCCCCCCCCGTCTTCCCAGACCCTCAGCGCCTAGACAGATTTCGGTAGGACCATAATAACACAGTTCATCAGCCTGCAGTTGCATTTCCTATCAATACGCACATCGCCGCCCAATGTCCTTCTGAAAGATTCATTTAATCTAGCTACTTATTCCTATTAAGCCGTTCTCACTCAACCCCTCATCGATCCTTTATGTTGTTTTTTTCTTAAGCTCTCATCCACCTTTTTTTCCGGTTGGCAAGACTGTGTGTCTGCCATTCTTTTCATCAGAGAAAAGAGTTTGTTTTCCTCTACGTTACCACCACACTTTCCCTTCTCATCCCGTTGAAATGTGGGTTTATTCTGGTTAACGAATCCTCTTCGCTATGAATTTTTTTCGAGGTAGAGTAATATTTATTCCTACGGTTAACTCCCCCTTCTCCATATCTGACGTCCCCTACTACCAGAATTGCGACCAAATAGACTCACTCCTTAACCTTCCTTCCTTTTCTTTCTAGTGCCTCTGCTTAGGTTTTCCCTCATATTGTTCTTCCCCACTCTTAACATCCCCATCAACCCTCCCTGACAAAGAACCAAAGTCATCACCTTGTGCGCTTATAAACCTCTGTGAACACACCCTTATTACCCCGTTCGCAATGTTTTTCCTCTCCCGAAGATGAGGCAACCTAACTCCAATTTTTTCTTGTGATACTCAAAGGATGCCTTTTCCTTTCTGAGAATACTATTATGTTTTTGTGCCCGGCCTTTGTCTCTTCCCCTCACACCAAAAAAGGGTATTCTTTTTTGCATAAGCACCCACGGTGTTCTCTCTCACCCCATTGACCTCTTCCTCCAAACGAGTCTAAGCCAGCAATGTAGGACATTTTTTCAGAGGATAATCTCTCAGCCTGGTATTCCGCCTTTCTTCTCGGCCCGAGCCCCCTTCACTAGGCCGGAAAACGACTCCACCCCTATTTCTTCTTAGTGAATGTCCCGAATCTCAGCTTCACACCCCTGGCTTCAATCTGCTTGTACAACGGTCTTCGGTATCGTTCCACAGCTCGAACGTATTCGATCTCAATTGACTCCTCTCCTTTTTTTTTTTTTTTCATGAAATTACTTTCCAATTAGAACCCATTACCACGTCTTTCCGCCATAATTCCCATATCTCTTCTTTTATGTTTTTTATCGAGATGGGAATAGTCTTCAGTAACCTTTCCTTTTTCCTCCTTGTTTTATTTGATCTAAAGTTCTTCCTCTTCTTTAAAGTAGAATCCCCGTTTAGGGTCCGGTCAAGAGAACAATATTTCGTAAATGAAATACGTTTGAGATCAATTAACTCCTATGCGATTGCTTCCTCCTCTAGCAGGCACAATCATACGTTGGTCTCTTCTTTTACGGTCCGGCTCATTTGGTTGGGGTTCGGGGGGTTTGCCCCTATACTTCTATCGTTACTCTCGACATTTTCGCGTTAATTTCCTTCGACTTGCATGGGTGAATAGTTTATCTTGACGAGCCTTTTTCTCCCCACAGTGTCTTCAACCCAATTTTTTTTCTTTTTTCATTTGCCAAATCTTTTCCCCCTTTGGCCAGGAACCAAAAGCATCGTACCTGCTAATGAAAGAGCGATTGAACAAATAACGACACTCTTTATTCTCCACTTTCTAACGCTTCTTTCCCTTCCAACACAGGAGACGGTGGCACGTCCATTTTTAGTGAAAGAGTTATCCCATCCCAAACTTGTGATGAATTTTTTTTTTGCTTTTTACTTTGCTTTTTTTTTTGCTTTTTGCATGTTTCCCCCTCTATTGACCTAGATACTCCACTTCTCCATCTCTCCCGAGCGGTTAAGGTCATGCATGCGCTCTTTTTTCTCATATTTTCTTATGGCCCCCTGGTATTCGAAGAGTCTTCTCATTTGTCTTCCTCTTAGATGAATCCTCTACCAACTTTTCAAACCTTCTTAGAGGATCCCTACAGCCACAATAACCCGGCCACTTCTTTAGGAGAACTTTTTTTTTTTGTCTCCTTTCTACGGCCCCTCTCTTTCTCTCGTTGACTGCCAGGAGCCTGCCCCCGTCTTGGTGTTAAGCCTGGAACGCTGACTCCCCTCCTTCTGGGTGCTTTTTTTTCTATTCGTCGTCTTACTAGCTTACTCCTTTAGTTTCTGGCAGAGGGTCTAACCGATCGTCCGTCAGCAGCCGCAGGCCGTAGGCTGATGTCTCTTATCACGATATCTTGTCTTCTGTCCTGAATCTAACCCCCATTCTCTTCGTCCTTCTCTTTTTGCGCCGGTCCTTGCTTCTTGGCAGGCCGCAAGGGAGATGTTGGCTGTCTCCTGCTTGCCTTTTTTGGAGGCTTTCCCCTGGAGGCCGAATTTATCCTTCCCACTCTTTTCGCATCTCGCCCTTCCCGGTCCGCACCCTTCACATCGATGTTGAAATGTCTGTTTGCTGCGGTGCTTCCCATTTCCCCTTTTGAGCTTCCTCCCCTATCCTGGTAACCTATTGTGCTATTCCCGCTCCCCGGTGCGGACCCGTTTCCCCCCACCGCGGGTTGTTTAAAACCTCATTGTTTGTTTTGACTCTGGCCCGTGCATCATTCCTTTTTGGTTCGCTTAGTCTAGCGCATCTTTCCTACTCCCAATCACTCGCCTGCAGGCCCATCCCTTTTTGGCTAGGCCAATGAGTCTGTTCCATGGTCCCGAGGTACATTTGATTACCACAGCTGACGCTTTTCACCTTCCTCCTTACTGACCCTG
>Ga0179591_1318156_pt1 | contig 10218 bp, 13 predicted proteins | sample CZOMad2_1_08_16f_FD_182891 | JGI IMG/M metagenome (GOLD analysis project Ga0179591, IMG submission 182891) | Vadose zone soil fungal communities from Angelo Coast Range Reserve, California, USA - CZOMad2_1_08_16fungal (PacBio error correction) | ecosystem: Environmental > Terrestrial > Soil >... | reverse complement strand
GGTCGTACTTTCCTTGGCCCCTTTTTTCTTCTATCGCTTCCAAGTTCGATTCTTCTCTGGTAGAGCAAGTTTGTCTTTTCTTTTCTTCACGCCGTAGCAGCTGTAAACGGTCCTTCTCATGATTTCCAGCGTTTTTGACAGCCATTCCCTTCTCGATTTTATTTCTGCCGGTGTTTAAGTTCCTCCTTGCACAACTGCGAGGTTGCTCTTTTTTGATGCATTTCACACGGTGTCCCCCAAGGCTCAGGTGGTAATTCCCGGTTTAAACACATGGCACCCCTCGCCACTGATTTGCCCCCTGTTCCTTATTCCCTTCATCGGCATTATGTTTATGTCAAAGTCCGCGTTTCCCTCAAAACCTCCCTTTTTGTCAACGCCTGCCTGGCGCTTCCCTTCCCACCATCCCCCCCAGAAAAACCCTCCCTTATCCCTTCTCTTCCCGGCGCCCTCCTTCCTCCTGCATCATTAGTTTTATCGCTCTTCCAACCTGACCTAGATAAACTCAGTGACAATAAATAATATCTGATTCTTTTGACCTGCGGGCTCAGTCTCGTTTTTGCTTCCAGGGCGTTATGACCTTCCACCCACACAAACGTCCCGTCTATTGTCTCCCCCCCCCCTCCTTACCCCACTAATCACTCCCTGACGATGAATATGAAGTACCGCTGACTACTACCTGGCCTCCTTTCCTGTACATACTCTTTCCCCTGCATGGTCCTTTTTTCCCCTTGACCCTCCTGACTTAATTTACTCCAGACTTGAATTTAACCAACTGCCCATGCCGTTTTTTGTCTGGTTAGATTTCATCTACCCTCTTTGTTCAACCCCTTTTAATAGATCAGGCACCTCCCCTAGGGTTTCCCCCCTCTGGCGTTTTGGCGTTTTAACTTCCTTCCCTGATTGGTTAAAGCTTTCTCGCCGGTCATCCCCCTTTTAATCTCCGATGTAGTGGCTTTTGGTCCTTCCGCCAGTGAGGAGGTGGTAAAACCGATTTCAACTCGTTCTATTTGTTCTTGTAGTCCTTTAGAGTTGCTCAACGGTCACTCCTTCCTATTTTTTGCGGGAGTCCAAGAGAGCCCCCCATTTAGACGCATCTGAGTCTTTAGCTGATTGTCCATCAAGACACTAATCTTCCAATGCCGCGCCCGTTGCTTATAGATTTGGCTTATATTCTCTTTTCAATATGAGGAGAGTGTAGAATCCATGTACCCCCCTCTATTTCTGGGGTCCAGGCCTTTCTTCTACCCCGAGTGAAGTTATGTGGGCCCCGTGTATTCCGTTTGACATAGTGTTTCTATCCAACCTTTTTCCCCCTTGAGAACCCCCTCCTATTTGCTTGCTTTTTTCCAATCGTTCTCCCTCCCCATGTTTCTCTCCCCAGGTGCTTCCCGAATTCCTTCGGGATTTATTGCTTCTGACTCATGAAACTGTTCATCCCTTGTCCATTGAGTATCGGTTTCTTTTCGGTTTTTTCGAGACTGCTCTTAGGAAACTGTTTCTCCCCCCTGGTTAATCTTCCCTCAATTGTTTCCTGAAGATCCTCAGCTCCTCTTTTTCACTTATTTTTTCCCTACCCCGTGAGTGAGAGGTCCTTTTCCCACAGCGGCTGCTTTTCCACACCCCCCCCCCAGGATCCCTTTTCCCCCACAGAGTTTTCTTCCTGCAGATATGTTGAGAGGTCACCCCCTGCCTCTTCCCCTAAAATAGACCTCAATTGTTTTACGTTCCCTCCCTTTTAGAGCCTATGGTATGACCTATTCGTTTGGCTGGAGCCCAAGGCAATTTCAGCTTGTATTTTTCCCTTCTTGCCCCCAAGTTTTTTTCTTGGACCTATGTGTTCGTTTTTTACCCTCCTTTAGACTTCTAATTTCTGGTAAACACCTCCCTTCTTTACTCTTTATGTTTTTCTTCCCAAAGGCCGGAGTCTCGATTGTCCCCACTAATGCTTCCCCCGGTATTCAAATTTCCTTATCCTTCCCTGCTTCTCTTGCTTTCCCAGGTGGCCGATGCTAATTCCTCGTTATAGCCTTTTTTTCCGGCTTTGGTTCCCCTTCCCCCAGCACCTCCCCCCCCTTCTCAACTCTAACCTCGGAAATCAAACACTCCAGGTTCTTTCCTTAAAATGATCAAACCTTGACAAGATTAATAACCCTGGCTGATCGCTTTTCCCAGATCGAGCCAAGGGTGGGAGAATGAACTCTTCTTTTCCTCCTTTGTTCCTAAGGCATTCCCGTTTTTACTGCCCCTTTTCCCCCTGGTCCCCTCGATTTCAGGCTCCTCGTTTGAATTTGAGCCTCCAGGGGAATTTCCCGGAAATATGTACCGCGTCAAGAGTACCCCTTTCCTTCAGATTTGTTCCCCCTTCCTTTACCAGGGGACCTTTCTTTTTCCTTGGTGAACAATTCTATATCATGCCCTATTCCCGCTTCTTCTTTTCTAGGAGACGGCACCTCCCCCTTGTGATTGCAAAAAACTGGAACTGACCCCCCTTTTTCCTTACTTCCATTTATGTTTGGTGGCAATATGGGCTCTTGCCTCCTCTCCCCAGAGAACTGTCCCTTGTGTGAGTTCTTCAGATGGGGGCTGGCTTGGCACACCCTTCCCGCTCACTTCGGCGTTCTAATGAACATCTTTCTAAACTTTTGTTGAGAGTTATCTCGTTAATAAGTGCCGCCGTTCCCCCTTGGTAAGTGGTTTGGGAGACATCCCATAGCCCCCGCTCGCGATTTAACCCTCTCCCTCCTTTCCTCTTCTCGTTCTTTAGCCCAGGTTATGTTTTTTTCCAAATTCCCATTCGCCCTAAGTCGATTTTGATTGTCCTTTTTTTGCATGGTCCCCCCCCCCTCGTTCGTATCCTCTCATAATGAGGATCCGATAGCCTTTTCCGAGAGTATTGTTTCCCCCTTACCACTCCCGATGGCTGCCAGTCGCTGTCCCTCTCTTGGCGGTACCTTCCTTGAGAGTCCTGGCTGCTTTCCCCCTGCATAAGTAACTTCCAATCTGAGTTCCCGATCGTGGCGAACCCTAGCCCCCGGAGTGCCATCCGCGGGATTGCCCACCTTTTATCTTCGCATCTTTCCCCCCAGGCGATTCAGCGGCTTTTCTTTGGCCATCTCTGTTTTTTTTTTTATCGTTCCAATTAGAAACACCTTCTTTTTTACCTTCCCTTCCTTCCTCTCTCCTCGCCTCCTTTTTGATCTCTTCCCTCTTTCATTTGCCGGTTGTTTTGACAGACTTAACCCCCCACTACCCCATGATTCTTGAGATTCTGGAGCTCTGCCTCCTTCCCCCCCCCTTGTATTACTTCAGGGGGCTGTCCCTTCCCGTTGACTTCTTTTCGTCGCATCTCCCCTCAGAAGGCTACTTCGACCAACTGGAAGCCCCCCAAGTTTTTGCCTCCCTCATATTTGTTCGAATAAATTGACGTTCAAGTTTCTCCCCCTTTTTTCCCCCTCCCCCGCGGCGCTAACGCACATCGTTTTACCCCTTTCCTGGCCGGTCTTTCCCCCCCAAGCTTATCACCGTCAATAGTCTCTGCCATCTGAGGCCCCTCTTTTCTTTTCCCCTCCCCTCCCACTTAGTGTCCTCTTTTCGTTCAAAAGATGGCAGGGACTTTTTTTCAAAGGCCTTCCCTCCCCAAAAGCGTTTGCTGCCCAACAACCCTTCTTTCTCCCCTTTAAAGCCTTCCTCCTCCCCCTCTGTTGAAGACTCCTTCAGAGACCCGTGCAGTTCCCTGATTGGTCGTGACTCCTCCAATCGGAATGTCTGGATTGACGCCACAAAGGATTCTCCTTTGAAAAGCTCCTCATTGAACGTTACTCTATCATTTTTTTTCCTAGATCTTTACCCCCCCCGGTAACACGCCTGGGCGGTGTTTTAAACTTTTTCTCCTCCTTTCCCCAACAGAACCTCCCAGTCGAATGATCACTTGCATTCTTCCCTGCGTTCACTATGGTCCCCTCGCACTCTTCTTTGGTTCATAACCCCCAAAGGGTTCAATCCGCATATTTGCCTCACCCTGGAACCCTGCGCGCTCCTCGCTTGTTCCATCCGGCTTTTCTTTCACATTAGCCTTTACCCTTCCTTAGTTTCAACCCTCTTTCCAGTTCGAAAGTTTTATTGAATCCAACACCACTCTGATCCTCCTCGGTTCTTCATTGGCGTTCCTTCCCGTATCCCCTCGTTATCAGTTAGAGAATGGTTTTCTTTCTTAGTTTAAGTTCATTGACCCCCTTCTCCTCACCCTTTTCCCTTTCCGTGGCTCCTCACTCGAGATAAAATTAACCCTTCTCCAGTTTTTTACAATTCCCAATTTTTTCCACCGCCACGCCCCCGTTCATTTTTCAACTACATCGTGGTACGATAGGTCTGACGCTCAACAGATTGACACAAAAGCTTATGACCCCTGAAGCCCCCCACCCCTCCCTCCTCTGTCCCTCCCCTTCTGCGCTTTTTCTTTTTCCTCACCTGTGTCACCCTTTTTTAGCTGTGTTCCCTCCTCTATCCCCCCCAAAGAAACACGCCATGTTTTTTTCCTCTTTTCTTGACGACAAGCATCTCCTTTTTTCCCAATCTCTTGTCCTTCCCCCCGTTTGATGTTTTTCTCTTACTCTTTGACAGACTACCCCTTAGTGGTCCCTTCCTTGAGTCCTGAGATGCCGTATTTACCTTTTCCCCCCCTTTTTCTTTTCGGTGAAAGTTGTTTTATTCTTCACTCATTCACCTCTCTTTTCCGCTCCCCCCCCCTGAGCTGTGTCCTCCTTATTGTACAACGAATCAGTAAGTTTTGGATTTCCGTCCTTTTCTTCGGTTTGAGTCTACTCTTACTCTTCTATTTGCGTTTGATTTTTCTTTAAGACTTACAGTTTAAGGGCTCTTCGTTTTTTCCTGTTCTCTTGTTGCTACCTGTGCTTTTAATGACAACTCTCTTTCCGGACCTCCCATGTAAAGTAAAACTCGGGTCTTCTTCCTTTCATAATTACTCCAGTTCATCCTTTTTCTTTTTGTTACATTTGTGGCAAACTTTCTTTCAAAGCAGATCATTTCCATTTTTTTCCCTATCTACCAGTCCTTTGTCTCATCCTTTCAGCCCATACCGCAATGGCCTGGCTTCCTGTGGGGCTCTGGTCCTTCCTCTTTTTCCCGCATTTTGTGCTCAGCTCTCCCCCCACGCCTTTCTCCCCCCTCCTCCCAGCACTACGTCGCCCCGAGAGAGACTTTAATGGAACCCTTAGAAATTATCGTTTACCAATCTCTCCTGGTACTTCCTTTTTTTTGTTTTTTTTTCGAGAGATGTCTGACAATAGTTCCGTTTCTGCGCGCCTTGAGACATATTTCTTTTCTTCTACTCCCTTTTATTTTTTTCGTTGTTCCCTTCCAATCCTTATCCCCTACCTGACATATTTCCTCGATCGATACAGTTTCATCCCTTCCCCATGTCGATAGGGTTTCTTCCCTGAATGCGTCATTCTAACCGTCCTTTCCTGCAGTAGTACTTCTTCTCTTCTTTCACACTTAATTTTCTGCCCAGGTACATGGTTTTCCCAACCAATGCCCCCTGAGCACATTGCTGAACCTGACCCTTACTTCGCCATTGCACCTAATTTTTTTTTTCGGGATTTTCCACGGGCCTTTGCCCGTAGTGATCTTTAAGGCCTGTCCTGTTCCAGTTCCCCTTAGTGAAAGCTCAACCTCCCACCCCCCCTCCGACCGAGCTTCCCTGCTTTTCTTCTACACTCCCGACCAGACTCCAGTCTTCCTTTCCCTCATGGTTCGTTCCTCTCACTCAGTCCCCAATTGCCCTCTAAAGCAAACCCTCTTCTTGATTCTTTTTTAAACTTTCCCTCTAAGAAGCATTTTTCGAGTACTTTTTTTTCGGTTTTTTTTCCTTCCAATCTCCAAACGTGGAAGTTACCCATCTCCCGAACCGGTCCCTTTAATCCCCTCTTGCAGGACCCCCGATACTTTTTTCAACTTTTGACCCCCGTCCTGTTTCCAGTCAGGCTTTCAAAGCAATTCCTGCGTAAGTTGTTTACGGGGTTCATTGACACTCCCCTTCTTAGTGTCCTCATATACTGATCCTTTTGACCCCCTCAATCTTTCCATTCCTTTGCTTTTTTTTTGTTCAACCTGGGCTCCCTCTTGCCCCCTCCCTTTGAATCGATAAGGCCCCCCCCCCTGACTAGGGATTAGATTGATCTTTTTTTCCGTCATCCTTTTTTGTCCCCTCTTTTTTAAGATTCCCCGAGTCGTTGACCATTGAAATTTTTGGGGGCGGGCTTCCTAGCCCCAGTTGGAGGCCGGTGACCTCTTCCCAACTCCCTTTTTTATTTCTCTTCTCGTTCGCGCCCCAGGATGGAATTGACTTCTGTGCCCTTTTTTCTTCGTTCCCTTAGAATCCCTGTGCTTCACTTCTAGAGGTTATTTTCGAGCCATTCCGTTGAAGGAACCGAGACTTCCCACCTTCTTCCTCCGCTTTCGATTGAGTTTTCTTAGACCGTGAGACTTCTCTTTTTTTTACTGTTCATTTTATTTTCGACGGCGGGCGAGCAAGATGACTCTATTCTCGCATTCCCCGCGGTTCTGTTTGAATATGCGGGATGATACAAAACCGTTCTCTCCTCGGAACTCCCACCGACCCCTTGCTTATTCGACATCCATATCTGTCCTCCCAATGGGTAGGACTTAAGGTGCTCGACCGTCTTTTTTCTCTCCCTTTTATTCTGCGCCCGTCTTAAATGGTAGCACCTTTCCTCTCCCCCCCCTGATTCTTTTTTTTGAAGGTTTCGAGTTTCACCTTCTTTTCGTAACGTTTCCCCAGTTTTCTTCCCTCCTTGTTGGGCTAATCCCGCATAAGCCAGATTTTGATTCCAGTATGATGACACTTCCGCCGACCTGAACCCCCCCCCCGTCCGCGCGTCCCTCTTCCCATGTTCTTAAACCCCTCTCCGGCCTCATTTTCGCCACGACCTGTTGGGAAAGTCCACTTAGATATGTATTGGTTTTCTCCTTTTTTTTTTCCTTCTCCTTTTTTCCTTTGCTTGTTTCTCGAATACCGTAGAGTTACTCTTCTTCCCTGATTTCGGTGCTTACGTATGTAGGCCCCTCTTCCCTCCTTCCGGCGCCAGTTCCTTGTTTTCGGTGGCCAGAATTTTACTTCAATCACTCTTTCTACGAAAACACTTGCATTCTTGGATTGAGCTTTGCGGGCCCCGTTTTTTGGTTCCTCTCGGACGGCGCTCAATCTCGGTCTGGCAATGCCCTCGCATTAACTCCTATAGTAACCTTTGGGACGGATCGCAACTGCTTGCATCCAGAATTCGCCCGTCGTTTTTTGTAACGTATATTGCCAGAACCCCCCCCAAAGTCCAAGTCGGATAGAACTGATCAACAATCATTTTTCCCTTTCCCCTGTCCCCCCCACATTTAAAATTTTAAGCGGCCGGATCTAGAATGGAACCTATTCTGACGAGCCACGTTGTGGATGAATGGAAATTATTTTTCCTTCCTAGTTTTTGAATTTTCTTCGTTTCCCTCCCTTCCGGGCCCCCTCTTTTTTTCATGTTTCTTTTTTTGACTCGGCCCATCTCCCAGCTTCTTTGAATTTCTCACGCGGACAGCTCTTGCATTCTTTCCCTTTGGTTTTCCTGTTTGACCTCTCTTAGTCATTGCGAGGGTGATTCGCGTTCCTTAAACATCGTTTTTGTTCTTTTGACCCAAAACTTGTCCCATCCCCTCTTCGTCCCTTTCTTACATTGGAATGTGGCAAGTATTTCCTACGAACGGTTCCTTTTCCTATTTTTTCTTTTCTCCTTTTGCCACCTAAATTTCCTGTCCACATGCCTTCCTTCCCCTCTCGAACTATATGTTCCTTTTTAATACTACTCCGTGTTTTTTATTTTGAGAGATATTCAATTGAAGGCCCTTTGGACCCATTTTTCTTTTCTTTTGCTTTCCCCCCTCTACGTACCTCTTTCGCTGCTTCTCTTTCCTTGCCCATTCCCCTTTCCCTCCAATGTCCGTCCGAGGTTGGCTTGGTGTTTTGACCCCAGCCCCCCCCCGCGGTTTCCTTCTTCCTCGTTTTATACCAGCTTGCCTCAGCTTTCTCTTTTCCTCCCGCGTTTACCCACGTCCGAAAGCTGCCGCGGAGTATGTGCCTCCTCGCGCCTGGTACGGACTAAGCCGTGAGGCGTCTACATTTCTTCACGCGAACTCTTTGGGCTTTCTGTTTACGCATGCCTTCGCCCCCCCCCCGAGAATCTCTTTTTTTGACCTGCGAAACGTGGTTTCACTTCCTGCTTCTCCCCTTTCCTAGTTCATTTGTTGCCCCATTTATACCCTTTATTTTTGACTTCGATCTCTGAATTTGATTGTTTGGTAGATCCAATAACATTTGTATCCTTTCTCCCTTGCATGCACCATTTTCCATCTCCTCTTCAGCCGACCGCCCTGATGTTGGGTAGCGCATCTCTAGACGGACTCTCTCCCAAATAGGCCGCCATATGACTACATGTTTTTGTTCAGCCCTCTTTACGTCTTTCACTCCAAGATTTTCCCCAACCGCAATACAGCTTGGAATCTTTCCTCCCCGAGCGTCAATCCTTTTTCCAGACGAGTCGCAGTCCTTCTTTCCCCCCACTTCTTTCTCTTTTTCTGAGGAGGGCCGTTTGCCACCGATAATACCAAGATATCGGGCTGCCCCCCTTCTTGGAGCAGGCCGCCTTTTTTTTGGAATACGCCTATTGGAGCTTCCTTTCTCTCTTCTTTTTATTTCTTTTTTGGTAAGTTCAGCAGACTCCCAGTACCACGAGTGTTTTTCTTGATAGGATTTCCGGCCCACACGGAGTTCTCCCCCCCCTGTACGCGTTTTCCCGTTAAGCTCTCGTTATCTCGAAAAACTCGGCCCCATAACCGAGTCGCCTACTTACAATGTTTCTGACCCTTTTCGTGCAGCATCCTCCCAAGAACTCGCGCTGTCGAGCACCTGCATTTTACCCCCCCTTTTTCCTTCTCATACGAGCTTCGTTCTAATCTGAAAATTGTGATTAATCAGATGCACTCCCCCCCTGTTTCTCCCACTACAGGATTTTTGCCATCAAGGCTTCCCAACTTCCCTCATCGCTTCTCCCTCCTCCTGAAATCCGTCCAAACCGAGACTCGAGGGCGCTATTCTAGGCCGTTTTTTCCCTTCCTCTCCCGCCCCTCTCAGTGCGAAATGTTTCGAAAATCTTGGTTACTTCCTCCCAGTTCCCGTGATTCATTTTTCTGTTTAAAGCTCCGAACCCCCCTGCACAACCTCCCGTCAATTCCCTAACTTGTCTTATCCCAGACAACCTCCGAAGTTCATGGTAAATACATCTTGTGTTTCCTCATGTTCATGGGCCCACGTTACAAATAGGTTTTCCTCCCTTTTTCCTTCAAACGCCTCTTTCCTCCCATACGGTGCTCCTGGCAGCCGAACTGGTTTCACACTCTGAGCTGTGGTGCGATCTCCCCACATCCCAAAGCCCCAGTTCCTTTCCGGAGTCGATAACGTCTATTTCCACCTCTGTAGTTTTTTTCTCCCCTCCCTTTTCCAAAAGGTCGTGCTAGTATGTAATGGACTATGCCATTCGGACGTAATATTCTGTCGGTAATGTACTTTTTTTTTCTCTTACTGTCTTCTGCGTGATCACTCTTTCTGCACTTTTTTTCCTGTCCCCCTTTAACTGAAGTTCCAAGCTCTGCGCGTGGATCTCAACTCAACATCGTCAGCAGTCTTTTTCGTTCATTTTCTATTTCCTTCCAACCTGCTTCCTCTGATCCAATGTTTGAGGGATGTCATTCTGTCAGAAGAATGTTAAGGGCCAAGGGTGTTTGTAGGCTCTCCTTGCCTCCCTCCCCTTCTTTTTCGGTACTTCACGCGCCTACAAATGTTTCCGTAACTCATTCTTGATGCATGGCATAAGTTATCCGGCATTGCATGTTGCTTCTTTTGCCCTTTGTTTTTTCCGTATTTCACCCTCTTTCCTCCCCAATGTCCGTGTGAAATAGTAGAGACTGTGCCAGACGGGTCTCCTTTCGCATCATTCAATTTCAATAGACATTACTTTTTTCCGCTTTGACTCCTCCTTATGCCAATCCATCTATTTTTATAAGGTTGAAGCCAAGACCCGGACACTTTTCTAATACTAATACGTGTGCGTCCCTATCTCTTCCTTTCCCCCTTTTCGCCCGCCC
>Ga0179591_1385724_pt1 | contig 10219 bp, 10 predicted proteins | sample CZOMad2_1_08_16f_FD_182891 | JGI IMG/M metagenome (GOLD analysis project Ga0179591, IMG submission 182891) | Vadose zone soil fungal communities from Angelo Coast Range Reserve, California, USA - CZOMad2_1_08_16fungal (PacBio error correction) | ecosystem: Environmental > Terrestrial > Soil >... | reverse complement strand
TTCGGACTTCTTTTTAAAGCCGCTTAAATTGCTCAAGAAATTCTCTGCCGGCGAGCCGTCGTCGGTGACGTGCGTCGAAATTGAACATTGCCCCTTACCCCCATTGCAAATCATATTTCGCTCCGGTCGGCGCCTTCCCTTTTCAACTCGGCGATGCTCTTCCATTGCCGAGTGCTCCGATGTTGCGCCGCCCACGCCAGATACCAAACGTTCCGATCTCGAGTCGCCGATCGCGCTGGAGCTGAGCGACGCGGCCTTGCGTCATCATGGAGTTAACCTGATGCGAAAAGAGTGCTTTTTAGGGCGCGGGGTCTGCTTGAGTCGGGTTTTTAAGCGGTTGCTGCCCTGCTTCTTCCTTCAGTCGCTTTTTAAAGAGCGAGGCGTATTCAGGCGATCAAGGCCCGGCTCTTTCCCCTCCCGCCATCCGTCGGCGGGCCAGTCGCGCCACCCAGCCCGACAGCGCACCCGCGAACAGTTTATGGGCGCCTTCAAGCGACGCCCGCGAAGGCCGGCCGAGCACCCTTTTCATCTGAAGGGTCGTCTGTCGCCGTGGGCGCCACTAGAGAAGGAAGGCGATTAGATCGCGATCTCTTTTTGGGTGATGTTCCTCTTCTACACTTGCGCTGGCGCAGTTTTAGTCGCGTCGACCCGCTTCCGCGAGCGTGTCGTGCTAGAGCAAACAGCGAGATGATGATTAAGGATTTTAATGTATTTTTCGCGCCTTAGCCAACGAACCCAGAAAGAAGAGACGAGTCAGACGACTCGCTCCGAGGACCCCTTTTTGCGAGTGGATTTCTTTGAAAGAATAGAATGCCACGCACGAAAGCGCCCGTCAGAGACTCCGGAATTACTTCGACGTAAGATGGATTTTAGTCAATGAAGGGGGATCAGCTGTCTGACCAGTTCGTTCGTTTCACCCTCCGCTTCACCCACGAACACCCACGACCGCCGATCAATCGGTCCTTCTCAGGCGGCGAGTTTAGCGGCCGACCCCCCTCAGTTCGTGTTGAACCCCGCTTTTTTCTCCTCTCCGGACTGTCCCACGCCCATGATGACGGAAGGTCGAACCCGCCGGAGCGAAGCGATGAGAAACGTGGGGCACGGTAGTCCCTGTGATCGCGATCTCAGTTGCATGAAGCGCAGATTTTGATCTCGCGCCTCTTTTTAGCCCAAGCGGATTCCTTGGGCAGGGCCAAACGGGTATTAGAGAAATTCGGACCATCGCCAGATTGCTCGTGAGCGTGAAACATGCTGCACGAAAGAAGGGTCGTTTCTCGGAAATAGAGGTTTAAGGCGCTAGCGCGGAGCTCCTCTCCCGTGCGGTTTTTCTTTCGAGGCTTCGTGTCGACCCAGACGTCTCCCGCCGCGCAACTTCGAAGAGCCGCATCGCCTTCCCCGTCTTCCTCATGGCCGATCATCCGACGGCGACCAGGAGGGTTTCGACCCCCCAACGTTTCCGACAGATTCGACGACGTAACCCGCTATGGTCCCCCTTCGCGCCGCCCGTGTTCGCCGTGCCCGGCGAACGATGGCCCGACCCTTCAGCAACGGGACCAAGTGCTCTCTCTGGCCGTCCCAATCTGTCCGATCCTTCCACGAACAAGCCGTGAAGAAAGAACTTCTGACCGGAGTTTCCTGGACGAGGGTCTTTCTGCGACCTGCCCTTGGTGCCCCCCCAATGCTTTTGCGTGGGTGAAATGCACTGTTTAGAGAGCATCGGGCCGGACACCGGACACCCTAAGCGGTCGACGCGTATTTTTCGCAGGGAGGAATCTGAGCGTCGGCCTCACAAACGATTTTTCGGGCCCTCAGCCTTCCCATAAGAAGGGATTTTTCTGCGGACACGATCGATTTCGTTGACCGCGTCTCTTGTTTCGCGCACCGATTCCCTGCTCCCCCCTCTGGATCGAGATTCCTGCGTCCCCCACAGGTTGAAATGCGTCGTAGAGGACCGGACGGAAAGATCTCGACGCCCATTCAATGTTCGTTATCTGCCGCCAGGGGGAAAGTTAGACCGCTTCGGCGAGAGAACGGAAAGTAACGTCTCTTTGTCAGCGACATTCGCGGTCTTTCCCGTTTGCGACACCCCGCGAAAGGCGAGCGAAATGGCCGGGGTCACTCTCGAAGGCGGCGAAGCCCAGTCCCTGCTTTCGCGGACGCCCGGCTTCGCGGGTTTTGGAAACGACGCTGAACGCACTTGGTTGGTCCTTCTGCGCTTGTTGGTTCTTTCGGCTTCGTTAGTCTCGAGTCAAGCTCGGGATCTGCGAGTCCGCAATCCCTGGCCAGCTTGCCCCAGGTTGTAGCGTCCTTCCCCTTCCCCTTCCCCCACGGTTGTGTTGTGCGCGGCGTCTTCGCACGACAGCGTCGCGCCCCCCGCGGAATGCGCCGGAGCTGCTTGATGGATGCGGATCGGTTAACCAGTGCATGTGCGCCGAGACGCTCTCGGCTTCGTCGTTATCGACGGCAATCCGTCTCGAAAGTTTCCGTCCTGCTTCAGTCCAGTGCGGGCAGGATGCCCACGAGCCGTGATCGGTTTTCGCATCGGGCCAGAAAGGTTCGCCGCGAAACTCTTCCCACTCTTAGGGCCCCATGTTCCCGTGACGCGGTGTCTTCGAAGAACAACACGATCGTAGGGCTCCGTTGAAAGCCAGGACGGACCAGAGTGAGACTGCGTGTCTCCCCCAGTTAGCAGACGCCACACACTGGCCGTCACTCGAGCGAGTATTTTTAGACGTCCGACTTGAGAAGTATCTCCTTCTCCTCTACGTTGGTGTTGAGCTTTTTAGATTAGCTCCCATAGCGTTCGATACCGCTCGAGCCTCTTTAAGGGAAAGCGGGGGGCCAGGATTTCAGGAACGGTGGCGTCCACTCCGCTGAACAATTATGGAGCCGGAGCCGGGCAGCCAAGACTACGGGTGTAATAGTCCAGAGTGCACGGGAAACGTGTGACCGATAGTGAACGTCGTTCGCGCTTCTTCCCACTTTGTTCTTCGATGCGCGGCACCGATAACTGGGACCTCGGGGTCATGGCAACGCCCTCTTTTTTTTTTCCCGATAGAAAGGCTGAGTCCGAGGACGTCGTGCAGTCGGGCGCGCAGACGTGTGTCGTCGTCTTTTCCGCACCTTCCAGTGGTTCTCGACTCCTCGCATCACAGTACCGAGCGATAGTTAAGCTTCCGCGCTTCGTGCTTGCGGACTCGCGCCAAATTTCCCAACCCCGAAAAGGGCGTTTGGAGAAGGGGAGGCCATATACGCGGGGACAGGAGAATCAAACTGGCGGTTAAGTCTTGAGCTGGTAGTTAGGGTTAGCCACAGATCGCTTTGCCCTATTCCCAAGGAAGTCCCGGCCGTCGCGAAGCGCTTATGACACACCACACCAGGGCGTTGATCGTCTGTCCGCATCTGGGCGTCCTCGAAACGCAGTCATCGCGGATCGCATAGTCGCGCTAAGAATTCGCGCGTACCAGTCTCCCTTTTTTCTTTTTCTTGGTGTTCCCGCCAAAACGTTGAAAACTAGAAAAGGGACGAGGTTCGACCCTCTGTGAAGTGAAGCTCAAGTCAGATTTGAGAATTGTGAGAGACAGACAGATTTGGATAAGAGATTTTTTTCTCAGTCTTCGAACTGGGGGCGTGAGGCTCTCATGCAGTAATAGCCGAAATCTTTCCTCAAAAACCTGCCTGCTGAGGACAGGCTATAGCGATCGAGAATCCCGACTATCGGGACGACGTTTAAAACGGATTCAGAAGCCCTACGGCAAAGAATTTTTGATAAGGCGTAACGCAACAAAAAGAAGTCATCTTTCATGATGATCCCCCGAGGAAATTATTGTTGTTTTCCGGACAGACCTCCCGTTTCCCGCTTGACGAAATACGAGTAGGACAGAGTTGGGTGGGTACGGTCATGCTCTATCGAAAAACCAGTGCAGTTCCACAAGAACACCAAAAGAATAAGAAACGGGGGAGAGGCTGTAAGAGACGAGGACTGAGAGAAGTCTGGTAGTACGGAGTTCTGATGATAAGAAGGATTGGGAATCCAGATATCCTGATCTTGCCTCTAAGTGTGTGTTTTGCAAGCTATATCGCCGTTAACGGAGCAGGATCGGTTGCCCGCGTGTGAACCCTCGAGTCGTGGCTTGAGACGTGACGGCCTTGGTCACCCTTAAAAATCGGGCCCTTTTCGCGCGTTCGTGATCTTCCATTCGATGGGTCTCCGTTGATCGTCGCTGCCGCCCGGAGCATGGAAGTTCTTGCGGGGCTCAGTAGGATTACCTTATCGACGCCTCGTACCACCCCTCACGGCGTGAGATTTCATGGCGGTCGCCCGTTCCCCGTGTTTCAGGCATCCTGCGTTAGGCGGAAAGCCTTTTTTCAATCCGATCGCAGACTCCGACTCGTACCCCCAGAGACCTTTTTCAACGAAACGCGGGTTGAGACAGAATATGCCTTCTGGAAGGATAAAGACCGGAATTAGCGGAGTGAAGAGCATAGAGATGAGAGAGGGGGATCGGGACGCTGGGCCTGCATGGCCCGCGGGGGTAGTCGAGCGTAAATACCGACCGAACCGGAAAAAAGATGTAGAGACTTCTATGAGAAACGTTGAGGGTTCGTGGATCCGAGAGTCGCCCTCATTCGGATTGGAAACTTTTTTTTTCCCCGATGATGGTGGATCAGCGGCGGTTCAACACTTCTGGACGGGGTGTCCCAGACCTCGCCCCTCCGTAGGAGTCGCGTTTGTGATAGAATTGTTGATCTTGTGTGCGTTAGTGTACCTTCCTCTGGTGATCCCACACCGAAGGGGCAGCGACATGATTTTCAATTTCCTAAGCACGTGCAAGGCGCGAACGCGTTTTCGTCTCGGCCGCGGGGCGTGCCGGCCTCGTCGGGATACGATCCTAGGCCACCTTTCTCGGCGCGATCCGCACATCGGGCGGTTTGCCCCCCCCTTGGGGTGAGCGCTCAATCCGTCGGGCTGCTTGGACTACATTCTCTATCTTCTGCATCTCGCTTTGCCTTAAAGAACGACACTTTCGCTCTGGCGGCGGTTGAAGCGACGCCCTTTGCAGCCAGATATTTGACGGTGGCGTGCCCGCTCCACCACGAAGATCCCTTTCTTCTACTTCGCCCTCTGCCGCAAGTTAGTTCGACCACGGCGACTTTTCATCCGAACCTCCATCTTCGTTGCTCCTGGCCTAGACTTTTTCCTCAAAGTCTAAGGCGCCCAAGCCGCTTTTCGAGGTGAGATGTGGAGTGTAGTTGGAGGAGTCGACCGCAGTGTGAGTATGGTGTCTAGAGTTTGCTGAATTATCCGCCCTTGTGACGTACGCCTCGACTCTGGGACGACTGCGACAGGAGGGCCCAGTCCCTACCCGATAACCCCAAGCGGCAAGGACCACGGCCAGGAGAGTCCAAGCTGGTTCCTCGCAGTGAACGTTCCAGGAGTTCGCACCCCGCGGGAAGTCGCGATCGAGATAAGTCTTGCGTTGCGCGAAAGATCGTTTCGATGAGATTCAGGTTCTCCCTTGGGGTCCTCTGGCGGGGCGGGGTCCGGCTACTCCGCGGAGCCCGCGGCTTGTCGTGGCCTCGCTTCGCCCGAGTGTTTTCGATCGGCTCGCCTACTGCGGAAATAGAGTCCTGTGCGGGAGGGGGAAAAGAGGCCTAGTCATCGATTTTTGTGTCATTTTCCGCCTGCACCGACACGAACGAGATGTGCGCGCCTTGCTCAGTCTTCAGTCGGCGAAAGTGGGGTAAGCGGCTCAACAAGCCGTGCAAGAAGGACTTCTCTGGGACTCCACACAGGGTTGTTTTTGTTTTTTTGAGAGGTGTTGACAGCGATTTTCGACAGGATTGTTGTGGCTTTACATTGCGTCCCCGACGAAAGCAGCCCCCCGGCGGCGCCCCCTGTCGTTCCCGGTGTTTCCCCCCTGTCCTTTTGCGTGCACCTGTTAACCAATTTTTTTTTTTAATTGAATGTGGTCAATACCATTTGAATGGCCTTTTTTACCTCCCCGTTTTGCACCATTGTGTTTTGCAATCCTCTTTTTGAGGTGCTGACTGGCAGTCCACGTTTACCGGGAGGCACTCCAACTGATAAAGTCCGAAAGAGAGTTGACGTACTACAGCCCCGCTTGATAACTGGAGGCCCCCACACCACAGTCCCCGCACTGAATGAAGAGCCCCCCGAGGTCACCAATGTTCCCCCGGTTTCGCACTGGGGGTCCTTTTTACCCCACCGGGCCCTTTTTTTTCGCTGATTCACACGGTTAGCGTTGTTGCGATTTATTTTTTCGCCCCCCCCAAGCATCCTTTTGTTTTAACCCGAAGGTGACTATCTAGTTACCGCCTCCCCATACGCAGCCGCCTCGATGACTTCCATTGTGTGCAAGAGTCACCGGCACGTGTGTTTGACACTAGTGTTTATTGTCGCGTTGACACCGACCGGTGCCCCCCCCCCCCTTTTTACTGTTTTGCTTGAGATAGTAAAAACTATCCCGAGTGTTGGGTGAGCTTGTCCCTCCGTTGGGTGGGGGTAATGGTTTACCAATGGTGTATTATCTAGTTTTGGTTTGGTGTCTGGCATGCTGGCACCCCACCAGGACCTGGCTAGTTACTTGGCAGGCGGTTTTTCTCTACTTTCAACCTTTCTCCCCTTTGGACCTTTTTCGGTTGTCCTTTGTTGGGGGTCCCAATCACGCCCGTGAGGGAGTACGACTTGTGATTTGTTTTTTTTGCGATAGGCAGCTACGATTTCCCTTGATTTCATTTGAAGCGATCCATCGGATTACGTCAGCACTGGCGTTTTCTCTCGTATTTGTCCTGTTTTTTTCTGCGCCTTCCGACCCTGGGCAACCTGCGAACTCTTGTCCCTAGGGGTCTCGCACGCCGCCCACCGGTACTTCAGACAGTTCTCACGGGGGGTGGGCTGTGTGACACGGTGGTTACTTAGGCGCATCTTTGCCCCTTTTGCTGCCCCCCCGGCCCCTTCCCCCCCCATTGGCAAAAGGGGGTTCCGAGAACGAGGGGGGTCTCCTAAAATCTTTACCATCGCGTCGCTCTTTGGGGGTGTTTTTTTTGTCCTCCCTTTTGTTGGGCAGCCTGTTAGTCTGGGGCGCTTGGGTTTTGTTTGCCGCCTGGTTCGTCTTCTGCTTCTTTGGCCGGACCTGGGCCCAGGCGATTTTTTTTCTTAGTAGTCCGATAACCAGCTTTTCAGAAGCCCGATAACGTAGCACATGACTCTCGATTCTCGTCGTATGGTTGCCATTTGGGGTTCGCGCTATCGCACAACCCCTGAAAGAATCTGTCCGCGCCAGAGGTTGGAGTCTGTCAGGTACGTTTTCTGTGAGGCTCGCGTCGCACCGTCTCATGTATGATGTTCGATAGGGGCTTTTCTTCCTTCCCTGGTGACGGTCCAAAATGAATCGGGGCGTTTTGCCCGACGATTACTTACTCTTATTTTATAGCCTTCCCTCTGTCTTCTTTTTTCTTTTCCCCAGATGCGCCCCGTGCCAAGGCCGCCAGGGGATATGAGCGCACATTTTTTCATTTTCTGTTCCTCTTGTCATCCCAACTTTCCAAGCCATTCTTTTCTTGACGGTGGTTGGAATCCCTTGATTTTCGCGGTGTAGTTTCCCCTTTTTGGAGATGTTCGTTTGTTTATTCCCGACGTAGGCCGCCGGGAGGGTTTTTATACCCCCCGTTCATTATTGTGCGCTGGCAGGAAGGTAGACTTCTCCGCCGTGACTTTGGCCAGCCTAATTTTTTTGTTTCTTTCCCGTTTGTGGTCTCCTTTATTGGGATAGGTTTGTTTTTCTACCCGGAAGAGGATCACTCAGGGCCGCAACAACTTTTCGCCCCCCCCCGAACACCCCCCGCGGGGTTTCCAGATCTTCAACATTCTTTTTCCCTTTTGGTTGGCCCCAGGCCTTTCTCTTTGCTTGTGCATTTGTTAGAATTCATGAGGGTGCTCAGGACAGTACTTTATCTGGGAAACTTGGTCACGGCACACACCCCCCCCAACTTCTTAAACCCGATCACCAGTGGTGTCTTCTAAGATTGTGTTTCTCTTTCTAGGCCTTCGTCTAAGGTCGTTTTTTTTTCTGGCCCGCGTGCACAACCCCCCACGTTTTTCCCGTGAGCCTTTTTTTTTTTTCCCTTGTCCCTTGTAGAGGCCATCCTTTTTAGTGGTCCCCCCTCGCTTTGACAGAAGATTTCTCCTTTACATTTAATAGGGCAGTGTCACTACTGCCGGCGGTTATTGCTCATGATGAGTGGCGCTTTTCCCCCTTTGTTCCTTAGGGCGCCATTGGTATCCTTACCCCGCGGTCAAGCGATGTGTGTTTTTTTCGATGTTGACATCGGCTTTTTTTGTTCGCGTGGGTTTTTTCTTCTTTTCCCGCTGTTTTTGTTTCTTTTTCTGGATCCTCCCTCTCAACATTGTTTTTTTTTTTTTTCTCTGTCCCTTTCGATGTCATCTATATTCGCGGGGCCGGCTTTCTGCGTCAACTGGTTACAACCCACCAGAAGAGCGTGTGAGGTTTTCCTTTGGGGGAAATTTTTTTGTGGTTTTTAAGTCATCCCCCCTTAATGGGTACACTTTCTTGTGTCTATTACTTCCCTGTACGCCCCGAGCCCCGACCTGACAGGGGAGATGTACCCCCGTTCCCATAGAGACTTTCCCCCCCTCCCCCCCACGGCCGCTCCCCCACGCCCACGTTGGTGTTTACGAGTAGCTATTCTTCCCTCGTCGCCTGAGAGCCTAGCGTGTTGTTGTTTGATAGTTGCTGTGGTCCCAACACTTGTGCCCTTTTAAGATTAATGCGTTGCTCCGATCGCGGTTCCGGGGAGTCTGTTTAGGAACGTCCGGGGGACAGGCCAAGTAACAACTTTGTTTTTTGTATCGGAGTGGTCAACTGGTTCCCTTTTCCCCCAAGCCATGAGGACCTCTCCCCCCGAACTCGGGTACTGTCTTTGGATTATTCGATACTTCGCCCCCGGCCGCCCGCAACGCGACCGGCAGTTCAGTTGCCAGTTCTCGAGCTGTCTCCCCGTACGGCCTCGATGGTTTCCCGGGGGGTCACAGTCATGTTCTTTTGCGGGGTTTAGTCCATTTTTTTTTCCCCCCCCCCCTTTTATTTTACCAAAGGCCGTTGGTGTTTTTCCTTTTTCGGCTTTCCTTTTCCCGTTTGGTTTCAAGGGGGCCTCATATTTCAGTTTTTTCAGCCTTGTTGTGTACCATCGTCTTGAAGGATTCCGATTTCGACCCTAGGAAACTCTCTGTTTTTCTTACTGGCCGAGTTGTTCCGGGGCATCTACCCCCTTTTTTCCCCCCTGTTTTACGGGTTTTCTTGCTTTGGGGGTTCCCGATTTTTGGGGGGGGTGGGTTCCTTTAAGGGTGGGGCTGGCCCTTTAAAACGATTATACCTGTGTTAATCGTCAAGGGCTGGGGGGGCTTTTGTTTTTTTGGGGAACGTGCCCCCCCGTTAGACCGGAGTGACGTGATCACGAACCTCTAGGGCCGGACACAGGTTCTCCCTCCCCCCCTCGCCGTGCCGTCGGCGAGAAAATTCCTCTTATTTCCCATTTTTTTTTAACCGAATACTAACCCCACAAACCAACATGTGGATGCGGATTTGCTGCTGGTTCGTCCAAATTCTTCCGGCCGGTTTTTCTACCTCGTGACCGACCTTTTTCTTGTTTGCTCTGTTTTCAGTGAACTTGGACCCACCGACAATCGCGGCCTCTTGTCCCTGGCCCCCCCCACCCTACTATAGCGTTGAAAGGGGGGGGCTGGGGTCGGAAAAAACAAACACAATCTGTTGGGGGAACCTTTCCCCATTAAATTCTTTTTTTTCTTTTCCCTCCCATCAGGCCGACCTGATTTGTTTTGTCTTGTCGGTTTGGTGGAAAACCGAGCGGGGAAAAGGCTTCCTTGACGGGGGACTGGGTTTTTTCTGATGTTTGAAAAAAAAGGGCCCTTTTCCAGGGAGGCCCACCTTTTTCCCTAGATGTATCTCCCTTTCCCTTCTTGGGGGGTGGCCCTAACGACCCACCAAGACTTGTGCGTTTTCGGGTCCCCCTCCCCGGTGGAAAAACCAGATTGCGGGGGAGTTTAACTTGATTTTTCCAATCCCCCCCCTTTTCTCATAACAGTGTTTGACCAAGCAACTTTTTTATGTGATCCTTGTCTCGCACCAACATTGGGGTTAGTTTTAAATAATTTCTT
>Ga0179591_1291659_pt1 | contig 10219 bp, 6 predicted proteins | sample CZOMad2_1_08_16f_FD_182891 | JGI IMG/M metagenome (GOLD analysis project Ga0179591, IMG submission 182891) | Vadose zone soil fungal communities from Angelo Coast Range Reserve, California, USA - CZOMad2_1_08_16fungal (PacBio error correction) | ecosystem: Environmental > Terrestrial > Soil >... | reverse complement strand
TTTCGTCTCTTCCGCCGGTATTTCTCGGCTTTCCGCCCGTGCTGCCCTTTTCTTGCGCTCGCATTTTTTCCCCTTTCCCTGTTCGTTGATCGTCTCGCTCCCAGCTGTGTCAATGGCTCGTGCTTTTATCCCGACGGGGCTGTGATTACCTTACCAATGGGTTCTCCCTTTCGCGTGACTTTTTTTTTATTGGATAATATGCCTGATGACCCCTTTATAAGTTGCTATGACTGACCGTCTTTAAAACTATTTCTGATTACGTGAGATGTTCAACCCTGCAAATTGGTTCTCCCCGAGTTGAAATACAATATCATCCCGTCGTCGTCCTAGCCCGTCGTGTCCCTCTCTTGACGGTGCCTTTTTCCCTTCTTATGATTCCCCTAAAGGTTCCTTTTTTTTTGTGAACGTAGTAGATCAAGAACATCTAGTGGTCGCGACTGAACTCATCTTTTCCTCCTAGCACCCCTCCCCCCTTCTCTCAGGTCTTCTCGTGAAGATTCCGCTTCTGGTGGAATCTTGTTGAGCATCTCGGTAGGATGCGGTCGGGATGGTCTGTTTCCGTCTTTTTAGAAGCTCGAACCTGAGGTCTTTCCTCCTTCCGGCAAGGGGACCTCATTTCGATGATTGTTGTCCTCGTTCTTTCAAGTCCCCTTTGGCTTGGAATACGAGCTTTCATTGAATCCTCTTCGCAGCAAATGGGAGATAAAGTATCCACGGCTTCGTCTGTGTCACTATCTGGCTGCCATCCCTCTATGCGTCCTCCTTTCTGTTCGCGAACACCACTCTCTCTTTGGAGTTAAGGGAGTACTCCCCTGACAGAACTATTGAAGTGATTTTGGAACCACATGATGCCCTCTTTTCTTTATTAGCCGGACCAACTATTTCCTGCCCCTCTTTTCGCTGCAGTAAGTCGAGCGTCCCGCGTGCCTTGATTTACCTTTCCCAGCTTGTCCGGGTTCCCTTTTTTTCATTTTAACCGAAACCCCTCGCTTTTTTTGCGAGCTCGAGCGCATCCATGGTGCGTGTGTCTGGATGACTTTTCCTCACTGTCCTCTCCTCTCGTCCTTAGTTCCGAGTCTACCTCTAAACGTTCCGATTTCCCCCTTTTCGAGACAGAACCCCCATGCGGTTTCCCTCCTCGACTCTTCTCCCCCCCGCGTTAGGAACTACTTAGTGGCATTCGTGTGTAAGCCCGATTCTTTTCTCTTTGTACTGTGTTCTGCTTCCTCCCATAGTGGTCACAAAGGGGCCCTACGAACCTTGTTCTCCGCAAGTTTCCGGCTCTGCGTCTTCCGGTGCAATTTGCGCGCTTTCCGAATTCCCCTCCGCGAGGTTTCTTAAAAACGCAGAGACTGTTGACGCCCCTCTCCTTTCTCGACCTTGATTTCTTTTACTCACCCGATTACTTTTTAAGTGCTTCATCTCCCCCTGATCCCGAGATCACCGAGTTTGAGAAATCGAAGCACTGATCTGAATAATCACCCCCGGGCCTGGTAGTGTTCACCCGCTTTTCCCTAGTTCGATTTCTTCCTTTTTTCTTGATCTAGAAGTAGTACTCATTTTCAGGGTATACCCTCCTCCTCTATACCAACCGTCCTCGCTTTCTATTTTGACACGCCTCTTGCGGTCGGGAGATGCACTTTTATAGCGTTCGCTCTGATGGATTGAGATCGCCGTTTTTCTTACAAGATTCCTGGCCTTAAGCGCCGTCCCGCATCGACCAAGACTTGTTCCCTTCTGCGGATGTCCGGTAGGAGTTAGATATTCTTGTCCCCTTTCCCCTTTGGTCTTGGTGACTAATCTCCATGGCTTCCTCGATGGCCCCTATTTGCCCTTTCCCCCTTGCCAGTCGTCACAACGAAGTGGAGAAACTTACTCAGCATTACGCCCCTCCACTTAGTTCTTTGTCTTTTTTTCTCTCATTTTGAGAGCATTCTATCTCTCTCTTGCAGTGGACGAACTACACCAGATCCCTCTTGGTGACCTGAGAGCACGGGATAGTCCCTCTTCCCTTCCCTTCAGGAGCAAATCTTCCGCGGACTATCTCGTGAGGATACCCCCCCCAAGGCGTCTCCCTCGATCTTGCCAATTTAATTGTCTTGGTCTCTCATCCTCACCTTTTCCAGGGTGGTATTTCTTTTCCCGGGTTTCGCTTTCTAGAATTAAGGTTTCACCCGCGCCGTCCCTCGTATACGTCTTTTGAGAGTCCCCTTCCTTTTTGTAGCGGCGGTGTGGATTTGCGTGTCGGCGAAACGTTCCCACCGTTTTTATTCTTCTTTGGTTTTTTCATCTTTGAGCGCCCAAGTCTTTTTCTAGAGTGTAGTTTTCTCTGTAGGAGCGTTCCTTAGCCAGCTGCTCACCACCGAGGAACCTTCTCCGACCGGCTCTGAGACTCCCCCTTGAGCCCGATCATGGTTTCTCGCTGTGATCCATGGGAGAAAGCGTGTTTCCTTTGGAGGTCTAAGAAAGGAGAGACTCAGAAAAGGGAGAGGAGCGGGCCAATTGCCATCTTAATAATCGTCCCCCCCCCCCCCCACATTGTTGTTGTGAGTCTAGATTTCCCGTTTTTTGGTCTTTCGTCTTGCCACGTTTCCCCCTTCCCGCGCTAAAAAAAGGTTCAATATCACTGAGACGCACACTGTTGGATCTAATTCTAGTCCTGCTAGCTTCTGCTCTCGTATCTTTGTTTCTTTTTTATTCCGGTTTGCTACGATCCCCTCTTGAACGCCCAAATTTCTTAGCGTTGGGCTTTAAGCGCACACGAAGAAGCGAATCTTTTTTATCAGTTTCTTGCACCTCGCCAGACCCGTAAGAATATTTTCCCTATCTCCTGACTCGCAGCTCCCTTTAAGGGAGGTTTCCCTTTAGATTCAGATAAGAACTTTGGAAACTGGACAGGTGAAAAAATTCCCCCACTAATTATTACTCTCTATAGCCCCTTCCCCTCTTATTCAGTCACTGCCATGCTCAGAAGTTATTGGGGCCTTGAACCAGCTCTCGTCCGCGTTCATTTTGTAGCGACTAGGACTCCGAAGATCTGAGCCTTTAAGTTCCCCGTCCTCTCTCAGGACGTGCCTACAAGGAGAACGAATCATAATTATAGTATTTGCTATCAAACCAGCTCTCCCCCCCGCCCATCTTATGCTACGGCTCCTCTTCGAGGGAATGGGAAACTTCCTTGTCGTTGTCGCCAATCGCCCCCATTGCATAGGGATAGATGCCCCGGGACTTTTCTTCGTATCAAAAGTCCGGTCTTCATTTAGCGTGCCCTAAGGGAAACATACTCAAGACTCTGGATCTCAGAAGTAATTTCCCCTTTGGGGCGCTTCTTACGGGAGGCGAAGATCTGTCCCCCTCTTTTTGATATACGTCCCTTTCCCTCTCATCGAGCATGTGCGTGCGTCCTGCCAGTATTTTTTATCTTTTCCTTTGCCCTATGACGATAAATTCCCATTTTTTCTTCTTTTTTTGGTCGACCTAACCTGCTTCGTCGACGTCGCGCTCAGTTATTTTTCTAAACAGGACTGGTATGGGTGATTTCACCCTAAGTCCCCTCTTGTTGATTCTTCCTTCCGCTTTTTGGGGTGTATTTCGCGTTCGGAATATCCCAGTCTTTTTTTGATGGTGCATAAAAGAAAGCCTATAAGTCGTGGCGTCTGTCTCTATACGGTGAGTTAAATGTGGACCCCCACCCTTTTGCCTTTCTCCCCTAAGTCATTTGTAGTCCCCTGCTCTCGTCGTTAGCAATTTGACTGGAGTCTCTTTCCCCTTTCCGTTTTGTTCCGATTGATCCCGGTCGAAAGTTTAAGAGTCTTGTCACCCCGCTATTGCAACGAGTTAGAGAGGAGGTGAGATACGAGGAGAGGAGTTCTCGGCCTCCTTTTTTGTTGTAGCCCCTTTTTGCCGAAAAGTGTAGATCCGGATTCCCCCACCTAAAACACCCACCCCCAAACCCCCCCCGGCCTCTATCTCTCTCTTTTCTTTGACGAATTTTTTATGCTCGGATAAACTGACTCTCCCCTTATCTCTAGTTGATCGCTCAGGTGTTGGTGTTTCCGAGGTTGTCCCGATTCCACCTCCGGCTGACGCCCTGTTTTTCCCGTCTGCCGCCCACGGCACCCTGCCTTTCCTTTCCTTCCGAGACAAGCGACTCGAAGAGTGCTCGTCGTTCTTGGTCGAACTGGAGATCTTGGGTTGACTCAGCGGCACGGCTTTGCGTTCTTTTCTTCTCCATGCATCAATTTCCACGAGTAGGTGGTTTCGGCCAAAATGAGATGATCTCTTTGCCCTCCTTCCCCTCCCCGAATCCTTCCTTTAATTTCTCTCCGGTCCGTTCTATTTTTTCGCTTTTCGAGCTGTTTATCTCTTCACTCCTCTCCCGCCAGAGTATAAGAACTTTTTCAGTGAGCAAGACCTCGATTCCCTCTATTCTTAGACCGAAGCGGCCCCTCCGCTTCCTTTTGCCCCTCCGGGCTTCTTGTTTTTCGGGCCTCAGTTCCTACCTAGCAGGAAAACTCATCCTTCTTACATCTCTCTTTCCCCTAGTTAACAAATATCGCTTGCGATCCCCTCTCTTTCAGTCAGGGACGGTTCGTTTCTTTCTACATTCTCCTTTTTTCCTCGGTACAGACAACGCTGTTTGATTTGTGCTTATACCCAAACCATTGCCGCCTACGTTTTTTGGGCCCTTCACCTTCCCCGAAGACACGGGCTTTTTTGTAAGAGGGCTTGTCCTTCTCTCTTGCTTCTCTTAGTGGATCCAAACGAAGTTCAGTTGTCCAGGATAAAGTACTCCCCGCGTCTCCCGTCGTTCATCCTTTGCTTCCCCAAAAGGTCTTTTCTTCAAATTGACTTGACCTTTTAACGCCGCAGACGAGGTCCGTCCCCTAAATCGTCCTTCATGCTTATTCTTTTCTCGAAGCTAAATAGGAACAGGATCCCCATTCAACTAACCGGTCTACGGGTCTGCTGCGATCCAGGATTCTCTTTGCCTGCGCCTTCCCTCCTATATACCTGTTTTTTGAGTCGTTCCAGGAGAAGGCTTCAGGGATCTGGCCAGCATTCTCTTTTTCCATGTTTTTTCTCTTTCCATGTTCACGGTAATGTTTTTCCCCGAGTAGCGCTCCCAGTTCTCCTCCCTTCCTCCAGCTGGGGTTATTTTTACCGAAAGGTGTCCAGATAGGGATACCAAGGTAGTAATTGGACCGTCCTCTCAATGCGTCCCTAGTCTTTTTCTTCTCCCCTCACCTTGATCTTCTGAGAACGCTGCGGTCTTTCCCGTTTCAACGAAATTCGGTTTCTCCTTCTTCGCGACGGGGGAGAAGAACCCGTTTTCTAAGTCCGACGTGCACAACGTATTCGGTTTGTTCCGGTTCCTTGCCCCCACTCGCCCTCCCTCTTCTTACTTCTTTATATGGAGGGTGTCTGCGGGCTCAATCTCGTGGGAGTTCCTCTCTGAATACGCGGTGGCTTTCTTTCGACGTATCCTTTAACGTCTCGCGGATCCTGGTTCTCATCTTCTAGGCCCATCCTTCGGTATGGACCGCTAGATCTCGAGGCCATGAGTTTTCTTTAGTTGCGCGGTATGCTGCGTACGCACATCTCAAAGACCCTTCATATCTGCCCGGCCTGCTTCGTTTTTTCTTCCGTCCGGGGACTCAAGACTCAAAAAGTTCTTCTTCGGATTTGCGTCTCTATTCAATAGCCACCCCCAAAACCACCCCCCCAACCCCCACCCCCCCCCCCCCCAAACAAAACCCACTCCTCACAAAAAACCCACCCCCCCCACCCACCGCCCACCCCCCCCCACCCCCCCCCCCCACACCCCCCCCCCCCCACAACACCCCCCCCCCCACGCCGCCGCTTATCGAGATACTTACCTTCTCTCGCATTGAGAGTTAAAGATGCGTTTAGGTTCACTCCTTCCCTCTTCTTATTTGTTTCGCTCCACTTAAGCTCAACTTTCTTCAATTTCTATCCTCCAGAAAAGAAACGAGCACTTTTCCCTTCCTCTGACCACATGATGTTCTCCTCGCGACCCAAATTCCCTCCGCCAGCTTCACTTTCTCCGATTCGGGTTCGTCCTTTCTGTGAAAGATTAGTCCCCCGTCAAGTGAGCCGTTAATGCCCAACCTCGACACCCCACCCCCCCTCTTGATTTTTCTGCTGCTAGAGCTTTTTTTTTCTTAATCTTTTTCTTCGGGTGACGACCCCTAGGTCTCCCCCCAGGCGTTGATCTTGCGGAATCGTGCGAGTCGTATCCCTCTACCATTTTTCTGAGCGGTCTTCCAGCCCCCCCCACCCTTCCTTTCTTCTGACTCCGAACTGTAACCCCGACGCTGACTCATCTTTCTGATCGTGAGGCTAGCTAATGGCGTACTCATTTTGTTCTTCGACCTGCTTTCGTTCACTCATGGGGTTATCGCGGCCTCCCCCCCTCGGTCCCTCGAGTTAGCACGGCCTCTGACCTTCGGCTCAGTGGGTGACACTCGGTGCTTCGCGCGGGAAAGCCGTCCCTGGTTGGCAGTGCCCCCGCCCAGAGAATAGCTTCTCCCTCTCCCCTTTCGGGATCTTAGGGGAGCGCACCAGTATGCGACGATTCTTACTCTCGCCCTTCCTCTCTACCAGATTGTAACGACGCCTCGGTTCCACCCGCGACCCCAATTTTCTGCGAGTGCCCCCCTGCGTGATACCCTCGGTTCGTTGCCGAGTCTTCATTTTTCTCTCTAAGACGCCGCCGTTTGTTTCCCCCCCCTTTGAGAGCGTCGGAGCCCAGGGCTAGCGTCAGTAGGGAGTCTCCCTTTCGCCTCTCTTTGCAACTTTTCCTGACGTTCGCTTTTTCTCGGGGTGATCCTCCTGGCACTTTTTTGACTCTTTCTGTTTGCCGAACAGGCACCCGTCGACAACCACCTTCCCTGTAGTCGTCCGCGCACCCTCCCCCTCGGCGTTCATTGATTTCTTTTTTCCCGCACGACTCATTCCGGGGTGTGGTTGCTCTCCCCTCCATGCCCTAACTTCCGTACCTATTCCCTTTATTTTTACGATGCATTGTCCGTAATCTCCCTTTTCCCTGACTAGGCGAGCCCTCTTCCGGTCATTTTCTTCTCTTCATTCTTCTCGCATGATCTCGGTTTTATTTTTGACTTTCTTCCTGCGAGGGAAGAGGTGAAGAACCTTAAGGGATATGAGGAATACCCGAGTCGTTTTTACTCCCGGAGCAAGATTGACCCGCCGGCCCACTGCTTCTTCATCCCCCCACCCGTGTTCCTATGCGAGGGCCGTACTCTTGCTTGCTTTTTTTCGTTCTTAACAGAGGAATTAGTAGTTGGTTGACCGCCGGAATGCATTTTTCGATTTAGTGCCCCTGCGGAAGGTGACCGAATGAGGCGTTCGGATTTATGCTTTTCGAGAACTCTCCCTTTTGCCGTAGTCCGGTTCTCCTCTGGTAAGCTCCTACGAGCAAGACGTGATGATTTGGTGTGTTTCTTTTTTTTCGTTAAGCACCCTCGACCCAGTCGTGTGGGTTTTTTTCTCGCCGCTTTTACGTGAGCCCAACTCCCCTTGTAACCCTCATATTATCCTCCTGCGAGAACTCAAAAATTCGAGAAAAGGTCGCTGTCTACGGGATGCGTTTTCTATGTTTGGGGGTGGTCCACCGCGCCGTCTTTTAGTACAGCCCGACCGCAGCCCCAGGTCTCTCGGTTCTTTTTAAGGATATCTCTATTTTTTCGTTTATTGTGGTTGTTTCTGGCCGCAGAGAAGGGGAATGTGTTGACGGGTCTTGTGAGCTCGCTTTCACAACTGTTTTCGCCCTGCTCGAGCCCCCGCCCCCCACCTTTCGTTTTTTTTTCTTTTTAGAAATCTCTTCCCCTCTCTTTTTGTTCGGAGAGGACTCCATCCCCTCTCTTCGCAAGTCCTCGTTGATCTTTGAGTTTTTCTACGAGGAACCCTCTCCCTCAGCGACCGACCCCGAGTTTTTTTTAATGAGCATTTTTTGCCTTTCTCTCTGCCAACACTTACATTTAATACTTTGTGTCTCCTTTTAGACCTAGGGCTTTAACCTTTCCTGACGGAAAACCTTATTCATGCGTCTCTGCCATTTCCTTCGACGGGCGGTACCCCCTTTTTTGGCGAGCGATTATCCCGAAAAGGACTGGGCCCCCCCCATATTGCCCCCTGTGATTAAGGCCCGTCACACCTTCCCCACCCTGATCCTTTCCCGGGGATAAGCAAGTCGTGTTTGGATTTGGTTCCCTCCTTCGCGGTTGTTCTTAACAGACTCGGCCCCCCTTTTTTCGATTCGTTAGCCGTTCAAGGCAGTTGAAGAGTTCCTGTTCCCCCCCTGTCACGACTCCATCTCGGGGCCTCTTCCCCCCTTTGCACTTCCCCTTCTTTTACGTTCCGCGGCGAAGGTCAGGCACTCCCCTTTCTCGTGCTGCATCGGAGTTACCGATGGGCGGCCATTTTTTTATGCAGCGCTTTTTCCCCTTTCGCTTCGGCAAGTTCATTGAACGCACTCCCTAGTCCTTGTGCGCGTACAGCCCTCTTTGCATTGGTGGTCTCCTGGATTTGAATTTTGCTTTTTGCATTCGGGTACTTCCCCGGTCCCGAGTGCTCTTGCATGAGCATTCTGCTTCATTTTGAGGGGTAGACCTACTTTGAGGGGATTCCCCACCCTTGCAGATAGAATTTGACTCCTCCGTTTCAAAGGTCTTCGCGTCCTTCCATCTGAATCCTTTCGGGTACCAGGAAGTGGTGGACTAATGGGTCACTCGCATCTCCTTGACGTAATCGTTGTATCCCTAGCCGTTTTTCTTAGAATGCGATTTCCGCAATGAGCGGTTGATCTTGTGATTCACGTGCGATGTTCGCTTATCCGGGTGCGGGCCCTGTCCTCCCTGTTTTTTTTTTTCTACCTTTCCCCTTTCTCACTGCAGCAGTCTCCCCTCCTCCCATGCTTTAGTAGCGCAATGGAAGTCCACTTTTTAAGCGATTTTTATCAGGTCGACTTACACCATGCCGATCGTCTCCCCGCCTTGTCTTAAAAGTCGATTTTTCCCCTCTCTGATGAGAGCAGCGTTTAGGGGGAGTTCGATCAGAATGTAGCTGCTTGTCCTCCTTTTTTAGCTTGCGACTCGGGTATCCTCTCTATGGTTTCTCGGGAGCTTTTTTCCGAAGGAAGTAGTCCCTCCTCTTTTATTCCCCCCCTCATGCCCCAACTTATGGAATGCGCCCTCGCAGCAAACGGTTCGTTTCTTCGTTTTTCTTGAAACGACCTCCCGGCAGCCCCCTGCTTTTTTCGAGAGCCTTAAAGCGCCTTAGTTCCCTCCTCCCCTCCGCTCATTCTTTAGAGTTCGGGTTCGGGCAGAGGTATTGCTTGGTCTACTGCCGTCGCCTTTCGGATCGCGATTGCGCGGGTTCTTCTGTTCCCAGATCCCATGACCTCTGTTTTCCAAACATTGTTCTGCGCACCCCTGATCCTTGGCGCGTAGTTGAAAGCCTTCCTTAGAAGAAGGCGAGCGGTTCGGATCAGAAGTAGTTTGGATGGCTCAGCACCTAAACGTCTCCCGACTTATCCTAACTCCTTTTTATCTTTCCATCAGGATCCCTTTGCTTCCCTACGCGGCCGTAAGAAGGCGCTCATGGTCACTTTTATGTTGCGTCTGCCGACCTTGGATGGGCGGGTTCTCTTTCCCCCTGCTCCGATTCCCCCCCATAGAGGAAACTTTCCGCATAGTCCCCTGTAAATCTCTGGTAAACGAGTCACTTCAAGGCGCATCCTATTGCATCCCCGCTCAGGCCGGGACGGTGCTTTCTTTTCTCAGAAATTTGGATTTCATTTCCCTACCACAAAGAGATAGGGTTGTCTACTCTCCGCCCCTTCCCTTTCGGAGTGGGAACAGGCCACCTACGACCGGACACGGTGCGTCGGTTCGATACAAGACTGGCTCTTTTCCTTCGATTCGTCCCGTGGAGCAGCATGTTGCTTTAACGGATTTCCCAGAAGATCTTCCGCCCCTCGGACCTTTTCATATTTTCTAGTTCCATACCAAGGTTCCGATTCGGATTTATACTTTTTCCTTCTCGACGAGGAACATCCTCATCCCCCGCTGCTGGACGTTCCCTGGACAATTCCCAATCGTTCATCTCCATTTTCTTAACATGTTTGATCTTTCTCCCTAAAACGGATCCGTGTGCCGATAAGGGATAAGGATATTTA
>Ga0179591_1275877_pt1 | contig 10219 bp, 19 predicted proteins | sample CZOMad2_1_08_16f_FD_182891 | JGI IMG/M metagenome (GOLD analysis project Ga0179591, IMG submission 182891) | Vadose zone soil fungal communities from Angelo Coast Range Reserve, California, USA - CZOMad2_1_08_16fungal (PacBio error correction) | ecosystem: Environmental > Terrestrial > Soil >... | reverse complement strand
ACTAAAATTTTACGGTTTTTTTTTTTTAATCCCTCCCTTACCCTCCCCTTCACCACATTTTAACTCAGGCCCCCACTTTTTCCTCACCGATTTTTTCACCACCTTCACTTGTTGTTTTTTCTTATTTTCCCGTGATAACCTTTTTTTCAAGGAATCGCCTTTTGTTCACTGATTCCCCTGTCCCTCCAAAGGCCTTTTGACCTAAGTTTTTCTTTCTGTTCGTTCGATCCGACTTATTCTCCTTTTTTCTGTTGGAATTTTTTTTTCCATTTGTTAGCACGCCTTGTTTTGTCGTCTGGTCTGGAGTTAATTCCCATGCCCAAGAACCCTGCGTGGTTGGTGAGTGGAGGGTTTTATTGGTCGCTCTGCAACCTTCGCCATGAGAATTTTTTCAGCCTTCCAACTGTCCCCATCACATCCGCAGGGACGGAATCACGGATGGTGGTTTTGTGACTCCCCCCAGACCCCGTTTTGGGAGCCCTCCCGCGTTACGGCGTGTACTTAATCCCCCCCCAGTCCCCTTTCCCCGCCCACCGGCTTTCAGTTTTCCCTTTTTGACCAGTTGACCAATACAGACCCTTTTTTCCCACCGGTTTTTTACAGAAGGACATTGACTGGACCCCAATTTGTCCCCCCCCCCTTTTTTTGGTGGCTCATTATTTTAATTTTTGAATTTTTCCCTTTAGTGTGGTTCGAGAACCATCAAATGTTGCAAAATGCCCCTGTTTTTTACCACCGGATTCCATTCCCTTGTTTTTTGTTACAGACCCCCACATTGCTTTTCTCCATTTATTGTTTAAGTAGGTTCCTTCATATCCCCCCCCCCCGCAGAGGGTTAACCGCATTCTCCGAAAACTTTGTCTCCCGTTTCTTACGGTATTTTTCCCCCTTTTTTTCCTTTGTCCCCCGAAGCTTTCCCTTGAAACTTTTTTTCCCTTCACTATCACCCCCGACATTCAAGCCTAGAAGTTAAACCTCTGGCCAGAACACATTTTTTTTTCCCTCTTTGCTCTAGGTTTTTTTTTGTCTTATCAAAACAGTCAGTCTCCCTTTTCCCCCCAACCCTTGAATTGCCCCCAATTTCATTTTGTATCATCCTTCCCTCTACCCAGTGAATACTTTGCCCCCCAACAAAATTTTTTATCCATCCCTACAGCAAATTTGGATGCCTACAATTGTTCTCCTGAACCACCATATGGGGCTGGGCCTATTGAGAGATATAGTATCCATTTGGACCCCCAGGGCTTCCCTCGTTCCCTCTCCTCAACCAACTTCGTCCCAGCATTATTACCTTCCGAGGAAAACGATGGTTACCAGTTCCCCCTTCCCACTTGATGGCACCTAAAAGTTTAACTCCTTAAACCTTTACACTTTCCAGAGCTATTTTTGGTGATCCAGATAAAGCGGTTGAGACCTTCTCCTGGGGTTCTTGAATTGCGTCACCTCCCATCTTTGCCTCCTCCCACAACTAAGACTATTTCCCCATGAATTTAAGACACACTTTCCCCTCTTTTTTCAAATGTTTGACGAAAAAATTGAAGCAGTTATTTTATTCCAAATTGCTCGTGTTCCTGAAGATTTGGCCCCCCCATGATACCCAAGGCCACCCATAAAACCAGAGCTAATGTACCCACCCACCCTCTTAATCTTGGGCATGAAGGTAACCCAACCAACCCTGATTTGGGTCCATGTCTTTTTTCCGCGTGGAACAGGTCCATCTCTTTTATTCCGTTGTGTATTTTTTGCTCCGTACCCCCCCTTAACATATCTCTTTTTTGATTTGGCCTTTCCACCGAATTTTTTTCGGGAAGGGAGACCCCTCTTTTCAAGATCACCCCCCCCCATGCGTCCCCTTGGTTCCGATTTTGCCTGGGACCCCAATTTTCCCCTCGGCGTTGCCAGCTTCTCCCAATTTTCTCCCTTTCCATTTTTTCTTTCTCCCCCCCCCCCCCTTTTGATTTGTCCGAGGGAAAACGCCCAACCCAACATTGTGCCAGCCACCGCCACTTTTTTTTTCTTTGCCTGACATAAGGTGCATTCTTTACCCCCCTGTTTTTTCATTGGGAGGTTCAATTGTCTATTAGCGCCCCGTCTCCACCCTTCCCCTGCCCTTCATAAAAACCATCTCACTTTCCCCTAATCTTTCCGCCCCCTCCGGACAAGAATTTTTCCTAACTTGGAAACCAACAAGAAAATTAACCTCACTGGTCTGGGACGCCTATCGTGCAGACATTATGAGGGACGTTCTTTTCACGATAAAACGGATTCCCTCATCCACTTCCCCATGTTTTGGGGTCTTTTTGCTAGATTAATTTATTCTCGACTTAAAACCCAAAGGTTTGCAATTTTCCACGTTTTGTTGAAGGTCCAATCCCTCTTTTACCCCAACTCGGTTTTTTAACTCCCCCTCGCCACGAGCCCAGGTTCTTGCAACCCTTTGGTCAAACCCCAACCCCAAATGTCCGACCCCTTTCCCGGCTGATTGTGTTTATTTTTACCCTCACTTATCGGAATCTTCCAGATCCCGATTTCAACAATGCTTCCCCTCCCCTTTGGACAGTCATAAGTGGTTCTTGGTCTCCCCAAATTATTACCCTCTTCCCTCAGCTCAAGTAATACGAGCATTCTGTTCTGGTCGACGCACAATTTTTTCCAGTCCCTTGCCTTTTCTCTGCGGAGTTTTCCGGCTCTTCCGGGCAATCTCTTCAACATCCTTACCCAATTCTTCCTTTTTTTTTGCTACAAAAGTAACAACGTCACACGTCACCCCCTCCTGACACCTCCTAACTCTTACCCCTCCTCCCCCCCCCCCAGCCCCACCCTCTCCCCCTTTTCCCTCCCACCTCCCCCAACCCCGCCCCCCCTTTCCTCACCACGCCCCCCCCCATCCCAACCCCCGCCCCCATACAGTCTCCCCTCACTTGTTGCTGCGTTTTTTTTTTTTTTTTTTTTTTGTCCATCCCCCCTGGATGGCCCCTTTTTAATTTCACCGTAGTTGATTTTTTTCCTTTTTACACTCTAGAGGTCCCTTTTTTCTCCTATTGGTCCCCTGCACTTAAACCTTTCATCCCCAAAAATAAAAAACCCCCGGGTCCCCCCCCTGTTTTTATTTTTCTCACACCCCACTCTTCTTTATTGCCACACCCTTCATCCCCCCTTTTGTTCCATACCTATAGTGGGTGGCAAAGGTTTTATGATCCCACCTTTCCTTGCCATATAGTTATAGTCTTTTTTTTGCCCCCCTTTTTCCAGTCAATTTTTTTTCTAGTGGAGGTTTACCCCCCTTTCCCCCCTCCCTTCTTAACATTTATCGCCCACTGGCTAAAAGTCTCAAGTTATGTATATATGTTTATTTCTTCCCTGTCTGCTTGCCTTTTTGCCCTCTGTCGAGAAATACTTTATTTTTTTTTTTTTTTTTTTTTTTTTCAAAAGTACTTCTCGTATTTTGAAGTCCCCCCTCACACCATCCCTTGTCTAACACTTCATAAACCCTCTTTCTTTTTTTTTTCCTCTTTTTTCGTTTTTGTGTTGTTTTTTGAGAGGAGATTTTTATTTTTTGGCATATTTTAGACTTTGTTTTAATGGGTTTGAAGTCCACACTGCCCCAGAGGAAGTTTTTTTTCTCCTTCTTTCTAATAGGGAGGATGCAGGCATCCATCACATCATATTTACATAGCCTTTCGGCCCCTTTCCCTCAGTACCCCTCCCCATGTAATACGGGTCAATACCTGAATTTTTAATAATAAATGTTTGCCTTTCCAGTTGGGACCGGTTTCTTTCCTTTTCAGGACTATCTAGTGTCGACCTTGTTTGTATGAATCATTCAAAACAAAAACCCCTGTCCCACCCCAAACTATAGGTATCCCATATTAGTATTTTTTTTGTGTTTTCCCTCCCCCATCGTATTGTTAGTGTCCCGGCTTACAAATCACACCCAACCTAAGGTCTTTTTATTTTTTTTTTTTTCCCCCCCTTTAAATTTTTCCCTTCACTTGACCCAACTTTGTGTCGGGTGTGATTTTCCCCCAGTTTTAAAAGCTGTTGTCAAGAACCACATCAACGTTCCCTTACCCAAATGGCATTCCAGTTCTTTTCGAATTTGCCCAAGCAGGGTCCCTGTTACCCTTTAGTGACCTTTGTCGGCGGTATATTATGCCTCCTTTTGCCTTTTTTTTTTTTCAACAAACCCTTTCGTTTTCAGACATGCCATTAGTTGAGGCCCCCCCTTTTTTTTTGTCTTTACCCTAACAGCCATATCTTTCTTTCTTGTTCAATAGGGGATCGCTAACTTTTTTTTCCCAATTTTGACCATACCCAAATATTCAATGAAACCCCCACTTTTCCTTAAATTTGGTCAATTTTGGTAACACCTCGGTATTTCTTCCTTTCCCCCGAGAAACCAGGGGAATGAGGCCCCCCCCGTTTGATAACACACTTCACCGGTTTTTTAACAGGTTTTCTTTCCATGCGTTCTGTTGACAATTTCTTTTCGTTTTTTTTTTGACCCTTGAACCCCCAAAAAACCCATAGTTGGAACTTGCTTTTTTTCCTTCCACACTTGGGTTGCCTTTACCTTGTTGCAGGTCCTCGAACTGGAACTTTTTTGCAGGCCCTGAACTTGGCCCACAACCAGGAATGCTTCTTTCTTTCCAGTTATCTTCAAACTGGCCCATTCCCATGTCTTTAAATATAGTTTAGTTACCCCGCGGTTTCCTCCTAGGTTGTGCTGTTATTTCGGTTACACATCTGGACGGCTTTACGTTATTTTCGGGGAAAAGTGATGTGATTGGAGATCATTTCATTGGACTTGTTCCTTTCACTTTTGTCTGGTGGACTTACTGTAGCCGCCTCCCAAGAGCCCACTTTTTTTCTTTAAGAAACCTTAGGTCTGCATTTCCAAGTCCTTTTGGCTGTTGTCCCCCTTTGTTCATTTTTTATGACATCCATTTTCGTTCACACTTTTAACTGTCAAAGGAGTTGACCAAGCTTTTTCAACGGGGCGATCCCCTTCGGTTTGTTGTCCAGCACCAAAAATCGTCCCCATTTTTTTTCCTCTTATCTTTCTAATCTAATTCCCGCATTCAGTTCACCTTGGCCCCCCCCCTTCCTAGTTTTTTTTCCACGTTTTTTTAAGTTCATGACCACTTCCTAAAAAACAGGTTTCTTTTAAAACCCTCTGTTGTTACCTGTTTCCCCCCTCTTTTGACCATCCCCCATCGGTTTTTTTGTTTTTGTCGCCTTCCTCTTTTCCCCGCAATTTGTGGTTTTCTTTTGGTCTTTTTGACGTATTAGTCTTTTTTGATGTGGGTCCCTTTTTGATCATTGTCCCTTGCCCCACTTTCTTTCCTGATCCGCTGGGAAACTTTTATTTTTCTAAAACTTTCAAGCATTTTTTTTTCATTTCCTGAAATACAAATTTTGTCCTCTGGGGGCCCTTAACATGATTGTCTTACTGCTGTCACATTTTGGTGACGGAAACTTCCCCACTTCATTTTCACCAGCAGGTCCCCTCTTTTCTGGTGAGGCCCCCTCAGACGCTTCGTTCACCCCTACTTTTCCCTATTTAAACGTCTGACTTCCTTGTTGTAGCAACTTCCTTTCCCCGTTCTCAATTTTCAGAAAGGCCTTTATTTCATGGCTTTCCATTTTTTTTAAAGGAGAGATTAGTGGAACAAGCAGTTCGTTTCCCAAAATTTTTCTTCCTTTTTCGCTTTTGGACTCTCGGGACCCCCCCCTTCTGTGGTTTCATTCAGCCTTTTTCTGCCACCCCAAACTTCTGTGTTTCCCCCAACATATTTGTTTTAAAATTCCCCGTCTTTTTCCTCCAAGGATAACTCTAAACCTTTCACCTTTTTTGTCACCCTGTTTTTTCCCCCTGGTACTCGACTGGTGTTGCTCCCTTCCACCAGTTAAGTTAGAGTGCGTGCCCCAGCTTCTCCTTGTTCTGCATTCTCATCCCGTTTGACGGGGGGTGCCCTAGTGCAGGATAGCATGGACCCTTTCGGGACCTTCCAGAAAATCCCCCCGACAAGGCAAGTTTTTTTTTCCCCCACCCCAAGTTTCGCTTTTTAGAGTTCACAAGTTTTTTTTTTTTTGGTATCTCTTAACCTGACTATACCCGTGTGAGGGAAAGAAGACCCCAAGCTGTTCTCTTCTTTCTTTCCCCCCGGTATTGATACCCCTTTTTTCCCTTGTTGGTTCTTGCACAATTCTTTGTCCCTCCTTCTTCGGACACTAACAAACAACGATTCCCCCACCCCAATAACAACCGTGTGGCCCCAAGATGTTCCCCACCCACCCTGTGGCAGATTAGTACCTTTTTTTTGTAAACCGTGCTGTCCTTTTTGGCGACACACGACTCCTTTTTGCCCCCAAAGTCCCCCTTTCTTCTTTGATTCTTGGGTGTAGTAAGTACTTCCCAGCGGTGGGTAAGGTCTCCCGTGGCCACCCGGATTCCCCAGACGGCCATTGTTTTGCTTTTTTCTCCACGGGACACCATCTTGAGAGGTTGTTCCACTCCCCAACAACCCCCCCTTACCCCCCACCCCAAGGCTTTCTCCCTTGGCCTTTTCCGACCCCTCGACCAAGTTCTCCCCATTTCCAATTGTTGACATTATCTCGGGTGACCTTTTTCCAATCAAGCCATTTCTTCGTGATCGGCTACGGCACAGACCCCCCCCCGACCTTAATTTGTCCAACCAATTCCCTTTTCTTTTTTTTTTTTTTTTAACGAATTTATGATACCCCAGTTCTGGGACGAAACGGTGCTTCAAACAACCAAGGTAAACCTTACCATTTTCCCCTTTTCACAGGACAATGATACCCCCCCCCCCCCCCCCCCCCTGGTCAAAATGTGGGTCATTTTTTGCCTTTCCTGATTTTTTTTTTTTTTTTCCTTCTAAACCCTGGAATGAGCCAACCAAACCCCCCTCCTTTAAGAGTATCTCATCTCTACCCCGTTGTTGTGTTTCTCCCCCCCTCCGGTCTACATCCCGGTTCGTTTTGGTTGTAAGGCCTTTCCCTTTTCCCGGATTACTCATCACAACCACCTCCTCCCACCTGGGAAGGCCAAACAACCCTCATCAGGGATGCCCCACCCCTTCATGGTCAGCCTTGTCCCCACGTTCTAAGGTTAACGTTTTTTCAAAGCATTTTCTTACATAACTCATGGCCACTCCCCGCTTTGGGTTTTGTACAAGTAATCCTTCCCCGATTGAAAACTACCCGTTTGTTTTCCCCCCCCCTCTGAGTTATGTCTCAATTTGTACCAATAATGACGATTTTCCCGACCCGGCACAGTTCCAAATGAGACCCCCCTTTTGTTTTGGCGTGTTCGGGTGTTGGTCCCTTTCCAACTTTTCTCCTTCCGGAATGTGTTTGTCCTTTTTTTAAATGGCACAATCTCGTCTAAGAACGATTGTGGTTTGGTTTTGACACCACAGACGGGTTCTTGCCCCCCCCGGTGGACGGGGCTTAATAAACCCCCCCCACGAAGTTCAGTCAACAGCCCTTTTTTCTTCCAAGTCGTTGACCATGTAAAGTTGCCCCCCCTCCCCCCCTTCCCCATCAGGTACTAAAGGGATTTCCAACTTTTTTGACCCACTTTCCTTGATTCCTTCTTTCCTTTTTTGTCAATCGTTGGTACTTTGAAGCTATTGAAGTGTTTGCTTTCCTTTGGGTTTCAAACCCCCGACCCTTTGAAAGAATCCACCCTTTGTTTTTCTCCCGTAATACCACGGGTCCTAGAATAATCCAGGCCTCTTTTCCCTTGTCGGAAACTTGTTCCCCCCTTTTTCCTTTCTCCCTGCATCCCCTGGCATGGTTCCAGCCCCGCTCCCAATTTCCCCCCATCTTCCCCACTATCACCCCCCACTTTTCCCCCAAAGGGCTAGATGGATCAACTTCCGGCCCCTTCGACGCTTGCTCTACTTTGGAGCCCCCCTGTCAGAACCACACAACTGAATTGCCACCTTTTCCCCTTTCATTATTTTTTTTTCCTGTTGAATCATTGCCTGCAATTTTTTTTTGACCACCCTATGGAAATTGGCCCCCAACCACAAGCCACCTGTTGGTCTGACAAGGCGGTGAAAACCCCCTTGTCCCGTCTGGTCCCGAGGAGTCCCATTTGATGTCCCCTTTTGGACAGAGGCTTCGGGCCTTTTGTCCTTCACTTTACACTTACGTTTTCCAACCATGGCCCTTTTTTCCCTTTTTTTTTGAACTGCGAAAACGCTTCTCCAAGATTACTCTCCACCCCTTATTTGTCAAATAAAAGCCCCCCATTAATTGAAGCCATGTCGTTTACGCAAGCGTTTCTCGGTTTGTTATGCAGAGGTCTGTTTAGTCTTGCCCGGATTGAATTGTGTGTCCTTGCGTCACCAAACTCAGTAGTGAGTCGTACGATCATGTTCCCCCCCTTTTTCCCACCTTTTTAGAAAACCTCTTGTTTCTTCCGGGGAATGTGTCACGACAACTCTCCTGTCTTTTTTATCGTATTCCCCCCCCACCGATTCCCCAGCTTTTTTGTTTTGGTGGATAATGTTGGTCCTTTTTTTCAATTCTGGCCTCAAAAAACCCCCTGACTCCCCCTTCCCACCCATACAAAGAAGTTGTTCAGTAAATATCACCCCCCTTGCGGGTATTTCTGATTCACTCGTAACCAACGCGTTCCCACATGCTTTTGTCCTTTTTCCTTGAACCCAGCTTTTTATATTCTTATTTTTTCCGTTTTTCTCTTTTTGGGACTAAACTTTATCTATTAGGCTTTGGGCCCCTTGGGAACGAACGGGGAAGGTGACCCCTCTTTAAATACTTAGTTTTTTTCACCACATTGTCACTTGGCACCCCTCAGCTGGAAATCTTTCGCTTTTTGTTAAGCTTTTCGCTTCTTTCCTTCCTGTTTTCTTTCGAAAACATTTTGTGTGGAAGGGACAACCTTTTCAAATTGTGTTCGCCGCCAATACGTTATTTCTTTTTTTTTTGATCCCTGAAGTGTGCCCTTTCCCAACTTTGGTTTTATTTGGGACGGCCGCTTCGTAAGCCCCCCCCTCACTTTTCCAGTGCCCCCCCCCCAAATTTTTTCCAGTCCTTGTACAAACCCCCCTGAATACTTTTTTCCCCACATGCTTTCAACCGTTAATGGCCCGACCCCCCTCTCCCCGCATTGAAAAGAATTCAAAAACCTATCAATCGCCTGCCCGACCTCAGGAAAGCCTTTTTCTACGCCACGTTGGAGTGACTAAAATGTCTACAGAAGCATTTCCCCCAATTTGTTGTTTTTGCTTTTGTTTTTCTCCCATTACTCATCCCCCCCTAGTTTTTTTCTGCAACCAAGGAGACATTCAAGTTGTGTAAATCCCCCCGTTTCTGTGCCAAGTCCCCCCCCGGTTTTTCCCCTTTCCTTACGGCATATTAAAACCTTTTGTTTGCATGGACGGGTTGAAAAGTCAGTCACCCCCCTTAATAAAAACCTCCTGTTGTTTTCCGTGTTTAATCTCCCCCTTTTGAGATCAGGCTCTAGGGCCCCCCCCGCGTCCAAGAGTAGTCTTCTTTGGCTTTCAAAATCTTTATCCCCCCCCGATCCCCCCCCCTTTCAAACAAAGTATCAATATATCTTTTCCCTGTTATTGTCTGACGCACAATCTTCCCCTTTTCTTTATTTTACAAAGGAATTCTCGGTCCCTATTATCAACCTTTACCCCACCGCTAAAATAAACCCACTTCTGCTTTTCAACCTGACCTTGATGCCTTTTCCCTCCGTCTTGATTTAAATTTTCCCTCTCGCGTTTCAGCTGATGACAATCCAGCTTATGCCCCCAAAACCATGAAAAAGACCCCTCTGTATGTTTTGTCTCGTCCTCTTTCTTATTGAACCAGAATACTAATTTAGTCTGCCCCATCCTATGAGTTGGTTACATTGTTTTTTTTTGATTTCCAAAACAAATTTTCGTCTCCGTATAGGTCGCCGCCAGGCACTTCCACCCCTTCATCTCCTTAGTCCATACACTTGTAATTTATTTACTTTACATAACGACTTTTTTCACTGCCCTTTTTTTTGTAGGTTTATCCACCTTTTCAGTTACATTTCATTTATGATAAGCGATGTCCCTTCCTAATGCCTGAAATCCTCTAAAATCTTTCTCGTAACCTGTCCGTACTTCCCCCCCCCCCACCATCCACCCCATTACCCAATTTGTCAAAAAAGATCATACCCCCCCCC
>Ga0179591_1282687_pt1 | contig 10220 bp, 13 predicted proteins | sample CZOMad2_1_08_16f_FD_182891 | JGI IMG/M metagenome (GOLD analysis project Ga0179591, IMG submission 182891) | Vadose zone soil fungal communities from Angelo Coast Range Reserve, California, USA - CZOMad2_1_08_16fungal (PacBio error correction) | ecosystem: Environmental > Terrestrial > Soil >... | reverse complement strand
CGCTGCTTGATGACGACGCTGTGACGTGACCGACGTCCACAAGCTTTCCCAATGGTCCCTTTATTAGACGAAACCCCAACTTCTCGTTCCGGGGATCTTCTCGGCGTTTAGAATGCCGAAAGGCGGCTGAATGACAAACGGGTTAGTCTGTTCTTGAGGACTCCATCTCGGCCCCAACTCCCATGCCCTTTGAGATTGCTCTTGACGACCTTGCAGGTTTCCTATATCCCCAAGTCCCGACTTCCGGCACCACCCCTTCCCCCTCTCTCATTTCAGGCGTATGACCCCTTTTTTTTTGCGAGCAGATAGCGTCCCCCTTTCTCCCCCGTTCAAATTACTTGAATACCCATTTGCCTGCTCAGTTCCCACCATTTTTCAGACAATTCCAAGGACCTAATTCTCCCCTTACGCTTTTGAACGTCCCTGACCTCGAAATGTCCTTTACCCCCTTGTATGTTTTTATACATTCTCCGCCGTTATAAAGATCTTTCTGATCAGTCATCTTCTTCCACCTCTTTTTCTCTTTGGAGCCTTCTCTTTTCCTCTCTTTTGTGTCCCCTTTTGATTTTCGTTTCGCCGAGCCTTTTGGTCTCCCCGTGTCGATTTTTGCGGAAACCCCTTTTGTCCCTTTCCTGGCCCTCGACCAAGGTGAGGAAAGCTACGTTCCTTTCTGAGATCTGGCGTTTTCCCAGATTGAGCATTTCTTTCTCTCCCGCGCCAGCCTCCATTCGGGAAGAAACCTTTTTCACATGCGCCATTCACATGGAGTCCTGTTTTCGAGCTTTCTGGCTTCCTGACCCCCCCCTTCTCATATTCCGGCCCTTCTCTGATCCACTACTACTTGTTGAGTCCTGCATCAGTCTTTGCGAAACAGTTACAACCATGGTGATCATGTTTCTCCTACCTTGGGGACCACTTTTCCCTTTTTCCCTGCGTCTATATAAACCTGGAGCATGCTTCTCCTCCGTCGGGGTACCTCCCCCTCTAGGAAACGTTGGCGAAAAGCCCTCTGTCCCTGCTTTTCTGTAAAGTCCCCTTTATGCGATTGGCCCCCCCCCCTTTTTTGTGGATGCCTGCCTACCTCTTTAAAAGGAGACAATCCTCGTCCAATTTCCATGATTTGGCAGTTCCCTTCCCCCTCCCCCCCAACTCTATCGAAAACCGTTCGTTCCCTCTTCCACGTTGGCTGTTTATCCTTTTTTCCGCTCGATGGATTTACAGGATTCAGTGCGTGTCGAGTTTCTGTTTCCTTCGAAGACGGTGTCCCTTCTTTTCATCCCAGGTTTTCGGCCGGTCTCTGCCGTCACTTCTCAATATTTCTCCCACCCCCTGTGCCCCCCTATTATAAACACCGAACCATAGTAACAGACTTTTCTTCCCTTTCGTATTGGCCTAAAACCAGCACTCTCACTCACGCTGTGAGATGTTCTGCTTTTCCTAACTTGCGCTTTTTCAAGTGTCTTCCCCCCCCAATCGATTTGATTCCGCCTATTTACGCGCTCCTTTTTTTTCTGTGAAGTTTCACTCCCCCTGGCGAATGCATTACCCTCATGAGTCATGGTCGGTTCCCTCTTAAGAGATATTTATTTTCCTTCATATCATCTGTGAATGTTCGCCCACTTTGGCTACGTACTTCCCTTTCTTTTCTTTTCGAATACAGCTTTTTTTTCCTCTTTCTGGTAGTCTTTTGGCCATTTGGATCTCTCTCTTTCTATCGTGGTGTTTGACTCTCGATACGCAATGGCCAAAGAAGTCCCGACCCCTTTTTTTTTGAGAAGAAACTTAGTTTCACACCTACGCTTAGTGCCACCTCGCCTGACCTTTCCCTCAAAATCATGATGATATTTTACTAAAAATGAGAGCGATTGCCTCCTTGCGTTCCCAGACATTTCGATCCCCCACTGCGCCCGAATGCTTCTCTTGTACCTGCGTCGCCCAGAGGATTGCATATGACCTTCCTCTCTTTCCCCCCCCAAAATCTTCGGCTCACTTTCCAATTGAGTTAGTCACAGACTCCGGAACCTCCCTTTCCTTCGTGAAGTTATAGCGTTGTAGAGTCCATCACCGTTTCCAGGATCTTCTAATTTTCCGGGTGTTTCTTAAAAGGTTGCGGTTTATCCCTTCCTCTTTCCTTGGCATTTCTTCCCCCACGCTAAAAAATGATGAACCCCCCGCCCCTGGGATGCCTTGATCTCCCCCCTACCTTCTTTGAAGCCCCGATAGGAATCGCCTGATCCCCTCGCCCTCTTGGCGTTCTTGAAAGCGTAAGTTGTTTAGATCTAGTGGGGCTTTTTATTTTCAAACGCATTTTGGCTCATTTTCCTTTTTTTTTCCTCGACAGGTACAAATGCAGCTGTGACGACCCCCCCCTCCATCTCACAAGTTAATAGAACATGTACTTTTTTTTCCCCACAGAGATGGCTCCCCCGGTACTCTAGTGGCCGGCTTTCCTCCATCCATGGCCAGCTGCGACGCGATCACCGTGACCACCTCGCCCTCTACCTGAATTACTGGTCTCATCGTCCCCCCATCCCCTGATCTGACGGTGACCCCCTCTTCTTCCGATCATGCATGATTTCTGACGAATTTTTTCCCTCCCACGTGGCCTGGAACTATGTCGATGCGATTTGGCCATCCTTTCCAGAACCTTTGGCGCGGCTTGGCGCGGGCTTTCTTCCCCAGCCCTTAAAGCAGACCGTCCCCCCGCGCCGTCGGATGAGACGGATGTCACGCACCCCCCTGGGTCCCTTACTTTTTCCGTTAGTTCAAAATGGCGCAAACATTCTATCCGGGATCGACCCCCACCGGTCTGTGGCGATTTTTGAAGTTCCAGAAACATAAATTGTGGCCGGTTTGCCCTTTCCCCCAACTGAGTTACTTCGGCCGATCCCGAGAAGATCTTAAGAAAGCGGTCCCTCAGTTCTTTTGCCACAAGCCCTGTTGAGTGAGCATAATTTTCATGATCTTCCCCGTCTCTTTTTCCTCACCGCTCAGGTTACGTTTTTCCCTTTTTGCGGATGGGCGAAAAATGTGGAGCACTTAGTGGCGCCCCTTGACGGTAAGGTGGCTTCGCTTACGCCCACTGGCGTCCGGTGATTCTATCGGTCGTTGGGCAGCCCTTTCATCTCCTTTGGCATATCCCCCCCTCCCCTTTCCGACCAGAGCAAATCTCACGCATCCGCTTTGCGCCTCCGGGGAAATTCCTACCTATGAATGCCGGCTCCCACTTCGTAGCCATCCCCTTAAAGGACTTGTCGCGAAGTCGATTCAGAGCCACCTGACCCTCTTTTTTCGCCTTTATTCCCCCCCCTTCCCCTCGTCTCAGGGACTAGGAATATTCCTTTCCTCCTCCTTTGTTTTGTTCCCGCCTTCCGAGGAACTTGATTCCCTTTTTCTTCTCCTCGCGTCCACAAGGCAGAACTTGCGTGCATCTGAATTCGACGACAACCTCTCTACTTAATGTTTCTCTAGGATTTTTTTGACTCCCTCCCCTCTGGAGATGAATAAGGGAGAGTCATTCGGATCCCTCTCGCCTCGCCCTTAATGTTGAATTTTTCTTTGAAGTTCCTTTGCCTTTTTATCTATCTTCCCTTTGCAATGAAGGGGGGGGGGGGGGGGGTGGTTTGGGGTGGGGGCCGGTTTTTATTCCGTGGGGGGGGGGGGGGGCTGGGGGGGTTTCTGTGGTGGGGGGTCTTCGAGGGGGGGGTGGGGGGGGGGGGGTTGTTTGGGGGTTTTTGGGGGTGGTGGGTTTTTTGGGGGGGTTGACGTGGGTTTTTGGGGGGGTTTTTTTTTGGTGGGGGGGGGGCGGGGTTGGTTTTTTTTGGTCTCCCCACCTCCCTCTTTCCTCCCGTCGAGGAACCGCCAATGTATCTTAACTCACCTTCTCTTCCTGTTGAAAACACCCCCCCTCTTCAGCCCGCGAAGCAAATTTTCCCTCCCCCACTACCTTTCCCCAAGTCAAGGAAAGCGAAAAGTTTTCGCCTTTTTCCCCTCGGCGCGGAAGATAAAGTAGAAAAATTTTGCCTCCCCGTGGGCTCAACTCCCCTTTCCTTCCTTCTTAACTATATGATCTTTATTTCATTTATTAAGTCATCAATCCGTTTTCTCGTTTCTTTCGTTTCCGGCCCCTTCATGAATGACCTTTCTTTCTCCCGTGCCCGAGCCTCGTGTTGACCCTTCCCTATTGTCGTTTCCCCTCAACCTAAAGGATCACTTATCCTCTCCCCCCTTTTTCCAGCGTCTCTGAGCCAGCGTTAGTAGATTCTGCTTTCACGCTTTTGGTCTCTTCCAAGTCTTTTTCCTTTCTACTCCCTTCCCCCCCCCTTTCCCATGTTTGCACGACTGGACAGTTTTCTGCGAGCCGCGTGCTCTTCCCACCTTCGTTTTTTTCCTTACGGAACTGATGTATCCCCCCGCTGGCTTGACGTCCCGGTGATATGTGGGCGATGCCCCGTTAGGACCCCTGTTTCCAGTTTCCGAGTCTCGGTGGTAACCATTCTATTCGACCCGCTTGACTTGAGTAATGATCTTCTTCTGGGCCCGCAACAGTAGCCCCCGTTGTTTCACCAAGTTTTTTTGCCACCTCTCCCTTTTTTCCTTCTTAACGGGATGAGAGCTTTTTTTGGTCTCAGGTGAATTTCCTTTTTTCCCTTTTAGGACATCAGCTAGCACTTGCGTTGTCCCCTTCATCCGCCCCCAAGCCACCCCGGAATTTCTTTCAAAACGATTCCCCCCTATGAACGATTCCTTTTTTATCCGATCTGGATCCAAGGTAGGTTCTCCTCTTTTGAAAACCTCCCCCTTCCCCCTCCACTTTGGGGAAAGGCGTTCCTCTGTTTTTCAGTTTTGTTAAAGCCTTCCTACATGTCCGACTTTTAGAACCCTCCAAACCCTTTTCTGGTATGCCACCCACAGAAACTTTCTTCCCCCCTGGTATCCTGAGATTTTAACAAACATAAGCTTCCTCCACGATGTGACCTATTTTCCTTTTTCCTCAACTTGCGTCAAGTCGCTCATGATTGATGCCGCTATTTTCCCTCTCTAATTTTCTTTCCAGTTTCATTCCTTCCCTCCCTCGGCTCCTGAATTGCTCTTTTTCTCATTTGTCTTGTACCGCTGAATACTTTCCCTTGGTCCAGGTAAATAGCCTCTTGCTTTCCTTTAAAGGATTTGCTATATCACCTTTTCTCCTTTTTCTTTATAAATAAGAGTTTTCTCTTCCTTCTTTGACATGCCCCCTCCTTAAGTCCTACTTTTGTTTTTTTTTTCAGTACATTGCCAAAGACGACATCTTCTCTACAGAAAAAGTTCTCCTCCCTCCTGCTAATTTTGACCCAAATCCTCCCCCTGCTGATCAGATAACCTAAAAACCCTTCTCTCCTTGGAGCATTTTTGGTACCCCAATTGTCCCCCCCATCATGAGAACAGCGTCCTCCTCCGGTTCTCCTTCAAGGTCCTTCCCTCCTGGGGGCCCTTCTGCATTCGCGTCCCTTATTTTCCCCTACGCTCGTCCTCCCCAATTTTCTTTTCCTGGTGCAAGCTCCTCCGAACCACCCCCTTCCCACAGTGGAGGCTTCGTCATGTTTTTTTTTTCAATCCTGGATACTATTTGCCCCTCCTTTTTTCTGGTTTTTCCTCAATACTGTTTCCTTTTTTTTCCAAATTAGTAAGGTATTGCTGCTCACACGTGACGTGACCCCTCGAAACCCCTTTCAGAAATTCTCCCTTGCTTTGGCGACGACAAAGAATGGCTCGGACTCCACCTTCTGTGCAGCGTTGTCCTCGGTTTTCCACCTCTTTCCTTTTTCGATTCCTTTTTCTGTTCTCCTTTCTTTCCCGCATGGAGAATGAAATGATGGTTTTATAGAGTGTCCCCCCTGATATTCAGGCCTGACACCATCGAAGGTTATACAGGTAGTTTTCACCTCCGATGACCCCACTTCCCTTACGGGTGAGGTCGCCCTGAGCTCCCTTCACCCCTTTTTTTTGTCAATCTTTACGCCATGTCAAAGTGACGAGCGTCCCCATCCATGGCTTTCACCCGGTCTCCCTTTCCTTCAACACTGATCAGCGGTCTTTTTCCCCCTCCCTATTTTCTATCTTTTTTCCCTCAACTGAGGGACTATTACTATTTGGGCAAGATGGGTCCTGCTCCAGGAACCTTATGTCTTTTTTCCATTCCTGTGTTTCCAGAAAATGAGTCGGCTGGCGTTTCTTCTTCCTCTTGAAAGTCCCGACCCCCGCACGTCTTCTCCTATTACGTCTCCCGTTGTAGTTCCATAGACGATCCTTTCTAAATTTTTCTCCCCCCCCGAACTTTGTCTCCACACCGAGGCCGGGCCCGACGACGGGGATTTCTTCCCCCCCTCCCCCAGCCCCCCCCCCACTCCTTTTCCTTCTCCATTCTTCATTCCCCCTTTTGACGGGAGGATTACCGCGACCGCTCTTAAGCCCTGTTACGAATATCTTTTATCCCACAACGCCAGTGATCTCAGGCCATTTTTAGAATATTTCCTTCCGTACTTTTCACCTTCCCCCTTTCGTTCAGTCTCTCTGGCGTTTGTGTTTCTGACCAATGGGCGCTGCCGCGGGCGATTGAACATTTGAGTCGGTACTTTCGGGTCCTCCCTTCCTCTCGGTTCCCACAAGGCTTTTCCTCTCCTTTGTTCTCCTTACGTGGTACGTCCCCTTCCCTTCTGCCTTTCTCTATCCAACCTGAAATTAGTAAAGAGTCCACTCTCAACTCTTTCAGGACGCTTCCTCTTGGCGTAATACGGGCTTGAACAGCCTCTTCTCCCTCTCTTCTTCCTTTCCAAAAGACCCCCTTAGTCCCTCCCCAGTAAACTTCCGATCCGCAGTCTCTCCGCGAAGTGCTCTTGACGGAGGCCCTCAAGTTCATCAAGGGCATCGCATTCTTCCTCCTCCTTTTCTCTCCGTGGCCCTTTGAGGACGACGTCGGGTTCCCTCCTCTCACCCCACTCGGACAGAATTTCATGCTCGCTTCGACGACACGACTCCCCGTTAAGGGGATTTCTAGCGTTTTTCACTTCGACCCTTCGATGTTCCTACCCTTTCCTCTCCCCCGGAGACTGAACTCGCGCGCCCTGACTCTTTTCTCTTGATTCTCAACTTTTGTTCCTCTCTTTTCACCCCCCAAGTCGTTTCAACCCGACCGAGTTCCTTCGATGAACGCTCTAGCGGACAGCCGATAGAGTAAAGGTCGCTCGCCCGACAAATTTCCCTCGCCCCGCGCTGCTTCCAATTTCAGCAAAACTCTCCCCCTCTTCCCGAGACGTCACGCTTTTTAAAGTCCTTACTTTGAGCCCTTTATCAACATGTCCTATAAATGGGGCTTGTGGTCAACCTTTCTTCTCCCCTTTCCAAGGACCCTTATCCCCCCGTCCCTTTCCGCATCACTCTTGGATCTATGGAGCAGGACCTGCTTGACATTTCTGGATGTGTCCGTGAATCCTTCCACGTCGTCGCCTTAGCGCGTTGTTGATCCGTGATCGATGGCTTCGAACAATGACCCGGATAGATTATGCCTCGTCCCCCTTTCAAGCTCCGTGAGTCGACGGCCTGTTAATTCGATCTGGCTTTCCTTTTGAGAGTTAAAGCGACTTTTCTCATTTGGAAGGACACCTTCACTGGTCCATGCGCATCCTTTTGACAGTCGGAGGCTCAGAGTGATTATTGAACACCCCCCTCCCCTCTTCTAGTTGAACGAATCCTGGAAAGCTGGATCCGTTAGCTTATCATTGCTGTTGTCTGCAGTTTAGCAAACCAATGTTTAAGTGTTGCTCGTGTTCACGTTGACATTCTTTGGCTTGAAAACATTCTCTCCAGGAGCCGCCTGGAAACGCACAGTAGCCGGGCTCAAGCTATGTTTCAATCCTTTCAGGAACTGGATTGCATTTCGTGTGTGGTTTTCATATTGTTCCCTGGCAGATCCTCCTTTTTTTTTTCCCTCTCCCGAGAGGTAATGCCCACAGTCGAAAACCTCCTCTTCGGTCACAGCTTTCGAGCGCTCGTCTCATTGACGTCATAGATAGATTTTTCCCCCGTCTCCCTCTCTCCTGGTAGAGTCCCGGCATCCCGTTTGCGGGATTTTAATCAGGGTTCGTGCTCTGCCTCCCTCCGAAAGGTTCTCCCCCCCTTAACCACTTTTGGTATGAAACCCCCCGAAAAAAGGATTTTCACCCTCCTGAGGATGGACTCCCCCATTTGCTTTAGCCCCTAAAGTGAGATGTTATCGAGGTCTGGACGACCTCGCGCTTAACCTTGGAAGGTTTCCCCGGAATCATCGATTGCCTGCCCCCTAGATAACCCCGCAATGTGACGTCCTTAACACGGCGCGTACTTCCTTCCTTCGCATTGTTCTCTTTCGTTCCAAGCTGCATGTTTGTTCCCTTTTTAGGTCCTTCTAGGCCGTTCATGGATACAGACTGTCTCGTAATCCCCTTCAGCTGGTTTCTTCTTTCACTACATCTTTCTTCATCGTTTTTCACTGGCAATTGTATCACCGATTTCATCCAGTCTTTGGGTTTATTGAGACGGACACAATGTCTTCTACCCTCGCAAATATTTAATACATCTCTTTTTTTTTAAGTGTTCCCAGCTTTTAGACTACTTCCAGTCCGGACCCAAACATGAGACGCGATCCTGGACCACGACCCCCCCCTGGAGCACTGAGCATGCAGTTCCCCCTCGAGTCCCAGGTAATATCAAGGGTCTCCAATAGCTATCAACCCGAGGTTCCCCAATTATCGAGCCTTCCTTCACATCTACCTTGGCGGATTCCCCATTATTCTTTTTAGCAGTCCCAATCCCCTGATACCTCCGTCCGATTTAGAAATTTTTTGTCTTACATAAAAGAGTTTTTTTTTTACTTAAATTATTAGGTCCGGTCCTTTCATTGCTATGGCGAAAACTTTGATTACCCCTTTTCCGAAAACGGGTGACTGGCTGTGGCCTAACTCTTACGGAAGACAATCGATTGAAGTTCCCTACGGATATTTCGTGGGGCGTTTGCCTAAGCTTTTCCCGTGTTATTTTGCTGTTTTTAAGTATGCCCCTCCTTTATCCGCCTGCGTGTGTTTCTCGCACACCAGCCAGGACGCTCCAGCCACAAAACTTCGTCTGGCCCTTCATCTGCCGGCCGGTTGCCAACAAAGCTAAGGTCCCTTCTACGGTGCGTTTCCCCCTATTCCGAACATGCTCACAGTGTTGCAATCGAGCCTAGAACAACAGCTCCCCTTCCCCTATCCCCATGGTTGGCGTCCCCATGTCATAGCCCAATCCCCTATTCACCGGGACGGTCCTTTCCGGCTTTGGTCTGACAGCCAGACAATTGCCGGTCGATCCTTGCGCCAGATTAATGCGGGCTCCCTCCCCTTTTCCGTTCTGTTTGGTGCCAGTGTCAGGTTTTTTCCCAAGCGCGTTGTTCTGCTTCCTATAACTCAAAGAGTGACCCGGTCCCTATTTCCGCTCAGTAGATGACCGCCCCCCTTCCCTCGGCAATTAGAGCTACCGTAGTTTTACATGGTCGCAACGCCACCCGTCACTGGTATCGCACAACCTTTTTTTCGGGCCCTTTTTTCAAGACCCTTTTTTTTTTTAGGATACCAGGAACCCCTCATTCTGTCGTGATTCCAAATATTTTATTCCCTTTCCTCTTTTTCCGAACCTCTTACCCTGAGTCAAGCCCCCTTTACATACGCTTTCTAGACTAAGGCTTCCCCACACCCCGTTGAGTGAGAAGGACATTCTGATCAACAAATTTCCAACCTCTGATACGGGGTCAACCTTTTCTTTACGGACGCTCTGTCGTTGGCGCTTATGGATGTTTGTGTTTTGTGGATGATGAAAGAGACCCCTTTTTCTCTTCTCCCCCTTTTTCCATGCTCTTTCCTTTTGGGATCTACTTTTTACTCACGGCTTACCCTTTCCGGTCATAGACCTTTGGGATTCCTCCTTCTTGTGGGGATTCTCGTGCACTTATCTCACAACCTGTCCGTCAGCCTGAAAATATCCCCCCCTGACCAGTGAGAGCGAGCTTTTGCTTCTCGTGCCTCATTTTCCCCTGTTAGTATCCCGATTTTCCTTCTTCCCCCGCCTTCCTCCTCTCCCTAAAGGTTTTGGGTCGTCCTGAAAGTCCGACTGCAGTGATGACATGCTTGTGGACGCGGGCCTCCCTCCTGAACGTCGTCATCATGACTTGC
>Ga0179591_1261619_pt1 | contig 10220 bp, 9 predicted proteins | sample CZOMad2_1_08_16f_FD_182891 | JGI IMG/M metagenome (GOLD analysis project Ga0179591, IMG submission 182891) | Vadose zone soil fungal communities from Angelo Coast Range Reserve, California, USA - CZOMad2_1_08_16fungal (PacBio error correction) | ecosystem: Environmental > Terrestrial > Soil >... | reverse complement strand
TGATGACCGATTGATCCAATTCCACGAGGAACATTTCCCTTCCCCCGCAGTGACCTTCTTGAACCTTTTCCTCGCCTCCTTCGTCCCTATGCGAGAGTACCCTGGTTTTTTCCGTCCTACGCAGTTCCCTCGGCCCCCTCGGACTTTTCTAGCTACCCCTCTTTGAGCGTTGAGCAAGTTGATTCTTTTAAGTTTTAAGATCTCTCTCTCTTTTCACATACGTTGTGGTTTTTTTTTTCTTCTCACAACTTCCATCTCAGTCCGCTCACTTCGCTATAGCACCGACGGTAGAGGGCCGCCCTTTTTCGATACGCCTTGTCTTTCGTTGTCCTATAATCGGGAGCGGACGGTGAGGCGGTTTTTGCATGACCTTAATGGTGCCACGATTTTATAGCCTTCCTCCCCTGCTGGATACTATTCCCCCTTTACTGCTGTACATGATTCTTACCGCCAATCCCTCTTTCTCAGCCCAGAAGAGTAGGCTTTTTCTTCCTTTTCCTTTTGCTCTTTAGAGATATCGCGGCGCTCCGGGTTACTAAAACCCCCTGTCCCCTTTTATTCTTTTCAGTGCAAACAGTGGTTACTCTCTTTTAGCTTTCCCCCCCCCAATATCTAGAATTTCTTTGGTTTTTCGCTTTTCCAGTTTTTCAGTTTGCCTTTTCTGACCCCCCGGTTTGGGGGTTGGAGTTTGGTGTGCCTTTTTTTTCGTGACCTACTGTTGATAGGCAACAGGTTTCAGCGTTTTCTTCTTTTTTCTCTGCCTTATCAGTTGCTCTCCCAATCTTTTCGCACTGTTCAGCATGCACCCTTTTTTTGAGGTCTCTGGGCCCCGCGATACAGACCGAGAAAAAGGGTCAACTTTCCCTTCCTACGCCGGTCCTTGCATTGCCTGGTGGTCTTTTTGACCATTCACTCCGATTGCGGTTCCCCCCGTCCACAAGGCCCACCGGCGGATCGTGAAGCCTTTCCTTCTCTTCCTAGGTCGTTTCAGTTTAAGACCCGAGTGAGTGATGTGACCGGAATCCCAGAAGATAACATTCCTCTCCCGAGCCCTAGTCTTCGATGAGGTGCTCATCTGGAGGCGAGCTAAGTTCCCTGTCTTTTCCCCTTCTCTGCCCCCCCAGTGTGCCTTCTGATGTACTTAATCCGAAGGAGACCCACCTATATCCTATTTCTCTCGGCAAGTAGGTCTCAATATGCAAATCCGCCCGCCGCAAGACCCCCCTTCCGTCTCTTGGGAAGCGACCTCACTTAGACCCGCTCTACCCCCACTCTTTATCCCACCTCCCGCTCTGGAAGTACGAGACCTTCGTCCTTTGTTCCTTTTTCTGTCTTCTGCCCTTCACACGGTAAATGGGGGCTCGCGCTGATCTTCGACGTCTTTCTTCAACGAAGTGAGACCTTCCCTTTCCCGACCTCCCACCTGTCGCTGCACTTCGGGGATCAATAGACCCTTTTACCTCCGTTTTGCTATATCTTTGCTGGACGACTTGATCTGACTGGTGTGTATTTCTTCTTATACTGGTTGACGACAACTTCTTCCTAGAAGAGCTCTGCTCCATTTGACGTTGCAGGTACCCCCGACACCTTGTATTCACAGCTCGCTACTCCGTGCCACGGTCTTGGGTGGTTCATCACTCTGGGTTTCGTTCCCTCTCTGACTTTGCTCTTCAGAAGGCACTGATTCCCGTGTTCGTCGGATTCGTAGGTACTTTTGCGTGGGACCCCGCGCGGCTGGACTCTTCCGTTGGGTCCCTTCGTAGAAGTACAGTTTCCAGTCCCCACCCCCTTTGTTTGTCAGACCGTACTTTCATCTGGACCCCCCTTTTCGCGTACATGATCCCCCGATCTCACCCTTTCTTACCTCGGTAGCTGGACTTTATGTCATTTCTGTGCACGACTCTTCCTTCAATCGACTCCCAATCCCCGTTCTGCCTTCCACCCCTCGCTCCTCTACTCGGTGCGTTGCCCTAGGGAAAGAAAGTCTTCCATTGTTTTCCAAAACCCCCCCCCCTTCCAGTACCCCGTGGAGCGCTTTCCGCTGCCAAACTCAGTTTAGCTGTAGTGACTAGCTTTTTTTTCCGATTGCATCAAGTAAAGTACCCCCCCTGTAAGTCGTAAGGACGTTGAGAAAGTTTGTCTAGAAACCTCTTTTCTCCCCAATGAGTCTCCTTCTGAAACGCTTACTCAGTGACCCTCTTGCACAAACCTTCTTTAAAACCGACCTCTCCCCCCCACACCCCCCCCCCCCCTACCCCCACATCCCCCCCCCAACTAGCTCCGCCCGCTCCTCGCAAACCCGAAGCCACTGCTTCGAGAGACCGTGTGTTGGTTCTTCCTTGGACCTCCAAAGGCTTACCACGATGTTCACTTCCGCCTACAAAACACCAATGATAAAGGTTCTTTCCTCCCTTCTTGCTCGCGAGAGCCGGACTCTCCAGCGACCCCAACTGTTCGCCTCCTTCGCTGCCATCTCGGTTGATTTCCTGTAATGAATATAACCTAAAAGTGGGTAGCTCTCCTCTCACCCCGACTGCGGTTCCCCCTTTCCCCCATTCCCCCTCCGAACCTCTTCAAATGTCTGAGCCATACTCTCCAGGACTGCCTCTCTATTCCAACCTGAACGATTTCAGCCCTTCCGTAGCGAGCCCCCCCCTCTCACCCTTTTCCGATGGAGGAGCATTTATTCAGCTTTCCTTGGAAGGATATCTCTCTTCCCCCTCTTTTTTTTTGTCTATATATACTCCCGTCCCCCTTCCAGTCCTGTCTTAACGTCCGCTCTCGAGATTGCTTCGTTCGACTTTCTCGCTTTCTTGTTCGCTAGTCTCTTTAGGCCTCGCGCTGATTTCCGGCCAGCTTTCCCTTTTATTTGGTGCTAACTTTCTTTCTTGTGAGGAGAGAAGCTGAGTCCCGGGCTTTGTATTTTCATGATACGCAGTCCCCTCTCGTCGGAGATCCCGACTCGTCCCAGTGGGAGCCTTAGCCTTTTTTTTTTTTTTTTCTCCCTCTATCCGAAGCCTTATGGCCGCACCGTTCCCCCACATCCCCGTGACTTGTTTCTTTAAGTGTCAACAACTCGTTGTTCCTCCTGTTGCTTTCCTCAACACTTCTACCACCTTACGACACGGCCCCTCTCGAGCGGCTTTTCTTCTTTTTCGCTTCTGTACATGCAGTTTCTGAGGCAGGTTGGCTTTGTTTTTGCGTTCTTATGTGTATCGGTTGACTAAGAGTTTTTCCCCAGCCTCAGGTCGAGGAGACTTGAGACTCGTCTACGGTGATCGATCGGAGGAACTTATTTCGGAATCTGCGTCAGTTGCGATTCTCTCGCCGCGCAGTGTAACTGTCTCCAAGAGGGACCGCGAGCGGCGGCTAATTTTCCTCCAGCGCCAGAAGGATTGGATTGCGCTTTTTTAAGCGCAACCCCTTTTGTTCGGACCCTGCGAAGTTGTTGAATAAATTCGGGATTCCGTGTTGCTTCCTTTGTGTGGCATCCTGCAACCAACTCCCAAGCCCGAGAGACCCTCATGATTCTTGCTCTTTTCCAGCTTTTACGAAGGCTGGTAGAGGTCCACCCCCTCTTCCCCCCTCAGTTCGTGGCCTTTCTGGTTTACATCTTTTGGACCACATATATTACGTCTCGCGCGCCAGTTGGTCCTTCCCCCTTCTACACACAGGTCACCCTCCCCCCGACTCACAGCTCTTTTGGCCCCTGAAGAGAGCCGCGGTTTCCGACCCCCATCGACAACCTGACCTTAGAGAGGCCGTACATTCCCCTATCCCTCTCGTTCGATAAAAGTTTTGGCCCCCCTTCCCAAACTGTTTTTCTTTTTTTGCTATTTTGCGAGTAGTTGTAACCTTCCCGCCCCCCCTGATAAAGACGGGAAGCTGAACACCCCCACCTCGCGCACTTCGGCGCCCTTCTTCCCCCGTTGTTGTGTTGATTTAGTATGGTCCATTGGCTCCCTTGACCTTTTGATTGGCTTCCCAATTCTTGATACTCATCCTCTGCCGTAATCCTCCTCATTCTCCCCCATACTGTGACGGGGTCATATCGCCAGTCTATCTCGTGCCAGAGGACGTTCTGGTTGGTAGATAAAGAGGTCTTGTTTCTGCCTGATTTGTTTAGCCGATTTTTCCTCTCTCAAGGCTCTCATTTCGAGTCTTCTTAGGAATATGTGCTTTAGTCTTTCCCCCCCTCGATATCGGATATCAGTTGGGTCCTTTGTGTCCCGACATAATCGGCCCGCTCCTTTTCAGTTCCCCGTGAAGTGGACAAACTACCTTCCTTTTTCGCCGTGTCCCTTCCTCCCCTTTTGATGCCCGCTCGGAGCTGTCTGGGACTTGATATTTCTGAATAGTGACCCCCATCCCCACGCTCATCCAAGGAAAGCGCACTCTTTTGACCACCACTACGATATTCAGTTGCCGCGACCTTCCCCTTCAAGTAGCTTATCGTGTCGACAACCTTTCTCCCCAAGGGATTCTCCTGTAGAGTGGCACCCCCCTCGTTCAGTCTGCTTTTTCGTCTCCAAGAGCAATTTCCCTTCCCGCACATGGCCAAAGGAATTTTCTCGTTGGATCACCAGATAGCGTCGGCGCCAGACTTCTGCCCGTCTGCGCCAGTCGCAACCGTATCCCAGAAGACCCCACTCCCCCCACCTCCCCCCCCCTCATCCTCGCCACGTGACGGCCCCAACCCCCCGACGCATGAGCGCATTTTTCGTCCTTTTCCGACCCTTCACAGGAACCACGGGTGACACTCCCCCTTCAGTAAACATCATGATTACCGATTTCGCGTTTCGCAAGCTGAGTCGATTCCATCGGCGCCGATCGTCACCCATTTGCTCTCTTCCCTCTGACGAGATTCCTGTTTTTTTCAGCACAGTACGGGCCGTCTCTCCCGGTCCAACGAATGTCTCCCACGTGAGCACCAAGGAACCCCAGCGCTTCAACGGAGCTCTCCTTCCGCTCATATTTTTCTTATCATACAACGACCCCGGACCGATAAGCGAGAACGGCCCTTCGACCGAGTCGATGAGCAATTAGCTATAGATGGTTACAGTGGTCCTGAGATCTCCTCCCTTTTTTGGTTCTCTCTCTATACTTCCGTAAAATCTCCTTACGTCGCTTCTCGATCTTTTCTCTGGCATTGCGTATCCGGTTCTTTCGCTTAGTTTCCCCCCTTCGAGTCGTTATTGGCGGGATCCAACGGTTCCCTCCGTTTACCCTCGTTACGGGGTCCGCTGGTCTGTCCCAGTTGGACGAGGTAGCCCTTAGTTTTACCTTCTGATTTTCTCCGCATTTTTACTCCGCGTTTCTCGTGAGAGGAGCAGTGTGCTTCCTCGACGGATGACACGCTCGTGAGCCCCATACGCATAATTTACTTTCGGATATTACCGTGCACCCGTGCTCCATGTTGACAACACTTACTCCCGCGAAAGGATCGTTGCTCTTTCGGGTTTCGACCGGCCAGTTAAGGGCGTCTCAGTCGGTGTGGTGTTGTTGTCCTTTTTGGTGTGATTGGTCCGTTTTTGTCTAGGCAATCGCGAATCCTTTGTACAGGAGACGTGTTGGCGAGCTCTCGCAACCGCTTCTCCTGGCGAAGGTCAAACGTTTGTCGTTTACGAGTTCCCCGGGCTAGAACCTCCCTCCCCCGTTCAAGGTCCGCGCCCGGCTGTACTTTGAAGGAATTTTTTTTCCTACCCCCTAACATGTGCGGGCCTTCCAACAACTTGCTGAGCTTCAAGAGAAGTGTTGATTGGACGTGATTTCTTTTCTCTTCTTTTTGAAGGCGTGCGCTCTTTCACGTGGCGCATACGAAAGTTCTGTGCTAGCCTTGTTCGCGTCGTGTGTCTGATCTGGCAAGGCGACGGGCTGATCCCCCTCGGCTTTTTACAGAATTTTTTCGCTGAGGTCTGTAATCGCGACCCCATCTGCTTCAGTAGTGTCCGCCCGAAGCAAACCGGCCGACCACTCCCTTCCTTGCAGGAGGAACCTCTTCCCCCTCTCCCCCTCCCAACCAACCGCCCACAAAGTCCTCTCTTGGAAAGAGTAAAGCGCTGTGAGTTCCCTTGGCCGTCCCCGTAAAACTGTCCGATAGTTTATTTACTTTTAGTCATTCAGTGATCCAAGTGACCCGCGACACATCACCCCTTCGTTTCCAATTCGGTCGTCTATTCCTAACGTGTGTTGTTGATATCTTTTGGCGACCCCAGACTCAGAACGGTGGGATGTCTGGCCCTTCTCTCAGGCTGTGTCCTTCATTACTTTCTAAGAATATCGATTCCCATTCTTGCCCCTCGTGCCAGAGCTCTCATTCTATTAACGCCTGGACGATCGGTGTTAATTGTTCGTGATGGCCATTCTTCCTTTTGAAGCTCTCGTCTTTAGTCCGGCGTAGTCCTGTCCTCGCCGTCTTCCCAGCTGACTGAGTCTGTTTCCATTGGTCCCTTCTTCTACCTCTCACGGACAATCCTTTTTGTTGTCAACGGAAGTGGCCTGCTCTCGGTCCCTTTACGTCCAGCGCACTTGCTGCCCCTTCGTGTCGGTGACTTGATCGTACATGCTCCTGCCCGCCGATTAACAAAGGAAAGCTTTGACCACGTTATGATGCACCACACCTTCGCTTCCTCCCTTTCGTCGTGCCCCTGAAAGCCATAAGTCCTCGAGTAGTTTTAACCTCCTTTCCACGAGATGGTTAGGGACTCCACTTTTCGCGGGTGCGCCGCAGCATCGCTCATCGTACCGCCCCAGATTGACCGTTTGGTCTCGAGGGGGCCTTTTTCTGGGCCCTCTTCATCGTCATTGCCGAAAAACCTCGCTACCGCGAACCCAACCCCACAACCCCCAATCCGCTCGCCAGTAAAACGTGCGGCCCCCCGAACCCGAAGACCCGATAGAGAGCTCGTGGTCAGTGCGATCCACATCAGGCAACGGTTTTGCAATTAAGAGAACACCATCAATGACTCCGGGTTTTAGCCCGCGGAGGCCGATAGAGACTCCGCACGTTCTCGATTGACCTGCCGCCTCTCTTCGTCCCTTTTGGGGACTGGCTTCCACATAAGGGATCGAGCCCCGTCCGTCCTCGCACAGAAGCTAGACATGAGAACCATCCAACCCCCCGTCAGTTCACGCGCCAGGAAGATCCCCATCTCTTCGCGTCACTGAGACTCCCAACTCACGCCTTGTACCACTCGGCAACCCTATACCATTTAGCCCAGAGAACTTGATTGCCATTCTGAGAGTATTTCGTACCACCTTAATCTACGTTTGGTGTTGAGCCTTCATTCCCCCGTCTCCTCTTCTCGTTCTCGGCTACAGGTCGGCCTCTTTCTCGCTTATGTCTTCTCGGGCGAAGTGATTAGGAGCTGCCGGCGTCCCCTCGCCGGGACCACGTTATCCTCCTTAAAGATGTCATCGCGGAGCACCCGGGAGTGCTGATCCCTATTACCAGCCAGTCCCGCTTAGTCGGAAAGGAGAGGCTGCGTTTTTCTCGCCCGCGGCGGAACCTTCAGCCGCGTTGTCAACTGTAAATTGAGGTTCTTCTTAAGGTCACACGTGGTATCTTTTGGATGTTCGACCCAATTACCCTCACCGGCGCCGTCTGCTTTTTTTCTTAAGTTGAAGGGCGAGCAGGCGGGTGGGTGTGTTTTTCTAGCCGGTTGGTTGATCGGCCAAGAGCGTTTTTAAGCGGGTCGAGGAGCGCTGCCGCGTCTCTCTTTTTGTAGAAACGCGGCCACCGGCGAGGGGTGTACTAGTGAGTTCGCGAGTCGATCTCAGTGTCCCCTTGGCATCCCCTCTCCAAAGACGCCGGGACGGGGAAGGAATGCCCCTCCCCGAGGCATTAATTGATTGGGTCGGCAACGCCCACGCGAAAGCTCGTGTTGTAAGTCAGAACGTGCTGGGGCGTTAGGAAGCGGTTTGTGTTGCATTGAAGAACACCGTCCCGCGCGAGGCATCCCTAGCTCCGGTGGCCCACTAATGCTGAGGAATGCCTTGTCTCCTAACTTATCTACCCCCCTGGTTCTCGGGGTCCGGTCTACTCGCCAGCGGGACCACACCAGGATATTTCCTTCAGTCCGCTTTCACTGGTACGTCCCCTCGACAAGAGCAAGACACCCCACTTAACACCCGAGCTCGTTATTAGATGGGAAGGCGACAGCTCGACTCTCCCCCCGTCACAATCGTGACGCCCCACTCGCTCTTGCCCCACCTATAGTAATCCGAGATCTTTTCCGTTCGTGAAAGTCAACCCGGATGAGCTCTATTGATCCACCCTGCGGGAGTTCCCGCCCCGTGACCAGCCTTTCGCTCCCTTTCACACAGTTCCTCACAGTCGCAATACTCCTTTCTTTCTCCCAGTTTGAGCTCTATGGTATACCCAGGGTGACTCTCCGTGTTGTGATGTAGCCCCGGAATTATTACACTTCCCCGGTGGACGAAATAGTCTCCCTTCTCCACCACCTTTCAAGGGCCCCTGGAAACGGGGATACCCCACCCCCCCCGCTTTATCACCATAAGTGAGGACTATTTCCTTGTTGTAGATCACTCTGTGATTGATTCAGCGGTTAATTTCAGATCTTATTGGCAATTCCCCTGTCTTAGGCTTGTGTTCCTTTTTGTGCTCTTTGAGGAAATGACTTCGCTGCGACTCTCGGAAATCCGTGGCTTTCTCTGATTTCCCTCACCTCAGTACGGGAAACATTTTTGGTGAGTTGGTCAGCCCGGAAGTGGTAATAGACCATTCACTTCAGATCATAGTACTCTGCGAAACGTATCTCTCAAATTCTCTCTTCTAGTTCAATTTGGATCTTCTTAATGTCAGAACGGAAGAACGCAGCGTCTTCACCTCAAATTAGAACTACAGTTTCTGACTGAAACAAATTAGTACCAGGTCTCCTCTTTTTCTATCCCTCAAATCACGTAGGATTCGGGGTAAACCACTTCACTTCCTGCCAGTCGGCGGTCCTTTCGATTTGCAAACTTTTCTTCCAACCGTTTTTTCTCTTTTTTTTCAGTGCTCGAGACTTCATCTCCTTCAATCGTTTTCAAACTGAAAGGTTTTCCGTAGCCAACTTCAGTGACGCTCTTCGCATTCTTTCCCCCTCTCCTCAGACTGAGCAGAAGTATAATAGCCATCTTCTACTTGGCTCTTCCCCAAACCTTATGTACCAACCCGTAAAAATTTCCAACCCCCACCCTCAACCCCCCCTCCCACTTCCTGTATCCCGTCAAAGTGCCGCATCCGAAACCTACCCCCTCCTCTTCTCTCTCGTACTGTGCGCGGGGTGTAATTGTGTGTCGCCCTCCCCGAATCGTCCCAAGAGGTGTTACACTTAAGATCACCAACCATTCCCCCTTCTTAAAGGGAGTTTAGCCGCCCCGTCTTTGCCCCCGATGAGAGCTCTTTGCCATAATGCTTTCGAGCGACCCACACATTCGTACCTGCCGTTTTCCTCGTTTTTCCGAACCGAGCGGGGACTGGCGTATTAAAGAATCATTGCCCCTCCATAACCAGTAACTGTAGCCTCTCTTCTCTCCCGTTCCCCCGCAAGCGATTCCCGCGTGAGACACCAAGGAACCTCTACAGCTTTCACCGTTTAGCGCCGCCGACCTGTTCTCCCATAAGTCTTCGTCCAACAAATCCGCCCCTTCGTCAGTAAGCGAGACAGCCTTCCCCCTCTGATTTTTCTCTATCTCCTACGTTGAGCAGTATTCATGTTTTCCGTTTAATTAATTATATTTTCCCAATGTTGGGTTTTTAGAGAGACTCTCCTTCTTTTTTTTCCCACCCTATACGAGGTTACTTACTCTACTCTGGTCGAGGGAAGCGTCTAGATACCGGACGGACACTCGTTAGTTTTCCGCTGAGATCAGTAAGTCTGTTCTCTGGACTTGAGACCCCTTTTACTACTGGTGCTACCCACATTTCCCGCTCCCAGTCGGATAGCCAGAGGAGCCCAGGTCCCATTCATATGCCTTAACCGGACGCGAAGATTTAGGCAGAAGTGGGCTTTTCCTGGTTCCGCGACCCATCTCGCCGTCAGCCCTTTCTGCCCGCAACAACCTGTATCCCTTTCTATTATTCACCCCAACTTTGGTAATTTTGTGTTCTGCTGTCCCACCCCACAGAGCCAAGTTTTCCTCTCTTTTATGGTGATCTCCTTCAGTTGCTGAGGTTGTGAGTTGGGTGTTGTGTCGGTTACGGAAGGTTTGACTAA
>Ga0179591_1350312_pt1 | contig 10221 bp, 13 predicted proteins | sample CZOMad2_1_08_16f_FD_182891 | JGI IMG/M metagenome (GOLD analysis project Ga0179591, IMG submission 182891) | Vadose zone soil fungal communities from Angelo Coast Range Reserve, California, USA - CZOMad2_1_08_16fungal (PacBio error correction) | ecosystem: Environmental > Terrestrial > Soil >... | reverse complement strand
TCAGATTTGTTCCCCCGCAATTGTCTTTTTGTGTTTCGTTTTAAAACCCCCCCCCCCCCTATGCACCCCGCCATTTTTTGCTGACCCCCAGATGACGGCCATGCGCTTAGCCCTTCTATTGAGGCCTCGTAGTCTCTTTAATCCTTATACAGAGCCTCAAGGTCTGCCCCCAACGCTTTCCCTACTTTACTTTTCTCTTGTGGGGATTCTCGGTGACTCTACCACACCCCTCAGATCCCCAACACGATTCTTCTGTTGTGTTTTTTTTTTTTTTTCGTTTTCTTCTCATATTTCCATATTTATCTGTTTTTTTTGTTGTGTGTTGTGTTGATTTTGTTGTCTTTTTTTTTTATGTATTTGTTTCTTTTTCTTATGTTCATAGTGTTGTTGTCTTTTCCTCTGCGGTTTTGCCCCCCGAATTCCCCCCTTCTCCCCGTCATCCGTTTCGGCTACAAGCTCGGACTCGGTTGGGTCCGGCTCTCTTCTTAGAAGATATGAGGACCTCCTCCCTGCCCCTCCTTTGATGTCCTCCTTTCAGAAGTAGTCCCTCCCAAGGGTTACCCCCCCAGGTTAGCCCCTGATGTTTGCGATTCCCCATATTCGCGTTCCTTAGTTTGAAAGGGTCCACGAGCGTTTTTTTCTTGTTGTTAGGGCAAATACTTTTCTCCGTTTTTTTTCGAGTCCGTCTAAGTGGTCGCTCGTGCCTCCCCCCTCTTTCCGGATGAGGGTCCCTCCCTCCCCCATTTCATTTAGGGCTGTGAAGCGTTTTTTTTGGGAGTAAATCGGATTGCCCCTGGACTATCCCCACCTTTTCCCCTTCTTAGCCCGTTTCGTCCCAAAGTACTTTATTTGGGTTTGGCCATGACACTTTTGTTTGTAGGCTTTTTTTTTTTTTTTTTTTTTTTTTGTTTATTAAAGGAGGTTATGTCCCCCCCCCCCCCGTGTTTTTTCATTCTTTCGACCCTTCGCGCGGCCCCTCCTCGCCAAGATGATGCTCCCTGCTCCAGGTTTCCCCTAGGCCCCGACCGAGTTGTTCGCATTCCTCCCTGACATCCGATGACTTTCCCCAGCTTCCAAGACCCCTCGTTAAAACAGCCCCTCGCAGCCAGTCTTCTTAGGCGGGCTCGCCCCACAGCCCTCCCTGCCTGCCAGAAGGTTGTCACCCAAAATCATTTTTTTCCCCTCCGGTTTCGAGATGGGTCGGTATTTCCTTGCCGTTCGTCCGGAATTTGCAGTCTTCTTTGTAGCACCCAAATTTTGCCTCCTTCTTCATTTGGGTTTCCCTTCTCCCGGGCACACCACCTTTTCCTTTCATTTTTTCTGCTTAACCTTACTTTTGTGGGGGAACCACGGCTTTTTTTTCCCCCGGCCAGTATCTAGTGAAGACGTCAGCTATTTAATCAGTTGCCCCTTTTTTTTTCCACTTGCAAGAGAATTTTCCTTCCTATAGTGAGTGGGCGGTATCCCTCTCTTGACTGAAGTAACCTCTTTCCCGCCGGATGCTACTTTAAGGCTTGTCTTCGCCATCGAGGGTCCTTCGGGCGCCTCCCCCTCACTCGTTTCGATCCTTTTCTGGGAAGTCTGCCGTCGTAAGGATTGCCCCCATGGGAATCCTGGTTCTTTCCCTTCTAGCCGATTTTACACGAGCGACCCCCCCCTACGGGACTCTTTTTTTAGGCATTTTTCATGTTTCTTTTTTTTTTTTATGTTTTTTTGTAGGATTATGTTTTTTGTTTGCCGCTCTCCTTCCGAGGTCATTGATGTGATCTCTCATTGCTTCTCAGATCCTGAGCCCCGACTTCTCGCCGAGTTTTTTTTTTTTTTGCTGATTTTTTTTTTTCATAATATTTTTTTTTTTATGTAGTCGTTTGCCCAGAAAGATTGTTCTTTCTCCCGGTTCGTTGGGAGGAAGGGCCCCTTGCTGCCCCTGCTGGTTCGTCACGAGACGGCGCGCTCTTCCAGACGAAGTTCTTCCCCGTGTCATTCTTCCTCCGATGCCACTCCCCTTTTGGGTTGGCTTTGCTTTTTCCTGGGCATTTTCCTCCTCGCTGGTTCCCCGTCCCTCACTAGAGAAAGGACACAAGGGGGCGGTGGGTTCGTTTGAAACGGCGTGACGCGCGAGTTCTCTTTCTTGTTGGTTGAGCTTCTAACGACGCCCGGACCACCTCTTTTTTTCCCCCCCCGACGTAAGCCCCCAGCGTGACTCCTATCTTCTAGAATCCCCGGGTACCGCAACATAACGTGGTCTCCCTGAAGATTGTTTCTCAGTCGGTTCTTGCGCTGCGGGAGTTTTCCTGGCTAAGTTCTGGCCATTCCGCGAGCGGCTGCACCCCCCCTCCCCCCTCTGCGGCTGAAGAAGGCAAGCTACTTCCTCCCCGGCGGTTTTGACAGCAGACACATAAATCCTTTTCACTCACCATACCTGCCCTGGAGACCCTACCAACCCACGTTGGTTCACCTTCATTTTGTTGTCAGGAAGTCCTCCCGGCCCCAATGCGGCCGTAGTCGTCGTTCGGCCCCCCAACCTGAACTCATTGCACAGAAATTTTTACCTCCTGCACGCTTTTTCTGTCTCGGTTGACCCCAGTTCCAATCCTTTGTGGTCCTCCCCTTTGCCCTTTTTCTTCACGATTCTCACCGTGACCGGCAACCTGGCCAGCACGGGGAAAGATTCGTCGTCATGATATTATAATTTTTTTTTTTCACATCTACGTCTCCGTGGTCCTTTTTTGGGAGGGTCCCCTTTCTCTTTGCACTGCAGTAAGTTTTTAGCTCACTTCCAGCGACCGTTGAACTCCGTCAACAATGCTTTGGGCTTTAATCCTGCGAGCTAGTTTTACCGCAGTCTAGAGGCAGATTTCCATCGCGAGGTTCAGCTTTTTCAAGACCCACTCCCTCCCCCCATGCTTTGCCATCTATGCCCCTTACCCCTCTTCCCCCCCCCCGAAAAAAAAAACGTCCCTCCCCGTATTTTGAAGCAACCCCAGTCCCCTTAACGGGGTTCATCTTTTTTTTGACCATTTGAATTTTTTTTGTGTACAGGTCCCCTCAGAATTTCTTTTTCCAACCCTGATCAGGTAATTTCCGTGACGTCCCCCCATTCTGATTTGGCCTTTGCCTTAACCCCTTTGCGCGAATCTCCCTAGCCTTTCCGATGTTCAGTCCCCCCCATCCATTGTTATGGAACCTGTAATTAGACCCGTTTTTCAGCTCCTTTTTCCCCCCCTCCATGACCCCGTCCAGAACAATGCCGCGGTGCCCATAAATGGTATTGGTTTGGACATGAATTTAGATGCTTAACGAGCTTGTGGTCTATAATCTTCCGCTTTCAGTCCCTTTTCTTAGAAGTTATCCTTTCATTACATTGGCCCTTCGGTTTCCTTACTTTCTCTTTTGGGAGTTGGTTGCCCCTCCCTTTGACCCCCCTTGTTTGCTCAGCTGCGACGAAGTTAGAAGTTTGAGTCTTCCCCTCTCTATCATTTTACTTCTAAAGAGTTTGGCACCGGTTCTTTTCCTTTCCCCATCCCCCATCCGTTTTTCATTCCCGATTTCCCTTTCTCACTCTCAATCTTCTCCCTTGAACCCAGCCGCTTAGCGAATGTTGTCCTGGGTTTGAGGGACATGCGTCCGCCAGTCCCCAATACTTGCTGCAGTTGTCCTCTCGCCACAGGGCTTTCTAGCTTCGTTTCTTTTGTGCGGCAAACCTGTTCCAGTCTTCTTATATTCTTCCCTGGGACCTCTTTCCGGTCTGCGTTGCGACATTTCCTGTCCTCGTCCACGCCTTAAATTATGAAGGGACAAGAGTACCCCGATTGTAATGGCCTTTGCCTTAGTTTTTTGCCCGGCGTTATGCTGGGTTGCTTGCGATTTCTCCCAACGATTCCCTTTCTTTGCTAGCCGAGATGTATGCCTGCCTTAGCCCCGCCTTTTTTTGCCGTTTTCCTGTCGTGTTCGAGTCCATCCCGGGCAGTCGCCTCTTTTCCCTCCCCCTCGACTTGGGATTGTTTTTTCCAACCACACTACGAGGAGAGATAGAAGCGCTTGGGTTCTTCTCGTCCGGTTTGTATTTGCGCAACGTCCCTTTTTTGCGGTCACCCTACCCGTACTCCAAATCCCACCCCTGTCAGTTGGACACGCTTTTGTAAGCAACGCGTTGTGCCGTGACGGGTTTTTTTTTTTTTTTTTTTTTTCAGACCCCTCTCTCTCGGTATGTCTCCATTTTTTCGCCCTGTGACTCCAACGCCCTTTCGCGCTCTCTTTCCTCCTCCGCGTCAGAGCTATGCGTGCCGGGATTGCCCGTCCCTCGTAGCGCTTTCTCTTTCACAGCCACTGCCCTCTTTTAGCTCTGCTACGGCCCCCTTCCCCCTGTTTCGTTTTGAAGGAAGACTTCCCCCTCACCCCCTTACGTTCAGGAGGACTCTCTCCGGCGGCTTGCCGCATCCGCGCGCCCCCCCTCCCCCCTCTATGTTGTAGATGTATCCTTATTTTTTATTGTTAGATTTTTTATTTTCGATTTTTCTATTGTTTTCCTCGAACAGTCCTCCTGTCATATGGTTTTCTGTCCTGTCTGATTTCCTTCCCTTCATGATTTCTGGAGGAACTGATTAGACTTTCTTCTTTCCAGTGGTTTTGACGGATGGGGTTTGCCTTCCATTTTTCTGGAGGCGTCTGGTGACCCGACTCTGTTTGCGGCAGTTGTATGTTGTCTGATGTGGTTGTCCCGACTGCTGTCCCCCCCTTTCCTTCTTTCCCCGCGTCTGAACGACACAGGGAGCCGACAAAAATCGCTTTCTTTTTCGATTCGCGGGTCTTCTGGTAGTTGGGATGCAGTTTTTTTTATCATTGACATATTTTATTGTGTTCCTTCGCCCTTTTCCCCTTTTTCTCGCTCTGAGGGTCACCCTCTCCCCTATTCCTCTTGTCTCCAGCTCGCGTTCGCATCGCGGCTGCGCGGGTGCATGTTGCTCGAATGTCAGCACCTATCTAGCCAGCCCACTCTTTGTATTTTGGGTCCCTTTTTTGTCCGTTATTTCCCCCCCAACTGACTTTTTTGTTTCCCCCCAATTCCCTGACGATGCCTTTTAATACCGATCGAACCCCCACCCCGAGCTCGATCTCTGGCCCCCAGGATCTCTCTTCCCTTTACTCCTCCCCCTTTTTGCTCGAGATCTTTCTTTCCGAATCCCATTTTTTCTTGGATCGCAATTATCTTGCTTTCTGTCAATTCTCTCGTGGAGCAGATCGGACGACCACTCTTCTTGCCACCTTTTGCAGGTAGCGTTTTCTTGCCCCCATGCTCCGCGGCTCCAGACGTCGTCTTTTATGGTCCCAAGTGCTGTTATAGTGTTCCCCCCACCGCAGTCTCAGTTGCCCCACGGACGTTGCAATTTTTTCGGTAATCTAAGTTGATTTTTCCCCCTTTCCTACAGAGACCCTCCCCACTCGATTGCTTTTTGTCTCATTGAGGCTCGTCCACGTTGCAATTGAGAGTTTGTTGCCTCCCCTATGGACTCTCGCGGTCAGTAATATTCGGTTGACAACAGATTTCCCAGCACGAGCCTCGCCCCCCACCTGCTGTTCCGGTAGAGGATAAGTAGTTAAGGGAAGATAGGAGCTCGGCTGCTTTAAGGTAGGGGACAATAAACACCCCCAAAAACCACACCCGAAAAAAAACGCACCTTAAAAAACACGACCCACCAACCACCGCGGGGGTGTCACAACCCCAAAAAAACCCCTCCACCCCCCCCCCCCCCCCACCAACCACCCACAATCCACCCCCCCACCCCCCCCCCCCACCCACCCCCCCCCCCACCCCTTTCACTTCCAGTGTTGCGTTTGGACTCATCCCAATTATCCTAGCTCGCAGATGTCTCCTTTCCCAACCTAGAAGGTTCCATTTTGTACGCTCGACATGTCCTTAGCGCTAAGTGCCCCACGTTTGTGGTATGTTCCTTGATTCCTGTTTGAAAGAGCGAACTTGCCGTTCGGCTGCGAGCTCCCTATTCCTTTTTCGGGTCATGCTTTGCCGCTGAAACTTTCTATCGTCGACGAAAAAAACCCTGGCCCCCAGCTCCTCTCTCTAAGATGCCGGCCCCAGGGAGCGATTCGGGATTGTCGGTTCTCTTCTTCAGCGAGTTCTCCTCTCTCTCTCCCTTGCTGCTCCAGTGTGAATCCCCCCCTCCTTTCCCCGCAGTGTGTCCAACCCAAAGTGACCATGGCGGGTTTCTCGTGCTCGGTATACTTATGACCTCAAAATACCTCTTTGAGGTGCCCGTTCCACCGGCCTTCGATCCCACGCCGTCGACGCGTTCCCCGCTTAGTTGTTGTAATCCCCCCCCCCCCTGTTTCCTTAGTCCGAAGAGAACTTCCGGATTTGAGAAATCGTTCCGCCCCTTTTACTTCGAGTCCTTGACCCTGGTGAATAGCAACAGCTGCCTCAGTAGGATCGAGAACTCGAAGTATCTTTTTTCTTGCACCCACTCTTCCCCCCCTCTGCTTTCCCCCCTCCTTCGTCAGATAGACGGCACCCTCTGTCCAAAGTAGTCTTTCGCGATGGAGATAAGTTTTCCGTCTTCCCCTTCTCGTTTTGAGAGAACAGTGCGTCAATGCACCCCATGCCGCAAGAAAGGCACCCTGACGCTATCGGCCACAGTTTGTCATCAGGAACAGCCCTCATCACGGTAGCAAGCCACTAGCAAAAACCCAACATAAAATCTCAAACCCTCCCCAGACCAACGAACCCCCAAACCCTTCGAGAAGCAGCACTCCGTCCACGACCATGTGTAGGTTATCGGACGGACAATCGCAGGCCCGAATGAGGGCAAAGAGGGAAACAGGACACACCCCCCAACAGGAAAGAGCAAGATTTTGCCCTTATGCTCATCCCACTACTCTATTTCCTCCGTCTCTTTCTCACGTCACCCAGGAAGTGTTCTGCTCCTGTGATGGATCAGACACATTAAGGAACCGTTGAAGCATTAGAATCGGGTCGGCGTGATACGCGATCCACTGAGTCCCCTTAGAATCCTTGTCTAGAGAGGTCCTTTCCCCACGCTCAGGCTTTTGCCACTGTTACCAAACCTCCCCTGCCATACCGTTTTCACGTCCTCATGATTGGCTGGGCTTCTCTGCGCTATAGTTCACTGGCTTTCTCACCCCCGAGAAAGTCTTTTGCCAGAAGCCCCCTTGATGTGCCAAGACGTAGACGTTCGCGTATGTCGGCATTATCTTTTTCTTGTCAAAGTACTGACTTATGCTGTAATGCCTTATGGATTATTTTCCTTAAGAGGACTCTCCTCAACCTCCCCCCAACGCGGAATGCAGGTCACTCGGCATTCAACCTCCCTTTACAGTTCCCAAAAATAGGCCTTCATAAGTTTTTGTAACAATTCCTTCTCTTTCACCCCCATCCACTGTTCCAACCACAAATTCCCGGTTCCTCCGCCGGTAAGGAAGCATGGTGGGAGTCCGATCGACGTGTAGTTGTGGGGGACGTGGGACTTAAGCTGGGATTCAGGAGGATGCTTCGCTTCCTCAGATGGGAGGGATTGCGTAGGTCACGCATTAACGGATATATGTTTTCCTCCGATTTAGTCGCTTAAAGACTCTCGCTGGATTTACGATTGGTTTCTTTGTAGTTTGGTTGCCCAGCTTAACCCCCGGTCTTCCCCCCCCCCAGGTTGCATCCGGCGTGCGTTTAAAAAGCATATGAAACACACTTCATCACGTGCCGTCAGTAGGTCACCATGGGTAGGACTGCCGTTAGAGCCGACAACTTCTTGCCAGTGCCGTCTTACCGGACCGGTTTCAGTCGGCGGAGCGAGACCCAGAACTGGAGAGTGCAAAGCTCAAGGCACAACGCCGCCCCACCTCATACACAACGATCCCAGAGACCTCCACCAGCCCACCGCGGCGTGGCGTGATAACTATAGAACTGACGCAAGAAAAGAGAGTTGCGGTCCCATGCCTCCTGTCAGACTCATCGTGGCGAGAACTCGTGCGAAACGGCAACCTCTCGACGAAGCTAAAGCCAACCTGTCGCAGGGTCATAAAGTTTCACCCTATCCCCCTACCTCCCCCTCTCTCCACCCCCCAACTTGCTTTTCTCCTTTCCCCATTCCTCTCTTCCCCCTTTCCCCCTCCTCCCCGTAAAGCCCTTTTGAGATTCTGGTCGTGTTTGTTCCCCTGGCGGAAGCAGGATGGAGCTTCTGGGCCCACCCGGTGCTGCTTCCCTCCTTGGCTGGTTTTCTTCTCGGTGCCTTTTTTTCCCCGCCACTTCTTGGACGGCTGGTGCCGCGCGGTACTTCTCAACCCAACCGTCCCACCAGGTGAAATTTGCCCCCCAGGAAAAGGACAAGAAGTCGAGCACTTCAGCGGTCCCTTTGCGTTGCCTGAGTACCCGCTTCTCTAGCAGAAAGGTCTTTCAAATTTGGCGCTAAGAGGTGGGTGACAGTCAGTGAGTGTCATGGGATGGGAAGGAGGAGAGGAGCCCCCCACCTCAGAGATCCAGACGCCCGAGGAAACTGGATCGTGGGGACCCCCCACCCATACCACCCCCCCCCCCAGATTTGGGAGCCTGGCGGTATCCACTTTTACGTACGATTTGCTCGATTTGGCCAGTGGCCTCCAATCCGAGCAGACGTACATTGCCCCCCCTTCCCAGAATCTTGTATCCAAGCAAGCAAGGCTTCGTCCATTTAGTCTTTCCCTTTTGCATCGGAAAACTGTTCTCCCATTAGTGGTTCTCAAGGGGTCCTGAAATGACAACCCTCGCGTGGATAATAGCAGTGATCATCGGATCTTTTAAAAGAGATTACTTTGGGTGCGCCTTGCGAATCCGCGTTTTTTCTCTTTTCGCAAGGATCCCGCAGTTTGAGATCCTCCCTACCGCCTTATCTTATGGCGCCTCCTTTACCGCTCCCCGTTCATAAAGGTGGATAGTCCCGCAGGCGTTCGAATCGTGGGGATAGTCTCTGCAACTGGCTTCCCTGGAGAGTAAAGAAGCCGTCAAGTTCCTCGGACGTTCCCTCCCGTTCGAAGGACGATTGTTTTCTTTCCCCCTTAGCATCTGACCCAGTTCGTGACGTTAATCCCCCCCTTCCCGGAGATAAGGGTATGTTATCTGCGTGTCCTGTGTCTTTTAAGTATCCGTACGTTATATTTTTTCTACACTGCTCACTCATCGAGGAATCTTGTACGCGGAGCCAATGATCCAAAAGCTTGAGTGGTCTTTTCCTATTTACCCCGATGGAAGAGTAGTCAGGTAAGTTAGGCCCTTGATTGAAGGAACCTCCCCGTTGACCTAACGAGATGTACTAACCGGTAATAGGGAATGCAGTCGCTTGATTCAGCACCCCTCGATCTTTTCCTGACATGTGACCAAGAGCATACTGCGGACTTGCCCGACTTATTACCTTTTGACCCTAGGCCACGGATGACCCTTATCTTTTGAACTTCTGGGTATGACAGGATTTCTTTGCGTTCTGTCCAAGGAAAGATTGATAGGGGCTCTTCTTGGTTGAGGTATTTATTTTGCCCCCCAGTTAATTTCTAAAATTTTTTCGGTTTTCGAGTGAATCAGGTGGAGCGCTTTAGTTTGCCTTCTATGCAGTCATGGGACTTTCGGTTTGCCTATTGGACTGATTTAGCCTTTGGACGCCTCGCGCGAATTTTGTTTCTCCCAGGAACCTTCTTAGGCTTCCCCTACGTATAGCATACACCGTGTCTGGAAAAAAGTCCAAACGTTGAAAGTTTATGACGTCTCCCTGTTGAGTGGGGTCTCCTGTGGAGTGAAAGTTTTCAACGTGTTTTGAATCTGATTTTAGGGGACTCAAACTAGTTAGCAAGCTACCCCGAGGTGTTTTTGCTGGCACTGGCCCTCTTTCCTAGATTTTATCATCCCCTCTCCGATCGGTATCCCCTTCGTGTTTGTTTGACGGATCGCGAATCGTTCCTGTCAGCTTTTCACTAAGTCAACACCAGTACCGCGAAGGCAACCCTTAATACCCTGTGCGACCAACACCCCATTGGAGGGAGTTCTTCGAAATCTCCTTTTGCAGGGTTCTTTCCCACCCCTCTCCCTTTTAGCATCGACTAGCCCAACCGAGGCTAAGACCCCCCTTTTGAGCTCTGTTTCCGAATAGAGGCTTTTTTTTATTTTTTGAAGAAGTTGCGCCCACCTCCCCTACTATCTAAACTCCCCCCTGTGAAGGTTCTCCCATT
>Ga0179591_1326517_pt1 | contig 10221 bp, 6 predicted proteins | sample CZOMad2_1_08_16f_FD_182891 | JGI IMG/M metagenome (GOLD analysis project Ga0179591, IMG submission 182891) | Vadose zone soil fungal communities from Angelo Coast Range Reserve, California, USA - CZOMad2_1_08_16fungal (PacBio error correction) | ecosystem: Environmental > Terrestrial > Soil >... | reverse complement strand
CGAATGGCCTTATGTCCCTCTATCTACGAGACAGTACTCTTGCATCGTCTCTCTGGGCTGATCGAGTCTTACCTAAGGAATTCCCTTCCAGCTAGTGCCCCCGTCCGTCCGAAAACAGTTGCTTCTGAGTCGCTGGCGCCAACCGTACGCCCGGTGCGGTTCTCGTTTCTTGCCTCTGCCTTTTCGGCCTTTTTTCTCTCACAGCCGAGAATTCCCCCTTCCCTTCGGCTCTACACGGGGATTAGTGACGCGTGCCAACCCGCTCAGGTCCTCTATGCCGGCTTTCAGTTCCCCCTTCTTCGCTCGGCTTTAAAAGCCTCGTCCGTCCGTAGTAGACCCAATGGGAGATCAAATATTACGAGTTGTCGCCCGCGGCCGCGGACCGGCGCCGGTTTTTCCCCTTTAATGCTCCACGGGCTTTTAGGCGACTACACCTCTTCGGTGCACCCGATGAGGGAGAAAGATTAAGGTTGTTTGTCCTTTGGAAGAGTGCGCAGACGACGGACGGCCTCGCCGTCTAGTTCAGCCGCTCTATTTCTGTCTCTCCGCTGTCGTTGGCAGGCTTCCTCCTACCGTCCCGTCGTCTCGTGTTCGCGGTGAGTGAGCCCTGGGCGCAGATCTGCTTCCTCTCGGCTTCTCGGTCTCAACGGCTAGCCGCAGGGACTGATCCCTCGGTCCTGTTAGTTACTTTTAGACGAGCCCCTATAAGGATCGCCTACCTCGCTGTCGGAGGTAAGCGTTTTTACTTTAGTAGGCTCTTACGTCATCTTCCTGTTGATCCAGGAGGCCGGAAACGAGAGTCTATAATCACTTTTCCCACCCCCTTCCCCCACCATCGTGCTTTATATGCCGAACTCCCCTTTTTTTTGTGATTGTTCTCCTATCAACCCTTATTCAATAGTGTAGGCTTCGTGGAGATAAAGCTCTGATCGTTTCCTCCCTCTTCTTCGAAGGCTTCTGCTCTTTTTGCTTTTTAAAAATATTGTCTTATTACCCTTCTCAAAACTTTTCTCACCCACGTGGACGCCAAAAGGTGTTCCTGCAATTAATAGGGGCCCCCCCTCCTGGATTTATTCGTTTCGTAATTTTTCAGGAGGACTGTACCTTAACTGTTAACACAGAAAAATCCTTTCTGCGCTGAAACTGTAGCTGTGTTTGGAGCCTCTACTTGTGATGACCTCCCTCTCAGGGGTGAGACGCTCGTCAATTTAAGGATTGGTTGACCAGTGAGCGTCTCCAATCTGCCTTCCCTCCCACTTGGCGTTCTTTCTGTCCCCATCGCATTTCCCTTTTTGCTCACGTCTTGATATCAGTTTGTTCGGCCATATGATTCGCTCGTCTTGCTTTGTGCATTGCTCTCTCGGATGCTCCATGTTGCGCGGATTTGTTCTCTTCCAAACTTCCCCTCCCCCAGTCGCGCGCGATTTGTGGCATTTTGTGTTTTGTCCGTTGGATTCCTTTCCTCCTCCAGTGGTGTGTATTTCCTCTTTCCAGCCCCCTAAACAGTACGAATCGGTTTCGCCCACTTCCGGTCAGGGTAGGTTTCTTTTGCCATTCACAGGATCCCCCATCCGGCCCCCATTGATACGACCCTCATTAGCTCCCCCCCCATTTCCATACTCTCGTAATCATGGACCAGGAAAATCCCTAGCCCACAGTTTCATCTTCTTCACGCCCGAATGTAGGTGGTCGACCTTCCTACTCATAACTTTGCTTAGTCTTGATAGGGAGGCCCCCCTCTTTCCCTTTAACTCTTACTGATGAGCCCCGTTTAAGACCTCTCTATGCTGAGACAGTTCTTCGCGACACCTCTCCTCCTTTTCGTTAGCGTCAAGAGATTTGGATGTTGGTAAGAGAGCCTCAAACTGTTATGTCACTTACGAATTTAGAACCTTCGCGCCGCTCTTCCCCCCCTTTCGATCCCCCCCCTCTTAAGTTGGACCCCCAGGTGGGCGGCGGAAGAACGTTTTGACAGAAGGGGTAGACTCTGTGACTCCTTTGTGTTTCCTCTCATGGTTGCGCTCCTCCCCATCAGTGATACGATCGTCCTTCTTTTCCCTCCGTCACAATCCCACCGATGAAGGAAGGTTGATCCTTCGACCACACAGACGGGGGTACCTTAGTTCACATTCCTAGCATTCACGATGTTTACCTTTGTTCGTAGTGTGAGACAATCTCCCCGTCTCTTTTCACGTGCATCGGTGGCCCCCCCTCCAAGTGCCCCCTTTACCGAAGCCCTTCTTTCCCGCGAACTACCCCTCTCTCTCCCTCGCCCTTTTCAGGGTCGTAGCAGCGAATTATTTTTCTTGAAGGAGGTGCCCCTTTCCAGCAATCCCGTGCCCCCGTTTGGCCCTGTAGCCTGCTCTCGATACCCTCCGCATCCATGACAAAGAAGTCCCAATTGAGTTTATATCTGCTTTTCAACGCCAACTTCCCTTTCACGGATACCTCATTGTCTTCTCCTTCTTAGTCCTCTCCTTCTCTCGCCCGGTAAAGCTCGGAGTTCTAAGACACGCCGTGTCCCCCCCTTTAGCATTTTATACCTGCGTGGTGCCTGTCCCGGTATAATCCCCGCGCCGTTTCTTCCCGGCCAGTATCCAAGATGTAATAAGTTTTGACGCGCCCATTTCGACATTTTTTTTCGGTCATTCCCCTCCATTGCGAATACAGCGGGTTCTCCTCAGCCCTCCCTTACGTATAGACGGATTTTTGCGGCCGCTGTTTTTTCCGGCTTCCAGAGTCCGATCCCCTTTTACCTACCCTCGGAGCCTTTAGTGGTTCTTTTTTTCTTCTTGTACTCCTCCCTCCATTAGAAGAGTGTCAGTAAATTGTTTTTTCCGCTCTTCTCCCCTTAGCTTTCCTGCCTTTCTTCCCCCCCTTTATGCGCTCGTCCATAGCGCGGTGCTTGCAAGAATTTTCTTTTGTACGTGCCGACTCGTTTCGTCTCCCATGGCAGCCTTCTCCATGAAGAACAGTAGTGTTTTATCACTGCTCCTAATTTCGCTGCATATCCTCTTTTTCCCACAAGTGTTTTTTGAGAGCTGCCTTTCCTTATTTGCTAACGATCTTCATCAGCCCTCGGCTTCATTCGGACTTTTCGTATAAGATACCTCACAAGCCACTTCTCCGTGCTCAAGAAGGATGATTGCCGGAGCCCCTACAGTTATTTTCTGATCCCTTCTGAGTAAGTATGCTGATTATCGACCTTGCATGCCTAACCTATGTTAGGACTGGTGAGAATAAATGCCGCGCGGCCCCCAGTTAATTTTCATCCCTCCCCCATCTGAGGTCTCCAGGAGACGAGTCCTCAGATCCGCAAGTTTCGTTCCTCTTTCATCTCTTTAGCTGTCCTTCTTCTCCCCCATGCCTTATGGAAGGTAGTATGGTCTCGGAATTCTACCTCCTTTTTTGTGCCTAGCCAATGACGTCATTCGAGTCCTTCCTTTTTTCCTGCATCCACAGAGATTGGAACACTATTTTTTTCCAAGACTGCACGTCTCGAGCTCTTACCTTGGGCTGGCATTTTGACGATTTGCCTTCGCTGACCTGACTTGAATTGGCCATTGAGACCCGACCCGTCTGAGCTCGTTCTCCTGGTCTCGTATTGCTATTAATCCGTTTTTAAATGGCCCTAGTTTAGCGTTGACGGTTCTTTCGTTGCGTTACTATGGTGGTTTATCGTTTCCATTCCCCGTTTATATCTGCTTGCAAAGGATGTCAGAGGGAAACTGTTCCCTTTCCTTCTTTCGATCCATTTCTCGGCGTCCCTCGTTGGTTTGAGGGCTTAAGGCCTTTTTCTCTCCCCCCTTTCTGCTCCGAGCGTTTCATCGTATCTCTCCTTTTTCATCAAGAAGAAATTTCCCCCATTTCTTGCTGACGTCTGTTCGTGCCCTATTTCCGGGCTGTACGTGCTCCCTTTTTTGTCCTGATTCCTTTTGTTAGGGTTGGTGTGTGCTTAAAGGAAGTTTTCGAGCGATGGCGACGGTGCGTCTACTCTAGTTTTTTACTATTCGTCCCCTTTAGGTAGTTAACCCCCCAACCGTTTCTGCCCCTCTTCCCCCCCTTGGTCTCCCCTCCTGTGAAGATCCTAAAATTGTTCGCTCTGGCGCCGTGGCTTGGAACGGAATGTTTTCCCCCCCCTGGGTCGGCCCCACCTCCCCACGACCTGCTGGACACACCTTCTGTTCCGTCACGTCCTGCCTCTTTTTTTTGTGAGATCATTTTGGAGGATTTCTCGTGGTCCTTCCCCTTTTTCTGTTTTGACTGCCCCCCTCTCGCCTTTATGAAAGCCCTAGAGCTTCCCCCTGTAAGGGATGGAAAAATCTTAGGGACTTCCCCCAATTTTTGGCTGCTTTTTTTCGGTTTTTTTTCTTGCTTTGATTCGCTTTCTGGTGGGGAAGAACGGCTGTTGTCGATTTTTCTCACTTGGGTTTTGCGTTCATGTAACAAAGTCCCCGCAAATTCACGTTAGAACCCTTCTTTTCGGTGTGATGTTTTCCGCCCCTACATCTAGCCTTCATCCTTTTTGTTTTTTTCGCTCAGCCTTTTTCCCCTTCAACCCCCCTCCCCTAAACCCCCGCTTGTAGAAAATTTTGGTTTTCTGTTTATTTTTCTTCCCCCATTCCCACAACTCGAGAAATGAGCACGACAACCCTATCAACAAATCAGACGCTCCTTCCTAACTCCCCAACCCCATGAACGCAACCTAATTTTTGCCTGCCTGAGTTTCTAGCCCTTCCTCCTACGTGCTCCGCCTTGCAGCTACGTTTCCCCCCCCCCCCTCGGTCTTGCAATTCCCGTCCTGGTTTTATACGCAATTTCTTTCGAAGAAAGAGGACTTGAGAGGAAACTTCGCCCGACCTTTTTATCCCCTTGGACACGCCCTCCCCCTTTTTTTGTTCCGCGTTCCCATGTGTCCCAGCTTTTTAAATAGAACTGATAGGATAATCGTCCCCCCTAGAGCCGATTTACGTGTTCTTTCCGTTTTTTGGTTTTTGTTCGACCAGTTTTTTTCCCCGCAGCATTTGCTTCCGACAGTTTCCCGCCTTTGGCCATCCCAGGAGACCCTTTTTTAGCCTCGAGAGACGAGCATTCATTCTCTCCCTCTTCTTCAACTTTTGTCATTACACTGTGGCCCTTTTTTTAAAGCAAAACTCTTTCCCCGGTAAATTCGAGTCTCCTCTGGGTGGTAGGAGGATGGGTCCTTTCAAGCCTTAGGTCCTTTTCCGTTCATCTTTACCTCCCCTCCTGCAGATCGAGTCGCGATGATCCTTCCAGCTCTTCCTTTTGACAAATTCGAGTCTTTTAAAGGGATCCCTTTTCTTTCTTATTTTTCCGGTGTACTCATAGCTGCCTTTTAAGCCCCTCCTCTATTCCCCCAGTTCCGCAGTCCTCGCGAAGACAATTAAAACACCGCGACCCTTTCCTTGTGATTGTCTTAGTAAAGCGCACTTTATTTCTGGCTCTTAGCCTAGGATCCCCTGTCTGAACGCGCGATCTGGATGTCAAGCAAGATTTCAACCCCCCATCCCCCGCCGTTGACGCGCTCATGATTTTTTTTCCTCAATATGGTTTAGTTCCTTCCCTCACCCCTGAGAGGGGCAGGGAGTTCCATTGATTCCCGGTGATCCTGCTCTTTCTGCGCCCATCATTTCAACGATGGCTCCGTCCCGTTCAGCCTTGTTTTTTTACCGACCCGGACGTCCGTTCCGGTCAAGGCCCGCCCGATGACTGTTTTTCGGCTATTCCTTCCCCTCCCCGCTGAGAGAAATGACTTTTTACTTAGGGGTTTTGAGTCCCCCTAGGCCGACCCTCGTGAGCAGCAAATCACGACGAGTTTCCCGAGCACGTTTTCCTTTTCGATCCCTGTGCTGGCGCGCGTTCAATCTCCGGGTGACTATGATTCTGTCCTGCGCCTTTCGTCTAGATTTCTCTGCCTGATAGCTTCGTGTGTTTAGGTTAAGCGGTTCCCTTTTATTTCCCTTTTCTCTTTTCTCCTCCTCCTTTTTTTGAGTTCTTCGCTGGGGATCGACGTGATCACAATGCTCGGGTCTGCAGAGCATTCTATATCGCGGACGGCTTTACCGAACCCAAGACTCTTTTCCTCCCTTAGTCCCCTGCCTCTGAAATGACCCTGAGTGGAGACTTTCTCTTTTCCGCGTTCTCCCCCTTGCAATGACCTGATCCCGCTCGTTAGGCAATGTGCAGGCGCCCCACCTCAGCAGTTCCCCCCAACTTAAGGTTGTGATCTTCGTCGCTTGAATCTCCCGTAAACCAATTCCCGCCGACGGGAACCGGGAGACCCGCCGGCTGAGAGTCTCTTAACACTCTTTTTTTTCTTTTAGTTCCTTATTCTTTTTTGCCAGCAGTTGAGGTGTAGCGCCAGCATCTAAGAGGCTCCCTCCTCCCCTACTGCAGGTTCGATGCAACACGTCCTCGCCCGCTCTCTCGTTACTTTATTTGGAGGTTTTACGCTTAGGATTACCCTTGTTCCTCGCCGGCGCTAGTTGACCCTTTTCTCGATCAGTTTTCTTCCTTTTTTTTGAGCTTTTTTCTTTTTCTTTTTCACCGCAACTTTTCCTTGTGTTCGCTTCCGGAGGACTGGTCTTCGCCCGCTCCTCTTTTCCGGTGAGTCCGTGCGCTATTTGTTTCTAGATCTTTACCTTCCCGCCTGTCCTAAGAGTGTACTTTCTTTCTACGCTTTCGTTATAGCCAGGTGTCTTCCCTCGGCCCCTTTCGGGCGTTGATTACTCGTGCCTGGGTCACCCTGCTGAACTTCGGCTATTCCATCAACTCACTTTTGCTTCACGGCATGGTCGCTTATTTCAGGTAGTTTGCGGGCGCAGACTGTAGTTCTCTTTTAGATTTTCCCTGCACCGGAACGTTGCTGATGTGTCGCTATTCTCCTTGGTGATGCTTCCAACAGCTCTGTTTTCACAACCTGCTTGGTCCCTTTTAAAAGCCCACAACTGTTCCGTCTCGTGGCAGATCATTAGTCCTTCTGTCCTTTTCTCTCAGGGTTTTTGAATTGATTTATGGACCTTAAAAACTGGTCATCTGGAGGGACCACCACCCCCCACAGTTGCTCCTCTGCGCGCCCATCTGGCTAGTTCCCAGCCTTTCCTTTCCCTTGAGCGCATTTTCTGAGCCGTCATCGTCCTTCCAAAGGGTGTCTTCTTTAGAAGGATGACCTCCGTTCGGCTCGGTAAGTGCTTTTTCACCTCTCCCTTTTCACAACGGTTCTTTGTAAGATTACCCAGTTTTCCTTTCTTCTGGCGTTTATCTAATGATTTAGTTCTCTTCGCCAATGGGCGTGTGTCTTTTTGGCTTTGCCTGCAAACAACGACACGGACGAAGTGGCGCGCGGCTGTCTTCTTTTTTTTTTTGCTGAGCTTCCTCCCGTTGTGGGATAGAGATCGCAGTTCCCTCCCACCCGTCACGAACACTCAACTTCTTTTGTTTTCTTCCCACCCCTCTCACCAACTCCCCCTCTATTGCGCATGCCGACCAAATACGATAAACATCCCACGGGTCACCGACCCTCTTCAGCACCCCTCAGTTCACCCGACTTCGCTTGGTCCTCTCTAAGCTGGTGTGCAATGCCTGCCGCCGGCTGCACCACCCCCTCCTGAGGCCTTTTACCTTAGGAGGATAAGCAATGATCGCTTTTTTACTCGGCTTCGTCTGATTTCCCTCCAAGCAGTTTCCCTAAGTTTATTTGTCTCGACCCTCCCTGTACCAGTACCATTCGAAGAGGAGAAGACCTTTCGTCTCCCCATACGATTCCCTTGGCCTTTCCCTCTTTCCCTAGTCCCCCGGAGGCCCACTTTCGGCAGGTTTACTCCGCCCTGGTGCTCCAGCGGGAACGCCCTGGCCTCATCTCCCGCGACCCTCCAGCGCCGCGCTTCCCCTTTTTTCCCTACCCTCAAGAAGGTTTTTTCGGCGCCGCCCCACTCGAAATCTTTTTACCCCCTCTCCGACCTATGTGTTTTTTTCTTTGACGACGATCGATATACTCGCCGCATGTCCAGCAAGGCCCCGAAACATCCTTCTCTACTACTCGACTTTTCTCCTCGAAATCTCTTCTTTCGAAGGAACCTTTACCTCGTTATGCTGGATGGCCCGGCATGCTATAGAAGGTCCGAAAGCTCCCTCAGCGAGAAAGGTCAGGGCTCTCCCTCCCCCACCCCAACCCAACCCCCCCCCCCCCCCCCCAAAAACAAAAAACCCCCCCCCCCCCACCCCACCCCCCCCCCCCCCCCCCCCCCACACCCCCAGAAATCTCAAACCCTATGGCCCGTTGCTTCGGCGCTGAACGCCGGCCCCCTGATAGGGGTCGACCGATTCTACTGCCCCTGCAGCCTTCTCGGCCGCCGATTCCCTCCTTCCTTCCCGAAATCAGCGATGAAATTTGCGTCGACTTCTTTTTCGTCGCCGAGCTCACCTGCGCGGTGATTCCGGAAAGGTGGTTTGGTATTTTGGTTTGGAGAGGACCCTATGATCCTTCCTTTTCTTAATCTTGATACCAGGAGAAGCCAGGCCTTCCCCCTCGGCGTGTTGATCCTCCTCGACGATGGGAAGAGAAGGAGGGAAGTCGTTGAGAGGCTCTACCACCCCCCTCCCCTTCCTACCCACGTGGTTCCTTCAGATCCGTTGGAGTCGTCCCTACCAGCTCCGCACAGCTTAGTTGACCCCTTGAAGAAAGCGTCGCAGAGATCCTTTGGGATATCCCGGTCCTTGCGTTGCCTTCTTGCCGGACTGAAGGCTTACGCCTCCTCGCGTGTCGCGGTAGAATCGCTGAAGAAAGAGCCGAGTATTCGAGCATTCCCTTCACTCTTATTCCTCTAAGTTTGAGATGATGGCTCGTGATCCTCACGCGCCTTCTTCGGCTTCCTGAGATATGCTGTTTTCAAAATTTGCTGGCCTTTTTCTCGCAGCGCTCAAGGATCACTCGTTCTAGGGTCTTCCCTTCGCTTTTAATTTTCCTGTCTTCACGATGTTCGGACGTTCCTTTGAATATGTTTTCGGCACCACCGTTCAGGTCCCGTCCTCCTCGTTTGATAGGATTCTCCCCCCCGAGACATTTTTCCCAATCATCGCCGGCGATTAGTTCTGGGCAAACCGCCTGGAACAGGGCATCGTCTTCGTTCCTCGTCTGAGCAGCAGTCTAGGTGTCTCTCTCTTTGCGCTCATTCTTCCGTCCCTCCCCAGAGCAGTTTTGTCTTTGACAAACCCTTTCCCCACGAATTCCGGAAGATTTCGCATCGCACGTCGTTTGTTTGTCGTGTGAGCTATGGATTTTCCCTTGCATCTGCCTCCTTAGACGTCTCTTCCTGCGATAAACGCCGCTCCTGCGTTAGTTAATAAGACTCGTGTTTCCCCTGCGTTGTCTTTTGATTCCGTTTTTTTCGTCTCTTGCTTAGAGCATGCGAGGTTTCCAACCCACCGGCTGCGAATTTTACGCCGATCATTTCCTTTTCTCTGAAGTTCTACGCCTTCGTTTTCTGTCATCGTATTTTTTTGACTTATAATTCTCGATCTTTTTTTGTAACGACTTTTTCTGGGGTCTACATCCCCTCCGACCACAAGGACCCCCCCTTTGTTCTGTGAGGCGCAAATTCGTGTTTGTGCTTCCCCTTCTTTTTCTCTAGGCTCCTTTTTCTGGTATCCCTCCTTGCCTCGTTCTCTTGCCTGTCTCCACGCTGATCGCCTAGGTTATGGCCCGTCTGTCCCGCGTGTCGTATCCCTCTTGAAAACCGCCCCATCAGAGCATTGGTTTCAGATCCCCCCGTACTCGGGAAGATCGTCAATTTTGTCTCTTTTCCCCGATAAGGCCTTGGAGACCGGGATGCGACCTTCCCTTTTCATCTTCCCCCGGAACCCCCCAAAGAACAAAGAGAGTTTCGCTTCGTCGAAATGATTTCGCACTCCGCTCCTATGCGCTGCGAGATTGTGCGGAGCACTTTAAGCTCCCCCCAAGAAGCAGGCTTGTTCCCTCGTCTCCCCTCTCCAACATACAGGAGAGGAGTAAAGAGGGACACACTCTCACTTCTGGATCAAAAGGCTGACGGTGGAGGGTTTGTTACGGTGACTTTTATCGGAGAGTCTTGGCTTTGCCTTCGCATATGAGTTGTCGTTCTCGAATTTTCCTCCTTCTTTTTTTCAGGGCAACAAAAGAAAGTCCTCAGTGCGGCGGACCCGTCTTTTTGTGTGGGTCTTGGC
>Ga0179591_1270587_pt1 | contig 10221 bp, 16 predicted proteins | sample CZOMad2_1_08_16f_FD_182891 | JGI IMG/M metagenome (GOLD analysis project Ga0179591, IMG submission 182891) | Vadose zone soil fungal communities from Angelo Coast Range Reserve, California, USA - CZOMad2_1_08_16fungal (PacBio error correction) | ecosystem: Environmental > Terrestrial > Soil >... | reverse complement strand
GTGCCCCGCATTGGTCGGAACATTTCCCCCTTAATGCCTCCCAAGTTGGCGCGGCATTTTTCTGCCAAATTTTTCCCTGGCTTCTTTTGATTGGAAGAGTGGTCCTCACATCGATCGGACTGTTTCCTTGTTTTTTTGCCTTTCCTTCTTTTCTTGATCCGCTCCATTGTGCCTTTTTTTCTTCCCTTTTTCCATCGTTACGGTCCCCACATTTTAAGCCACCGGCAACTGGTCTTACTCCCTCTTATTTTCCCCCTTCCCTTCAAGCTGTCTTTAAGTTTATAGCCGATGGTTTTTGTTTTTGCTTCTTCTAGTTTTACCACTTTAGGATAGCCAATTTTTCAAAGTCTACAGTGATTTTCTCTTTATCGTGTTGTTTTTTGACCATCTCCTTTTTGATTCTGAAAACCGGGGTCTTTCCCCTGGATTGGATGGATGGTTCCCTCGATGGCCATGATTTCGATCACTCAAGTTCGATATCTTTTTCCTATCTTTTTTCCCGAGTTGTCGTCTTCCCCCTCCTGATGGCTGCGGAAGTCTCCCGTAATTTTTTTTTTCCCTTTTTTATTCTGCTCCCGGTTTAAGATGTTGTGTGATCCTTCCCCCCTTTTTTTTTTACCCGAGCAACACTTACCACCACATGGTACCCCCCTATTACCAGTTCCCCCCCCTTATGAAGGCCGGATCCTTCACTGCCCGCGCACCTGGCTTGATTTCCCCTGAGGTTCACCGGAGGTCACGCCTACGTGTGTCACAAACAAACCCTCGCGGTTCTTTTTTTTCACCCTTATCTTTGGCGGATTTTTTTGTGACCCTCCCCCGCGATGGCCTTTGGTTCGCCCCCGGGTTTGATCTCAATTGGCCAACCCCCTATTCGTTCCTGTTGCACCACAATTTTCGTTCTTTTGTAAAACCGCACGATTTTCCCCTTTTTTTCTCTGTCAACCTCGATTTTCCTTCCCAAACTTTCCCGCCCGGCTCCCTCAGTTCTTTCTCGCTTCCTTGATAGGTTCTACGTTTGATGCTTTGCGCAACTCTTTCCCTTGTGTGCGATTTTTTCGTTTTTGGTTGCCGTGGTCAACGTTCGTTTTTTTTTTTTCTTTTTTGCACGCTGCCTTTTTGACATTTTGCAAAAACCAGCCTCTTTTTTTTTTTCCTGAAAAACTTCCTATTTCTGCAGTTTTTGAACCTTTCCTTCTTCCTATCCAAGTTTGGTTTTCTTTTCTTTTCCTTATCCTGTTTGATCGATCTTCCCCCCCCCCCCTTATTTTCCCCTTCTTCCTTTGGTCCCCTTGACTCTTCTCCAGTGTTTTCGTACCCTGATAGGTTCTGCGCGAAGAGGTTCAAGGTCCCTTTTTTTTTTTTTGTAATACGGTGGGGCAACTCCGGAACCCCCGTTCTTTTCTCCCAGAACTTACTATGCATCCGTAATTCCTCTCCACTTCACATCTACCGCTGTATTGCCACCACCGTTAGTCCCTCCTGATTAATTTTTCCTCTTTCTTTTTTCCCTTTGTGGTATTCCCTTTGGAGGTTTCGATTTTCCAACACATCTTCCTTTTGGTTTTCTTCTCCGCTATTCCTGGGGCTGATTTATTTCTTTCCGGAGAGTCGGCTTTAGGGCTTAGATGACGTGACCCTTTTCCCCTTTTTCCAGTGGTTTCTATTGACCCTTATTCTTTCCTTTGGTTCCAATTCCGCCCTTCCCCATGCTCTCCTTTTTAGTGGTGCCCTTTCTTTGAGGTTTCTGTGGCTCTGTCCTTTTTCACCAGTTTTCCCTTTGTTTTCTGATTGAACTTGTAGATTTTTCCACCGTCCATCTTCTGGCCCCGCCCTTTCCTCAAACTTGCCGTTGTCCCCCTTTACCCCTTTTTCCGTTCGTCGTTCTCGGTCGCAGTCCCCCACCCCTCCCCCAAATATGCCAGCCGTTCTTTTTTTGATCGACAAAGCAGTTGGTTAGATTTTTTGACCCCATTTCGTCTTTCCATGTTTCTGTTTGGTGGTGCCAAAACGCTCCCCGGGTTTAGCTTTTTTTCTTTCTTCCCGTAATGATTTGTTCCGTTTCCCTGCCTTCGAGATTTATTCAGGCCTTCTTATCAAATTTTTCGTTTTTGACTTGGCTTGACACTCCTTCCCGCAGAATTCCATCAGGTACTATATTTCTTCTCCCCGCTTTTTGCTTCTTGCCCCCTCGGCACCCTCCCCGTGATTTTCTTACATCATGTTGTTCCACTCCCCCCAGGATGAGGTTGAACCCCCCGGTCACAGCTTTGAACTTTATACGTTGTCCCTCAAAGGACTTCATCATCTTTCCCGCAAGCGGCATCCGTCATCTGATCGGTCCTTTTTTCCCGACCCCAATTTTTTTTCTTTTTTTCCGCCTTTTTTCTGTCGATGTTCTGTCCGCCCATTTTTCCCCTGGAACCACCATTTTCTGTGACACTCGTCTACCCCCTCGATCCCCCACAAAACTTTGTTTCGGAAGGGTGGGCAAAACCCCCCTGTCGTCTTTTTTTTTTTTTTTCTAATGCCCGAGGTTTTGGTTCTTCCTCTTTTTTTTTTTTCCTGTTTGACCTTCACCCCACTGACCCCTTCCCTAATCCCTTTGTATTTTTTCTTTTTTTTCTTGGGTACTTGTAGCCCTCCTCGGTAAGAATTTTCATATGGAGCTAATCCCCCCCCCCCCCTTCCACAACACATTTTTCCCAAGGGTTTCACCTTTATCGTAGAGGCCCGTTCATGACTCTTTAATGAACCCCCCTTCGGAATTCATTCTCTCTTGTAGAAGTCGGTCACCCCTCTCACCGTGCCACCCCCCGGCTTTTCACCATTAGACTTCCCCCAGCTGTCCACTCCCTTTTTTTTGAAAGGCCGGATCCCTATGCTTTTGGTTCCTGTTTGCCAACCAACCTTCCTCCCATGAGGCAAATTTCTCCTTTGGTTGGGGGCGTGGGGTCTGAACCTCCCCCCCCCCCCCCATCGTGTAGAGCGCGCCATTCGGTGGCCCCCCCCTTAACCAACCAGCTCGTCACCTTCCTTTTTTTTTTCCGGTTTTAGTTTTGTACACTCCCCTTTTTTTTCTGGTTCCTTTTTTCCCCCGGTCTCTTAGACTTCGCTTTCCAAAGCCGCTCAAGCCTTGCTTTTTGTCATTCAGTTTTTTTATGCATGACAAATTTCCCCCTCTGACCTAAGCAATTTTTTTACGTTTTTGAAAGCCCCCTTCTCTGAGCCCTATTGTTTTACCCACCATCTCCTGCGTCATTGTTTTGAAACCTGTTTCCCCCTCCTTTTTCGGACGGTTATCTTTTTATTTCATTTGTTCCCCGTCCCAACCGCCGAGTCACCAGCCTCGCTCAATTCTGCTGAGATTCGCAAACCACTCTGGTATGTGCATCCCCATCTCGAATCCCCTGGATCTCATCCCCCCCCCCCCCTTTTTTTTGATTCCCTCCTTCTGTTTTTTTTTTTGCTTTTTAACACCATAGTTTGACACTTTTTTGCCAGGTTCCAGTCCCACCGGATCTGTTTAGTTCCCCTGCTTCTTAGGTGTGCTAGGCCCCTCCCCCCGACGCGCCCCCCCCCGGTGCCTCTTCTTTACTGTGGCCCCCTGTTTTGCATCATGTTCCTTCTGGACCCGGCCGCTCGATCAGCATTTTTTTTGTCGGTCCTATCGCGTTTTTGATCTTGCCCCCTCCACCTCCCCGTGCGGGAAGTCCTTTTTGTTCTTTAATTGACTGTCCCCTCGCCTGCCTTCTTTCTTCCGATTCTCAGATCATGTGGATTCTTGTTGTTTGCGAAGGAGTGTTCTGATTCGTTTTTCTCTTCACTTCCTCTTTTTAATTTGTTTTTTTTTTCCGGTCATTGTTACCCTGGTCGGTCCCACCTGCGGATTTCATCAGATTGAAGATCCCCCCCTCATGATTCTTCAGTCCCACTTTCCGGCTGGTGGATGTCGGCCTCCCACCTAGGACCTCTCTCTCGCATGACACTTTCGGTTTCCTACCAATTCGAGCCCCCCCTTACGATACTGCTGCAAATTTTTCTAGTTTTTTGACTTTCGGCAGGCTGCCGGGGTCCCTTTTCCCCCACTCTTGAGATTTTTCCTCCCGTTGTTTTTTTTTTTCGATGATCTCGTTTTTGACCTTTTGTTCTCACCCCTGCTCTCCTCTCCCCCCTTCCCACTGCAGGTTTGCCCCTAAAGTTGCCCCCCCCCTTCATATTTTCTGTCGTGATTGTAACCCTCTTCTTCGCTTTTTCTGTTTCCCAAACGGATCCACCCTGTTTGTGCACACTTTCATCGGGCGGGCTCTATTTTTCTCTAACCCTCTGCTTTTTTCCTTCTTTAATCATGGAACATTAAGCTTCGTGCCCCCGTTCTTTTCGGATTTGGACTATCTTTTCCGCTGGTTCCTCCTTTTGGAAAAATTCCCCCCCCTTACCTGCCCGGGACTTCATGATCTCACAGTTTTTGCTGTTGAACAATCGATTACTCCCCGTCTGGTGATTTCTCACACAGTAAAAAGTATTTCTGATGTGTTTCATCGTCAGGCTTCATTAAATCATTTTCCAAGGGCCCTTGCCAAACCATCTCCAGGCATTTGACTCTTACCCCCCTCTTTTTTTCTGACCACCTCTCTCGCTTCTTTCTTTTAGCCCGCCGGCATTTATTTTCTCTGTCTTTTGTTCCTTTCATGTGAGGAACCAATCATTCCCCCCCCAAATGTTTCAGTTTTCTCTCCTGGCGTACGACTCGTCTTGAGGTGCTTGCCTCACTTTTTCCGAACTTTTTTCTCTCCCTTTACTCGGGTCCCCAACTCCCCCCGTTTCACAGCGAAAGTACCCTGATGTTTTGGTTTACTTTTCATGTTGCATCATTTTGGTTTTTTATTGAGTCGAACCATTGTTGTTTCCTAGATGATTGGTGAAACCTCGTTTGTCGGCTCCTCCCCCTCTTTTAATTGTCCTTACTGCTCTTGCCCCCGTTTGGCATTCTCCCAATGACCAACAGGCTGACATTGGCTTCCCCCCCCCCTTTTTGAAATGTTTCCCCACCACTTCTTTTTGGATTGGTTGTCCGCCTTAGTTTTGTTTCTCTCATAGACTTGCTCTTGGCTACACATTGTTAGACTTCTTTCCTTCCTTGCATTGTTGCATGTCCCACTTGTATTGGTCGTGCCTTCCATTTCTTCTTGTTGCTTCTTCTTTCCTTGACACCGGCAGTAGCTCCCCTGACCCCCAGTGCCCTTCCCCAAAGCAGTCTTTCCTTATGGGGTCACCTCTGCACCTGCTCTTGTTGTGTCATTTTGTGTAGATGGTTCCGACCTTCCTCAAAATTTTGATTTGAGTTTTTTTCCCCCCCAAATATGGACAGTATTTGTCTTTTTTTTTTTCCTCCCTTTTTTTTCAAATGCATCTTCCCTTTTTTTCCCGTTGCCCATCGGCCCCCCCCCCCTTCCTAACCCGAGGGCGGGGCCTTCCCTCTTAAGTTTTACTACCCTCTTCCTTGCTCGTTCCCTTTAGTTAGTTTTTTTTTTTCAAAAAGACCTGGGAGTTTCCCTTGTTGAGTTGTCTAGAGCGCCTGAGGGCCTAAGCCGATTCGTTTTCTTTAGAGTTTTTGCTTTTGACTTCCCTTGAACTTTGAGTATGTTACTTGTTTTCTTGTAGGCCGGTTTCATTTCTTTTCTTCTTTTTTTTTTTGGTGATGTCCTTTCCTTCGGTTGACTTTCCCCACACTTGAGAACTATTTTTCTTTCGGTTCAGTCTGACTTTTCTTGTTTTTTTTTCATTTCCCCCCGTAAACTGATTCTTATGCCCCCCCCAAAACCCAACCCTAGCACTCCCCTCTTTGTCTGGCTCTCTCTTTTTAAGTCGAAGTTTTTGACAAGAGCACCCCTTTCGTTGTTCCCAACCCCGTTTGTGATAGCTTCCTTGAGTTGTATGATCCTTTTGCGTTTTCCGTCCTTTTACTTTTTTTATCCAGTGCTTTTAGGTGACCACGCTTTTTTTTTTTCAAGTTTTTTGGGTAGTCCACATGAGGATTTCCGATCACGGGGTCTTGGTAGATTATCCCCCCCATTCTATCGTTTTTCTTCTTCTCTCTCTCTTTGTTTTTGTGGACTCCTATTTTTTTTTTTGACTTGTTTCCTCCCCAGCTCTTCTTTTTTGCTTTTCGGTTTTTTTACCATTCACCAATGCTTATCCGCACTGGGTTCTTGTTCGCCGAGGCTGTACCCACCTTTTCCCTTTCTTTTTTCTTCCTGATCTATCTGACTATGGTTATTTGGGTCCTTTCTTCCCTTTTTTTCTCCCCCCCCGCAGGCGTTTTTTTCGTTTGCCCAATTTGTCCAAAGGCGGTTTTTCAAGCTCTAGCTTGATTAGGGAAAAATTCCTTGTCCTTTCCGATTTGTTTGTATTTTTAACCCTTCTTTTTTCCGGCTTTCATTTTTCAAACAGATACCTTCTTCATTTTTTTGGCTATATTCACCGTCTTCCTCTTCGATGTCGCGTCGGGTTTTGTGTGGTTGGTTTCTTTGATCGGATGTGATTCGTCTGGTCTTCCCGACTATTTTCTCAGTACCTTTCCTTTAGTTTCTCTGCTCACCTCTTTTCCTCTCGATTCTGTGACGGTTCACTTCCCTGTCTTTACATTCCTTTTCCCCCCCCCGGGTTACCCCCAAGAGGTCCCCAAGGACCCCCCCCCTTTCCTTAAGGGTCTCCTCCGCCTCGTGGCTTTTCCCCCTCACCTCTCATGGATTTTTTTTGGTTTTCCCCTTGTGTTGACCTGTTTCCCCCTGTGGTAATTTTTCACCACCCTCAACCTTCTCCTGGGTACAGCCTTTTTGTGCTCCTCCTTCTTCTCCGTGGTCCCTAAGCCCCTATCTTTGCGTCGCCAATTGTGTTTCATTTTCAGACCCCCGCAAATCCCGAGCTGGTGGCCCCCCCACCCAAGTTAACCCCCCTTCGGGAAAACCTGGTTGTCCCAAAAAAACCGCTATCTTTTCCGCACCGGGGTCGTGACTCCTGCCAAACATTTCTCTGACTTTTTCATCAGTCATTGACAAATCCTTCGGACTTATTTGACTTCTCTGCACTTTCTTTTCCGTCTCTTCTTCGGTCTCAATCTTGTGCAGGTTTTGGCTTGGTTCCCAATTGGGGTGGCTTTTGGGGGCGTTCCTTATTACCCAGTTCTTGTGCTTTCCCAGCCCGTGCGCGACCACTGCCAAGACCGTCTTTTTCTCAACAACTTTTCGGGCGACTCAGTGTCTTGTCTTCACTCGATTAGTTTTTCCACTGGGGTGCATCTTTTCTTTTCTCCCTCTGGGTGTGTCTCTCGACTTCCCCCCCCTTTCTGTCATCTCACTTTTTTTATACACACTGACTTTTGCGCCAATTTGGGGTTTTTTTCTTCCCCCTCTTTGCTTGGTCCGTTTTCCGCTGGACTTTTCGTCTTGCCGCACCCATGGGGTTATTAACTTTGTCCTACCTTCCAACACCTTATCGCCTCTACTTCCCGGCCCGATTTTATCCTTTTCCTTCCCTTCATACGATATTCCGCCTGAATAGTGTTACCTTTTCTGCCTGTAACCTTTATACCTTTTTTCCCCTTTGGTTGATTCCTCGGGTTTTTTTGGAGCGGCGGGTTTTTGGAAAACCCATTTTTGCCATGTTTTGATCGGTTGCTGCCCATCTCGGTCCATTTTTTCGATGGAGAGGGATCTTGGCGAATCCGAATTTCCTGGGCGTTCCTTTCTTTCGTTTTACTTTTGAGCTCGAACCCCAATCCTGAAGTGGTTTTTGTTTTTTGTCTTTCCCCCTTAGTGAGGCGGACCGCCCCCGAAATAATTGCGCTTTTTTTTTAGCTCTTTCTGGATTTTTTTTTCTGCCGGTCCTATTTCCCTTTCCCTCTTTGTTATGTTGGTTATGCGTCAAAGCTCGTCCTCTCGACAGGACTCCTTCTTTCTCTCGTCCCCCCCCCCTTGTTCTGGAAGACAATAGTCGGGGCTCGATCCTGTGGCGGTCCGGACGCCGCCACCCCCACCGTTGTTTCCCCCACTCACTTTTCCGCGAACAGCGACTTTGATTTGAACAAGAAGTGGAGGCGTTATTTTCGAGTTGAAAAAATTCTCGTCGTAGCCGTTTCACCCTACCTCGGGTAGAATCAGCGTTCATTATTCTTTTTTATCCCCCGCTCCTCGTCCCCCCGAACTTTTTTTCGGCTTTTCATTAAATTTTGTTCAGATCTTTCTTCTTGTCGACCCAACCCCAGGGCCGCCCGCGCCTCCTTCCCCCCTGCGCTATCTTAGGGACCCCCCTGTTTTGTCGGCGTCCTCGGTGGTTCCTAGTTCTTCACCATTTCTCTGTGTCTTGACCTTTTCTAATGGTTGTACACGGTCTGTTTCCTCCCAAGGGCGGCGAGTAACCTTTCTCTTTATTACATTTTCGCCGTTTGGTTTTGACCACGACTCAACGGCCCGAGTTCTCGACCAAGATACCTTGTTTTACCTACCGTGCGGCAATCGACTATATGATCCTTAAATGTGTTCCAAGGGACGAGCAAGTTGGGTCGTCTGATGGGAAGTTCCTGCCCTTTTTACGGAACGCCCCCCCCCCAATTCACTTTGTCGCAACCGCGCCAGTTCGTCTACCACCGGTTCTTTTACCTCCTGGGGGGTTGCTCTTTACCCCTTTCTCTCGATCCGAGCGCCTCACACGATTTTCTCTTTTTGTTTTTTGTTCGTCCCGCTCGTTCAGGTTTTCGTCCTCTAGCATAATAACCTCCCGTAATAAGGTGCGAGCTTGCAGTCTTCCCCCCCCTAGTCTCGCGCAGGAGGTGGGGAAGGGAATTCCAACAATTCTGAGTTGCCTCCTTTACACCCCCAGTCGCCACCAACCTCACTGTTTACACCCCTGATATTCGTCCTGGCATTTGCAATTTCAAAGACCCCCTGCATCTGCGGCTCAGGTGTCGTCTCCTCAGCCCCGGAGACCGTCTTGACCCGGAAGTGCCCCCTAACCCCCTCCTGAACGTTTCGCAGTTGAACTTTGAAGCACTCCTTCTTGGGCACGTGTCCTCTCTCTTTTTCCCTTTTTGGTTGGGTTTGCTCTCCAGTCGTATGTCCTTCCAATTTTTTTTAGTTTAACAAGCCAATAGCCTTCGGTCTTAGTTTTTCCAATCCCATGTGATTGCCTTTCTCCGCTAACACAAAATCTCCCTGACCTAGGCATGCAGGGTTTGAAGTTGTTCCAAACGACACGGCTATTGGTCCCTTAGCTCTTACGACTTCCGTGACTCAGCCAGAGAAACCCCTCTTGTCTGGGGGACCTGCTTATTGGACTTGAATTCAAAGGCCCGAATGGCAAGGTGGAAACCAGAATTCGCCGATTTTTCCCATTCATGAGACCCTTCCTTGGTGTAAAAAGGTAAGCAGGTCCTCTTTCTTTTACGGTATACATGCGGATGATTACTCTGCCCCCCCTTCCCTTGCGAGCGAGTGATTGCAGGCCGTCACCTATCTCTTAAAGTTTACCTCATCCCATTTTTTCCACCGGGAAGCAGCATCCCCAACCATGTTCGCCTCTTGGTCCCCCTTGGCGCCACAAGGAATGAAGGTTGCCCTCTTCCAAGGCGGGGCCCTCCCACGAGATGTCGATCCTCATTTTTGAGAGGCGATATTACCGCCGCGATTGTGATACCTGCCTGTAAAACGGGCATTGAGATTGTCGGCCATGTTTTTATCACTTTCGTCGTCTTTTTCCCCAGTCATTGGCGTCGCCCATTATCTCTAGGATCTTGTTGCACTTGGGACACTTATGTTATTATGGGGTTTCGTTTGCTTTCCCCCCTGACTCGATTGATTTTTTACGCGCACGTCTGTAGTTCACCGCACATGGGCTTCTTGATCTCTCCCCTGCACGGCGTTGGGGTCGCTTTTTCTTGCCCAAAGTAGTGCTCACTTTTTCCGATCAGGTCATTGTCAATTTTCCCCCAATTTTAGTACTGATGACTCGTTGCCTGATCCCTGCTCCGCAATTCTTTACCCGTACAAGGCCTTTCCTCACCTGGATGTTTTTTTCGCGCAAGAGGACGTAGCTGCACCGGGTCCACCTTCTCACCCTCGGACCCTTTTTACCTCAGTACGATATGGTCCTTTTTCTTCCCCCATGGAGGGCGTCTTGTCCCCGGATGCCTTTTCTTTTTTCCTTTTGTCCCCTCTTGCCACC
>Ga0179591_1228275_pt1 | contig 10221 bp, 9 predicted proteins | sample CZOMad2_1_08_16f_FD_182891 | JGI IMG/M metagenome (GOLD analysis project Ga0179591, IMG submission 182891) | Vadose zone soil fungal communities from Angelo Coast Range Reserve, California, USA - CZOMad2_1_08_16fungal (PacBio error correction) | ecosystem: Environmental > Terrestrial > Soil >... | reverse complement strand
CCTGTTTTCTCATTCGTATATGGCTGTCAGGTAGACTCCTCGTTCCCAGTGGTGATTACTTTCCCTCGCCGGCAGGTCATCTCCCCCCTTTCCCTTTGACCGTCTTTGATCTTGCGGTCTGCCACGTCGGATACGTTACTAGGTTGACCCCCCTGAGTCGCACACCTCGTTTCCACTTTCGATGCCGACCCTTCTTTGTGCCCTCCGACTTGATGATTGAAGGTTGTCCCTTCCCCGTGCACCTAAACAGTTCCCCTCTTTTGGGAGATCTGATCACGACTCTCAGGTCCGCCGTAAGTAGTCCGTCTTTTGTTTCCTTCTCCCTGTTTGACGCGTTACCCTCGCAGCCACGGAACTCGGATTGGCTCTCCTCCTTTCCAGCGTTGACGCAGGAGTTTCTCCTTCTCTTTCGTACTTCCGTGACGGTGCTTTTGCAGATCGCCGCACCATGTCTCCCCTTTTTGAGTCTCTTCCCCGGGAGGTCTAGGCGGTTGAGGTGGAGAGGATTCGGGACACCTCCCCCCCCGGGCGCAGCGGTGGTTCTTCTCGTGCGCACCGCCCACATTCCCACCCGGACGCCATTCAACCCTCACTGTTCCCGAGGCAGCGCCGGCTATGAGCACCTTTTTCGACTGAGATGTCATTGTTCCCTATATTCCCGATAGTACACAACCCAACAAAGTTGCACCCTTCCCCCTTTACGGATCTCTAATGCGGCACTATTAATGTCGTTTCTTCCTGTAAGTGAGCCTTTGCCCCCCCCTTGCCCTTTTATGGGCTGTATTCATATTGCCTAGCAACAGATAGAGACCTTTTCCTCCCGGGTTGCCAGGAGGTCCTCTGATGCCCCCCCGCCAAACTCCCCCCTCCCTCACTGTGACCTCAGCGGCTCTCGCCCGCATCGTGAATGGTATCCCCTTTAACGGTAATGTGTGTAGAATGCCTTAACTTGACTTCTTTTCCACACGTTCAACCGGTGCGTAACCCCTTCCATCTCCCTTTTCCAACAAACATCGACCCTTCCCCTCCCCGCCCCGGATCTGCCCACTGGGGGTTTCGCCTCCTTCTGTGTTTTTGCCCCCCTGCAATCTGAGTTCACAGTTCACCCTTGAGGGAATCGATTTTCCGCATTGGATTCCTTTCAGAAGGAGCCTTCTCTTTTTTCCTTCGGTTCCGAGCAGAAGATTCCCCCCCCCCTTCTTGTAAAAAAATTGCCCTTCGCCCTAAGGCCCAGTCCGGTTTTGCGTTTTCCAATGATAGGTTTTTCCCCCTTTTTCCTGCGGTCTATCGACGGCCTTACGTGGTGAGAAGCAGCCTTCGCTTCTTCGCTTTTTTCCCTGTCGCCGACTCTCTTGCATTTTCCTTCCTTCTTGCCCCGTGTTTTCCCGGACAGAGAGAGAGCGGTTAGACCTGTCCCCATCTATGGCTTGAATTTGGGGTGAGATGCTCAATGCAGTGAAGTGGGTTTAGTTCCCTCCGGAAAGCCCCCCCCCACCACGCTTGTCTCTTGTTTTTGTACCATAGGAAAAGCACCCGCCTCTTCTTCTATTTCCCCTAACTAACTCCGTTTTTTTCAGAGATTCTACGTTAGTTATTTTTTCTCTTCTGTTTACTAAGCGACCCCCCCCGGACGGTCCATGTGTTGCTGGTTCCACTCCCTCAAACATGAGAATACACTTGCCCCACCCAACCTTTTCATCCATTCTGAATGCTCGCGCTCCTTCTCGTACCGGCCGATGCGATTGAACCCATTCACTTCCCTCCCCTCGCTTGCATCCCCCACTTTTCTCTGAAATCCTGCTGATTCCCCCCCCCTTATGATGTCGCATCCTTCTCAGGTTTCAACCCCCATTCCCAACCAATTTTTTCGTCGCGATGCCGTTTTTCTTCTGTATTCCTTTGAGTCGACCCAAATGATAGGCTTCGGCTCCCCCCCCCGCGTGCTTTTCTGCGCCATCTTCCCCAGCGCCTTTTTTCCTCTTGCAAATGCCTCCGGAGTGATTGACCCCACCCCGAACCTTTCCTCGGGCGCTCGGTTCTGAGACCACATAAGACCGACCCCCGTTATGTCCCCCAGCTCTTTCTTTTTTCGTCCTGTGTGTTGAAGCTTTTTCTTCCTTGAGACCCTTTTTACGCACTTTACAGTGTTGAACCCTGACCCTGCCGCCCCCAGCTACAACATAGTAAAAAGCCCCAGGACGACATTCTTTGCGTTGCGCAAATAAAGTGATTTCGTTTTCAGTGAGTTGGTCCCTTTGACTCTTTCTAGTCACTTCTTCAACTGAATTCGATAATTGCTCGTTCTTCTGAGGTCCCTCTCCACAGAGCGCCTGACCTAGGGCCCTCTGATGATGAAGACTTTTTCTCCCCATTTAAATTGCATTCTCCTTTCCCCCCTTCTGAAGCGGGGCCTTTCCTTTTCTTGGTTCAGTTGTCCGGTTTTTTGTACATACATTAACATAATTTTACATTTTTTCTCCCCCTCTGAGCTAAAATTTTTTTTAGCTGTTTAGCCTCCCTCCAGACATTTGCTTCTCCTGTCCGGTTACTGCCTCAGTCCCCCCTCGACTCCCCGCCCATTGCTCACGCCTCGAGCTCCGATCTTTTCCCTAGCTCTTCACCGTGAAACACTCACCCCCTCACCTTGATATAGATCCTCCGATTCCCCCAATGAGGATACTTTTCATGCTGCCTTGATCCCCTGCGTCTTTTTCCGGTGATGTCCCCCCCCGGCCCCGCTGTCAGTGTTTAACCACATCGTTCCCCCCCTGCCTCTGCCCAATGACGGATGTCGCTTCTACCATTTTTTAACCATGCGTTCTGTTATCTTCTCTGTGACACCCAGTCAGGAGCGTCATTAATTTCTTTCTCAAACAACTATAGGAATCGGTCACTTCGGTCGTACCCCCCCCCCCTATCCCTTTCTCCCTCAGGTCCGACGTGTCCTCCGCCCGATTTTTTCATCAATTTTCCACAGGAAACTGCGCCTTTCTTCGGCGTCGTGTTTTCTTTCCCGGAAATCCCGGGACGCTCTACTTACTTTCCGGGCTATCTTTTCCGTTCCCCAACCAATCGTCCGGCGTGGGTCTGTCAGCCCCTCCGCCATTTTTTTCCGCTTGTTTGAATCCCCCCTCTGAGCTGTTACTTTCGGTGTCCGATTGGCACCTTTCTGTGTTCCACGTATGTCGTTGCCCCTGCAGCTGTTGATAGTCATTAGGCCTTCTTATGATCGGAGACGCTTGACCCCTGGTCTCAGGGCGACCCTTCTTCGAAGTCTCTGTTCCCTTGTGCCCTTTCCCCCAACTCACGGTATCGAGGTGCGTGGACTGGCGAAAATTCCCCCTTTCTTGTACTTCACCGATGACAGCTTCAGTTTTTCTGCCCACCAAGGTTGCACCGTTGCCTTTTGGCCATGCGGACGTCTGGTCGCTAGACAGTACGAGAACCCTTTGACCCTCTCGGGCTTTCCCTTTCGCAGAACTTCTTCCCTTCCCTTCGTCCGTCCACACCCCAAGTCCGGCGGTTTCAAACTGTTAGTTTGCCGCCAGTCCTTGATTTGTTTTTTTGCCGTTCACGTTTCTTATCGAGCCACAGGAACAAAATTTACTTTTGTGCCCATGGGCGCGCCAGAGCTTTTTCCCCCCTCTTCTCCAAGTCCTTACGTCTTCCTTCCACACCTCAAATTCCACTTTTTTTGTCAACCGGTTCTTCGAACTCCCCCCCCGTTGCTTCCCCTCTTTTCTTTTGGCGCGTGCCCCCCATTTGCGAACAATTTTTCGCACCCCGTTTTTTGAGACGGATGCGAGGGATACTCCGTTCCCCCTCCACTGGTCTATTTCTGCGCCCCCCCCCCCCCTCGGCCATCAGCATTGCATCTTGTACTCTTCATCCCTTAACCCCTTATCCTACGTTTTGCCTTCCGTGGACTAGACGAAATCTGTCCCTCTTTTTCGTCACCTGACCGAGGTTGCCTTGCTTTCCCGTCCTCTTTGAAACGTTCCCTCCTGCGCCCCCTGCCCCCGAACACTATTCGTGCGCTTCGTTGCCGATTGTGCAGTCTTCCGAGGCCCTATTTTGATAGGCTCTTGTTGAAGAACCCCTTCCCCCGAACTTCGTGATCAGGAGGGAGTGTTTTCTGCGCCCCCCACGCCGATGGCCGTTCTGTGGGGATATTACATCCACGATAGTAACCAGACCCCCCCTTCCTTTTCCCGCGATTGGTCTTTTAGTCTGACTTTACATATTCCCCTCCTCCCTATTTTTTTGTGTTGTTTGCGAGCTTCTGCTCAGTCCTTGTGACTGCGCATAAAATCACAAGCGTCAACCCGTTACGTTTCTTTTTTTTTTCCTATCTCCCCAGAGTCCCCCACATCTCCTCGGTTTTGGCGTCACCGGTAACCCATCTCCCTCTTCTCACTCCCTTTTTTTTGCCCTTTATGCCGGCAACCCCGATAATTTCCCTCGTGAAAGAAGGTACTCGGCATAGGCAGGCAAGACCCCCTTTCCCTTAGTTGAAAGTTCTCCCTCGTTCATGTTTTTTATCCCGGCGCCCCCCTTGCAAAGGAAAGCCTTTAAGCTGCTTCTTAACTCTCGTTCCCCCTCCACGTGTCGAGTCGTAGTCACGGTTCCCCCCTCCCGGCATCCGGCTTTCCTTCCATGGCAAGCAGCGGCGCCTCTGGGGAGTGCTGAGGGTGTCCGCCCAGACTTTTCCCATTCTTCCTCCAAGATGCATTCGATTACCCCCCTCAAAACCCCCTTCGATGGAGTAGGACAGCGACGAGTCTGCCCCTGACACTTTTTTCAGGTCAGGATCAGATTCTAATTTTCCCCCCCGTTGGTTCAACATTTTACTTTCTGATTGCCTTTAAGATATTTTTTTCCGTCCTGAACTTTCGTAGCTGTCGGCAACCTGTCCCGTAATTTTTCCGAGGTACCCCTTTCACGCCCAAAACGCCACCCTCCCAATTTGGCTGCCCCCCACCCTGTTTCATTTTCCACCGGCCGGACCTTTTAGTTCCGGGCCTTTGTCTGTTCCTGGATCCCTTCCTCCCCATGATCTGGTAAAAGTTTCTAGTCCAACTTCCTTCCTGATTCCCCCCCATAATTTTTTTAACATGCGTTTTGACCTGTGTGTGCCCACGTATGAAGCTGACGTGAGCGTTTCCCCCCCCTGTTTGAGGTGATTTCGTGTTGGACAGTCCTCACCCAGACAATACCCCCCCTCCCTCCCTTGAGTTTTAGCACCGGCTTGCCCCCCCCAGGATTCATCCTTGCATCTCCATGTTTATATCGGTCTCTCCTTACCACGTTTCTCTTTCCCAGTCCCAGCGAAACAATTTTTTCTTTTTAACACCCCTGGGTTCGGTATCTACATCTCCCCTCTTCTTGGAAAAAAGCTCTTTCAGCCCTTGCTGATCTTCAGACCAGCGCCGGATGTTTTGCCCTTTAATCCGATAGACCCTCGGTCAGGTAGCAGGTTTTCCCAGTGGAATATGGTCAAAACCCTCCTTCCCTCATGTCATGTTTATTGCCGAATCCTTTTCCTTCTTTGCAATCGGCTATGCCGTTGCCAGCCTGGGTCCCCCGTGAAGTCTCCCGAACTTCCGACGATCGTAGGGTTCCTACTACCTGGCTCGCTGGCCGGTCCCTTCGACAGTGCATCAGCGATATGCTCACTCCTCCGTCATTTGTCCTTAAGTACGTCCCGGGTGGGCAGTCCAGTCCACCCCTTCCCCCTCGGCCGACTCCCGGCACTGGCCACGGCCAACAAGGAGCTTTCATCCGTTCAGTAAGTTTCCTCCCCCCCCGGGTGGTTGCCGCCGGTTGCTACCACGGTGCTCGTTGTAGCCTTTGCCTTGTGTTTTTTCCAGATCGCAGACACATTTTTCTGCCGGCAAGGTTAGCTCGACTTGTTTCCTGCTGGGAGGGTCTTCTTCCGGTTTCCCCCCCCGGAAACCTTTCTCCCCCGCCCTTGTGGCTTCCCGTCCGTCTGTGAGACCGGACCCACGAACAGGACCTCTTCAAAGCTGGCAGAAGCGCTCTGACCTCCCCGATTTTCCCCCCCCTTCATTAGTGGCACCACCGCGCCTTACACCCCCCCCCAAACGCCCCCCGGTAAAACGCCTTCTTCCCCCCTGATATTAGACCAGGGATTTCCAAGTACGCTAGGGGATCAGGTCTTCAGTTTGCAGCGGGACACGATGATTCTTCTCCAAAACTGCTCCTCTACTGATAGCCCATTTTTGCTTCTTCTTTCCCTGCCCGTTCACTCAATACCCACCACTCCCCCCTTTGGTTCTCGACCGTCGTAATTGGGCCTGGTTCTCTTTTCAAGATTTTTCGCCTTAATCCTCTATTCAACCACGACAAAGGTTGCAGTGAACGTGCTCCAATGCATTTTTTTCCACAGACCCCCCCCACAGTCCGAATCAGCTCCCTTTATCTCAAACGTGGGGGAGGTGTTTTTTCCCCTCCCTTCAGAGATACTGGTTCCCCCTCACCATTTCTTTTCTGCAGTTTCCGGCCGAGATGTTGTGCTGAGCGGAGCTCCCCCCGACTTTCCTCAGGCGGTCCCAGGGGGCAGCCTCTTCATTTGATCTCTCGGAATGCGAATACTCCTTCCCCTGGCTGCGCGAAATTCTAGTCCCGAGTTTTACTGCGTCAGTCGGCTCGATCAGGACCGTGGTGGATATTTCAGTAGCCCCGATGAGCGCGTTTTCTTCGTATGGATCTCCCCCCCGATGCCCCGACTGGAAGTGCTTTCCCCTTGGGCGTGAAGCTTCAGACTAGTTTTTCTTTGACTCATACACTCACATCTTTGCGTCGCGCAGGCAGTGTCTTCTCATTTTAGGTGGAGAGGTCCCCCCCGACGACAAAGCTGTTCGGTTAGTAGAGGATCCCCCTCACAGCACCTTGATTCCCTTAATTTTATACTACCCCTCAGTTGTTTTGAGTAAAAGTAGGTTCTTTTTTGTGTGACAGGAGTTTTCCTCCCCCCCACACATCCTTGCAGGTGGTTGGTTATGGCAGTACACCCCGTAACCCCCCCGAGTCTAATCCCTTTGACAATCTGCTCCCAATGGGCATAAATCTGTCTGCACTTTCTGCCGGTCGGTCTCTTTCACGATTTTCATAGCGCACCTCCATCATTCTCGCTATAAAGTATCACCCCCGGCGCCGAGAACCCAACGCGCGTGAAATTTACTGGCTGTGAATACACATCCCTCCTCTCCCCCCCCGATTTACAGGAAACGCCCTCGCCCTCTCAATTTTTTCTTCCGATTCCGTCTCTTATTCGGCCCTTGCGTTATCTCCTTCTTGTTACTTCCTGTGACCGCATGCGTTTCACCCGATCTCAGCTCCCCCCCCCAGAACTAATCCTCCTCTCTCCTGGTTCCCACTGACTCCGGTTGATTCCCGGGCCCAGGGTATCTGCGGAGTTAGCTTCTGTGCCTCACAATCAGTCTCGAAACCTTTTTCCGATCCGGCAGCTGATGGTCTCATGGTTTCTCCCCTAGTCGTCCCGGTCTTATTGTGTGTTTTCACGGACCCTTTGTTGTTTTGAACACCTTCTCACCATTTTGCCGCCAAGGACCCCCACCTTCGTAACGGTCAGACCCCAGGCCTCAATTTTTTGTCTTCCGCCACTGAGTCCATTTTGTGTTTTCTTTTTCTGTTTTGCAACTGATTAGAAGACCCGTGCACCCTGTGGAATTGCCGCCGCCCTCCTCTTTCCCCGCTCCCGAGGAGAAATCCGCATTTCCCTTCACGTGCTAACTGACGAACTGTGATCCCTAGCGTTTTACTTTCCTTATCCCTGAGGTTCCCTTCAACGCTCCGGTTGTACGGGGCTTTTTTTTGGTGGTTCTGGTGGTGTCATTTTCCTTGTACCCTCCACTAACTTTGTTCATGTTCCCTTGTGGCATCATATCCCCCTGATTCTTCTGCACGGTCTTTCTTTAGGCCTTTTAGTTTGTTCGGTTGGGAATTTCATTTCCCTCCCCACCGGCAGGATCCACCGTTCTTTGGTTCGTGGATTGAATTCCGTCCTCCGCGCAGCCTTCTCCCCCTAGCCATCCTTCCCACCTCTCCTGGCCACATGTCATGTTTCTGGCGATTGCCCTCCACTAGGACCTTCCTCACGCTAACGTCTATCGCCGCAGCCGCTTTTCCACGACCCTTCTCCAAAGGGGACCGTGTTCCCGTTTTGCAGTCCGTTTAGATAATGTATGAAACTGATTTTTCTCCTCCCCGACGAGCACCCTGAAACTTCTTTCCCGTTTCAATACCGGAACAGGAGTTCTTTTTCTCATTCAAAAGTTGTCCTCTCCCTCCTTTCGTTTCAAATCCTCTCTATCGGCCCCCCCTAGGTTTCGTTTCCTGCCTTCCCCCCCCCCAAGTTCTTTGACGTGAGAATCGCAGTGAGATATCTTTTTGGTGCCAAAGGAGAACCCTTCAATTTTTCCAACCACGGCCTGATGCCAGCCGGCAGTGGTCTTCTTAATCCCTGTTCCCTTCGTTCTTGACTGGCTTTTTCAGCTGCTTCCCTTCCAACAAGCCGCTTGGGTTATCAGCCTGGCTTTGCATCGCTTTTTTCAGGAAGGCCCTTCCCGAGTGTCGAGTTTGGATTGCCCAGGTTGCATGTTTGTCCCCGCCCCTATTGTTCTCTGTACGCCCTCTTTTCTTCCGTCTTTATGCTCACTTCCTGATTTTTTCGGATGAAGCATTTCTTAAGGTACTTTCCTTTTTCCTCCCCCCTGTCGATGGGGATTTTCCCCCTCGCACCCAGGTCTCCTCTGTTGAGAGTGGGACCTGGATTCTTTTGATTTGCAGTTCCCTTAACCAGCGGACTAATCCCGAAGGCCAGCCTTTTCTCCCAGGTGGACTTTTGCCCCCAATCCCGCAAAACCTGAATTTTTGGTCATGGTCCGACCAGTCGGATGCATTGCACAACCGATGACTCTCCTTTTCCCCCCCCCTTCTATACCAGGAACATCTGGTCCCCCCCTGTGGTCCGCACAAGTTCCTACCAGTTCCAATTTGCTGCCGCCTTCCACTTTGTGGGGTTTCGTGGTGCATGCTTTATCGGAAGAGAAAGGACCCCTTAAGGTGGTTCCTTTCGTTCCTATTATGCTTCCTATTTTTCTTTCTTTATTAAGCAATTTTTCCCATGCATTTTGTTTCCCCCCCCCCGGTTTTGCCATTCTCAGTTCTCGTCCTAAACATCCCGTGCCTTTGGAAGCCCTCGCTGTCCACGCCTCGCCCCACCTTATAGAATTTCGGAAGCGATTTGGTCATCGCGTTGTCCCCCTTCTTCGCGGCCCCCCACCTCTCCCCCATGCGCCGCTTTCCTGCCGGTAACGTAAATACGGCCTAGTTGATACCTGGTACGCCGTGGATAGACGCCCTCAGGTTCCTATCAACTATCAAGCTTCTTTCCGTTTGGCTTGCTTCCTAGTCCTTCCCTGCAAAGGAAATTTCCCGCAAATCAAAAGAACAGTGTCGAGCGGGAGTTCTCCCTCTTGCTCCAGTCTCCCTTCTTGAAGAGTGATCGGAGCGAGCTCTTCCCCCCCCTTTTGAGCAGGCGGTCGTCCTCCGGTGGTTTGTTAAGAGTCTCCCCAAGAGTTTTCTTCTGGTGGCCTATTCTCCCTCATACCCGCCAAATCATTCTCCGTACCCCCCGAGACTCCCCCCCTTCATTTCAGATATGGGATTGGATGCCCCTTTCCGACTTGCTAATATCCCCCGCTCTTCCTTTCCCCGTTGTTTTGAGAGATATGTACTTGCGACCCTATAATCCAATCCCCAGCGTCCATGTGCGCGTACGGTCGGTTAATCGAACAGATCCCCTTCATCGCTCTGTTGGCGCCGCCCTGCCCCACCGTTTGAGGATCTGCCGGCTTCCTCAGGTGGGTTCCCGGATGCCCCCGATATTTCACTTCCGGCCGGTCCAGGACTGCACCCATCTGCCGAAAAATGCCCTTCTCTGCCCTTTGCGGCAGCTTTCTTTTCCGGACCTTCTCGGAGCTTCCATGCCAGGCAGCTTCGATGCCTTTATTTTTTCCCTAGTTCTTGACTGCGTTTCTCTTCCCAACGTCCCGCTATTGCACATCTTCCTTCTTTACGTCCTGAGCCATTCACCTCTTGTTTTTTGTCGTGCTTCTTTTGGCGCAGCGCTTGCGTTGACTTTTTCCCCCGCGCTCCTTCGGCCGCATGCCCACC
>Ga0179591_1371709_pt1 | contig 10222 bp, 8 predicted proteins | sample CZOMad2_1_08_16f_FD_182891 | JGI IMG/M metagenome (GOLD analysis project Ga0179591, IMG submission 182891) | Vadose zone soil fungal communities from Angelo Coast Range Reserve, California, USA - CZOMad2_1_08_16fungal (PacBio error correction) | ecosystem: Environmental > Terrestrial > Soil >... | reverse complement strand
CAGTTCCACCCCAGCAACCAAGGACTGTCCAAGGTCTGGCCAAGGCCGATTATCCTCGAGGCCGGTCGTGTTTTCCCCTCAATGATCCTATTTCGAGGAAGTCGAGACTCTATCCGGCACGGGGGTCGCCTAAACGAGGCTCAGGGGCGGCTCCTGATTTTTTCCCACATCTCTGCTCGGCATCAACTCACCCACCAAATCCCAGTCACCTTCTTTTGAAGCGACGGAGCTGGCGAACCGACGGTTCTGGGAGGGAACGGCTCGCCCAAACTTTGTTGGGTTTGGTCCCTTGGGGAGGTCTCTGGGACAACCCCACCTGCACGGTTTTATCTCTGGTCCTCTCAAACGGTCGGACCAATGCCTTGGGTTTTTTTTTCTTTTTGTGCCCCCTTTCACAATGAAGCCGGCCTCCGTCAGAGAAGCGTTGCGATTGGCGATTTTCCAGGCCTTTCCCTACCGAAATGCACGCGGGTGCGGACCGGCCTACGCGGTGGTTTCTTTCTCTCTGGCCTAAGTTACCCCCCGGACGGTCGCGCTTTTTGACTCGTTGGACTGGTGAGCCCGACCGCCCCCCCAAAACTCGTTTGGAACCCTAATCCCTGCCGCTCCGTCAACTTTCTTGGTCAGAACCTTATTGCAGCCCAACTCTTGAATTCATACGCTTTACCTACTTCTTCCTTGGACGGGGTCTGCTAGGAGGACGGTGTCTGTTCATTTTCCCGCGCTCGTTCCCCCGCGTTTGTCCCGGTTTCCCGGCCTTCTTCCTTTTTCGCCTTTTTAGGAGATTTTTATTCTGACGGTTTTTTGCCCCCGGCCCTTTTTTTTTTTTGAGCAACAGAGGCAGTTACTCTCAGTTTTTTTTCTCCGCTCAGTTTGCGGTCTCCCCCCTTCTCCCCTTTTTTCCTTGTCTTCTTGGCATGGGGGCACACACCGGCCCCGGCACGCATGCCCGCACAAGACGCCCGACGCTAACGGTCCCCGTGCCCCCCGGTTTCTTATCGAGGCTTCGCCTTTTTTCCTTTCCCTTCATGCCCGCCGTCGCCGAGCTCGTCTCGTTTTTTTATGATCGTCTTGCCTTGACCATCCAACTCCCCAGGGATTCTCACGGGCGTCGCTTTTCAACACGGCGAGGGCGCGTGGCGATGGTCGCGCGTTCAGATTTTCTGGTCTGTAACCAGAACAAAAATTGTTGGCGCCCTAGTTCCCTCACTTTTTCACACCTCTGCCCGTTCCCTCTTTGTTCCGTTCCCGGGGTCCGCTGAATGAGTCCAGTGCATGACACTTCATAGAACCTCCCTACCCAAAGTCTGACCGTATGTTTGACTATAATTTGGGCGTTTCACTCTTCCCCTCCTCTGCACTGCCCTGTATATTTCTCCTCCCGACCCTGGAGCCCTGAAAAAAGTGTTCCATTGTTCTTCTTGTTAACCCCACAGCGCGAGGCAAGGAAATGTCCCGTTTTTGGTGCACTTCTCGGATGGGCCAGCATACTACTTCGTAAGACCCTTTGCGCAGAGAGGCTCGCTGCGGTCCTTGGCCCCCGCAAACATCCTACCCCATCTTTCGTCCCTCCTATGCCCCGACCCCTTCATGGCATTTTCACCTGTTTTACATCGGGACTACGTATCACCTTGCCCATTAGCCCCGATCCTCTTCTTCCCTTCCTTAGCTGTTCTCGGAACCTCAACCATAATTCGCTCGAAGGCGTGTCGGACCCCTTTCTCCCCCACCCTCTGGCGTCAACAACTTTTTTTTATCCTTTCTTCTATGCAGCGCGCAGCTTTTTTGATCCACACTGTTCGAGAGAATCTCTCTCGTGTTCCGCTCAGGGTTGTTGTTGGCCAGTCCTAACACCCTGATCCGCTTTGGAAGTCCCGTTTTTTCGACTTCGAGCAGCTTTATATGCTCCTTTCAGATCGCGCTTTTTTCCGCACGCCCGATCATCGAATTTGGTTTTCTTGAATCCCAGATCAGGCCAGTCCTTAAAATTCCTATATCGGAGCCCGTAGTCCCTTATTCCCAAGTTTGAAGATTCATTGAAATCCTTTACCTTAGATTTACTTCACCCAGGTCCGATTTGTACCCGTGACTTGTACACCACCGGCGAAAGAGACGATCGCTGGAACCTTCGCCCCCAGCATTCGATCACTTTTTATGCTGGACCTTGCCTTAGTTCCCGAGCACCAGACAAACGCTTTCCGTGGACCTCCCCTTTTTTTCCTCTGGTTAACCACGTGAAGGATTTGCAGCTCTTTTCTCCCGGATCCGCTCAGTTTCAGGCCGGTTTCCTCAAATATTAGTAAAACTCTTCCCCTTTTGCGTGGTTTTTTTGAGAAGGTGGGTTAATGATGTTCCATACTTTTAAAACTTTGCGCTTCCCCCCTCACTTCTTTGAGCCGGGCGGGGTTTTTGAAATGGCTGCTCAGATTCAAACGGGGGTATGAATGCTCTCTTTGAAATTCCCCCCGGTAGAGACCGCCCCCCCCCTCTAACGCTCAGGTTTTAATTCCTGGCTCCCGGGAGTCCCCTGCATTGAGGATTTTCTTGAAACTCTAGCCAGCCCGGCGCGAGAGATTGAGTTTTTTTCCCCCCTCCCACTTTTCGATCCTTTCAAGTTGACCTGGAAAAAGGCGTGCAGGCCTCAAAATTTGGGGTTGAACAGGAGTAGTGCGCCCTTTTCTTTTCTTCCATTTCTGTCGCGAGGGCGTGCCGAGGCCTGTTTGTTTCCCTCCCCAGAATTCCCCTCCAGAAAGTTTTGCAGGATCCCCCGAGCCTGCCTTCTTTCCTGATCGCTCATAGCGCGGAGTATCCCCCCCCCCGTACGGCCTGATTAAAATTGCCCACAACGATCTCTCGCGGCGAAGGCCATGTCTTTCCACACGTTTGAAATCGCGCGAAAAAGGACTTCCTCTTCGCCGAGAAACCGCCCCTGGCGGCCTTCCTATATTAATCTCCGGTACGATGAATTTGCAAGGTTTTTTTAATCCTGTGTTTCCTCCCTTTTCCTTCACCAGATGAGAGTGACTTCTTTTTTTGATATTTTGCGCCGGGGTATCTCTTTTTTTTTTTGTTTCTATGCTGAGCTGCTCACCGACGCACCAACGATTTCTCACCCTCCCCGACTTGTAAATGGAGGCTATTTTCGCCTTTCCACCAGCCCGTCGGCGGATCCGCCTTGAAATGTGCCTTGCTTTTCCTTTTTTTCCCACTGGCGTCGCCATAGAACGAGAAGTGTTCTCCACTATTTTTCCTGTGAACGTGCCGTATTTTTGTTCCCTTTTTCTGAGAACATGGTCCTTTCGCCTCCCTGTTGTTCCCCTGAGCGGTCGGCCCTCGATCGGCAGCCTTTTTTTTTCGTTTTGCTTTTGGGTCCAGATCATTTTTTTCATTGTCAGGTCTCCCAGATGCCCTCGTTTCTCCTTTCTTGGTCAGCTATGGAACTGTTCCACTGCGGTGTCCTTCTTTGCGGTTGAAGTGATTCCTCGGCTTCTTTTTTTTCGCTGGAGAACAGCCGCCATGGCTTGTCGGTTTGGCAGCCCCCTTCCCTTTTTGGACCGTGAGGAGACCCTTGGTTCCTTTTTCGCGGACATCTTTCTCATTTCTCCGATTTTCCTCACTCTGATAATTTGCCTTTGGCCGTCACTGTTTCTCTTTTTTTCTTGTGTTTCTCTTTTCATCAAGCGACTCTCCCCTTTTTGTTTGTCGAGATTGATTGACCGAGGCTCAGGCGAAAAACCCACAAGCACCCTTCGATTCTGTTCCACACGGACGATATCACTCGAGGCCGGAGTGCCCCTGCTTCCCAGATTTCCGGAAGTATAGCAGGCCTCGAAAATTGGGGTATCGGCTTTTTCTCCTCCCACTGACTCCTTAGAGGCTTACACCCCAACTCTACCGGCTCGGAATCAACTTCCCCACATACCCGCCCCCAAGCTTTTTTCCCCCCTTGACTAGCTACAACAGCGACGTTTTTCCTGATTTTTTTCCCCCGTTCAGCATCTGGTTGAGGACCCTCAGTTACAATCCCCCATCTGAGTTCCCCCCAGCCCCCCCGCGAGCAGGTTGAAGATCGAGGGCCTCGATTTCCCCCCCCCACCCAGGTCGAAGATTTCCCCTGGGTTTTTCTCATGCCCCCTTCCGACCCCCTGCCTCTCCAAAACAAGGGGGCCAAAAAGCTGCCCTTTCGGTTATGGTCGAATGTCCCCTTTTTCTCAAATCACTGCCGCGGCACGTCGCAATTGCACCGTTCCTCCCTACGGTCGGTCTTGCCCGACGGGATTCCTAATTTAAAGAGAGGATTCATTTTTTGAGTCATCACTGCGTTGGGCTTTGATCTGCCGACTCCCAAACAACTAGATAACTTTCCGAAAAATCACCCCCTTTCCTCGACTTCCTCCCATTATTTTCAGGAAATGATGGAGAACGTGATTGCAGAAAAATCATTTGTGTCAGCCTTCTATTTTAGCGGCGACGGGAAGGGCCATTTTTCCGGATTTTCCTGATTACGTTTTCGCTCTTGAGTTTCACCGTTGAGTAAGGGCCTTAGTCGTTCATTCTCGGAGGGCTTTCTTCCGACTTCCCCACGGTGTGTGCCGCCGTCTCGGCCCGCTTATCGTCTGTCATTTTTTTTTTTTTTTGCATTTCTTTTCCCCTTGGATCTGGGCGGGTTTCCCTTCTCGGCCGGATCTCGCGCAACCCCTGCTCTTTGGCTTTTCCCCTGTCACCCTGGGCCGGATCGTGAAGTCGGTTCATTCCTTGTAGTCAGACCTCATTTTGAGCTCGCAATCTCTCTCTCGGCTTTTCGTCCTGCCTTGCCTATCAGGGCGGGGCTCTCCACGGGCTGACTCCCCAGCTTTTGACGCGTAAGAAATGACAATCTCTTTGACCCAGGCACGCCCCCATTTTTTATTCGTCCCGCTGACACCGTCCCTCCCCCCCCGGAGGCGGACGGCTCTTATTTTCAACGCGAATGAGTAAAGTTAATTTTTTTCCCCCAATTCACACTAGCCATAGGCACTACACGATCCACAATTTCCCATAGGGCTTTAAATGCCCGCGGAATGAATGATCCTCCAATCGCGTTTTAGTAGAAGGCAATGTTGAGCACCGCCTTACCTTCACCCTTTTTCGGACAGAGACGATCAGGACCACCCTCATTTCTGATTGTGCTAGACCGCTCTAGGCTTGTCCAGCATCCGAAAGTCTCGCCTCGCTGTTGCCCTCTGTCATGTGCGCGGGCGCCGGTTGACCCCTGACCTCTGGTCCAAATCGGGTCTGGTCTGCGTTTTGCCGAGCTGCTCCCGTCTTCATGTCCTGACCTGTCACATCGGGCTAGACACCTTTGTCTATCCGAGGAGGTCTTCCTTAATTCCTGTCTGATTTAAACCCTTCTTTTTATCGCTTCGTGGTGCTTCCCTTTTTTTTCCAACTTTGGGCTAAAACGATCTTCGTGTAGATATTCGCGCGCAGGCGGGCCGGCAATCCTTGTTAGAAGCATCTCTATATCTACCTAACGTTTTCGAGATGCGATATCCTAACTTGGGACGGCAAGTTATCTTGCGAGATAGGCAGATGAGATGTCCCCTAGATTTTTCTTTTTTCCCCTCTTGTCTGGCACAGCCTGTGAAAAGCACGCCTTAGTACTCCATTTTTTTTTTGATCCTCAAGGAGGCGTCTTTCCCCCCTAGCCCCATTCCCCTCGATCGTCGAGACCTTATTTCGACAGAGTGTTGACCCAGTTTTTTTCCATTCAAAGGAAGTCAGGACCACTAAGCCCCCCAGCGACCCTGGCCCGCTTGGTCCCCGGGGGTTCAACAGTGCAAGACTCCGCTCTTACGGTCAGCGCCCCCACATTCAGACCCTTCGGTTTGGCCCATGCCGCGTCGAGCACAGGCCACAAGACATTCCGTTTTAAGCTCTGCCTCCTTTCTTCCTGGTTTAAACTGTCCTTGCAGTGACGTATCACGCTTACTAACTTCCGTCACGTTAGGCAGAGATGGATTTATGAAAAAGACCATGCCTTCCACCCTTTGGAATCTTTGGTGATCGGGGGTTTTCTTCTATTCAGTTTAGAGCCCACGGGGGACTCACTGGTCTGCAGTTCCAGCCTGGGCGAGCGTAGGCCCCCTTGAAGAATGGAGGAGAGATGTCTCCCCCCCTTTTTTTCTGATCAGCCTGCCATCTGCTACAGGGAACTTTGTTTTTTTCTTCAATGGGTCCAAAGCGCCCGCGCCGGGTTTAACTTGATTGAAGCCCTTTCTTCTGTTGTTGTCAAAGGTCATGCCGATCGTCCCATCTCGAGATATGCCCTCTCTCCCTGACGACGGCGTTTTTTCTCTTCCCTCTTTCCCTGAACCCCGGAGAGCCCCTTTGATCGCCCCCCCGTGGGCCCATTTGTTTGTGTTCTTCTGGCGCAAATCCATTTGAGTTCCTTGAAGGGGGACCGATGACCCCCCTTTTCCACATCCCACCCCGCAGACTACTTATGATACCTCCAATGGAGATGTTTTCCGAATCCGTATACCCATTCTAGATGGATCTCAGAAGCGGCGTTACACACCCACCGTGACGGAACCCTCCGACCTCTCGCTTCCCCCCTTAATTTGGGAAATGATGGCCCCCCAAGGGGCGGCGAACGCCCCTCCGGCGAATGCATGAACCGTCGCCAGAGCACTAGGACGGTACTCTGATGGTAAGTAGGAGTTACCATTGAATTCCGGCATCGTTCCCCCTTCCCCGGGTCGACATCAGGTCTCAACAAGATTTTTGACTTTCTTTTTTTTGTGGGCGTTTTTTCTCCTGGGGTTTGATGGTTGAGGGCTGCGGCGCACCCCGCAGCCTTTCGATCGCGCGCAAAGTACTTTCCTTTTTTCATTTCTTTTTTCCATCGCAACAACAGAGACCTATGGATCCGCCATCCCTTTTGAGAAAGTGTTCCGTCTGAAGACTGGAGATACCCCATCAGAATTTTCCCCCCGAATTTGCTTCTTGGACGGAGATTCGCTGGGATGCTCCCAATGGTACTTATTAGACTTTTCCCCCCAAAGGTTTCGCATTTTCGAAAGATATTTTACCCCTAGGACGTTTATCCGGGCCGTGTGTCTAGTGAACGAAGTGTTGGATATGATCTTAAATCCAGATTGAGTAGGTATCCTGGCAAGTCGCGGTTGTAGCTCTCATTTTCCAACTTGCCGTTTGACGTGGCTGTGGTTTCGTTGATGCCGTCGGTCCGTTGTTGTCGCCATAGTAGAAAACAGCCGCCCTTCTGCTTTTTTTCCCCAACTATACCGGACACTGTTGGCCTGCTTCATCTAACCCTCTCACTCTTATCAGTTTTAGCGATTGGTCCCTAACGTTCAATGTCCCTTTTTTTTGGCCAGACATTGTTTACACGAAGTATTTGTTGGTTTTTTTCTTTTTTCAATATATTTTTCCTTCTCTACGTCTGTGGGTTCTCTGACGAGTCCCTGAGTCCCCCCCCCCCAGCCAATCCCTTCGATGTCAACCGGTCTCCCCAAGGATGTTATCCAATGATACCTTATGTTTCTGTGACTCATTTACACCTGATAAATAGTTAGCGGCCTTGAGCGGCTTTTCTCCCCTGCCCAACATTGTCTTGTATCGGTTTCTCCACTTGGTTTCGGGTTTTTCTTCCCTATTGGTGAAACCCACCCGGGTTTTTTTTTTCCCCACTTAAACCACATACCCCGGTCAACGCCCCCCCTTTTCCTCCAGATCTACACCCCGGAAGATTCAATTTTATGCGTTCCCGCTCCTCCCCCCATCCCAACCTTTTTCTATGTCCACCCCCCTCCCCCCCCCTTAGCCGAGGTTTTTTCCGAGTTCTATTCTTCTTTCCTTTTGAAAACCCTGTAGCCTCCAAGGGGAGAATAACCCTTAAAATGTTTCCTAACCAATTCAGACGACTTTTTTCCCGTGAGTTCGATACACCGGAGAGGGAGACTTTAGAAAGCCCTCTGTCCCCCAGAATCCCGGACTTTCCCCAATTTCATCGTGCCGTCCTTTCCGGTCTTGGGGGTCTAGAAGGATCATTTTCCCCCACGCCTAAGAGGAGATTCCAGTATTTCGAAGGGTGGGATTGCCGTTCGGGAGCACGCCTGAGAACCGCACACACCACCCGTATAGAAGAAACCCAATTCCCCCCCCCAGACCCACGAAGAGCCTGGAAATCTAAAGTGGTCGTAAATATGTATTGATCCACACTTATTGAGGCCCTTAAACTGACCCAATTTTTTTTTAATCTTTCGCCTTTTCCGGTATCGTCCCAGGTGGAAAATTTTTTCCCCGACATCTTTTCGTTTAGCATTTTTAACTGCTTACTTCCTCCTTCTCCCTTACGTTTAAGATTTTTTTTTTTTTTAATAATGTCCCGTCACGTTTTTTTTGTTCCAGTTGCGCCTTTCGCGCCTCGAGGGCAGTTTCCTAGATTTAAGTTCTCCAGTTTTTCAAAATTTTGCGGGCTTGTGCTTTGGCCAACCGCCCATCAGTGTAAAGGGCAGATCACCCAAACATGTGCTTTCTGGGGTACCCTCTTTAAAACTTCCCCCTGTAATGATTCGTGATGAGGCCTTGTTTTTTCCTGGTCAAGGTTGTCCCGCAACTACTTCTGGCCCTAGATGCAAGTTCGCCGCCTTTTTGTTTGGATAACCCTTCAAAATCATCTGAGGGGACTCCCTTCCGCGCCTTCCCCAGTTCTCTTGCGGAACCCGATGGTCGGCCTGCCACTTCCTCCGATTATGCTTACTTTTTGACCCAATTTTTGGCTCCCTCGTCGCCCAATTTTTCTTTCCCTGACTCTCCCGGCCGCCCAAGAGGTGGCTTGGGCCTCTAAGGGGTGCCCTTAATGTTCAGTTGGTTCTTCCTTGAACCTCTCCCTCAAGAACCCGTACCCCCCGTCCCAGGACTTTTTCTAATTTGCGTTTTTTCCCTCTTAATCGCTCGCCCTGGCCAACGTTGTCGACTTTCGCTGAACTGTCCCGCAAAGCCGAAATTTCTTCTCTCCACAATCCTCCGCGAGGCGGTGTCTTTAGGTTCGGGACCTATATAGGCATGGGCCCCTCCGCAATTTCTCTCCTTCTGTTTTCCGCGCGTCTCGATGAGCGGGCGCCTGGTTTGAGCACACATCTTCAATCCCCTTTTTCCTCTTTGAGGGGCCGAGCTTGCCGTCCCTCATGTTTTTTTCGACACTAGTTCACATAGGGCACTCTACCAACCCACCGGTTTTTTTACGATCGCGATGCTTCTTCCGGACCTGTTAATTACCATCAACAACTTTCCCCCCCCGATGATCCGGTGCTGCGCCGCGCTTTCGACCCAGCTGAGAACGATCGGTAGTAATCTTTGCAGCTGCTAATCGTTTATCGCTCCAAAGATGACGTGTTCTGGAGCATTTCTTCTCTTTTCCTTCCCTTTGTTTTTTTTCGATGCTCGACTTTTTCTTTGGTCGGCATGAGATGTCGATCGAGAGCAGCTTTTTAAGGCGTTGCCCCCCCCCCCCCCCCTTGGCGCCAGATGTCTCTTTCTGCCCGACGACTTTCATATTCTCGGTTTTCCTCCCGGGCTGGCAGTCCGGAAGTTTCGCGATTAGTAGACCCTGTTGGATACGTTACCGATGTAAACGGGTTGCCGAGTCCTTGCATGATCTTAGTTTCCTTTGCACTGACCTCTTCCAAGAGATGTTGGGTTCCTTGCAGTTTTTTTTTCCCTCAGTGCTCACACGTGTGCAGTTGTGGACAGTTTTGTTAGGAAAGCCCCCCCCCCCACTCCCGCACCACACGCTTTTTTTTTTTTTCCTGGAAATGCCCCCGAGAGACTCAATCTTCTTGAGGCCTTCGAGTAGACAATTCAAAAGAACTTTGCTCCTCGAGCTTGTTAAAGAGAGGGTAAACTTCGGCTTTGAGATCGGGGACGCGCTCTTCCACGTCGCTTAACGTTTCAGGGCTGTGTGCGCTTGTCAAACACTCCCCCATAAGCATTTCGTGTGTTTCTTTTCTGTTTTGTGTGCCTTTTCAGCCCCACATTCGTGTATAGGCGGAGGGGACGCGTGGACGCAGTCACCGCAGAGCTCTGAAAGGTTAAGCATCCCTCTGCGCGGGGCCCACCCCTGCATTCAAACATCGGTGAGTCTATCCTACGTAGGTGTGAATATGGATTCTTACTCTGGCCCCATTGGTGGATGCCAGGTAAATAACCTACGCATTTG
>Ga0179591_1267706_pt1 | contig 10222 bp, 10 predicted proteins | sample CZOMad2_1_08_16f_FD_182891 | JGI IMG/M metagenome (GOLD analysis project Ga0179591, IMG submission 182891) | Vadose zone soil fungal communities from Angelo Coast Range Reserve, California, USA - CZOMad2_1_08_16fungal (PacBio error correction) | ecosystem: Environmental > Terrestrial > Soil >... | reverse complement strand
CTACGACGGGGTTACTTGCATTCTTTCTTTTGAACCAATATATCCTCTCCTGCGTTGTTGTTGTTTGATTTATCCCCCCCAAGCCTTTCTTCCCCCCCCCCTCGAGCTTTTTTCCCATAATTCCTTATAGAACGGCCTCCCGGCTGTCCATTCATTACGGACGTTCACATCCCCCTTTTTTCTTGTCAGTCTTCGGCTGACCTCTCGGCATGAGCGCACATACCTGTCATAGAACCCCTTTGAACTTTCCTTTGACGGCTTTTTTTTTCTCCGAAGTTTGAGAAGAATAAAAGGTAGCTATCTTTTTCCCCTCATGCTTTTTCCTTTCCTCTCTCTGCCCCCCTTTTTCACGATTCGTTTTGTGCCGCCCCTGTATGGAGCTGGAGAAGACTCTCCCTCAGTTTTCATCCGCCCCCTTTCCCAGAACTTCAATTTGAATATGGATGGGATACACCTGCTCTCTCTTCGGGAGGTCGAGTCTCCCTCCTTCCTCTCTTTCTTAGATTTTTTTCACTCGGGGCCTCAGCTAATCTTGAAGGCAGTTCCCTTTTTTTTTTGAACTCCTCCCTCTTTTCTCTAAGTCTTCCCTCAGATCTGGTGTAGTGAGACTTGCCTCTGCTGCCTTACGGCACAAAACCCCTTTTTTCGCCCCCGAGACGGCATCATTCGCTTTTTTCGGACATTCCCCTTTTTTCCTGGAGATTTGAGGAAGTCGTTGACCTCCCTAAGGGAATTCCGCCTCTTAGCTTTTTCTTATCCCGCCCGATTTCCCCCTTCCCGTTGCTTGAGACAATGGACTTCCTCTTTTTGTTATTCTCAATCCCCCTTCTTCTTTCCCACCTCTCTTTTTCCGCTAGAACTCCCGTTAGGTACAGCTTTTCCTCCCTTGTGGCTTCCCTTTGAGCTATGGCTCAATTGCCTGCATTGCGCCTGTGAAAGCGCAGTGTTCTTTCCGTCCCCACAGTTCCGTGCCTCTTCCCTTTAGTTGCGGAGTTTCTTGAATAGGAAGTAGCGTCCCTACACTTTTTCTTAGTCCGCTCAGAGCCGACATCGCCTTTTTTTCTTTTTCTGGTTGGTATCGCCTGAAAAGTCCCACTCCCCTCCCTTTTTTTTCCAGATTGTCACCAGGGCTAAAGCAATAGCAGAGGCGGCCGTTGTTCCCTCTCGGTGACTTCTTGATTTTTCGCCAATTTCAGTTCTTACGCTTCCATTGCGATCACCGGTCTGTTTCTAGAAAAATCCCAATACTCATACCCCTTCTCCTTAACATTCCCAGATAAACCTTGTTTGTCCAAGTTGCCTGGTTGTGTGAGTAAAAGATGGGTAGATCTTCCTCTTGAAGTGCCCCCGACGATTTTTCTCCTCCTTCGGGGGCCTCACTGTAGGGCGTCGGGAGCCGCACTCTCCTCCCCCTTTTTTTTTCCGTCCTCCCAAATTTTTCTTTGGAATGTTGTCCTCACCACTACAAATCACTTCCTCCTCCCACCTTACCCCTGAACCTTAACCGATTAGGGTGAGATCCCATTTTTTTCCTCCTCCATCAACCGTAGGCAATGGAGCAAGCCTCACCATGGTCCGCCTCCATCCTTTTTCCCCCTTAGCTTTTTTGCGTGTTTTGTCGCGAATACACGGTTGGAGCAGCCCTTCCCGCTCTGATTGCCTCCTGGCGTTCCCCTAGGGGAAATTTGGCCTTTTTACGCTTGATTTTTTTGTCCCCCCGGGACATACGGCTGGTCGGCCCAAGAGCAGCGTTACGGCCCGTCTCTTCGGAGTTCCCCTCTTTTTTTTTTTAATCAACGCGGTTTTGCAACCCCCGGCAAGGATCAGCGCTCTTCCCTTGGACCCCTCGAACCTTCGTAGGCGGATGGTTCCTTGCAGCGTCGCCAGCGAGTTTTCCGGTTTCTCTTTCTTGATTCTTCAGATGGGGTGACGGCCTAAGCGGAATCGGTGTCAGCTGAGCTCCAAGCCTCTTCTCCCCCCAATGAGTTCTCTACTGCCCAAATAAGTCCTTCAGATCCCTCTGAGTGATATGCCTTCCACTTCTTCTTTCTTTTCACTCCTGTCCCCCCGGTAAGTCCCCCTGCTACTCTTTTCTTTCTCTCACGCCTAGTCCTTTCCTTTTTGGCGGTCCTGTTCTTGGGCTCGAATGGCTAACATTTTCATCTTCTTTCATTTCCCTTTTTTCGTTTTGTAAAACCTGAATCTCTCCCTGTGCTCAGCTCCATCCGCGAGACGTCCCGTCCAGAGGTGAATTGTTCTTTCAAGTCTTCTAACACCCCTTTTTCTTCTTGGCCCTTTAGAAAACAAGTTCACATTTAAGGTCTTCTTCATTTCTGACGTGTTGTCCCGAGGACTTTTTTACAACTTCTTTTTTCCTTTTTCATATACCAAGATTGAACTCCTTGTTCTTCAGGACGCGGTCGCCACTCGATTGTTGACTGACACTCCCAGATTTTAGATGCCATAGATGCTTCCCAGGTAATAACCTCTCAGATCATGAACGGCATGTCCTTTGTCCCTTCAGTTAATAGTACCGAAAAGCCTAAATGTCTTTCTTCCGTTTTTACTCTGTAAATTTCATCTCTCTTTTTTTACCAGACTGGTTTTTTTGAGAGAGGACGAGGCGTGAAACCAAGGTTCAACACCGCTCTCATTCGACATCCTACGGTTGATTTTTTCCAGCGTATACTTCTATTTTCTTCTAAAACTCCCTTGGGAAATTTTAAGACTGCCCTTTCCAAAAAGATTCCTCAGCCATAACCCCGCAAGGTTTTTAGTTACTCCTCTTAGCCCCCTTCGAGAGTCCTTCTTAACAACCTTCCCTCCCCCCCGTCTTCGCTGGGTCATCATGTGCATTTACCCCCCCCGTCCCTGATGCCAACCCCCTAAGGCATTGTATCCTCCCCCCAGCTGACCACAGATCTGGGTGTATGCAATCCAATCTTGCTTTTCTACGATCTTTTATTTTTCAAAAAACTTCACCTAGGGAGGGCCTTTACTCCTCCTCATTTCGGATTCCATCTTATTACCTCCATCATGCCTTCCCCTTGCTAGCCCAAGAGCCGGTCGAATACTACCCCCCCCCCCCTTTATTACAAGCCGGCCCTAAATCAAAACGGTTCCTGGCCTCCCCGATCCCTAGCTTCTTTCGCTTGATATCAGCCCGGAATAATTCCTCAGTTCTTTCAAAGACTGTCAAGTATAAAGACTCATTGCTCCTCATGGTTTTTCCCCCTCTTTCTTTTTTTTCACCACCAATGTGAACAAGAGCAGATTGAGGAGTCAACTGGTTTTCTCCCCTAGAGCATTTCTTCCTCCCAATGATGTCTGCCAGAAGAGGGCAGTTTGTAAGTAGCGCCCTTCCCAAGTCCTTCTTGTAGACCCCCCCTTATTAGCTTAAAAAGGAAGGGTCAGTTCTCTTTTCTTCCCCTCCCGGATGACTCCCCCTCCAAATCGCCTCTATAAGACAGACTTTCTTCTTTAATCCCCTTTCTTTTACTCTTTTCTGCGCCCCTATAACAAAAGATTTTTTCCACCACATTTTACTTTCGCTCCTTTAGCTGCCCCCCCCCCCCCCGGAGAACTATCCAGGTAGCCCCCTTCTCTCCCCCCTTATCCAGGGAATACCCCCTACTAATTAACACTGTGACGACGACTCCCCCTGGTCGCCCGGGACACTCCTTTCCCTTCCGCCATGGTTGCCAGATCTTGGTCTTCGGGTAGCACCATCCCGTTCCCTTAAGTTTGGGCTCTTCAAGTGTGGGGAGTGGCAGCCTCCGTTCACTTTTATTGGCGTTCTTCCCCCAAGTCCCCCCCTCCCCTTTGTTTCTCTGATTGATGAATTGATTGCCTTGCTTCCATGATAAACCTTTTTCTCCCTCCGCTCGAAGACACATTCCAAATCGATTCTATGCTCCTCGGCCCCCCCCATTCTCCGGACAACCTTAGCTGGGGGTGAATTGCGTGTCTCCGAGGATTTTGGATTTACCCCCAGGAACTTTGTCAAGCAGTCCTGTCTCTTCCAGACCGTGCTTCTCCTTTTTCAAGCTTTTTCTCCCAAATGACGGGAACGGGCTATTGCTTTTCCCCCTGTGGGAACGGATGGACGCGGCCCCTTTCCTATGGCGGTGATTGTTTCTCTCTCCCCTTAGCATGAATCCAAGGCTGTCGACCTGCTGCGGGAGAGAAAAAGGAGGAAGCATTTATTTCTTTTTTCCGACTCCTGAACAATACCTTGCCTGCCCTGCCTGAAACCTTTTAAGGATTAACCTCCCTTTTGCATGAAGTGAGCAAGGATAACCTTTCCATACCTATCCTTTCCAAGTTTTTCGGGATGAGCCACCGAGTTCCACAAAGCCTTTCTCTCAAACTCTGACCGAACCCGCAGTAGCTGAAAAGCTATTGGTCCCTCTACCATTCGGTACTCGCGGGTCGTTCCGTTTTTCTAGTTCTTCGCCCCCTCTTCTTTCATCAGTCATAAAGAGAACGAACCTTCTGCCATCTATTACTTCCTTCTTTTCTCTCCGAAGCGTCCGCAAGAGACGACCCGTTCCCCGAGTCTCCTTTGATTATTTTGCGCCTTCGAGCAATAGAAAGGGTCTTGGACGTCTCCCGCCCTCTTCACCTCCTTTAATGGGAGGAAGTAGGTAAAATAGCTTTCCTTTTCATGAGGCCTTTCTCGATTGTATCCTTGGCAAGAGAGGTTCCCCCCCCTTACTTCTTTCCTACGCTGATTTATCCCTTCTCTTCTTTCCTCTCCCGGCTTGATCTCCATCCCGATGCACCTCCGGTATTGAGGTTGGCTTCAAATTTTTCCGTGCTCTGCCTTAGAAAGAAGCTACCCTTAGGGTATTTCCCCATCCTCCCTTCTCTCCTTTTGAGCCGGACCTTGTACGGGCCAGCGGATGAGTCTTTGAAAAAGATGAGCTTTTCCGTTGTTTACTTCGTTGTTTCTTCGTACCCTCAAAACCCCTGCAGGAGACACCATTTTTCGAAACTCTGACTTATTGTTCGTCGACCATGTCGAGCCTGTCTCAGTTCTTCCCCCAGCCCTTTTTTCCTTTACAACTCCAGCTTGGAAGGTTATGCGTTCGATTGATTTTTTTTCCTCGTGCATGCTTTTCTTTTTCAAGGTTTTCCTCTCTTTGTTTTGTTGATAGCTTAACTTTCGTTCTCCCTTTCCCAGATCCCTCTCTCCAATAATTTCCTGACCTTGCAAGACCCTGAAATTTTAGGAAGACTGGCGCCGACTCTTTCGGCAGCTTGGAGAGTCTCGACCATTCCTTTTTTCTCTGAACCCCCCAACCATGCTCCGAAGTGTTCTTTTTTTGGCCGGATGGTTTTCCTCGCCCTTTCCGCCTAATACCCCCCTTTTTTTCTTCGTCTACTCTTTTGCCAGCAATCATACGCTCTTCACGGTAAATTGTTCACTCCCCTTTTCTTCGGCCCGCTGAGGGCGCCCTCAGATCACGGCCGATGCTGAGGGGGTATTAATTTTTCATCTTCCCCCCCCTTCCCCCCGGTCCCCTTGATTGGCTACGTGATCAGGCGATCTTATGCGGCTGTTTTTTTTATCCTTCGAGTACGGACCTCTACTGGCTACCATCGATGGCCTCCCCAATTGGGATGGTTTACTTTCCTTTTCCTCCGCGGTTTGGCGCGAGTCCTCGGTGGAAGTGCGTCCTTTTGTTCTCAAGTCTCCACTCTTCGAGCCATCAAGCCATTCGTCCGCTCTTGGGTTGTTTGGTATTAATTTTTGTCTCCATTCTTCTCATCGTTTTTTGCAATCAATTCATTAAGCCTGGCAGGCTGCATTTGTCCCCTTTCTTGATGCCCCCATTTGCACCTTTGCACTGATCTGGATTAGGGGGATATTCTCAAATTTTCTTTTGACCCTCTTTTTTCATCTGTCCCTTCGGGTTCGGTCAGAGTTGGCTTTTCCCATTCGATTTTGCAACCCTTGCTCCTCCCTTTTTTTTCCAGGTCCATTGCCCCTTCATACATCTGCTGCCCAGCGCCGTGTTGTTTCTTCCCCTTTTTAATCACTTTTGCAGAGCATGAAGTTGCGGGAGTTATTTTTGAATATTCGCTGCCGTGCCCCGTTCTTCATTCCCCAGAATCGTGCCATAGAACTTTTCTCCCCTATCCCCTTTAATTTCTTCTACCAACTTGCCCCCTCACGAATCGATGTCAGATCTCTCTACTTGTCCCCCCCCCCTTTGACCCCTCAACGCCTCCGTCCCGTCCCCTGTTGGTTCCTTTTCCGCCAACGCGCTTTCTTTCTATGTTCAGACAGGATGCAAAATGCCTATCACCTTTCCCTGTTTCTCTCCCCTCAAGATGCAGAATTCTCAAATTCCACTAACACAGTATAACAGTTTGTTCACCGTGTTGTCCCCCCAATTTTTCTCCTCGATTTGCCTTTTAGAGGTTTCGAGACACCAATCGAGTGAAGACCAACTTTCTTATTTTTTTTCTTCTTTTTTTCCCAGAAATTTCTTCTTTCCAGAGGAACTCACTTTTCCGTCGACTTTCGGCACTACCCCCAGCCGGCTTCCCAAATCCCCCCAAATGAGAACCCCCCCTCGGCTCTTTTTCCCCCGAGGTTTCTCAATACTAACAAGATTCTAAACTTGTCCCCTGCACTCCTTTATTTCCATTCTCTCCTCCATCTTGTTCAAAGGTCGCCCTTTCTTCCTTTTCTCCGTTTATCGTCTAATACACGTTGGCGAGAGCATGGAAAGCCCCCGATTTTCTCCTTTGGGTTCAGTCGGGGCCATTGGGGCCGCTGAGTTGTTTTTTCCCACCTTTTTTTTCACATCCTCTCCCGCCCAGCGCGAAGGACCCTCCCCCCTTTGGCGGCTCTCTGCTCTGGAGGTTTTCCCCCTCGCACTTTTGAAAAAAGTTTTCCTCCTTCCTTACCGATTGGACCTCTGAGACGAAGAGGTGAGGTCTTCAGCTTCTGTGGCTGGCGCGGGATGGCCCGATGGCGGTTCTAAGGTTCTTATGTGCTCTGGAATTTCTTTTCCCTACATTTTCCTTTGGAAGCCAAGAGGAATAGGGGTAACCCCTTGGTCTTCTCACCAGAGTCGGAGACCCCCGTCCTGAGTCTTTAATTCCCAAATTCTATCCCTCAAATGTCCTTCTAACGGTGTTCGGAGATCAGCGCCAAGTCTGTTACTCCCGTTGGATGTACCCTTTTTTATGTAGACTGCTTTGGCCCATTGATCGCGTAACGGCCCACCGATATCCCCCCGTCTCCTTCTTCCGTAAATGGGAACTGAATGATGCATCCTCTAGCATCTGCGAAGCTGGTGTCCCTCAGAGGTTAAGTTCCAAGCTCTTCTAACCCTGTCATCTTTTCCTTCCCCCGTTCGCTGATCAGGGCTGATGAGTTAGGACAATGGCATTTGGTGTTTCCTCTGGGCTACTTTTCTCAGGGCATCAGCCAGCTTGAAACGGCTCAGCTTTTTTGACCCGCTTTAAATGGCTTTCCTCTCGCCACGGTCTTTGTTGATCTGATTCACTCCCTCCCCCTGTTTTTCGATTCTTTCTGTCAAGATCGGTGGAGCATGCGAGCACTCTCATTTTTTTTAGGTTTACAATTCCCGTGCATCTCCCTATCCTCCTCTGTATCTTTGTTTACCTTTTATGTTTCTGAAGACTCGTTTCCCTTACCCTCTTTTTTTTCTTGATCCCCCGGTGCTTGCCGACCAATGTAAACCCCCCCCTGCCGACGTTGAGGACTGTTCTTCCGATGCAACCCTTTTCCTGGCCTTACTCGAAGGTTCGCCCCTTTTAGTCTTTCCTTTCCTTTCAGATACCCTTTCAAGGTCTTTGTAGGGACGACGCCTCGCCCACCGCGTTGTCTTGTCGAAGGATGAAAACGAAGGATTCACCCTCTTGAGAGGTTTCTTTCCCCCGAGCCAACTTCCCTCCATCTTGTCTTATGACCCTTTCCAGGATCAAACAGTCAGGTTTTTCCTTCCCCCCCCCAGCCCCCTGCTGTTCAGCTCTTGATGGAAAAAAATTCACCTCTTTCCGGTTCCTTTGCCTTCTGCTGGTCCTTCTGCCGCTTTCTCCCCCTTTTTTTTTTAAACTTTTCAGCGTTACGGTTCCCCTTTCACCTCCGTTTGGCGTCATCGCATGGCGAGCCCCTGATGAAGAAACCTCCCCATTTTCCCTTGAAGACTGATTCTTTGAGAAAGGGCGTATGCCTATGTTTTTTCTCTTTTCTCCTTCCCGGCATTTGACCTCCCATTTGGCAGTATACCCGAACCCCCGGATTTTCCCCCCCTGTGGCTCACTTTTTTTTTCTAGAGACCCCAGGTGAAACGATCGCTTACTGCGCCATTGGTCGCCTTATGCTTTCAACCTATCACCCGCGATGGAACTCAGAGTAATCTCCTTTGTAAATCTCCACTTGCTTAACTTTTTGTAGACATACTATTCCCCTCCTCTCTCACAAGGCTGGTCTGCATTATCTTGCCTTTTGTCCTCCTCTGCGCCACTAAACCTAGTCCCCAGATATACGCAGAGCTCCTTTGGACTTCTTTTTTGCTCCCCTTAGTGACCCCACACGCTTGTGGCACAAAAACACCACCACCCTTAAAAGTGACCCCCCCTTCTGAACCCCCAGGAGAAAATATTCCTTCCGCCCCCAACTTTCCTTGAAATGCTTTCATCGTACCACTGCCTTCACGACAGAATTGGTTCCCCCCCACAAGTTTTCTTCCATGTTCCCCTGCACTAGGCTTCAATTGCGGAATACTATACTTTTTGATAGCTTTTTTCTGTTTATCATATCGTAGCCAAATCGCCGCTTGGTCTTTGGGTTCCTCCCTTCCAATGTCTTGGGACGTTCAAACCCATCGACGTTCCTTTCCCTAGGTTTTTTTCGCGGGTCGTCGCTCCCGAGGACGCCTCCCTGTGGGGGAGTTATCTTTTCTTTGGGTTCTCTCAAGTCACCCCCCCCCGCTGATTTCCAAAAATAGGGCACCCCAAATAAACCGGACACCCCCCTTTTTCCTTTCGGGTTTGGATGCTAACAACACTATGTGATCAGCTTCTCTTCCTGCCTCCGAAAGGCTTCCTTTCCCCCCGCAAGCCGCACGAATGTAAACAACGTGCCGCCTGGCTAGTTCTTTTTCAAGCCTTTTTTGTTTCGTCTTTATAGTCTCTTTTCATTTCAAGGTGCTTTCCCGGTGGTATGAGCCGAGATTCCTCTTTCCTCCCCAACGTTTTTTTTTTTTTTTCGAGATGGGAATGAAGACCCGTGTGCGCACGCTCCTTCCTTTCCCCGCAGAAATCCTCAAATTCCTAGTCCTCCGGCACCTATTCCTGCAGGCCCCCCCACGGAGGGGCTCCCTCAGCCCCCCCACTTTTTTTTTTGTTTTCACGACCCCACGCCTGCTATGAGTCCCAAAGAGTGCTCGTAAAAGACGTTTTTTTTCCCCCCTTTCCCCTCCCTTTAGATGCACCTTTTGTTTTCACAACTACGACAATTTTCTTATCCCGCTCGCTGTCGTAGTTGATCCAATTTTTTCCCGAACTTCCTTTCCCCCCTCCCTCCCCTTTCCCCCCGGCGTTGAGGGGAAGTCCAGGATTATTTCCATCTCCTTTCGCTGTGCTTCCAGCCAATGCAGGGAATATTCTTTCAACCCCCCCCCCTTTTTTATAGCTTTTTTTTTTTGTTTCGATTCGAACGGGTATTTTAATCTCAAAAATTAGTCCCATCCGAGGTCCGCGTATCCGCTGTTTAAGAATGCATCCCTAGATTGTAGGTCTTTTGAACTTATTGGTACTCCCCCTTTCCTTCTTTCTATAACCGGATCGCGCCATTCCCGGCCAGCTTTCTGTACATATGCCCCCCTTTTTATTCCCTTGGCGCGCGCATCGCCTCAGGAGACAAGTCCTCTTCCCCCCCAACCCCCCTTTTTTCCGAAGATGTACGTTGACCCTTTTTGTCTTCTCTCCCTTGCCTTGCGAGGATCATGGTGCTGCCCCTAGCATCCTGGTTCTCGCCCCCCCCGTGATGTTTTTTCTTACCAACTTCCAGGAGAACATCTTTTCCGTAATTTTTCAAATCGTATGTTCCCTCGAGATGACGAGTATGGCTTGCCTGCCCGATGCCGCCCTCTCCTCACGACCCATTTTCCAGGCGGTCTTGCCCCTGACGGAAGTTCTCCAGATGTTTTCCTTTTTTCCCCGGAAGCTTATGGTT
>Ga0179591_1360593_pt1 | contig 10223 bp, 12 predicted proteins | sample CZOMad2_1_08_16f_FD_182891 | JGI IMG/M metagenome (GOLD analysis project Ga0179591, IMG submission 182891) | Vadose zone soil fungal communities from Angelo Coast Range Reserve, California, USA - CZOMad2_1_08_16fungal (PacBio error correction) | ecosystem: Environmental > Terrestrial > Soil >... | reverse complement strand
TTCGAAGCCATCTCTGAGGGTTCTTTTCCCGAGGGTTGTTTCTTCTCGACGAGTCCGCTTTTCCTTTCGCCGCGATGACAGACAGGGCCCTAAGGGTTCTTTTGTGTTCACTTTTCTTGAAGTGAAGAGGCTCCCAACATGATGCGGCAATTTCCCCTTAGCAAGAGGACGCTTTCTTCGTTCAATCAGACCCCCCCCCCACTCTCAACGAGCGGCGTTAGAACTTCACCTTTCGGCCCGCGTCGTCGACGTTTTCCCGTCAGCGCCCAGCCCGCGTTCGGAATCCCTCTTCTGACCAGGAGGGCGCCCCCCTCTTGAAAAATAAGAAAGGAGTATTTAGGAGGTGGCACTCTAGAAAACATTCAAAAGATAGAAGAAACGATCCATTAAGCCTGACGCCGTTAATCGTGTGAGAAGGCCCCCTCTCCAGAGAGGTGGAAGGTCTCTTCCCCCGTGGTATTCAGGCGCGCCAACGTACAAGCATCGCCCAGCGTTCTGAGAACTCGGCAGAGAAAGTACAAACAGACACCCTTCAATTCCTATGAAAGTTGTAGAGACCTTTCTTGATGATTAAGACCTCGTCTGGAGTGGTGCGTTGGTAGTTTGTACCAGTGCGCACGAAGATCGCCTGCCGTGGTGTGCCAATGACCTCTTTTTTTCTGGATGTGACGACACTTACACATGGTCAGCTCGCCCTTTCCTGACGAGCAAATTTCTTCTCCGGCGATTCTCCGACCTTGCTGTTTCTTGGGCGAAATGGCTCCTTCACGGTTTACGCTGGTTTTTTTGATTGGATCATCTTCTGTATCAGAAGGGTGCCCGCGACGTACTTCTCGCGTATTTTCTGGATTCGAAATAACACCGTCCTAGATGAACGATACGACGTGGCAGCTCCCCCCCCTTCCCCCGCCTCCCGAGCGACTGGGCCACTTTTTTCCCCCCCTAAGAAGTACGCCCTCCAGGCGAAGGACAGCCGGGTTCCAACTTCGAACAGATTTTTTTGAGAAGGATGGCTTCCCCAAAGACAGCTAAGTTTCCTCCGAAAAAGAGAAATAAGCGGGCCGCTATGACTTTTCCTTCCCACCCGGACGATCCCTTGGGCGTTCATCCGATGGACCCAGCTCGCTCAAGTTGGTCTCCCCCGGCGTTCAAGTTTCCTTATTCGGCGATATTACGTCGGCAACCCCTCAAAGGGTTGCAAAGTATGACATAGTTTTCCCGAAGACGAGAACCTATCGTTAACTGGTGTGCCTCCTTTTGTTTCGTGGAAGTGACTCTTCAACCTACTTCTCCACTCTCTTCACCCCCCCAAGTCTTCCCTGGGGAGATAGAGAGGTTCTTTCGAAGCGCGCCTTTTTCTTCCGAAGAGGCTCTTTCGCAGCACATTTTTTTTTTGGTTGCTGGGACGGCCGCCGATGTTCTTGGACCTCTTCGAAGAGGAAGCAGCAGTTCCAGGCTTACCATTTTCTCGTGTTTCTTTTTTCCGCGAGTCGAATCTTTCTTTTCGCCTAAGAAATTAGAGGCTCCCACAGAAGTCTCTTGAGCAGGTTCCAGTCCAGTCCTTCTCAAGACGTTGGCGTCGGTGGACATCGGTTTCTCCGAGATAATTGTCCGTTTTTTACACGACGGCGGCGCCCAGCAAAGAAAGACTATTGTGGTGCTCCCCCCGTTCAAAGCGGCTGGAACTAGTTCTTGTTGAGTCTCATCCCTCAACGGCCTCGGCGTTCCGTAAGGGTCTTTTCGGTGTTCCCCCCCCCCCCCCCCCCCCACCCACACCCCCCCCCCCCATCGGATGGCCCACGATTGTGATACACGTTATGCTCCTTTCGGAATCGTGATAAACCACTCATAACGAGTGTCGTGCCTTCGGGCGCATCTCTCTCTTTTCCTCCTCTCTTTTTTTTTTCTCACTCGTTAGGGGAGGGGGTTGTATTCACGATCCTCTCTATGACGTGAGTCACTAAAAGTGGTTATCCCTTTTCCCGCGTAATCCCATAGCCGTAAGTCGCTTGCGGCGCCGAGGGCCTCGGCTGCTGCGGGCTCCCTCCTTTCCTTCCTTGAGATAAGTTAAGATAACACTGATTTTCTGGTCACCGGTCAGCGCATTTTCTCTCCCACCGGATGCGCAACGAACCAACTGTGGCTCACCAGACGATGGTTTTTCCTTTCCTCTGAGTAACCCCGGGCGGTGACCGCGCTTCTCTGACCCGTAGCCGACAGTCCTTTTCCTGAACTGCTGATGAATCTTCGAGATAAGCAGTATCTGAATCCAAGAACATTCCTGCACGACCCCGGCCCCATGTACTTTCCTCGTAACTTTTTCCTCCCTCGGCGTCCTGAGCAGCGTGTGTCTCCCGAAACGATACGCACCGGTTTACAAGTACACGAACCGGCACGTCAAGGTGCTCGATCTCTTCTTTTCCACGATGTCGGCCACACTCCCCTTTTTGGCGCGCCGCTCGAAGATTCTTCGATCCTCGAGACCCAACTGGATCATCCCTCTGGCCATCCCTTTGCTTTTTGCAGCCCAATCTTTTTCTTTCTTTTGTAGGCACCTCAAAGGGCCCACGCGGTGATGCGGGGGGCGACCCTTCGACCTCGGTCCGGTTGTTTTTTTTTTTTTTTTTTTTCCTCCCCAAGCAATCTGGTCCCGAAGGTTTTTTTCTCGCCTCGGCGTATGCTCGTGGACCTTCCTCGGGCGCGGTGGACCAATCAGGTCCGGGTTCGAGATGCTTCTCCAGTCTGCTTTTTTCCCCCTCTCTTTTTTTCTTCGGTGTATTTCGAGATCATATCCTTTTTTGGAACCACACCCCTTCCCTCGACGGGAACGTGAAGTCGCCATTTATCACTGTCGTCCCTCCTTCTCGCCGGAAAGAATCTTTCCCCCCGTTTGATCGAGTTCTCGTCGAGTTCCTTTGCGCACACCCCCCAAATCATTCGTGTCCTTTTCTTTCTTCTTCGTGAGCAACTCCTGATCCGCCGCCTCCCCAACCCGCCCGCGGTTGATATCAACCGCCCCCCTGGTTCTCCTTTTTTCTGAGATCGGTTGACGGTCTCGCTTTTTTTTTTCGTGCGGCCTGATCCCACGTCCTGCACCAGAATTCCGGGAGCAGTGAGCTCGGTTTCCTTCGCTCTCTTTTCCCTTCGGTAAGAGTCTGATGTTGTATCGCGGAGTGTTGGTCGATCCATTTTTCTTCACGCCCCCCCCCCCCCCAAGCCTTTTTTTCGCTTTGGCGCCCGCCTTTTCTTTTGCGGTCTGCGTGACGGCGCGTCGCCCTTTTTGCGCGTCGAACGCGCTCGTTGCTTCTGAGTTCCATCTTCGCGTCCTCTTGCGACGTTGATCCTTGTTTGTAGCCGTCTGGCGCACTTTTCGACAAGCGGCCGCAGTGAACCACGGCCCTCGGCCCTGGCTCCTCTTCGCACTTTCTTCCCTCGCGCGTCCTGCCCTGCCTCTTTTTTCACTCATTAATCGGCTTTCTCCTCTTTTTGTGGTGAGAGAGATAGCGAAAGCGAGTTAATTCTTTGTTCTTTTTTTGGGTTTGTCGTGCAGGACGCCTTTCGCAGCGGGGCAAGGAGTTCCGCCGCGATGCAGCTGCGCTTTTCCGGTGTCCTTCTTGGCGCTGTCGAACCCTGCTTATTTTCCTCTAAGCCTACAACTGCCGCTTTATCAGTCGCAAGAGGACGCGTTCGGGGGTCGTTCAATCTGCTCACCTCGCAACTCTCTTCCCCTTTTGTTTTTTGGTAGTCGACGCGCCGTCAGCGTCCGCTTTTTTTTTCAGCCCCTCGACCAGGCGGGAGACCTTGCTCTTAGACACTCACTCACTTTTTCGTGTTCCCTCTTGCCACCAGTGTCTTCCAAGATCGCAGAACGATACCCATCAGACTCTTTCCTCCGACATTCTCGCGTACGGAAAACGCTCGACCTGTCTCCCGCCCGTTTTTTTTTTCCCGCGTGGTATCAGGGCTCATTTTTCTTTTTCCCCGCTCGAGAACCACCCTCCGCATTCGCGACGCTTCGGCGAACATCGTAGGCGACGCAGTTGGGGGTCCTTCTTTTTTTTCGTTGCGTGGGATGCGTTCGTTTTTCTCTTTTGTGCACGAAGATCGCCGGTTCCCACTGACAACATCGACCGGATGGTGCGTCCTTCTTCTTTTTTTCTTCCATGCCTCGACGAGAACTCGCTTCTTTCTGAGTCGAGGAGAACGGCTTTTACGCAATGGCGATTCCGGTTCCCGCGCTGGGTTGGTAAGACTGTTTCTTCCCGAGACGGAATTATAGACCTGCTGCTCGGAAATACACCGGTATCATCTCGATTGGTGTGAACGATCCGGAAGTTTGTCATCTCTCTTTTTCATTTTTTCCCCACCGCGCGACTTCCCTTCCCTCACGGCGGTACATCCCCTTCAAGGACGAGACCGCGGGTTCGTCAAAACTTCTCACAGAGTTGCTTTTTTTTTTCTCCCCCACAGACGTACGTCGCGTCCCCCCTGCCGCGTGGGCGCTTTGTCTTTTCCAACACCTCGAAGAGCTACCCCGATTGGGGTTTCAACATCACCCGATGCTTTTCTTTCTTCTTCCCCAGTTGGTCCGTGCGTTTTTCTTCAGTATTCGGCGATCTTCGAGCGCGTTTTTGAGGTGGACGCATCTGCCTATCAGACTCGCGCCCCCCGACTTTCCCTTGGTTATGGACGTGAACCGGCGATTCTTAGCAACGCGCGCAGGATTCTTCCTCCCGCGGCGCATTTCCCTGGATTTGGTTAAGAGTTGTCTTGTTTTTTTCTCCTCTTTTTTCCCGTGACCGCGATGTTCTTTGTCCTTTCTAGTTCCAGGCGCAAAGTCTCGTTTTTTTACGGGTTAGCTCAGCCAGGATTGAGGATAACAAGTCTTCACTCTTTTTTTTTTTTCCTTTTTTTTCGCAGGCCTCTTCTTGTCTTTTCTCGGTCGGTGGAACAGTCCCGCGATCAATGCGCTGACGGTGAAGCGTCGGGCGCAACGCCTCGTCGGTGGTCCTTTTCCTTTTTGGGCGGATCGTTCGCGGACATTTTCCTGGCCTCGGGCCGCCAGCTGACTTAGCTTGTGTATTCGGCTTGGCCCCACTCTGTTCAACAAAGTTTGGGACTACGCTTGATTTCCCTTCTTTCTGGCCTCGTTCTTCCCCTTTTTTCGGGCGCGTGCATCTTTCTTCTTTTTCTTTTTCCCGAAGCACGACAATCGTTATGGGAGTGGTTGTATATTTTCCTATCACGTCATGACGTGAGTAACTAACGTGGTTATCACATCGTCCCGAAGATACCCCCTTTCTCCTTCAGCGGGCTGCGCCGATTTCTTTTTCGCGACCGAGCCGCCCTCTTTTCTCTTACGATAACACTGACGATCTTGCTTTGCGCCGCCGGTTCACCGGTCCATCTCCTCTCCCTGATGCCATTTTTCCTATCTAAACAGAGAGGCTTGCCGAGCCCCCGGCGGTGACGGCTTGTTCGCATCATCTGGCTTCGCACCCTCGCCCTCCTTTTTTTTTTTCCGAGAACTTTGCGCCTGGAACTGTTCTTTGTCTTCCAAGAACATCGCTTCCTTCCCCCCCACGCATCCAACTGCTGAAGCCCTTCGGGAAATGGCCCCGGTGTCGCGTCGTCTTCCCTTTTTTTTCCCTCCCACATCCGAAAACGATCGCGGTTCATTTCCACCGTAAAGGTGCTCGATCTTGCTTTCTTCCGATGTCGGCAACACTACCGGTGGCACCCCCACTTTTGTCTTTTTTCTCCCTTCTTGAACGCCGGCTGAATCTTCTTCCCAGCCAATGAGCGGCCATCGGATTCTCAAGCCCAAGCGGTGGCTCGTCGAGTTATTACTATTTCCTTCTCCACGCGATGATTGCGCGTGGGGCGTCCCCTGCGCGTACGGCTGTGTTTTTTACGTGCTCGCACTCCAAGATCTTGTTTTGACTAACCGGCGTTTCTTCTTTTCGTGGACAGCACGTACGACGTTTTTTTCCCCCTGGGCGCGGTGGCCCATCAGGGACAGATGATTTGCGCCACGTGTATCTCGTCCTTGTGCGGGTCGGTGGATTTCGAGATTCTCCCGAGAATACGTGCGGGGCACACCCTCGACGGGAACCGTGACGTCGCCATTCGAACCGACCTGGTTTTGACTCTTTTTTTTCAGACATTGATTTTCTTTTTGGGGGGGGGGGGGGGTTTTGGGGTGGGGGGGGGGGGGGTTTGGGTGTTTTGGAGCGTCAGGTCCGTCTCACTGAGGATGAAAGGTACTGTGTCGGCCAAACCTTTGCACTCCTGTCCGGTCCTCTTTTTCTACTCCGGCGATATTCGTGGTCTCAGACCGTTGCGGAAAGACTTCCTCGGTAGATCATCAACGCTTTCCCCAAACCCCACTTCTTTTCTCCCCCTCCCTTTCTTTCTTCCTTCGGATGAGGTGACGGTCTCTCTTTTTTTTTTTCTTCTTGGCGTGCTTGTCGGGCGCGCCTTTTCCTTCTACTGCACCGTTCGGGAGACAGTTAGAGTCTCGGTAGGCTCTCGAGTACTCTCTCTTCCGTCGGAGCCAAAGGGGGTTCATCTGGCGATATTGTAGCTTTTCTATCACTGTGGTGCCGCTTATTCAAGTACCCAATTCTCTTATTGAGAAGAGTGGTCGCTTTCTTGTCTTCACTCTTTGTATGAGATGACGGCGCGTCTGAACGTGTCTGAACCCACCTGTTCTGTTTTTTTCTTTGAGTTCCATCTTATTTCCTCTCGTCCTCTTGCGAAGGACGATGAAATTGCCGCTCAAGTTTTTATGTTTTTTTTTTAAGTCATACAGGGTCGCCACTTTCCCCCCGGCCGGTCGGCCATGGAGCCTTCTGCCCGACTGCTCGTAATCGTCGAGTCGTCCTGCCACGACATCGATGGTTCTCCTTTCTCTTTTAGTATATCTCTCTTTCCTCTTTTTTTCCTCGATGAATGAGGTTGTCGGCCCCCTCTTTTGGTGTGGCCGGAGCGCTTATACTATCATTCGTTCCCTATTCTTTTTCCTTGGCCGGTGTTCACGGCGCTTCCTCTTTCTTTTTCGCGTTGTGCGGCCAGACGGCTACCCTTTCATCGATCCGTCAGCAAAGGACTTCGTTGTTTTTTTCCCCTCGCAAGGAGCGGCGTTCGACTGGTGGCGCACGGTGTCGCTCTCCCCCGCGGCAGAGACAGAAGTTCAGACCATCGCCCCTTTTTGGGCGCCACATCGCCCCTCTTTTTCTCCTCCCCCATTGAGTTCGGTTCCCTGCTGACTCTTGTCTCCCGGACCAAGCAATCCTGACGAAACGATAACAATCAGATCTTAAATGCCCGACCTTTTTTCTTTTATTTGCCCCTACATTCTCGCGACGGCCACCCTCTCATCGGTGCAGCTCCCTTCTGGTATCAGGAAGCGAACCCTGGACCAAGCATCCCCAGTCGTTAGTTCCTTCCCCTTTAGACCGTCAACCGCATCGCGTTTCTTTTTTCTCCGTCAGTTGGGGAAAGAGGTTTCTTTTTGGGTTGGCGTGGAGGAGTAAGCCTTGGTCTGTAGGATCAGGTTCACGAATTTTTCTTTCCCCCCCTTGCCAAATCGGACCGTCCACTTCGCCAGTTGGCAGACCAGTACATGGTAGCCTCTCGAGAACTCGCTTCATTTCCCCTGTTTCTACGGCGAGCTCGCCCTCTGCGACAGTTCTTGGCGAATGGCCTCTTCTCCGTGGGTGATTGGATTCAAGAAGGTTGTGTTGAGTCCGTACTTCTCGCTCCTCTTTTCCCGCCGGCCAGGCCAGACTTGTTCCACGATCCGACGGTTCCTCCCCCGGTCCCTGAGGGGGCCACTTCCCGATGCTGCTAGGCCCGTCCGTCGTTCTTTTCTGCGATCGGAATACGGCAATTGCCTTTTTTTCCCCCCACTGCGACAGATGCTGGAGGCCCTCTTTTTCCAGCCGTAAGTACGCAAGAGACAGTGCCCCCCGCTCAAGCGCTTTCCTTTTTCTCTTTCTTCCTAAAAAAAACCTCGACGAGCTCCCAACAGTTCACCTTCTCAGTTGGGTATCGAGGATCATCCGGCGTTAAAGCTCAAGGACGTCGATTCCCTTTCCCCAAAGGGTGCACAACGGGGAGTTGTTCCTGAAGCAGGCAGCGAGAGCGCATACGGGTGTTTTTTTTCTCTCTTCGTTGTCGATAAGCGATTCTTTCCCTTTTCCGCAGAAGAAGAGGGCATTTACCCTGTTTCTTTTTGGTTGAATGGGCGGCGGTCAGGTGACGCGCTGTTTGATCCCCCCTACGGCTTATCCGTAATATTCCCCTTTCCCTCTTTGATACGACGCGCTTTATGGCTACGGGCGCTCAGCCGCTCCGCCGGGGGTCGATGGCCGGTCTTTTTTAGCATCGCTGGTGGTGCTCCCTCTTTTCCAGCAGGTGGTTCCCCCCCTGCGCTGACCGGTGACCGCGGCTTCGCAACGCCCCGTAAGGTGGTTTTTAATTCTCTTTTTAATTCGTTCGCGAGTAGCCTTCGCCCGCTGATTACGGCGCTTCGGGTGTTGGTTATCTGCTTCCCACGATGTGATTAATTATGTCCTCCCTTCCTAGAGTCCTTTCCTTCTTTGCCCCCCTCCATAACGAGTGCGTGCCTCGGTCTTGTTTTGTGTTGAGAGGATGCACGCGCCGAAGTCCTTCTTTTCCCGACATCATGTCAAACTATCACGTTGACGTGAGTCACCACGGTACATCGTGGGCCTCCCTCTTTTTTCAACGCAGGAAGTCAGAGGGCTTTTTTATACTCGCGAACGAGAGCACGCTTTCCATGATCGATCTTGCGTTGCGCCGGCGCGTCAACGATGCATTTTATTTTTGGCCGGTCGAACCCTGCTTTTTTTCGTAGCTCACAAGAGTATTCATTCGCATCGGTAACCCAGAGGTGACAGTTGTTCGCCTTTTTCCTTTTGATGTCGTCTTTCGCTCCTTTTTTCTAGAACTTTGGACGCCTGGAACTGCTCTTGCCTTTCTTTTTTTCCCCCGAACATCGCGGTCCCGACCACGGTCTCCCCCCTCAGGGAAATCCCCGCGGCGTCCGCGGCGTCCTGATTTGTCTGCTTCCTGCTGACCCCCCTTACGAAACCGGAGGCACACGACTTCTCTTTTCTATGATAGTTCACGATGTCTTCCCCTTTGCAAAACCCTTGGCGAGCGTCGAAATGACTTCTGCTCCTTTCTTCCCCCAACTGGATTCATCCCTTTCTTTGAACGCCCACCCCGAGGGTTTGTCGTTTCTGCAGCATCGAAGCAAATTTGCCCAGCTTTTTTTCTCCTGTCGGGCGATTACTTCGTTCCATCAGGCTCGCACTCCAAGGCATTTTCCGGTCAGAATTGACGGTATTCGCTCCTTTAATGCTTCGTGGACCCCCCAAGACTGGACTTTCTTTTCTTTTTTTTTCCATCAGGACCTTTTTCGATCTTTCCCCTCTAACCACCTTCCTCTGGGACGGCCGGACGTGTCTTTCTTCAGATCCTTTGGACTGCGGGCACACACCCTTATTGCCTCCCCAGCGACGGTGTCCCTTCTTTCGCCCAAAGAACTGGCGCATTTCTTCGAGTTTGATAGAGTTCTCGTACGCTGCTGACCTGTGTCCCCTTTTCCTTTTCCTTTCAGTGGGCTGACCCTCCTCAAACTCATGTACGACAGACCTTTTCCACGACAACCCGCCGCGTGTTGATAATCCCAACCCCTTCCCACTGCTTCTCCTTTTCCCCTTTTAGCGCGGGATGCGGTTGACTTCTTCCCGAGCGAGAACGATTGGTCGTCTTGTCTTTTTTCCACGCGGTGGCCTTCAACCCTTTTCTAGGTCGAGAATTTTTATGTAGGAGATTAGGGAACGTCGAGCCTTAATCTTTCTCTGTAGCGGGTTCTTTTGGTTCCACCGGCAGGGAAAACGAACGATTTTTCCCGCTTTGGCGCCAGCCGGGTCGATTTTTTTCCTTCGGTTTCCTTTTTTTGTGTACGAAGACCGTGCAGAAACCCACTTTTCCCTTTGCGAGTTGAGTTCCATCTGATTGAACTCTTCCTCTAACTTGCGCCGAGAGGTTGTAGGCAGTATGCAGCACCGCTCTTCATGTGTTGGCAGCGCTCGTTCCCTTTTCTTCTCTTCATCGCGGCGAAATCCTTGCCTTTCCCCTTCCTATGCCAAGCAACCCGCGCTGGTTCGAATGAGTCCTTTCGTCTA
>Ga0179591_1302610_pt1 | contig 10223 bp, 7 predicted proteins | sample CZOMad2_1_08_16f_FD_182891 | JGI IMG/M metagenome (GOLD analysis project Ga0179591, IMG submission 182891) | Vadose zone soil fungal communities from Angelo Coast Range Reserve, California, USA - CZOMad2_1_08_16fungal (PacBio error correction) | ecosystem: Environmental > Terrestrial > Soil >... | reverse complement strand
TGAGACTCCTTCTTTTACGGTCGTCTGTGTAGGTCTAACGATGGGAGCTTACGCATTTTCCGATTCTGATGCTATACTTTCCCAATTCGCCAGCACTTTCCGGCGAGCTGATCGGGCTTTTTCTTGCGTAGCGGCGTTGTTGCCCCCGGTTTTCTTTTCAGTCACTTTCCCCCTCAGACTTCGTCCTGGACCTTCATAATCTCTTCGACGGCGGAGTCCGCCAGGCTGCGTCCCCTGAAATCTTGAATTCTCCTGACTCTTGCCTGCTCGCCGAGCTTCCCTGCTACTGACCTGAAACTCGATGTCGACGCGGCTCCTGTATGTTCGCGGAGATCTCTCTCGTCGGCGTCTCGTCTCCGCTGGCTGCGCATGCTCCCCACCCAGGATGTCGCCCCCCCTTTTTTTGTCGCGCTAAGCCTGCCGAGTCGATTCCGGTTCGCTGAAGCCCCATTTCCCCTTTCGCCCGACGATCGACTTTCACCGGTTTCCAAGGAGTGGCGTTGATGTGTCGAGGGACTTTTCCCCACCTCCTTTGCCCGCGGGACGCATGGGGCGTTTTCTCCTGCACGGTGTGACACCGCAGTTTCGACCGACTCTTGTCGACCAGTCGGCCCATGATCCTCACACTTCTTCCTCACAAGAGACTAGCCCTGGCGGATTCTTTTCGCCCAGTGCAAGCGGCACGATGCTGAACGAAGTTCCTTTCACCCTCCCCCAACGGATGAGTGAAGTTTATGACAGTATTGCCCCCGGAGCTTGATTCTGCTGAACAAACCGGTGGTCAGCGCCTAGTCCAGTTTCCTGCTGACGGCGTGTCTTTCCAATTTGGTTGCACTTAATGCGCGGATGTTGAATTCCCTCCCCCCCCAATCCCCCGCTTCTTCCCTGAGGAGATTACTGGAAACTTCCCCTGCCCCGCCCCTTTTATAGAAGACCTGATTGACTTTCCTTTGAGCCGCAATCGGGCACCCCGCGGCATGCGCCTGCTGCCCCCTTCCTCAGTTCCAGATATCAGCACGATATTTCGAGGAGCCTCCCTCCATGCTCGCCTGCATTTTTTCTCTTGGCGAAACTTCCGCTCCTCTTATACTCCTTTCATCAGGATTGACCTTTTCCCTTTATCGTCGGTTGTCTGGAGTCTTTCTCCTCCGACCTCCTTGATTCTCCGGTTTGTCGCGATTATGGCCGGTATTTACCGGCTCGCGGCCTTTTGGTGCAGCAGCTTGAATAGGGGTCTAGTTCATGGCCTCCGAGATCAGAAACCCTGCGTATGTTACACCTATGCCCTCCCGATCCTTTGGATTCGCTCCCGAAGGAGGCGTCAGGTTTTTCAGGATCGCCTCCCGCTTCCAACTGTTGATGTTCCTCATCTGAGCTTACCTTTCTTTGGCGAACTTGTCGTTTTCCGAATCTCTATCTCTGAGTGAGCTCGATGAAATATGATGGTTGGCAAGCGTTTTGCGCGTCCGTCCCCCCTCCCACGGTTTTAACGAAGTTACTTAGTAGAGGTGCAGGAAGCGTCCTTTCCCAGGATGATCGAGAATTCCCCCTTTCATCCGTTCAATTCCCAGCTGGAGCAGAAGTAATATAAAAGCGGTACTCTGCATCTTAGAGTACCTTCAGGTTATTACGAGCTCCCTAGGGTTACGACTTATTCTCATCCCCTCCGCAAGCTTGCCCCCTGCCTCGACCTGTGCTCCGTCCGGGCATCTCAACTTGTGGATTTGTGCCGAGTGGGGAATCGAGATGCGGCCTCAAGGGGGGATAGATTGCTTTACGTCCTCTGCAAACGCTCCCCCACCCTGCCCTTTCTCGACTCTTTTCGGCCACCAGCATCGCCGGGACTACTCCCCAGAGAAGATCACTTCGCGTCCTTGCTTCGCCGTCTTATCGTCCTCTTCCTTCCGGTACTTTATTCTCTTTTCTGGTTTTGTTTCTACGTAACCTTCCGCCCTCCCTACCCCTGAATTGGAGGCCCTGACAGGAGCGAAGATCGTTTTCAGTCAAGCGCTTCGATTGCTGGTGCCTAGAATCATACGTAGGCTCTGATTTTCGGGTTGATGAGCAGAATTAAATCAAGCTGCAGTTTCCCGCTTCGAAACATGGGCACGCTAACCTCCTCCTTTCATCTTTTAGATGTAATTTCCGTTACACCTCCCCTTCTGTTCTTAATGTCTTTTTCCATTTTTGTTTCCTTCATGAATCTAGCTTTCCAGACTTAGACTCTTTTCAGATCTTCATCGCAATTGCCACAGAGCCTTAACGGTTCCCTCCGCGTGTGTCAACCCTTCAAGATTTTTTTTCCCGGGTAAGATCAACGGATGAGACGGCCTTTCCGTTTCTTTAATCATTCATGAACGTACCTTCTAGTTTACCCTTACTTGGTTCATGTTTTCGTCACTACGGAGATCGAGAGAGTCTTTGTTTCAGCCTTGGTTCCCTGGGTGCGCGATGAAAAAGCGCGAAGAGTGGGGTCGTCCTCCCTGTCTAATATAAAGAAGAGCTTTCAAAGTGTTGGACGTCTACCCAAAGATTACCTGACTAATGTCCCCTTTGGAAGTTCGCTTTTTCCTCCCGGCTGGTCTCATTTTTCCCTGCATAGTGGAGGGGAAATCCCCGAGATATCACCGATGTCCGCCCCCCCTTTTCCTTTTTGAAAAATACGGTCGGATATCACCGGTTTCTGCTTTTTCCCCCCTCGGGGTCATCACGCTGCGTTCCCGTCCCGGCCTCCCCCCTCTGACGGTCGTTGTTTGCCTTAGCAGACTGTCGCACATTCCTTTTTTTCCTACCGCCTCGCCACTCGGACTGCCGTTGCCAGCCCTTTCTATCTCTTCTCTTGAGTTCGCCGAAGCGATTTTCGCAGGTTTTCCGAGCGATCCCTGATGCTTTTCGTGTCCTTGAGATTTTTACTTAATGCGCGACTCAGCCTCATGATTGCCGCTGCTTGTCTCTTCGTCCCAGAAATTAGTACATGTTTGCATTATTTGGACTCCCCTTGATTTTTTTTAATGTCGTCCCACCCGTCATCGCTTCTTGGGGTGAGAATCGCATTGACTGCGTTCAGTAACGGGTCATCCGATGGCAGCAGTTCCTGGGTGCAATTCGAACTGGTGTTCGCCCACCGCTTCGGCGCCTGGGCGCGGTTCAATTCATGAGCATTTCACTCCTCTGTGTATGGTGATCATCGTTTTCACTCGATTCCGAATCGTTTCCCCGATGTCTGTTTCGGTGTTCACCCCACCCCCCCTTTCTACCCTAGATGATCGATAATACGAGCTGTGTTAATTGTCCCGTCAGATGGTCTTGTCCATCGTTTTCTGCGTTTCTTGCTTTGTCCCCCCCTGAGTTCCCCCCGTGCTTCTTCACCGCTCGGACGATGCGGGTTCTTTCCCCCTCTCCCGCCGGTCAGCCCCATGTCGGAAACTTGCCGGCAGGGTTTTTCGTCTTTTCCCCCGCGCCTCGTCGCAGATGAGAGTTTTCCTTCTCCGAGCTTTTTTCGCGACGCTTTTGAAGTCACCCCCTTCCTGACATAAGGTTCTGCTCACTTGCGCAGCCAGCGGCGTTTTTTTTCGACTTTGCCTCCATGCTATTCTACGCCAGGCGGTTTTTTAATCGAGTTCGTGAAGGTTTTCAAGGAAATGCGGCGATCCAGTGCGATCCCGAGATTCGTGATTTCCTCTTTTCGGTTTCCCATACCTCTTGGCGACTTTCCCTTACCCGTCGACCCCTAGTGATGAACACGGTCACGGGCTCAACGACTTCGTCCCCCCGTTTTCGACTGGTTAACACGAATTGACTGGAACATGACCCGGTGGATCGCCGCTACTTTCAGTCCTCTTCTCTCTTCCTCTAGCCGGCACCAGTGCTAATGGCACACCTACTGACTGTCGCTTCTCCGTTTAGTTGCGCTACGGATACCGACTGCTAATATTCACTCAACACTTTCCCCCCCCCCTTCTCTTTTCCTCTAATACGTTTGAGAGTCTCTGGGCTTTTTTGGCACGATCTCCGTTGAGGCAGACCCAGCCCTTGGGTATTCGACCTGTCCGTGTCGTAGGAAGCGTCTTTCCGGTGTTGCCCACTGAGACAGGTTTCTGCTATCTGGTCCCTCCTTTCCCCTTGAGTCGCTGGCCACTTTTTCGAGTTACAGGAATTAGTTCCCCTTTAGGAAAACTCCTCCTCCGAACAAACAAGTTTTTTGTTTACCCGTCCCTCCTCTTTGCTCCATATTTTCTGTCGCCTCCCTCTGACTCCGTTCGTGATACTTTTTTTTTGATACTCCGAGCATGTCCTGGAAATAGAAACTCTATTGTCTTACGGACGGCGCCGCCTTCGGTTTTTTACTTCTAGTTCACGATCGGATTGGATGCGCGCTTTCGATCCCACATTTTTGTAGCACGTGTTTTTTTCAGCCCCGATTTTTTTTCTCTCTTGTTAGCGATTTTTTTCCCATTAAGGGAGTCGGCCTTTTTCATCTTCCCTATTTCTTACTAGGTCGTTTCGGGGGATTAGGGCTGGCGTGATTTCTCCTTTAACCTTCCTCGCGTTTTGGCCCTGTAGACTTCCCTAACTCGGTGAGCACCCCAGGAGCAGTTCTAGCAGATTGACGACCATCGTCCCGAACACTCCTCCAACTCCGTTGTACCCAAGCATGAGTTTGCATTTTCGGTTTCTTTTGCGCAAGCCGGCCATCATCTGAAAGCTCTGGCTTTTTCCTGCCTTGCCCTCGAGACTCACACCACAGTGAGTTGAGTGTCTCGTTGAGGATGCCCTTCCCCTGGCTTCTTTTGTCCCCCACGCACGCAGCTTTTCGCTGACTTGTTGCCATCAACCTGCTTTGACTTGCGGATTAGATGCCACATTCCCGGTGCGTTTTGTGAATTCTAAAACCCCCATATTTTCTTCCGACGAGTCCTTTCGGGCGACGCCTGTCGCCCCTTAGACGGTTAGTGCCTCCGCCTTCCACCTTAGACGCATCGGTGATGACAGAAATCGGTGCAGTTTGCGCGGGACCCAAATTGCTTCTTTGGACCCCCCTGATCAGCCCCTCTACGGGAGACCCTTGTTTGATCGAATATCCCCTTTTAACGTTTTTCCCGTCCGCCCTGAGAACTCATTTCGATTTCCTGCTACCATCCTTGATCCCCTTTTTCCTCGTTCTCGCGTTTTGACTAGCCGCGGTATCGAGCTTGCTTTTATTATTTTTAATCTGCTGGACCTTTCACGCACGGCATCCTCCGTTCGGTGCGAGAGAGTGTCCTAGTTGCTCCGGCATCTTTGAGTCCTACACGCGAGCGTTCCCCTTTTTTGCCTCAGTCGCGTGAGAATTGCTCCAAATCTCTTTTTGTCAGTTGCCAAGATTCAGCGAACAGGTTGACCGGTCACCGTGTCTGCTTTGTTCGAGATTCTACGTAAACAATTTTTTTGACGGTGATAGCGCTCTGGACTTCATACCCGATCTCGCTGAGTGCTAGGACTGCACGACTTAATGGAACTTGCTAGATTCTAACGGCTGCGACGAACTAGGAAGCGTAGTTTTAGTCTGGAAGCCGATACATCTTCATCTCGAGTCTGATGTCAGTTCTTCATCAGTCCAGAAACTAAGGAAAATTTTTCTTACGAATTAAGCAACGACTCTTGATACTGCCCTTCAAGCGTTGATCATCTGAAAGGGAAAATCCTAGCTCTCTGCGCGCGCATTAATGCTCTCTGACCGCCCTTTGCGAAACCCAGGGAACGTCCCTTCCGCCCTTTTTTCTCTTGGAGTCACATCCCTTTTACAATCTTCCTTGGCTGGACACTGGGTTTTTTTATTCGCTTTATGATTAACCTGCGAGGGGATCCCTTTTCATCGAAGATACCACGCCAGCCACTCACGCCGCCTGACGAAGTGCTGACACCAGCATCCGGGGACTTTTCTTGCACGAGCAGATGTTCACTTAAGTCGGTTGGTTGACGTCTTCTATGCGTGATTCGCCCATCCCCTATTTACTCCTCCGGTGTTCTCAGCAATGAAGAATTCCTAGACATTATTCTAAGCCCTGACTCTGACGTTCTTTTCCTGAGATTTGCACTTCATTGAACCACACGAGAGAGAGTTTTGGACCCTCATCAAGTAGTATGCTGCTTTTCTTCGTTTGCGGATGTTTATGGTCATCTCGAAAAAGATTTCACTTTGGACCTTTAATATTCGTTTTAGCGCCCGGAACAACAAGTTCGGCCGGAGCCAGATCGCGCCGGTCGTTGTTTTTTTTGTTCCCGGTTCGTTTGAGCATTCCCGGCGGAAGACCTGCGCAGTTCGATTTCGACCGACATGAGAAAGCAATGCAGTGTCCTTTCAGCCCCCGTAATTCCTCACTCCTCTTTTCCAGGAGATCCTTGAAGATTATTTCTCCCCGATTATAGTTTTCCCTTCTTTTTTCATCCTGCCTGGAAGGGGACAGATGCCGATCCGGCAGAATTACGCGAACTTCGTCGTCCCTCTAGCTCGTTTCTGCAAGTTTTCCCACTCAACGCTTTTTCTATCGATTTCGGTCCGTCCTCGAAACCCGTAGCAAGACTCGCACGTTGTGGACAGTTTCCGATTCGTAACACAAGAAGAAAAACAACTTTTTTGGTCTTGCCCTTTGAAGAGATCGCCCCAGTTCTTCATTCCTGATCTAGTTTCCTTTTTTCCAATCCAAATTTAGCCACCGACGACGTTGAAGGCAAGAACAGGTTGTGACCACCCGAAAGCCTTGTAGTTATTCCCCTTCCCACGGTCCCGGCCGCAACGCTCCTCCCATCTGCTCCTACACATTTCGGACTCGATTTGAGTTTTTTCGTGATTTATCGACCACACCATCAACCATTAGGGAGTCTCTAAAGCTATTCCCATAGAGAATACTTCTACGCTGCAAGCCTGGTACCAAGTGACCCCCCCCCCCGTTCTGATACGCCGATTTCGTCTTTTGAAGACTGACCGTTTCTTTTCCTAGCATTTTCATCTTTCCGATACGCTCGGATACTATATAACCGTCTGAAGTCTTCCTGTATCATGTTGACCCCCTCTTTGCCCCCCCTCAGTTGATGATTGCCGATGTTTTTTGAGACCATTTATGTGGCTATTCGGCGGCCAGTTATCACCCCCCTGATGTCGCTGGGCGTCCTGGCAGTGAACATAGGCTCTTTCATCGACTGGCCCCGGTGTTTTTCTCACATCCACGCCGGCTGTGAGGGTGACAGCACATTGTCATCAGAAGAATCCCTCCTTTTCGTTGCCACTGCGAATTGCAAGTGGTTTTGTGTCGCACAGCTCGTGCTCTCTGGCTAGCGTACGTACGGTTGTCAAATTGCAATTCCCCTTCTCTCGGTGGCTTTGATCCTCTCGCTTTACTGTCGATCAAGAATAGTGAAGATGTTTGCGGAGGGGGGTTCATGGTCTGGCCATCACCAGCCCGACCGGCGTTTCCTAAGAACGCGTCTTCTATTTTTCTACGAGCGGGCTGTTGGGAATGTGGAGCTTCGGGTCGCATCGTAGTATTGGGTTTAAAGGTTTTTTCTTACAGCCTCGCCCGGTCTTTCCCCTTCTTCTGGACTTGAAAGTAGGGTTCTTCAGATCCCACTCTTTAACTTCTTAAAGGGCGTCACCCGACGGCCGGTGAAGACAGATGTCCCGTCTAGGTCCGACAGTTGGCGTCTATTCGGAACCCGTCCCTATTTGGCCTATTAGAGCACCGCGCATACCATTAGGGATTCTCACCTGCCCCTCCCCTCCCTGGTCTAAGTTCCCGTTCCGTAGATTCATCAGCGCTATCTTTTCATGTTCAACGATATTTTTTGATAGCTTTTATTGCAGCCTCCCTTCCCCGTCTGTCCTTCCCGATCCCCCGACCGCTCTATTTTCGTCGCCCCAGACCCTTTGCTTTCGGAAGCCCCTGTCTACTCGGATTATGAACACGTTACCCTCTTCTTTCGTCGTCTAGGTTGAAGAAGGGGAAAAATTTTTCCCCTCAAGGTCCCCCCCCATTTTCCCTTGCCGATTGACTTTTCCCCCTCCTTCTCTATCAGCTCGCCTTGAGGCAACTGGCTTCTTTCTTTTTTCACACTGCCTCCCCTCAGACTTACGATCCTCCTTGTGAACGCGGCGTCCGTAACCAATTGTCCATCTTCCATACACCCCTCTCCCACCTAACCCTACCATACATTTTCCCGCCCCCGCTCCTTCCTTGCCTCTCCCAACACTTTCCCTCTCCTCCTACCTCCTCTTTACTCCTCTTCCCGCCTCTTCCTATACCTGTTCTCTCCGCTTTTTCCACTTCGGTGCCACCCTTCGCTCCCCTTTCGTTCCCGACCGCAGAGACAACGTTATACTAAGTTTTTTTAGAGAGATGTGAGATGAATTCTCGCTGGTTGCAGGCTTGACAACCCCTCGTTCAAGGAGAGAAAGTTTCAACGTGAGATAGTCCAGGCTTTATTCGGTTTTGAGCCCAGACATTCCGTTTTTTTTCGTTTGAATGGCGAAGTCTCCCTTCCCTGCCTCCAACCAGTGGTTATGACTTCATTGTTTCCCCTTCTTACTTTTCGACTTCTTTGAATACCCTTTACCTTTAATCATTCGAACTGAGCCCTGTTATGTAGTTTCCGTCGCCTCAAAATTTGTCGGCGTTCCCCTTTGAGCTGAAGAGAACTTTTCCGGAGAGTTCCCCCATCCGAGCGTCTCAGCCGGTTGACCTTGCTATTCTGATACGCTGATGATTCGTAGGGACCTTCTTTTTGCGAGGTTTGATCGCAAAAGGATGTGGTTTCTGGCGCGCGAGGTTCGCGAGAGCGATTGTTCTCCCTTCTCCCTCCCCTCCCCATTCGGTAGTTTTTCTCAGAGTTTAGCTTCCCCTTCTTTTTTCAACCTGCCGGTCGGCGGCCAGGGCGCTGTCTGGAGTGATGTATTCTTCGACTCTTCGTCCGCCGGGAATAAAAGTTGGTCGTTCCTTTCTTCAGCCAAGGGTTGGCACCGCTCCTTGTACGGCCTATTTGACCAGAGGACGCGAATGATTCCCTTCCTAGAGAAACGACGATCTTTGAGTGCGTCTTTGGTATGGTCAAATCCCTCCCCCCCCCTCCTTGGCATTTCAGCTTCCCATTTACCCGACCTTTCCCGGTCTCGGCGCCCCGAGCCGAGTGGACACTTCTTCGAGAATGCCCTTCTTTGAACGTAGTTAGAACTTCTCTCCAGCTCAACACGTACGTTTTTAAGTTGTCTATCTTCCCATTTTTAGCCATCCAGGAGGCCTGCGTCGATGTACCGTCCACCAAAGGAGGTTCTTCTTTGAATGTTCCCCACCTTCCCTGCATCTTCTGCTACCGATCAGTGGCGTTGTCCCCTTCCTCCCATTTCTCCCCTTTTTCAGTTTCTCTTGAAGCCGAAGCGCAATGATCCGATGTCCTGACTGATTACTCAAGTTCGCCCCTAAATCTCTTCCTTCCCTCAAGTAGCTGAAGGCACCTGATCTCAGCAAGAGTTCTCTTCATCCTCTCTTCCGGTTACTAGACCCACTCTGGCGCCTATCCCCTGCTTTTTTCGCCTCGTCCCCGAGATCGATACCGAGGTAATCTTGATCCCCGGATGTCCTCGTAGCGATTGTTGTCTTTCCTTCGTTCTCCCTCAATCCACGCTTGAAGGTTAGTTGAGAATGTTGGCTGCCGATATGTTGTGTTTGCTGCATTTTTTTCCCACCCGTGACATCCTCCCCCATGCTTGCCTTTTCCCTATCCTAGTGCTCTAGGGTTGGGCGACGTTGCATCCCGTGCCTAGAGACGAAAATCGTTTGAGCTCCCTTTCGTTGCCTTACCCGGCGCGTTTTATTTTCCTCTTTTGGTTCTTGAAGAGACCTTTATTCTGCCTTTCCTTTTCTCTCTCCCCAGATCCTTCCTACCCCCTGTGAAGAAAAGGGACCCCCCCTTGTTTATGCTTGTTTGACTCAATTTTGTCTTCCCCACTTTTTATTTGAGGATCTTAAAGCTTCTCTTTTCAGAGTTTCATCCCCTTATCTTTTTGTCGTGATCCCTAGCTGGCAAAGAGTAATGGAAATGGCGCTCTTCCTTCCTTTCCTCCGAATTTCCCTAGAATTTTTCGAGGTACCGTTAGGAGGAGCGTTCCTGGAATGGCATCGAAGACCGGTCCGATCCGGACGTCATCTCGATTTTTTCTTCTCTTCCCAGTCCCCCATCGGGAGATTCGCCGT
>Ga0179591_1293120_pt1 | contig 10223 bp, 15 predicted proteins | sample CZOMad2_1_08_16f_FD_182891 | JGI IMG/M metagenome (GOLD analysis project Ga0179591, IMG submission 182891) | Vadose zone soil fungal communities from Angelo Coast Range Reserve, California, USA - CZOMad2_1_08_16fungal (PacBio error correction) | ecosystem: Environmental > Terrestrial > Soil >... | reverse complement strand
CCCAGCGACCGACCCCGCGTTTCTTTGCGCAAATTACCCCCCCGACCCGGTGCTGTTGATTTTTTAACGCTTCCAACAACTCGCTCCAGCGGACAATATAAATACTTTCGATGTCCTCGTACCCTATGCCGGGTCGCACCCATATTCACCAAGAAGATGAGGTTTAAGGACCCCACACGTGACTCTGTCATATTGACAATGTCTTCTCGACTTGCCGGTTTAATGTTCCAACCCTTGTCAATGAATTGACATATTACTTCCCATGTCGGGGTGGTGCGCTAGTGCGGACCTATGTCGCGCACGCTGTACCCTTTTTCACCATACCTGAAGGACAAGTTGACTTTTCTCATACTTTTGGATTTTATTCGCTTCTTGACCGAGTCACCTCCCCGTTGATCAGTCACACCCTAAGTTCGCTTTTTGACCATTTTTTATTGTTTCCCCCGTTTCAGGAAGTCCAGTCTTTTTTGGGAGTCTTCCAAGTGGCTGCTCGTCCCCCAAGGAGTAATGTGTCTTTTGCTGGTCGAATCTAAATGGTGTCCTCTGGCCGATTCGCTTCATCGCACCCTGTTTTGTTTTCGTTCTTTGTCTTCTGCGTTTAGGTTTCACTTTCTTGAACACAAAGCTTCGTTCTGATTTTTTACAGCTTAGCCTCTCTTTTTATCGTACTGGACATAACAAGGATCACGTGCGCGTGCGGTTCTTTTCTTTGTGCTTTTTTTTGAATTGACTGCATTCCCTATCCTTTTTTCCTTTCGCGTTTAAGGTTTTACAGGTAATTCCCCCGTTTTTTTTTTTTCCCCCTTTCCGCTTGTGAACGTGTTGAGTGCCACAAAGTTGGCTATCTCGGAAAGGTTGTGGTGGGACCATGTATGAAAAGGATTTTGATCCTCCGTCTCTTGCGTCTGGGCAGTTCATCGTCAAAATCCCCTGATTTCCCGGTCGTCTCGATGTACTTCCTTGTATCCTATTGAGAAACTTTATTTCCGTGAGGTGAAATTTTCTTGCGTGGATCTTGCTTTTGTAGTCATTATCCTCTCCATTCCCCGTGGACACGCGCGACGTTTTTTCCCTCCGTGAAGCCCTTCAACACATAAGTACTACTTATCTGGACATTCCCCTAATTGGAGGAAAGACGAAGTCTGCTCCACTCCCCCCCGGGTTTTTTCCTGACTTTAACTTTGAACCCATAGATTTCCGTCCGCGACAATCTGAAACCGCTGCCCCCCAGCTTTTTTTTTTCCTGTGCAGCTTTGAGACACTACATCTCAAATGGTGTTCCCCCCCTCGGGACAACACCTCTCTTCGGTTTTTCCTGTAGAGCCACATTGGGAGTGCCAGCTAACCCCATTTTAGGATTTGAAGTTTACCCCCCTTCTGAAAATGGTCGCACCTCCCGCTGTCGACCGTTTTCCATTTCTGTAAGTGCCCTTGCCGCTGGATTGTTCAGACTGACTTGGCCCAGTTACGCGGTTTCTAGCCGCACCCTTTTCCCCTCTTCTTTTTTTGCCGATCTTAACCTTAACGATTTCTCGAGGCACCCGTAGTCTTGTCGATGACAAAACGGTACTGCCTTTCGCGCGGGCGTCACATCCTTCGCTCTTTCCTTCTTAATTCCCAGGTAAGATCCAGGCGCGAAGTGACTTCTTTTGTTTTACTCTTTCTCTTCCTGACGAAATGCACCCTGACAGCCCGGCTTCGCCCATTACTCAGGCGTTTCTTGTTCCTTGCTTCCTACAACAAGTTGCGTATTCCTCTTTTTTTCTTTATGGCTTTCATCCAGATGAGTTTGCGACGAGCCTCTCCCCCTTCGATCGTGAAATTCCGATTTGTCCGCCTTTCTGCGCAGTCAGTCGCGCCTTGTTTTGCTTGCGTTTTTTAGTTAGAGAGTTAGTGAGGTTCCAGTCCTGATTTTTTCACTTTCCCCTTTTTCAGTCCATCTCGACTTTTCGGTAATTAGGCCTGATGTCGTCCGTTGCTCCGTTTCTGTCCTTGAAGCCGAGCCGCCCTCCGCGCGTCTTTTTTAACGACGACCCCTTTAGAAAGCTTAGATGAGTCCCCTGGTTTCTTCTCCCATCCTCTTCCTTTGCGGCTTCCACCCCAAAATTTTTCCCCTGCGTGTAGTCCTTTTCGGGTTTTGGTGTGGGGTCCTTAACTTCACCGCCCGGGCGCATTTTTTAGAGACGATTTTATCGGTGCGTTTTGCCCATTCGGTTTGCCCCTAGGAACCAATTTTCTAGTGACGACTGTAGAGGCGGCATTGCCCTTCCGAGCAGCATTTGAGGCCTGCGTGAGCGTGTTGACTTTTTTCCTGCCGGTCCTCCCGGTTCAGCGTTCCAATCACACGTATCCCCTGCGCCTGTCTTCTTTACTTTTCCATGATTTACCGGACAAGCCTTACTGCTCACTCGCATAGCGGTCTCGTTCCTATCGATTTCCATTGTTGCAAATCCCCCATTTCCCTTTTTCGGTTTGCCGTTGCAGGTGTACTCTAGCGTGGCCTTTGCAGACTTTTTTTTTAATATCTCATCTTTTTTTTCTTTACTTTTCTTGACCTTCGGCTAGAGTTCCCCCCCCTCCGTGGTCACCGAGCACCTCTCTGTTTACTTTCCCCTACACATTCCCCCCCCCTTTCATGTTTTTTCCAATCTTTTTCCCCTTCTCAGGCTTTAATCTCATTTTCGAATTTCTCGCACTTTTCAATCCCTGTTTTGCCAGAAAAGTGACTTATTGTCCCTTCGCCCCTCCCCGCGTTTTTTCCGGGTGACTTAACGTCTCACTTTCGGCCAAATTTTCTTGTTCCCCACAATCCCCCTCACCCTCCACCTCCACCTCTCTCCTACTCCCCCTCCCCCCCCTCCCACCCCCCCCACCCCTACCCCACACATTAACCCTTTACTGCGGCACATCCCCTCCCCCCGCACTGCCAACCCTACTCCTCTGTCCCCTCTTTACTTTTTCCCCCCCACCCACCGACCCCCCCCACCCCCCGCAAACTCTCCCCTACCCTCCCCTCACATCCGTCTCCAATTCTCCCGATCCGAGCACCCCCCGCTAACTACCCCCCCACCTCCCCTCTCTCCCCCCTCCCGCTCCCCCCGCCCTTCCCCCTCCCCACCCCCAAACACCCCCCCGCTCCCTACATGCCCAACTCACCACCCACACGTTATCCTAACCCCCCAACTCCCCCTACCACCCCCTACCCACGACCTCCCCGATCGTCCGATCGCCCACCCCCTCCCCGTGAGCCCCCCCAATCCCCCCCCCTCCCCAGCACCCCCAACAACCACCACCCCCAAACCTGGCACCACAACCACGTTCCATCCCCCTCCTGCACCCACCCCCCCCCCCCCCCGCCCTCAACCACCCCGCGCTACCCCACCCCTTCCTCCCCCCCCCCCCCACTCCCCCGCCCCCAGCCCCTAGTCATCCCCCATTTATAACCTCCCCCCCCCCCCCACCTGTTTCTCCCCCGACCTCCCACCTTCCCTACGTCACCCCTAACCCCCCCCCCCCCCCCCTCCCCTCCCTCCCCCCACCCCCCTTCAATTCCCCTCTTACCCACCCACCCCCTCCCCCCCCACCCCCAATGTCTCCCTCCCCCACCTCCCCCCCTCCCCCCCACCCCCGTTCCCCATTCCTCACTTGGACCTCTTTCCTCTCATGCTCCGTCCCCCCGTCGCTCCCCCCCCAACCCCCCCTCTCATCACCCCGATTCCTCTCACCTAAGCCCCCCCCCCCCCCCCCCCCCCCCCCCCCCCCTCATCCCTCCCCCCCCCCCCCCCCATACCTCCCACCCCCCCCCCCCCCCCCCCACCCACCCCCCCCCCCCCCCCCCCCCCCCCACCCCCCACCACCCCACCCCCCCCCCACCCAACACCCCCCCCCAACATCCACCACCCCCCCCCCCCTCCTCCTTACCTAGCATCCCCCGCCCACAACTCCCCCCCCCCCCCGCCCCCCTCCCCCACTCCCCTCCCGCCCATTCCCCCCCTCACTACACCCACCCCAAACCACCCCCTCCCCCTACCTACCTACCCTCCGGTCTCCATCACCACCTCCAATTTCCCCCCCTCCCTCCCCTCCATCCACCTTCTTCGCCCCTCAACTTTACACGCCTCAAAACCACCGATCAACCCCAACCTACCTCCCCCACCACCCCCCCCTCCCCCCCCACCCATTTCCACCTCCCTTACCCTCACAAATAACAAAACTCCTACCCCCCTCTCCCCCACTCCCACTGCTTCCACCAGCCTTGCCACCGCCCCCCGACACCACTCCCCCCCGTACCACCCTCTCTACCACCCCCCCCCCCCTACCCCCAACATCACTCTCCCCCCCCCTACTGCTTCTCTACACTCACTCCCTCCCCTCCCCCACACCCACTACCTCACCTCTACGACCACCCCTGCGACCCCCTTACCCATCACACTAACTTCCCCACCCCCACCCCTCCCAATCTTACCTCCCTTCCCACACACCCAATAATCTTACCCCCAACCTTCCCCGCTACCCCCCATCCTATCCAACTACCACCACCTTCCCCCACGAACACCCACCCCCACCCGTTACTCCCTTCCCCCCTCCCACACCCCCCCCCCCCCCCCCCCCCCGCCCCCTGCCCCACACCCCCCATCCCCATCCGTCCCACACCCCCCACCCCCCACCTTCGCTACTCCCCTCAAACCTCTCCCCCCCCACCCACTTCTAGCCCTCCACCTCCACCCAACCCCCCCCCCACCCCCACACCTACCCTCCCACTTTTCATCCCTCTTATCCCCCCCACCACTATAAAGCTCCTCACCCTACATTTCCCCTACTCCAGGCCACCACACATCCACCTCCTATCCCTACCCACCCTTCCCCTCCACCACCGCCCTCCCCCAATCACCTCCTCCCGCACACTCCACACCCACCCCTCATTACCATCAACCCCCCGATACCCCCCCCCCTCCCCCCCACCCCCCTTCCTCCCCCCCTCACACTCGGAGCCCCACTCCACCCCCCCCCCCCCCAAACTCCCCACCACCCCCCACAGCCCCTCCCCCTCGCCCCCCCCCGCCCCCCACCCAACCCTTCCCTCTCCAAATCCCTCCTCCCACACCCACCCTCCAACCCTTCTCAAATTCCCCCCACCACCCCACACCCCCCCCCATACCCTCCCTCCATCACCACCTCCCAACACCCCCAGACTACTCCAGCACTCCTCCCCCCCCACAAAAATCCCCCCTCACAAATGCCCCCCTCTCCCACCCCCAACAACTACTCTCTCCCCCCCCACCAGGCTCATTTTGATAATCCCGTGTAAAAGAACCCACATAGATTCTAAAAAAAAAGGTCGTTTTTTTTCCACGCTTGATTCCCCTGCCACTCCGGATAAACCAACCCCGGAGGCCTACTCCTCCTACTGTCTTCTTGGTTTGAGAGGCTACCAAACCCCCACCCTCCCAAGACCTTTCATGAATAGTTTTGTTCAGGAGACTGTTTTGAATGTTTCGCGGAAGGACCCACTGTTCTCCTCTTCTTGACCGTTCTGCTCCCTCCCGAGTTATCGCGCGCCTTTTTTTCCACTCCCCTTTCCTGTTTCGCTCAATGAACTTTAAAGGACCTTGATTTCGACTGTAATTTCTGTACTCCCCTAAGTACTTTTGACACTCCCCCCTCCAACTGCCGGTCGTGCGTCCCTTCAAAAGTTTTTGAGATCTGACTTCCTTCTTTCCGCAAGCCCCGTCCCTGTCAAAAGCTCTGGCCATTAGTCCCACCAATCTCTTTCTACCTATCGTCTTGGAAGAAAGCCTTTTGCACATCCTTTACGCAGGACACGTTTGGGCTACCTGATTGTCCTTTCTCGCAATTGCATCTTTTTTTTTCTCAACTTTTTTCTTTTGAGTTTGGAGATTTGCCCTTTTTTTTGAGACCTCCCAGCTGTCAGCTTCATCTTCCCGTCTTTCCTTGATGCAGTTATCTCGACATCATTCGCACCTGTCCGCGACTTTGAGTTTTACCACCCCTGATTTTTCTTTTTTCCTCGACCACTGAATTTCTCCGTCAGACACGCTTTAGCGTGGAAGATCTCATTAGTCCGTTTCTTTCGGATCCGTCCGCACTTTCCCTTTCTCTCTTCCTCTTTGTTGTTTCCCAATTCCAGCGGCGCCTTTGTCATCATCCTTTACCCCGTTCTCGCGCTGCTTGGAGGTGTTCTTTTTTTTTTCCCTTCAGAAGCAAAGCAAGGGCCAGGGGAGTTTCAAGCAATGGTTCGTCATTTGCCTACAAGGAAACCCCTCTTTTGCCACGCCCTGTTTTTTTTGGTTGTTTTGTGATTTGCCCGCTTTCCCCCTTCTCATGGGCGGCTCTCTGCACCTTGGCACTGGTTCCGGAACTTTGCCCCCCGGCCAGTAGGGTAGATTTCACTGCAGTTGAAGGAGCGTTGGTCTCCCCCGTCTGCCTCTTCCCTTTGAGACTCCAAGTCCATGGAAAATTTCTTTTCTTGTACTCATCCGTGGTTGCCTTCCAAGCTGTTCTCCCCGTTTCATCTTTTTTTCTCCCCGCTTCCGGACCAAGTTTCTCACACGAGTTAAGACCCCCCACTTTACCTCCGTCCTCACTTGGCGTTACGTGAAGGCCGTAGCCCCCGTGTAGCAGGCGTACTTTTTTCTCGCTTGGAAGCCTCCATTTTGGAAGAGAATTTCCTCTCTCTCGGCGTTTATCCACCCCTTTCCCCCCGTGTTCCTAAATTTTCCCACAACCCCCTTCTGTTTCTCCAACGTTTTGTGCACAATGGACACAGCTTTATATTCCCCGTATAAAATCACCTGTTGAAGTGTTGAAAACCGTACCGCCCGCGGGTGAGATCAGGTCTTTTTTGAAGCCTCTGTCCCTTCCCTCTCCCAGCTTGCCCTCGCACGTGATCGGTTTTTTTCATCCCATCGTGTTTCATGCTACTAATAGTGTTGTGCAAGCTAGAGGTAGGAAACTACCCATCCCGTGGCGACCTGAAACACGAAGACACACATTGCCATTGATGCGATTAAGCGCCTCTTCTCAGCCTTCCCCCCCCTTGATTTCAGACACTAGTTGGCGATCAGACATGGGGTTCTACCCCTCGCAAACCACTTTGATCTGCCACTGTTCGCCCGGGACCCCCCCCTTGCCGTCCCCTTCCCGTTCCCTAACTTCTGTTTCCGCTGTCTGGATCCCCTTGCATCTGATGAAAAGCAGATGACTCCCAAGGTTTTACATTTTTCCGTCACAGTGTAGACTTTTTGGCCCCCGAGTACCTTTGAAGATTTTGCGCGACATCGTTCGCCCTCTACCCCCCTCCTTTGACGCTTTCCAGGTCTTTCACTCTGAACCGGGACCGCCCGAGGAAGGAGTTGTTTTTTTTTTATGTTCAAGATGCCCATCTTCTTTTTTGTTTTTTGAATGAAAATCATGCGCTAATTAACTTATCGATCCGCCGCCAATTTTTTGCTTCCTTATGTCCTTAGTTCGTCCCTCCTTTTTTTGGTTAGAGTATTGCCCCTTTCTCATCGTTTTTTTTCTCCCCACCCGATCCTTTCGTCCCGCGGTCCTTCTTGTTTGTTGTAGAGCTCACCGAGATCCTCATGATATGTTTTATGTCAACCACCCTGAGTCGGTGCGTGTTTCTCCCCGCTACCCCACATTCTGCGTACTCTTCTATTTATGAAGAGTGAATGCGTAGCAAATCGCTTGTAGCCCCCCCAACTTTTCGCAGGTTTTTCCTTTCACCACACACTTGGCCGCTGGAAGAGTGGCAACGTTTCTATAGTCGGCCTCGCCTTTTCCTGTTGACCCGGGTTTGTGCCCTTTCACCCCTCCTCCGTGTCGGGTGGTTGAAGATGTTTGTAAGATGCGCCGCACGATGCACCGACTCGTTTCACCGTCCCCCCACTTTTAAGGACCCAGATTCTACATCGATTTTCGTTTCAGTAGATGATTTGGATTCTTCGGGTTTCCAGGTCACACCGAAGTTTTGAGGCTGTACATTCTTGTGTCCCGTCAGAACCCCGTTGGCCCCCCCTCCCCTGCCAATGGTTTTGAAGAGTAGTGGTGGGTAGGTAGTATTCAAGGATGATCGAACTGACGCTCTTTCCTTTTGCGGTAGCGAATCGAATGGTGGAATCTCTCCCTGAGGATCCTTTCTTCGCCCTTTTTGTTCGTTTTGGCCTCAAAGCGAAAAGAGTTCTTTTTTCTTTAATTTTTGTTTTGGGGACACCCCCTTTTTTTGCGTTTCCCCTTTACCCTTCAGATGGAGGATGCTCTTCCCTTACCCTTGCTCCCTGTTTGTTTTTTTTTTGTTTGTTTTGGTGGGGTTTGAAAAAGGTTCTGGTGAGGAAGTGGTGGGGTTCTCTCGGAACAGCTGACCTCCCTGTGCAGGCGCGGCGATGACTGGTTTTCTGGGCACCCTTTCCTTTTTTTTTGATACTTTAACTCTTGTTCCGTTGTTTTTCCCCCAAATTTTTTACCATAGAAGGTCCAGTGTGGGTGAAACATGGTAGTTCCACGGACTTTTTTTTATGGAAATAACTCCTCTCTCTGTGCCCCTTTATCGTCCAAAATATTTTTTCCGGTAGTTTCCCCCCGATTGTTTCGAATTGCCCTCATTGGTCCCTCCCCTTGTTCCCCCGTCTTAGATCAGGCTTTTTTTAAAGTTTCTTTATCGCTGTTTCGGTCTTCTCTTCCCACTTCAGTGCAAGAAGCGACGGTTTCGAAGTTCTTCAAAACGGATCGAGATCCATTCTCCCTTTTCGAGGGTATTTTTCCCGGGCCTGAGACAGCGTTACAGGATTTTCATCTAAACCATGGATTCCTTTTTCTTTTTGACCAGATTGTAGACGGGGAAAACCGCCGAATGTTGTTTTTCGCCTTTTCCGGGCATTTTTCGGAGCCTCCATTTGCATTTTTCCCCCCGCGGTTTCCACTTCGTTTTCTTCTTTTCTTTTTTTTTTTTGCATGTCTTCCCCTTTTTTTTTCAAGTCCCCCTCTTGGCTTTTTGACAAATATTCATTTTTCCCGAGTGAGTTCCAAATCCGTCCCATTTCCGCCCCGCTCTCGTCCGCCCTTGTCCTCTTTACTTCAATGACTGACGTTTTCCTTTTCTTCCTCCCCTTCTTGTTACAGGAGAATGTGGTCTTTGGTCAAGCAACGGCGGAGTCATCGATTCAGCCGGCGTTTCTTCCGTCTCGTCCGTTTGCCAGGACGCCGTTTCGCCGTCCGGTTTCAACTCCACCTTTCCTGAGACATGACATGCCACCCTGATCGAGATTCCAGGTTCCTCAATCGGCGGATTTTTTTTTTCCAGTCCCCGTAGAATGAACATTAGTACCAGAATACAGCCCGCACAGTCTTCGCCCCATAGAAGGACGTTTTTCTCTTACCTCCCTTACAATCCTTTTTCCACAAATTCCCCCCTTCTTACCGGATTTGGGGGGGTATTACAATCAGTGTCGGCGTGATCCGTTTCTCAGGAACGATCTTGTAATTGCCTATACTTTCCTCCTTTCCATTTCCTCTTAACTCCCAGCTCCAGATGTAGGGGATTTTACGCACATCGGGTCTTTATTGTTCCAGTCCCCTTTCGTTGCTCCCCTCTGATTGCTCCCCTTTGGTATGTTGGTAATACTTCGGTAGTAGATTCTTTCGTTAAGAACGAGGCCCATCTTGATAGCTTCTTGGAATTCGTTCGGCCCTTTTTTCCTCCCCTCTCTTGCCACTTTTTTTTCGTCCAGAAGCGATCCTTAGCCGACAAGAAACTCCTGACCCCGATGTACTCTCATTGGGTTGGGTTTCGGTTCCTGGCACTTCCCATTCCTCCTTTCCTTCGTTTTTCTTCCTCGACTTTTATCCGGGTTTGAGTTCCAGTGTACCTAGACGGGGTTGTGAAGACTTGTTGTCCCTAATTTTTTTCGGAGCTCTCTTCTTTCACGCATTCTTTCTGCCATTTCCTGTTTGAGGTGTGAAGCATCTGTACCGACGCGCGCCGGAGCCCCAATCCCCATCACTATCTTCCCTCTCCCCTTTTGATGTCTTTCTTTCCCTTTCTCCCTTGCGAGTGTTTCTTTTTGAAAAGGAGCGCATACCGATTTTGTTCCGTTCCGATGCTGCCCTGTGCCCCTCCCTTCACTTTTTTTTTTTTTTTTTTTTCTTTTTTTCAGTTTGCCAAGTCTGGCCAGATTTTTTTTTCCGGGTCAAGAAGACTTTTT
>Ga0179591_1374085_pt1 | contig 10224 bp, 22 predicted proteins | sample CZOMad2_1_08_16f_FD_182891 | JGI IMG/M metagenome (GOLD analysis project Ga0179591, IMG submission 182891) | Vadose zone soil fungal communities from Angelo Coast Range Reserve, California, USA - CZOMad2_1_08_16fungal (PacBio error correction) | ecosystem: Environmental > Terrestrial > Soil >... | reverse complement strand
CATGTTTAACCCAGCTACTCATCGCTAGTTGAAGTTTAGCACCTTTTCGATGATCTACCTCGCTACCTTTTTTCCTTTCCACAATATTCTTCTCGCCCATATTTGCCGGTTGTTTTTTGAACCACACTGAGGATCGTAAGCCTGTTGTCCCGTAACTTCATTTTTTTCCAACCCTGATTTTCCCAGAGATTTTGCACTTCCCCCCCGTGCCAACAACTGCCCCCTTGCAAGCTCCCATTTTGTACCACAAGCCAAGTATTTTTTTTTTGATTTTTTTTTTTTGTGCATGGTTAACCTTCACACCCGAAGCAGGTTTTAACACCTCCCACAAATCCCCCGTAATTGTCCCTGTTTTTTCCTGCTACATGCCTTTCCATTTTATTTATTGTTTTGTCATCGTTGCTGCCCCCTTTACTCCTGTGCTCACAATGCCTTTTCATTCCGAAGAGGAATCATATATCCTGTTCCAAACTGCATTTTTTCTCTTTTTCGGCTTTCTTGGCCAACGATTACAGGCCAAATTTTTTGCCTTCCCCGCCATGATTCTTCGCAAGCTGCGTTAGTGAACTCCTCTTATTTGTTTCGTCGTTCCTTGCGCGTTTGCCACGAAATTACAGGTTTTTCCCACTTGTTCCCCCCCGGCCTTTCATTTTATTTGTTTTCTTTTCTTTCGTACGTTTTAATCACGTGTTTTTTTTAGAGGTTAAAGCTTTACTTTACCGTCGAACAAGTTTTTTTTTCTTTGCTTTCTCTGTCAGTTTACCGCTCCCTGCGCCGCCCCTTTTCACCCCACTGACTTACCACGGTCGGCCCTTACCACCCCTTTTTACCAGTGGTACAGTTTTTCCAGTTTTTTTTTGTTTTTTTATTTTAACTTTCCTTTTTTTTTTTTTTTTTTTTAAACCTTTTACGGGACATAGAATGCGTTTGCCCCCCCCTTATGACCAACCATTCTCTTCCGTTTCGGGGGTATCTGTTCCTTTCACCTGTTGCTTTTGGCACCCATCCCGTCCACCCGTTCAAACCTCCTGGACTTGCCTGTCTAGTTTGGTTACTTTTTTTCTCAACTTTCCCACAACCTTGGGTTTTACCCGCGTGCTGTTCCCCCTTTTTCTGGAGAGACACACCCAATGCCACCAGCTTAATTGCCACAATTGCCCCTTATTGCTGGCTTTTCACACCCAAACCTAATAGGCTGCCCCTTGTTACCTCCTGGGGTGGCCAGGAAATAGTCTTTCTGTTCAAGCTTTTTTTTGCCCCTTGTCATGTGTGAACTCTTGCTTGTCCCCTGCACTCGTCAATAATGCTAAACATACCCCTCAGGGTTCGCAAGGCTGGTCCGCAGGGTATTTTGAGTTGTCAGTAACATTTCAGACATTTTCCTCCTTTTTTTTTGTTTTGAGTGTATTCCACTCTTTCCCCAACCCTTTATTCATTCCCTTTTTCCAACCCCCCTCATTATATTAGATAAGACCTCCTTACTTTCGTCAAATTTCTCCCTTTAGACGCTGACTTTTTACAAGAGCGCATTTCAGGTTTCCTTTCCCTGGTTTTTTTTTCTGCTGCCCCCCACCAAACTCGTCCATTTTTTGCATATGTGAAGCCCCCCCCCATGTTATTTGTCGAAAACTTTTCCTTTCAATTATAAAATTGCGTTGCCTATGTAACATTCACTTGATACAGTCCTCCTATACGTTCACCCCCCCGCTGACCTGCTAAGCAATTACCCCGGCTCTGCTGAATTATTGTCCAGCGCTTTTTTACTTGTTCAAGTCTTCATAAACTTTCTGTTTTGCCGCCCGACCCCGTTTATGGCGGGAAAACTTTAAGTTTTCCGGGTGATAGGTTGCCTGTCACCCCCTTTCCTTTCAACTCATAAAACTGCAGTACCACCAGCGGTGTTACTTGGCCCCCCGTGATGGTAGTTTGTGGGCTTCGTTACACTGCGTCTAGTTTTTTTTTGTGTTACCCCCCCCCCCCCCCAACTTCCCCCGAGTGGGTGTCGTTTGCCCGACCTTTGCCACATTTGCCCGGTTTCCCCTTCGTCATTCAACCCTCTTTCAACCCCCCTAAGTGTTTGTTCTGTGCCCAGCGCTTTTTGAGTTTGGGGTTTGCACAAGCTTCTTTTTTCCCTGTTTTCCCCCGTTTTTGGAACTTCCCGGCTTTGCTGTACGTTTCTGCTATTTCCCCCTTTAACCTTGATTTTTGATGTGCAGGCCCACCCCCTCCCCCAAACACCTTACAGACATTGGTTTCCCCCCGTCTGCTCCCATTTCTTTCTATTTTGTCCACGGACCTGGATATCCCCAACTGCCGTTTTGTTTTGTTTTTTCCCTTCTTTGTTTGTAACGGTGGTTCTTTTTTTGTGCCCCAATATGTTCCCGCCTTACCCACCATGGTCCAGCCTAGTGGTCCACCCCTCCTTCTGCTTTTTCTTGTTTGTTATTGCAAACCTTTTCCTGCTGCTTGACCCCTCTTTCTCGATTTTTTCATCACCCTAACTTCTGCCTACTGTGTGGTGGGCCCCCCCCCAACAAGGCTTACCGTTCCCCTCTTCGTTTGAAAGTTTTTTTCTTTTGGTCCTCCAATAGTCAAATGTGGGCCTTTTTGTGGAAATGTGTTGGTTCTTCCAGTTCATGTTTTTACCTAATTAAAAGCGGAATCCCCTCCAACCCTGGTTCCCCTTGTTCCACCTCTTCCCTTCACCTTTGTAAAACTGTCATATTTATATGGGCCTTTCGTCCCCTTCCGTAAATTTAAAGACCTCCTCCCCCTGTCCCGTGTGCATTAGCCTTGTACCCCTGTGTTCTTTTGCCCACGTTTTTACCGTTAGTGCCTTTGACACCCCTTTTTCCCTTGGTAATAGAATTAACCTCCCTTACCGGTATTTAGTGACCACTTGTTTTTTTCAAGCTGTGTTTTTTTTTCGTTTTTGTTGCAGACATACCCCTTTGGTTTATCATAGCAATTTTGTCCCCTTTTTTTTTCCCCCCCTTGTCACCCCGTTTTTTTCCAGTTTTTCCAAAGCACGTGTTTGGGCCCAGTCTTTTTCTGCCCCAGTTTTGGTGGCAGCCAGGTCTAACCAATCTTTTTTTTTTTTTCCTTCCGATCTCTCTCTTTGCTCTCCCCAGTTTTTTTTTTTTCTCGTGATTTCGTCCACAATTGTGATTTTCCCCCTGTTGCCCCCTGCCGTCACAATCACAAGTGCCTTGCCCCCTTCCGTTCATTTTTCCTTCCCTTTTTTGAAAGTTTTCTGATACCCCCCCCCGGTCTTTCCTTTTCAAACACCCGGAACCCCCCCCCAGCTCCCGCGCATTGGTTTCTTTTCTCCGTTATTTTTGGACCCCCTTTACTTTTTTTCCCCCTTACCTGTGTTTTTCGTTCCCCCCCCCCCCCAACTGAAAAACACTCACCTTTTCCCCCCCCCCCCCGGTCTTCTACCAAGTCCCCAGGGCCTGCTTGCCGTGGTTTTCCAGGGTATGTTTTTTCCCTCTTTCCACTCCTTCAGACAGGCTATCTCTTTTACATTTGGGTGCCCATCCCGGCATGTTACAGGCCATTTTGATCCTCCCCCGCCTTTTTTCTTCGGTACCGTTTTAAAATCCCCCCTTTTCATCCCATGTGTGTCCACCCCCCCCTTCCCACCTAAATCTTTTCTGCTATCAACCTTTTTCCCCCGGAGGAACGGTTTCACAAGCTTTTTGCCCCACCTGCGGGCTCCTTTAGTTCCTCCCCTCGCTCACACGATGGTTCGCCGTTTTGAATTCATGGGCTTTGTTTGGCAACCCTAAAGTCCCACCACATCAGTTCGGTTCACCCCCGCTGTTTTCATTTGGGCCTTTCCTCTTTGTTTTTTTTCAATTTTGACGATTTCCTTCCAACCCAATTTTTTCTAACGACACTCCCCCCAAGTTCATTGCAGCCTTCATTTTTGCCCCCACAACATTGCTGTCAGTTTTTGGCCGGTGTTGACCTTTTTACTTCATACTTTACTTTTACCCCTTAACCCACAACCGACCCCCTTTCCGTCACACTTTACATTTTTTTGTCCCACACCATTGTGAAGCTATGTTACCCCATTTTTTTGGGTACTCAACCCATTTACGTGTTTTCTGCTATAAAAAAGCCCGGCAACCCCTTTTCTTTACTCCTGTGGCAAAACCTTCCTTTTTCACAGCACAACCCCAGTTTTTTAAACGTTCAAAAACCTCCCCTTTGGCACCCTCTGTGTTTTCCGGCCTTTTCTACGGTTGACGGCTTTTCCTACTTTCCCCACCACGTACCATCCCCCCCCCTTACATTTTCTCCAACGTTTTTAGTGCCTTGCCCAGCAGTTTCATTTTTCTTTCTTAAGTGCTTCACGCGGAAACAATAGACCGTCCCCCTTTCCCCCTCCTTGGCTCATTTTGGTTTAGTCCCCCCCCTTTGATGCTGAAAAACTATTTCTCCCGGGGGCACGTGGTACCTTGCTACCCCCGGTTCGCCAAATGGTACACCCACTTTTTTTGCCAATTTGGGGGGGGTGTCGGCAGCGGCCCTTACTTTTCACCACTTTTCCTTACCCAGGGTAATCCCTCCTTCCTATAGGGAATTGATATACTTACTACTGAATCTTCAAGTTTTTTTTTTTTTCCCTATAGATGACCCCCCTGTACAGGGTTTGATTCAGTTTCATACCCCCCCTTCCCCTCAACCCCCCCTCTGCCCTTTGGTTACCCCCAAACCCCCCCCGCCGCATGTTAGTACCCCCTTTCTTTTTATCCCCCCTTGACGATTTTTGCTCGTGCATCGTTCACAATACCCTTTTTTTTTTCACACGAAGCAAACCCTGTCCCCCCCTTTACACTTCCGATGAATCAATTTTTTTACCCCGTCCCACTGGGACCTTTTTTCTTAGAAGCATGTTGTTCCAGTGTGCATTCTTCCCAGCCACCCCCCTCCCTTTCACACCCCCCGGTTGGTTTTACTTTTGCCCCCCCTTTTACTTAGCAGGCTACGGTCCAGTGTTCCCCTTTAATACATATTTTTTCTTTGTTGCCTGAGCCATTTTTTTCAACCAGTTTTACCGGTCCCCCCCTCTCATGCGTGTCCCAACTTCACCGTGAAAATACTTTCAGTGCCCTGTTTCCCGGTTTTCACCCAACCACTAATTACCTGGTACCGGTTCAGGGTCCCTTTGATCGTTACTGGGTTTTTTTCCGCGTCCTTCCAAGAGTCCCCCCACATTCACTGTTGTTTCCCCCTTAAAAAGATTTACCCCCATCCGCCTCCCCAGGTTGTCTCCAAACCTTTCCCACCCATTAGGCAATTTGTTTTTCAATTTGTTCACTTTTATTTAATTTAGTGAGGCACCCCCCCGCCCCCTACATCAGACACTCTCTTTATTGCCGCCCCCAACCCTTACTGTTAGTTTTGCCCCAGCGTTCTGTTCGCCCTGGCTCACCATTGTCCATTCTGTGGAAAACCTCCCCCCCCCCCCCCCCGTCCCTCATGCTTATTCTCCCCCTCGGTCCCAGACTCCATTTTTCCCCCCGGTCTTCGGGTTGCACCGGTTTTGTACCCACATAAACCACTCTTCTTGTTGTTGCCCCCAAAGGCGTTGATTTGGCGGTGTTTTGGAATTTCTTAATCATCTACACTTACTTTCTGTTTTTTTCACAGGCTTCCCCATTTTTTGTTTTTTTTTTCCCTTGTGACTTTCGGGAACCATTTCCCCCCCCCACTTTGGCAGGTTTTAGGAATCCACCTGCCCCCCCCTCACCTTCATTTTCATTTTTCTTGGGTCTCGGTTTACTAAACCAACCAGTTCGGTCTTAACCGATATTGGATCTTTTTTTCCTTCTCCTTTTTGGCGGTTGTAGGCGCCCCTCTTAACCTTCTTGATTCATCAACATCCCGCCCCCCCGCCTGTTTTTTTGCCGTCCGAAAACCCGGCCAAAGTCTTTTTTTTCCGGTTCCCTGTCTGCCAAACGGTTTTTTTCCTTTGCCCAGTGTTCACCTTTCTTTTTTCCCCCTGCCGAACCTGGCCTTCCGTTGCCTTCAATGTAGCCCTTTCCAAAACTGTACTATTGTTCCTTTTTTAGTTGCTGTATTACGGTTTTTTTGCACCCTTTCGGTCATTGGGTTTTGTTTGTCCCCCGCCCCCTGCCTTCTTCGTTTACCTTCCCCGTATCTTAATAATATAAGTTTCGCCCTGGATCATACCCTGGTCTGTTTTCCCAACGTTTTTTTTTTTTTTTTTTTTTTTTTTTTTACAGACGTTTTTGTGCAGCCATTTTTTCTTTTCTTCCCCACCGCAAATACACCCCTCCCCCCCCCCCCCCTGCATTAGTCTTTTTGGTTTTCACCCCCCCTTCTATACCAACTTGCAGTAACCGTTGAATGCCCGGAACTTTAACTTCAGTTTTTTCATGCCCCCGCGATTCCGTAAACCAACGCCTTGGTGGATGTTTTTACCCCTGAATTCTTTTTTTTTTAGGGCTTGGTTTTTGCTGGTTGGGGTAAGGCTACACTATATTTTTCCCCCCTTCGGACTATACAACCCTCCCCCTTAGGGACCATAAAGGGCCACAACCCCTTTTGGCAAACTTTTCCCTCTTTTCCCCCCCCCCCCCCTTTCGTTTGTTGTTGGTGTGAGCTCGATCCCCTGCTTTTAACACCCCCCTGTATGTCTCAGTTGATTAATCTTCAGTCTACATATCTCTCTGTATAGCATTCTTTCCTTCCCCAAACGGCATCACCCCTCCCGTTTGCACAGCAACCCTTTTTTTTTTTTTCCCGGATTTTTCCCCCTTATCCATCCCTGGAACTTTGTTAAAAGTTCCCCTGGTTTTTTTCCGGTTACACACCCGTTTTTGTTTCTTTTATTAGTTCCCCCCCACAAAATTAAACTCCTGGCTGGTTCCCGTCTTAATAATACCCACCTTTTCACTTGAAACCCTCCTGCTAACCCGGGTGATACTTTTCCCCCCCATGGTTCTGGATTTGGAGCCCTTTAAACCGGAGGTCCCCCTGTTACTCCTTTTCCTCCCATCCGTCCAATTTTCCATCTTACTTCCCCCTGTGAAGACACAACCCACCCATTTTCCCGTTAAAACCTTCCCTTCCTTTCAGGCCTTTTCCCCTCCAATCGAAGTTTTACCCCCCCTTTTCTTCCCAGTTGACGGGCATTACCAACTGACCATTACATTTTTCCTATACACCTTTTTCCCCTGCACAAGATCCGTTCCTGTGGCAAGAGTTAAGGATTTAAGTTTTCCTTTTTTTTTCCTGTTCCAACTAATGCGGTCCCTTTTTTTTCCTGCATCAATTTCCCGGTGTCCCCGCCTTCCAGTTGCCTGTAACTCCAACCCTTTTCTCCAACCCCCCTGTTTTTCGTCCCCGCTTTGACTTGTTCACTTGAAGCCCCGGTGTGCCCCATTGATAGTCTTTTTGTATGTTCAGAAAAAACTGCAGGTACGAACCCCCCCCCCCCTGTTTCCCGTAAGGGTCCACACTTTCCCCTCCCCCCCCTTTTACGTCGCCCTTAAGCATCAGTTGTTGAAATGCAATTTTTTTCCCCCCTTTTTCCTTTGATAGAAAAAACCGCAAACCCCTCCCCTTGCAGTTAACCCTTAAGGCTTTCATTTTTTTTCCTTTTAGTTTGTTGTAGCCTTTGCTCCCCCCCCCCTCACCGGTTTTTTAAAATTTTACCTTGATGGGCCTTGCCTTCATATAACGTTTCACCACTTTTTTGCTGCGTGTCTTTTTCCCGTCTGCCCTGTTCGGCCAATGTCCTGTTCCTTGCCCTGCAAACATCCCCGTAATGTTTTTTTTCAGTTTGTTACTTGATGTCGGGTCCCTCTTGATTTTCTCCCCACTTCCCCCCTGCGCAACCTTGTTTCACCTTTGCCCTTTTTATGCTGTTTTTTTTCGGTCTTTTTATTCTGATGGGTGTGTGTTTTCCCCAACATTTTTGAAATGCCTCCCGGTTCATGTGTTACGTTTTTTTTTTTTTTGATGTCAAGTCCTTTCCTTTTTGCCTCTTACTGAATCCCATTCCTCCCCCCGTTTTTACCACGTATTAGTGTTTGTTTTCCCCCCCCCCGGTTCCACATTTCCCTTTCAAAAGTATTTTGTGTGCTCCCCCTGCGTGACCCCTGGGATCACTCGGTCCTATCTTCCCATTTTCCCTCTTGGCAACACCACAAAGCATTTTACCCCCACAAGGACTCCCTTTTGGTGCGGTCCCCGTTGGCGTTACCAACGGTGTTACTCCCGGGTTCTTTACCCTGAAGGAACCCAACCCCCTTTTGCCATCCCTGATTACCCCCCCCCCATATTTTTACTTTCTTTTTCTTTTTTTTTTACCACCCCCATTAATTTCAGCGGAGTTCTGTAAGATTTTTCCAGTATTTTTTCTTATGTTCGTTTTTTTTTTTTCCCTCTTTGTTGCGCGGCCTCGTCCACAACACATACCCCCCCAATACACTCCCTTTGTAGCGTCTGTTGGTTTTTCCCCCCCTCAGGCAGATCCTTTTTATTGGTTTTTGTATGCACTTCCACCACCATTTATTATGTTACACACTATTCCATGTCTCTTCCCTCTTATTTATCTCTTTCCCTTTTTCCCGGTTGAAAGAGGGGTTTTTTTTTAAGTTTTGAAAAGCTGAACCCACCGCCATGGATAGTTTTCTCCCCATTGCGAAACCTTGTTTTTTAGGTTTTTATGTACCCCCTTGTCCTTGTATATTTAACCTTGGCCTTTTCATCCTTTTTTGCCCCCCCTCTCCCTTGTTTTCCACTTCCTTTCGGGCGTGGAATTTGCCGTGTTAAGTTCCTTCTTCCCAAAACGTTTTGTGCCCCCTCCCCCGAAAGTGTGTGTGTTGTGAACTCTTATTTTTTGCTTTCTGGGTCTTTTCCCTTCCTTTCTTCCACTTCCCCCAAAAACCCTCCGGTGTTCAGGGATTTTTTCCTTATGCTTGTTGGGTTGTTGCTTTTCAAAATTCAGGTGTTTTTGCCTTCGGTCAATAAATTTTTCCGGTTTGTGGTTTTCCACCACCGTCCAACACTTTTTCCTTTTCTGTCCTCTTTTTTGTTTTTTTAAAGCTCTTGCCTGTGCGTTGTAAATTCTTTCCTTTCCTTTGTTTTTCGTTGAAGGTTTTACCCCTTTACAGGGACTTTAACCCACCAGCCCCAACTTCATGCCTACCTTCACGGCCGTTGGTAACAGTAGTATATACCTGCCGATTTTTTGCGGTCTTTTAATTGTGTTTCCTGTTGGGCCCCGGATGAAGAACCCCTTCCCCCATGTTTCCGTCCCCTTTGCCTGATGTTGTACTTGCACTTTTTGCCGTTCTTCCCCCCATTTTTCCGGCGGTGTTGTGGATCCATCCCCTTTCCTCCGTTTGGCCCAAAACTTCCCCCCCACGTTTTTTCTTTTTTTTTGCTTTCTCTTCTTTTAAAAAATCTCCCTGATTTCTGGTTTGGCCGTCTTTCTGAAAGGGTTCGGTCTCACCTTTGACGGACATTGCTCCCCCCCTTCCTTTTTTTACACACAGCAGGCCGTATTTCCCCCCGCTAGTATCATAGGCCTGTTTCCCCTTCCCCTGTCCAAGATTTACTTCCCCTGCAACCCCTTTCACCTGCCCTTGTTTTCCCCCTGTTTTGTGAAAGTGCTTTGTCTACGTTTTTTCGTTCCTTAAACACATCCACCCCCCCCCCCATTTACTTGGTAATAGAATCTCCCTCCCCGGAGCAGGACCAATGTTTGTTACCCTGGGAGAGTAACCTTCTTTGTTTTTTTGCATCTAACCTACTTCAATTTTGGTCCTTTTCCTTTTTATAGGACCCTCACCAAAAGCTAACCACCTGTCTGATCTTTCTGACAACCCCCGCCTTTTCCCTTTTTCACGTGTTCCCTCTCTCCCTTCTCTTACTGTCATGCGTTCCCTTCGGGCTAACCCCCCCCCCCACTGCCCTTTTTTTTCCGGCCCCACGGGCCGCTCTTGGCGTCTCCTGTGCGTTTCTCCCCTACAATAAAACGAACGCTGGTTTATGGTAAAGACCCCGGTACTCGATTTTTTTCCCCTACCCCTTCCCGTCTACTCTTATTTCCACCCCCTGTCCTTGCTTGACCTTTCCTGCTGATCCGTGGGCCCCTTTCCCCCCCGCCCTAGACCTGTCACGATTTGCTCTACAACCCCTTCCGGGGACCCCTAGCTTGCAACGGTCTTTCCCCTCCTA
>Ga0179591_1350696_pt1 | contig 10224 bp, 8 predicted proteins | sample CZOMad2_1_08_16f_FD_182891 | JGI IMG/M metagenome (GOLD analysis project Ga0179591, IMG submission 182891) | Vadose zone soil fungal communities from Angelo Coast Range Reserve, California, USA - CZOMad2_1_08_16fungal (PacBio error correction) | ecosystem: Environmental > Terrestrial > Soil >... | reverse complement strand
AACTCGGTGTGTTTCGATGAACGCCTTACTGCCGTCCCACACGCTTTTTCTCCGCCTCTCCCCTTCCGATACTCAGCCGTTCCCTTCACCACGCCGTATACTCACCGTGAAGGTATCGTGTTGCTCCTGCCACCGCCTTGTCACATGCGTGTTGCCAGAAAAGGTTTATGTCCGTTTTCATCGCCCTGGCTTTTCTAGCAGTGCCCAGTGCTGTCCGCGCGACGAGAGAAGCGCTTCCCCCCCCTCTGGCCCCCTACGCGATTCCCGTCTCTGGCCAGCGGACCCCTTTGCGCGCGAGACGCGAATCCGTTGCGACGTTGCGAGAAGGGTCTATCTTCCGTAGATCCTCATTCTCCGCTCAGACGGCCATGCGCCTGTAGGCAGCGTCTTGTAAGGTTCCTGCGTGTTTTTTGACGCCTTAGAAAGAGGTTGGCTCCCTTCTAAGCAACATTTCGCGGCTTTTTTCTTTGATGGGGTCGTCGAGCTATCTTTCTTTTTCCAGAACAGCCGCCCTCTTCCGCCTTTCCATGGTGCCTTGACTTTCGGTATTGCTTGATAGTCTACGGCCGTTCCCGTCTCGAGCCCGAGTTTTCGTTGTAGGCACGTGCCTCCCCCCCTGCATTTTACGGCACTTCCGATTCCTACGCGGGACGCTTTCTCCAGGGAGTGAATATTTAATCTGTTTGTCTCGGCACCCTCTAAGTTTGACCGCCCTCAAGAGACCCCTAAAAGAACGTGAGTCTCCTCCTCAGGCCAGGTTTCTGACCCGCTTTATTTGAAAGTTGTTTTCTGCGTTTATCAGCATTCCGTTACAATTCAGAGCAAAAGGCTTCCGCAGGTAGATCATTCTACCAAAAACTCTCTTTTTTATAGTTTGTCTCGCAGAGGACCTTAGTTGTAACCAGTCGCGCTACCTCCTTTTCCTTTTGGCCGCCTGCCCGACACTTCCCCGACAGTCGAAGAATGTGTGACAATAACCACAACCTTCTCTCAACCACAGGCGCCGTAAGCTTTCGCTTGTCCCGTGTGTGCGATTACTTTTTGGCCCCCTGTTGTACCTTTTGTGTTGGCCCCCCTGGAAACTCCTCACGCCGGCCGCTCTTCGCTCCTTCGCCGCACCTTCGCGGCCCTTTTCCCCGCATTGTTGGTTATTGTGTTGGCAACCAATTGACGTGAATACACCCCTTCTTCGCTGACCCCCCTCTTCTCCTGCTAGGTTGCTGTCCCTGTAGCACGACGGCTTTCCAACTGTCGACGTCACCACCGTTTTACATGGCCTCGTAGCAATTAAAGATAGGAGATTTTTTCCCAGCCAGATCCTTCCCGCTTGCCGTATCGAGTCCCTCTTTTTAATGTTCGCCGCGGACTGCCCCCCGAGCTCGCGGATTCAGCCCGGCGCTTCTCCCTAGCACGACATCGCTTCGGATCTCGGGCCGGAACTGACTTCTCCGTTGTTCCGGCGGCGTAGCTTTTGATCGCCACCCTTCCCTCACGTCGACTTTCTTCTTCGCTCCTTTTTTCGACCGGCGCGGCCCCAGGGTTTTCCTGGGCAGGACGCCCCCGATCTGGCACCGATCCCTCTTCCCCTCTCCAAGCCGCCTTTTTCTGATGAATCTGCGCCAAGTCGGTTCGATTTTTTGTATCCTCCTCTTTCCCGACTTTTAAGCCGACGCCTCTCCGCCACAGGTGGCCCTCCCATGTTTTGCTAGGGTTAGAGGCTTCGAGGTTTTGAGCTGCGCACCTCCACCTCTTTCCCCCCCAAGTCGGGAAGAAGTCGTTTGGCCTGGCCGGCTGCCCCTCGCCCCTCTTGTTTACTTTCTTCGACTCTATACGGCAGAAGCCTGCCTGCTGCTCTCTCCACTCTCCTCCCTCTTCCTACCAAGAGAATCTCCCTTTGCGGTACTTCTTCCTCCCTCCCCCATTACAGCAGGGCTGTTTTTTTGCGCACTTTTTATACGCGACTTCTTGAGAAGCACGTCCCCTCTCCGTCGGCGTACGCTTTTCTTTCAACTTGCAAGTCAGCTGGGAGAGAGCTGATCTCTCGCGCTCCTTGGAGAGAAGCTGCGCCTTTTTCAGGATTGAGAACGCCTCCTTCGCACCCTTTTCCGAGTCTACGAATTTCCTACGCGTCTTTGAAGAGTTGCGCGGCCTAGCGTTGAGAGAACGCGATCCTCTTTCCTGGCGTTACCTCACTAGATCCCTTAAGCTCTCCCCTCGACGCCTTTTTTTTTTACTCCCCCTGGCGATGGCTTGCTTGACCAATTCTTCTCTGTCTTCCAAGCGTTTGTTCTAGCTAGAAGCGTTCCTTGCGGGTTTGCGGGCGCCTAACCGGACCGTGTCTTGACCGTAAGGTAAGCTTTCGTGCCACGTACCGATCGATACGGCGCAGCTCTTTTCCGCGCCTCCCCCTCTTCTCCTTTGTTATCTTTTTAGGCCTTCGTCGAAGTCGGCGAATATTCTTTCCCCCCCTGGCCGTACGTCAGCGCGTCGCCGTGCTGCACATGTCTCGTACCAGCGCCGCGGCGGAACCCAATCTTCCACTGTTTGTTCTCTTATTTGTCCGGATTTCCCACCGAGTTCCTTTTCCCTGTTCGTTTTTCCCGATCGAGCCGCGCTTTTCGTCGGCCGTGGTTTTCTCCGATACTCTCGATTTTCCCCAGGATCCGTCGCGGACATACGTCTTCCCCCCGATCTCTGTCGTTCTTTTTCCGTACCTTGACTGATCCTTCCTCCCCGCGGTGAGGTTTTTCCCGGTGGCGCGCTCCCTGAGTGCTCCGCTCCTAGCTTCTCGGTCCCTGATGAAACTAGTTTTCCTTCTTGGCCAGTCTTCGCCACTCCGGCGGAGCCGAACAGCTGCTTTCCCTTTTTATGACCACGGTCTTATCATTGATGCTTCCAGTCTCTTTTTTTCCCCCTGGTCCGAGAAGCGTCAGACGTCTCTACGCCGCGGATAGACTTCCTTACCAATAGTCTTTCATCCATTTCCTCCCCGGCTTGGAGGCCTTTTTTTGATATCTCCAATGTCGCCTCCCTCTCTGTCCAGAGCGCGAGATCGCCGGAATTGAATTTTTTCCTTTTTCCCTGAAGCAGTTCTCCTCCCTTTTTTCCTTTGCCTTTACTAGAGTAGTTTCGGTTTACCTTTTTTTTGCGCTCAGTCCCCCCCGGCGATATTTATGTTTGGAAGAACTATATGCCCCCTGATAGATTTTTAATTGAATTCCCTCTTGTCTATTTCTAGCTTGCTTCTTGCCGTAGATGTTTAGACGTTCTCCGTATCTTTGAATTTGTCCCCTACACTCCTTCTCTTTGTTGACTTGTGCGGGTCTCGGGATTCTTCTCGGTCTGACGCAAAAGGTATGCTTTTCCCCCCCACGGTGGCCTGAGTGTAGGCGGGCGTTGCATCTTCGTTTTAGGGTCCCTGCCCAATACTCGAACCAATGGTTCTGTAGTCGCCTCTGCCCCGCCCTGATTCCCTTCTTTGCCAGCATCTGGTAGCCCGAGGTCTGATGTTTCCCGGCCCCCTTTTTTTTCCCGTCAGAAGTCGACCCCCATCCATGAACCGAAAGTGCCGTCTCTAACCCGGGCTTTCGTGTGCGATGCGTCTCCTTCGTCCTCCAGTTGACACACCCTAAGTAGCCCGCGCTGTCTATAGTCCGACGATGTTATTGCTCGTCAAGTTTTCCTTCTTGTCCCCGATCGATGCTCGGCGTATTTCTCTTCTGCGACCCCCCCCCTTTTTAAGCGCCGCCGGGATGAAGCGTCGGCGGCCACATTCCTCCTCTTCGTGAATTGCTCGAGGCTGCAGTCCCCTTTGGCCAAACCGGGTCGAGCTGTGTCTGTCTTTGCCGTACTGCCGTCACTCCCCCTTCTCGTCGTGGAGGAATCGCCTGTTGGAGAATTACTGATTTTCTCCCTTTGAACCCACTCCAGATCTCTTTGCCGGTCGGTCCGCGAAGCTTCGAAGTCCCTTAATCTCCCCGCTTCTAGTGTCATTCCCCCTTCTGATTTTCCGGGTGACCTACACCCATTCAACATTGACCCCCTAATACGGCCCCCTTCAACACCCAAGCGGGCGCCGCTTTACTTCCGAGGTTTGTCCCACTAGTTGTCTTCCGCCTCGTAGAAGGTCGGATGTTTTCCTTGTTCCTTCTTTTCGACTTGGGATGGCCCCCTTTTGCTTCGACCCTTGCCGACTGCACCCCCAAACTTCTCCCGCTGATTCAGTAACTCTACTCTCAGGGCGAGATTTCCTTTTTGGATGACTGGGTACTTGAACTTCCACCGCCTACCGGTCCACCCTTTGCACTTCCATGACTCGCGCGCTTCTTTGGCCTCTACTTTGCTTAAAATCTTGTCTTCCCGGAACAACCTTTGGTTTCGGTCCCCAATTCACTGGCCTTTTTCCTTTCTGTTCGCCTGTCCGCCTCCTGCCTGGCATGCCGACCCTGCCTGACGTTCGAGGTGCACACCCACTCTTTCCTAACAAAAACCCAAAACGGATTGGCGGCGTCCCCCCTTTTCTCCGTTGAGGTCGCCCTTTTTAATAACTCCATGCAATCCCTCTTTCCGGCTGCGGCTATCCTTTTTCCCCTCTGATCTCTATTCCAATAAACTCCATAAGACTCTCCTCCCTTTTGTGCGTGGAAGCTGCCCCCCCCCCCCCCTTATGCTGTCTGACCTTTTCTGCAAAATGCGCGCGGATGAAGCAAATCTTCGTCTTGACGCCTCTTGGCTTCTGTTTATGGCTTTCACGTAGACCGTGGCATTTTCCCCACGGATGCTTCCCCCCTTATCTCATTCCTGCTCTCGCCTCCCTGTCTGGTGGGAAGATTACTCGGGAAGAGGTAGTGTCTCTTCCAGTCGGGATCCTGATTTATCATTCTCCCATTGCTGGTGACTGCTGCCCGCCCCGGCCATATCTCTGCCCTCTCCCCCTACACCTGTACTTAGTTTCCGGCCTTGCCTGAGGACCGTCACCTGCTCCCGGCTGGTTGTCACTTCTGCCCGCTTTGCCGTGCGCCGGGGCGAGCCGACCCAGATCCATGTTAGTTTTGTTTTTTTTTTTTTCTTTTCTTCCCCTGAGCTGCTCGACCGTAACCCATTCTCTCCTCCCGATTGAACGAACTTTTAAGTGTTTTGTTGATTTTATCCTATTTAACTTTTTGGCGGTCTCTCCCCCTCGCTGTCCTCCCGCCGTCCCCCTTGCCCCCCCCTCTGGTTCCGATCCCGAGCGATTTTCTTTCGTTTTTTCCTAAGCCGTACAAGCTTTTTTTTCTGCCCCGTTCCGTTTCTTCCTTCCTTCTCCTCTCCCCTTCCAAAGCCGGTTCGCCCCCCCCGAACATTTTATCGTGCAAAGATCTCTGTCTCTCGCATGACAGTATCCGAGCCCCCCTCATCCCTGAGCGCCTTTGGTTTTTATTTTCTTTTCTTCCCTCTGGCAGAAGGACAAAGCTTAATCGTCTCCCTTCCCAGAGATAGCCGCCTAAGTGAATCATTAGTCTTTCTTTCTTCGAGAGCTCTGAGAAAGCTTCGATCCCACTTTTTTTGTCTTCGGCAGGCCTTGGGCGCGTTTTACCCTCTCCCTCCGCACCGTTGGCGTTTCTCCTCGAGCCTCCTCGCCTTTTCCGGCGTTGGTCGTGAGGTCGTCGCTTTCTCGATTGGAGATTTCCATCCCTCTTCTTTAGGTTGCCAGAATTAGGCAGAGAGGCTTTTTTTTTTCGACGACCGATAAGGTTTCTTCTGTATCAGACAGAGCGTACACGCCGCCTCCGTCGCTTCCCGGAAGCAGTTTCGGCCGGAACCTTGTTCAGTTTCCCGTGTGAATTTCCCCCCTTTACCCGTGGACGCCCTACAGTCTCCCTTCTACGCGCCATCGCTCAAGCAGTAATCTAGCCTACCTATAGTCCCGTGTATTCGCCGTTTATCTGGCCAAGTGTCTTTCTAACCTTTCCCCTTTTTTTTTCCCCCTTGCCTAGACCAGGAGTCCAGTTGTTCCTCCTCGTCGATTGCCCCCGATCTTCTGCTGCCGCGTGCCGCGTTTCCCTTCTCTCTCGTCAGGGGTTTTCGTTGGCCCCCGTCTCTCCACCCTTTCTCTCCCAAGGAGAAAAATAACTAACTTCCTCCCGGTCCGAAACCCCCCTTTAGAGCCCCCCCCTCTCCTTTTTCCATCCCACGTTTTCCCTTTTTCCCTTGCTGAGTTCCCTTTGAAGATACGTTTTTTCTTCCCTTACATCGGACATCTACTTCACGATATTCCCTCCCATCCTTCTCCCTCCTTTGGACGCCCTTTCCATCGAGATGTGTTTTCCGGGAACCATAGGTATTGCCGGTGGTAAACAAATTCTATTTTCCTCTACACCGCTTCGAGGAAGGACTTTTTTGCGTTTAGATTTGACAGACGACGTCCAATGTTCGAATGTTATGTATCCCCGGATGTCAAATTGACCGATCCCCACTTCCATCTCGTCTTGCCTTTTTTCCATCCTCCAGACGGCCCTTCATCCTCTTTCTCTAAGACAAGATGGTTCCGCGCCGAGAAGTTCCTGCTCCCTCTAGGTCGTGATCGAGCACGGGGCCCTCCTCCTTTCCCAGATCACGAAAGGCTTCTGTCATGATGGGCCTTGAAGGTGCTTTGTTTCATTTTTTTACAGCGTCACGCTGACCCCTGATACCTCTGATGCTCTTCACCTTATTGGGATCTTCCTTCCTCTCTTTCCCCAGGACCCTTTTCCCCCTCCTCCTGATAGGTCGTCTCCCTGATCCTTCAAATCCCGCCTCCTTCATTTTTCCGATGTTCCGACCTCTTTCCCCCGTGTCTTAATCCCTCCTACTCACCAGCGACTCTCCTCACCCCTTTGTCCCCGATACGCGTCGGTTGCGCTTCGCTTTTCCTCTCTGCGTCCCTCTTCACCGCCACGTCGACCCCCAGTCGTCCCCTCCTTCTTTGTATTTGGTCCGCCGGAACACCTCTCTTCTAAAGGACTCCAGTTCCCCTCCTCTCCCCTTATCGAAACGCCTTGCAAATTCCCTGGACCGATTTCTGATCCTGCTGAACCTCCGCTTAGCCGTTGTTCTGCCCTCATGAATAAGACTGACTCTCACGGTCCTCCGACACTCCCCCCCTCTCCAGAGTAGCGTCCGCGTTCTTTCCTTGGCCCCCTTCCACTTCAGCTTTTCCGCGATCGGATCGTCTTCTTCTCCCTCTGAAGGCGAACTGTCAGCTTTCTCCCCTTTCCTTTCCACAAATTCCTTTCTCCTAGATTTCGCTACGAGGTTCTTATTCTAGGTGTCCTGAACGGGCGTTTTTGATTTAACGCGGATTGCTCTACCGAAGACGTCCTTCGTGCACCCCTCCAAGCCCTTGGCGTAACCGCGCAGTTGGCTTCCCTCCCTTCTATGGCTAGAAGATTACATTCTTTCCTTGGTCAACCTCTTTTTCCCCTTCTGAAGAGAAGCGTTATAGGCTCCGGCTCCAGAGGGGCCGCGTGACCCAAGACCGGTCCTTTTTTTTCAGGTCTGAGTCATTCTTCCAAAGTACCCCGACGCGAGCCTCTTCCGATATGGAAGAGCTCATCTCGGCCGTCTCAATGGCCAGTATTTTCTTCTGACGCTAGTCTTCCCCAGCTTCCGAAATTTAGCTTTTTTTCCTCTGCGACATGCTCGCCTCCTTCAAACCTCTTCTCTCTTTATCATAAAAACCTTTTTTTTTTTTTGGGCGAGCGCGTCTCGAGCATGCGAGAACTCGATGACGTCCCCTGGAGCTGGGTTTAAGCGATCGGCGACCTAGATGACTACAGTTTCGTCTCGGTCGATCGGCGGCTCTGCTGTCGCCGGCTCTCGGTAGTTTCTTTTCTCCCTATCTCCCTTCGTTCCAGAGAAGGGTCAGCTCAACCTCTCCTCCTCTCCTTGCCCGAGCATTCCTTTTCGAGGCGTAAAACGGCCCTCCTCGAGTCCGGATACCGGGCTGTTCCTCCTCCCCGGGAAATCTTTGCTCTTTTTTGGATTCCCGCCACCGGTTCCGATAGATGACGGTGAGGCTCCCCTCCTCCTTGTTTTCTTTTTTTTTTTCCAGTAGTTTCCCGTCTGCTTCGCACGCTCGCCCATTTCTCGTCCTCGATCTTTCCAAGGCTTTTGGGACGCGACGGGCGCGACCCATGTAGAATTGAGTCCTTCAATCGTTCTTTTTCGATACTTTCTTTTACTTGGAGTGGGCCAAGCCCCCTCTTTCTTCGACTCTGAAGAGCTGTATCCCCTGTTCGTAACCCTTCGCTCTTCGGAGCCTTGTTTTCCTCACCCCTTTCTTCTTTCTGTTTTCCATGTCCCCTTTTTCACGACTGCGTAGGCCTGGTCTTTCTTTTATCTCTTATTCTGTCTTCCTTCGATTTCTTTCGCAGGTGAAGTTGCTGCGGAACACGACAAACGACTAGATTTTGTGGGCGCTCTTTTGAGTTGATGGTTTTTTTTCCTTCGAGCGAGCGCCCCGTAGGGCGTACCTTTTCTTCTCCCCTGGGTGGCCCCAGTCGCGTCTTGGCAGATCGTCGTCGTCAGGGAGTCGGCCCACTCGAACCTTGGCTTTATTTCCCTTAGGCAACTTACGGCTTTTTTTTTGATGTCTTTTTAGCCCCTCTCCACGAGTTAGACCTTTTCCTCCTGGCCAGGCCTGCGGTCCGAGTTACCTCCCGCAACCTCTGAAGCGCTCGTAGACCTTGGGTTTCGTTTCTTCTTCTTGCACGCTTTCCTCCCTTCCACTGTCGCTGCAGATTGCCTTCCGTCCTTGTCAGCTTTTAGGCTCGGCAGTGTTCATAACGTTTTGAGATGACGTTTCTTTTAGCGTTTTCCCCCCCCCCTTTTTTTCCTAGACAGCAGGTGGGTTACTTTTGCACCCGGTTTTTCCCCCCCAGGCGACATAGTTTAATGTTTTTTTCCGCCGTTTTCCAGAACCTTTGCTTCCCTTGGAAGTCGGTGCCCTGAAAAGCCCCGCCCTCAGCCGACCGGTGAGCGTATATGTTTGTTCTCCCCTTACATTCTGGCATTGCGCCATGGAACACCTGCTGTTTTTTTAGGTCCCGAAGGCGACGGCGTCCTGATGGTAGTTTCGCCCCCCCGACTTTTTTTTTACTGATGGCTTTTTCACCAAGCGTTTTCAACTGGCTACGTATTTCAGTTCCTTTTTTCCGAACAAATGTTGGTGCGGTACTGTGTTCCTCTACGGCTGTATTCCCTTTTTAGTACTTGGAGGTTATGTTCTTCCTGCCGTGTGGCCCGTGGTCCGCCCAGTGGGAGATGACTCTCGCAAGGCTACTACGAGAACAACCTCGAGTTTTAAGTTTCTCGAATAGTTTTAGTTGGCTTACTATGCAGAGCCCCTGCTGGCCGTCCTTGGTCAGTCATCATTGAGACTCCCAGGGCACTCCATTACAACCCACCCCCCCCCCCCCTCGATTCGCTGGGTAATCTCTTTCTAGGCAAACCCTCCTTATGCTGTGATATTATCACCCCCCCCAGGTAACTTTCACTTCCCGGGCCGACGACGGTGTAAGAGCGTCGCCGCGGCTGTCCTGCGACCGGTCGAGAGTAACTCCCCCCCCTCTATGGGCGGCTTTCCCGACCTATATAACTCTCCCGCGGCCCTCATTTTCCTGCTTGACCCGGTTAGGTGGGGATTGTTCGAGAACTTCCAACCGCACTAAACTCCCAACCGACGGACATTACGCGTAAAGTTTCTCTTCCCCCTCCCTAACGTGTCTTCTTCGACACGCTCGTCGATGAGATGAAGCCGACGGTCAGGTGGAGCGCCTGGTCGGAGAGCTCGACGGCCTTAGAGCTTATTTCTCCCGTCAGTATCTATCTTTCAGTTATCTTTTCGTGCTTTTCCATTTGGCCGAGGTAGCGTCTGATCGCGTTTTTTCGAGCGCTGGGGGAGTCTTATTTGTCAATGATGTTCCCTTCTGCAGGCGACCCGCGCGCGCTTTGACCTTCTTCAACTTCCGTTGAACGATGGGCAGTGTTCATCTTTCCAGTCTTCTTCCGTCCGTAACTGGATTTCCGGATGGTGGTGAATTCTTATGCGCCGTGGAGATTTTCTCCGCAAACGCGGACGTGTACGTTGGGTCTCGGGCGGCGTGACCAGGATATTCTCGACAGCACGGGGGCTTAGTTTCTTTTCCCTAAGAATAAGTGGGTTTTTTTTAGAGAGATCCAGGCCGGTGACCCTTTTCAGATTCC
>Ga0179591_1296285_pt1 | contig 10224 bp, 19 predicted proteins | sample CZOMad2_1_08_16f_FD_182891 | JGI IMG/M metagenome (GOLD analysis project Ga0179591, IMG submission 182891) | Vadose zone soil fungal communities from Angelo Coast Range Reserve, California, USA - CZOMad2_1_08_16fungal (PacBio error correction) | ecosystem: Environmental > Terrestrial > Soil >... | reverse complement strand
TGGCCCCCCCTCCCCTCTCCACCTCAAGGGAAAGTAAACTTACCCTGAGCGAAGACTGAGTATGTTCCTTTAGTTATTTTTTGCATTTTTGGTCACCCCCTTTTTTTTAGGGACCTCCGTGCGGTGTGTCTTCTTGACCAACTTTTCCGCCTGTTTTTTTTTCTTTCCTGTTGGGGTTCTTTTTCTCTTCAGGATTATCCGGCTTCCATCCCCTCTGCTGGTGTACTTCGAGGTTCCGTTGAATTTTTGTCGATTTGGCAACCCCCCTTTTGATTTTTTTCCCGGAGTTTTCTTCTGGCTGGTTTTCTTCTTCCTGAGAGGCGCCCCCCGAAGGCACAGGATCTCTTAAGACATAATTCCGGAGCGGTTCTTCATAACATAACGCTTTCTTTCCCCCTCTCACTGCTTGCTGGCCCCCCCTCCCCCCTCTATTTTCTTCCGCACTTATTTGTTCCCACATTCGTCTGGTTTTTCAGGTCAATGCCTTGGCGGGTTTTTTTCGTCTTCTATTCTCGTTATACGTGTTTATTCTGTTTTCCCCCTTTTTCCTATACAGCGTTTTAATGGTGTGGCCTTGACTGCTGGCTTCATTCGTTGTCTTTCTTCCCCCTGGCGTTAAACCATCCCTTCCCCTTTGCCTGCCTCCTTCTTCTAGCACCAGTGGTTGCGATTCCCTTTGGGTGCACTCTTTTTTCTCTCCCCGGCGCCCCCATAGGTTTTGAATGAAACGCCGGCCCTTATCCTGCCCAGCCACGGTTCCCCTTTTTGCCCCTCCTCCCCCCCCAGACAACCCCCGCCTGCGTCGTTTTCCCTTTTGAATCCGGGGACGCCTACTCGGCATCCCCTTCCGAAAGTTCGTTTTTTTTTTTCTCCCCTTTCGGGAAGGCTCCTTTTTTTTCTTCGCTGTGGCCGGAGCCCTCCCCCCCAGTTACCCACAACCCTTCCCTTGCGACTGGAGCCTGTCCTATCGTCCTTCTTTTGCGACTCTTTCTTTACTCTTTTCCTTTCTTTGGATTTCCCCTTGTTTTCTTGGACGACTCGGCACAAGGTTTGTGGCCCTCTTTTTTTTTTCCCTTTTTTTTTTTTTTTTTATTGGCCCATCCCTTTTTCTTACGGCCCGGGGCTCTCCCTCCCCCACATTTTATGCGTTTTCACTTCCATTCTTCTGTCCCCCTCTTCCTACCTTTCTTTTTTCCTGACCTCCCTCTCCTTTTTGCGATTTTTCTCCCGCCGTCGTGCAAACTTTGTGCCTTTTTTTTGTCTTCGGTTTCCTGTCCGCCCCGTGCGTGTTTTTGTCCACTCTCCGGTTTTCTAAAACCAATTTTTTTTGATGTGATCCCTTTCTTTGTATTTTTACTTTTACTTCTTTTTATTCTTTTTTTTCTCTGTTTGGTCTAGGCCTTTTACCCCCCTTGCTTCTATGCCTACGTGTTATTACCAACCTTTTTCTCAGCCGTCTTTTAATTTTTCTCAACGTCACCCTTAGCCTGTGGCGTCCTTCTTTCTTCCCTCGTACCAGGGACTCGTTTATTCGTTTGGCCCTTCTCCCTGACAAGTTTTTTGAGAATTTTTTTTTTTTTTCCTGATATTTTTTTTCCCTTTATTTCCTCCTGCATTCTCTGGATCGCTTCATAGACCCCCCCCTATCTATATTTCGGGGCTCTTTTTTTTTAAACTGTTTCCTTCCCTCTTGTATACACCAAAACTTTTTCTTTCCATTGGTGTCTTGTTTCCTCTTAAATGCTCGGCAAAACATAGTCACCCCCTTCTCTGATTCCGCCGTTTGTTTTACCTTTTCTTTATCCCCAGTTGTCTCCCTTAAACTGATTTTCCCAAAACTTTGGTGATTTTTTAAACCAGTCATTGTCGTTTCTCCCTGTTTTCCTTTTTGAAAGTTCTCCCAGGTTGGTTTTGTTTTCATGATCCGCCGTTGGTTTTTTTCTTAAAATAGTTCACTGTGTTGAGATTTCATTTGTTTTCTGGTCACCCATTTTACCCTCTTTCCTGTTAACTTTCTCGCAAGCTTCCCGGGGGTTTTCAGATAACGTGCTCTAACTCTTGTTTGCCTTTTCTCTTCCTTTTTACCCTTGACAGCTTTTTGGTGGCATATTGAGTTTTTTCTCTTTTAGGGGCTTTCCTTCTTTTCTCTTCGTACACACATCCACAAAAAATAAACAACTCCCTCTGCTTGTTGCTGATTGTTTCGTTTCTTTTCCTTCAGTCCCCTTTCCGGCTTTTCTTTTTTCCCCCTCCCACACTTGAGGCACCTCCTTCTCAACCAGGGCGGAAGTCTGGCTTTCTTCTAGTTCCGTTCATCTTGTGAATTGTTTTTTCTTTCGGTTTTAAGGTCTCCTTCTCCCTGGTTTTCACTCTAGGGATTAGTAGTATTTACAGTGGTCCCCCCTTCGCTTTGCTTTTCTCTTTACGTTCTTCAAGAGCCGCCCTTTTCTTTTTTGACGAATCGCTAGATATGCCCCTTAGACCACCCGTTTTTTTTTTGTTAAGTCTCCCCTTTTCCTTCCCTTTTTGGCTTTTTATGCTCGACTTTTTTTTAAGTTTTTTTCAACAAGTTAGGGCAACTCTTGTCCACTAACTTGTCAGAAAACTTTTTTTTTTGTTGACTTTTTTTTTTGTTGTCTTTTTTTTCCAAATTTCTTTTTTTTCTCCTGTTTTGAGAGAGATCCACCTCCCACCCTTTCCCGCTCTCCGTTCTACCAGCTGTTCAATTTTTCTACCCTTCCCTCCCCCCCCACCATTAGTTTTATCCCCTTCGTCCTCCATAAGTTCCCGAATTATTTTTTTTCAGGCCTCGATGTTTAATGGTTCCTTTTTCCGATTCGTTTCCCCCATGCGAAGCTGTTTGCCGCTTTCCCCGTCGAGCCCTTCCCACCCTTTTCGGTTTCCTTTTCCATCACTTACTCCTTAGCCCCTTTTTCTTTTTATTTCGACGCTTCCTACTTTCCCCTAAACGAAGCATTGTGCTTGTTTCACCTTGTCTTTGGCTGTTGTGTGCCTGGTCTTTGTTTTCACACCCGGCTTTTCTTTTCAACACTCCCCGGAACGTGCTCTTCCCCCCTTTTTGTGCTTGGGATGAAATCGTCACTTCTGGGCCCTAAGCGCTACACCCTACCTTTTTCCACTTCCAAGATGGCCCCCCCTCCTTCCCTCTTCTGCTTTTTCTTTCTTGCTCTTTTCTTTCACGCTCTTCCCCTTTTTGGAGATGGCGATCCCTGGGTTACATTCTCTTTCTGTTGGCCGGCGCCTTTTTTTTTTCACTACATCTGGATTCTTTCTTCTTGCGGCTTGGGAATCCGTGGACCCCCCCCCCCCTTTTCACCCCCCGGGAGACTTTCAGCTGAGCCGAGGCATCCGCCCCCCCGCATTTCGTCTTTTTATTTTCTCACCCTGATACCCTTCCCCCTTTGTTTCTTTAAAGGTCAGATTTTTGTTCTTCTCCCCCCGTTTGCCGAGTGCAGGGTGTCTCTATTACCTTCTTGACCTTCGATCCAAATTTCAAATTTTTCCAAGTGTTTTCATTGGTCAACACGTTCTTCTCCCTTTAGCTTCCTCTCTCGATGTTGTGTTCTATGCTTCGCCACTTTTTGGACAACCCCCCCGCCTCCCCTTTGTAAAGTGTCCCCCCAGTTTCTCTAATGTCTTCCACCTTTCAAATTTTTATTTTTCGAAGGTGCCTGCTTCAACTCTCGTCCCTGTTAATGTCTGCTGCAGGAATTTCTTTTGCTCACTTTCCCCCCCCCGGTTTTTTTTAGCTTTTTTGTTCCATGACCCCGTTTCTCGGAAGTTAAACCTCTTCGTTCTAAAATCCGGCTGCGAGGGCGAAAAAGCCATGGTGCTTAACCCTTTCCGTTTCATTGAATTGTTCTTTTTTTCTTCTTTTTCTTTTTTTTACTTTCTTTCTTTTTTTTTTTTTTTTTTTTTTTTTTTTTTTTTGGGACTTTTTCCCTGAATACCTTGCCCCTTTTACCTCGTTTCATCAAACCGCGCCGTCTTTTTGATTCGTGTTTTTTCCCCGTTTGGCCCTTCGAGGTTGACTAATTCTTTTTTCAGTAAGGCAGGGCCGTATCTCACCATACATTTCCCTTTGACCCCCCCCGGAAAATCTATCCCGTCGTTGACCAGTTTTCACGGGATATTAGTTCACTCCACCTTGGACCTTTCCCGTGTGCTTTTTTCCCTCCCCTTGACTCCCCTTCCCTACATCCTACAGTTTGGCGTAGCTTTCGGTCCGTATAAGTTTCGTTTTCCTCCTGTCTTCTTTGTGTCCCCAGGGGTTGCGTTCCCTTCTTCCCAAGCTTCCTCCAGGCAAGGTTCCCTGCCTTCGCAGGTGGATGGCAGAAGGGTTGACACTTTTCTTGCGGCCATTGGCTTTCCGTTTCGATTCTTCCCCCCCCTATGCGGTGCAGTGTTTTTTTGTTCTTGCGGTGATTGGTTGCCTCCCCCCCCGGAAGTTGCGGGGGCTGGGGGCTGATCCTCAACCTTTAAGTTTTCTCGTCTTCGGCTCCCTTCTTTTTTTTTAGAAGCTGTTTTTCCCCCACCTTTTCCAACCCTGTTTTCATTGGCCCTTTCGGGGTTACCGACCTTTTCGTCTCCTAGTACGCTCATTCCCCCAAACCCCTTTTTTATACGCCCCCCTTTTTCCTCTTACGAATTTCAAAACCGCACGGCTACCTTCAGCCCGGTTCTTTCGGACCCCCTGACTCCCCTTTGCCTTTCCCCCTGACGCCCTCCTTTCTCACCCATACCCTGGCGGTCTTCTTAATTCTTGGGCGTTCTAAAAACATTCGTTATTGAACTTTTCGCCTTAGATTACCTTTTTCAGTTTCTTTTCTTGTATGTACTCCCTTCCCTTGATTTTTTTTTTTCTATTTGCCGCCCTTTACCGCCGTCCACACCAGTCGACATTCTTGTTGACCCTTTTCCCTTTTTCAACCTTTCCGTTCCACTCTTGGCGGCCTTTTTCCTTTTCACGCCTCCTGGCTTTTTCGACGGCTTGCTTTGGAAAAGATGCCACCTGCTCCACCTTTTCATGCGCAATCCGGCCGTTCTCGTCGCGGGGTTTTTTTTCCCTTACGCTTTTGCGATTTCCGTCACTCTTCTGTTTCATAATCTTTCACTTTTTTTTTGTAGCTATCTCCGCTCTCTTTTTCCATCCTCCTCGTTGGTTTTTGTTTTTTTCTGTTCTTCCCTCTTGCCCACCAACAGCCTTGTTTTACCTGGGGGAACCTCTACCAACCTTTCATTTGCGAACTCTCCTTTGCGGTTTTCGCCGACATGTATTTCCCCCACAGCTTCGGATCCCCCTTGACCCCGTTGTCCTGATGCGTGGTCCGAAAATTTTTTCTCTTTTGTCGATTTTCCTTCCCTTGTCGGGCCACGTTTCCAAGGCCAGGATCTTTGCTGGATGTAATGAAATTCATGCTTTTTTTGTACATTCGATGTAAGGTTACGACCGATTTTCGACTTTCCCCCCCTTCAAGTCGACTGGTTTTTAGGCTTTTGACTTTTATGATCAGGTCGAGAGAATCTGCGTCCCTGCTTGAAAGAAGGCCAGGAGGTCCACCAGACCATCATCTGGCCGGCTTGGTTGCCTCCCCTTTACTGCTTTCCCTTCGGCTCCCCCCTCTTTTTTTCGAACGGCCCAGAGTCTGTTCTTCGTTGCCGGTTTTTTAAACCCTTCCCCGATTGTGTTCTTTTTTCAGTTAGTTTTTTTCTCGTCATACGGCGGGTTTTTATCGTGTCGTATTGTCCCAGGGCTATGCCTGACTTCGTCATACACAACAGTTCTCCCTTTTTTTGGTGGCTTGTGCCCTTTGCTGTCTTTTTTCTTCTTTGCTCTATATTGCCTTTGTTCCCCCCGTTTCATGCGGCCGTTTTCTGCCCAGTGTCAAACTTTTTTGGCACTTTAAAACTTTTTTACATTTGAGCCCTTGGTGTGTCCATAGACTTTTTCAATCCTTCTCCCAGCGCACCGCCCCCGGCCCCAGTTTAACCATCCCGCACTCCCCACATTTTTATTTTTGAGTTTCTGGTTACCCCCTCCCTCTTTTGATGCCCTGTTCTTTTACCGTCCTTCCTTTTATTTCTTTCCTCCACCTTCTTTCAGGCTACGTTTTTCGCTTTTCTCGTTTCCGGATAGCGCCCGAATAGGTCCCCCCCCCCTTCAGCGCGTGAATTATGAAACTTATGACAATCATTGCGGATTGGCGCTTCTTTCTTTTCTTTGTCTCCTTTCTTTTCTTCTTTTCCCGTTTTGAAGACCTTCCCCCCCCCCCCGCTTTTTTCCCTTTTGGGGACTCTCGATCTCCCATTCCCTGGTTCCGGACCTTCTCGATGTTAGGTTCCCCCCCTTTTTTTTTCTCCGGCGCCACCCCCCTTTTTTCCAGGCCATTGGGTGTTCCTTCCTTTTCTATTTACTTTTGCTGTTTCTCTCGCCCGCCCCGCGTCCCCACCCAAATTGCCTTGCTCCCTGTTTCTTCATGAATTTGCGCGGTCTCGTAGTCGTTGCTGGTATTTTTCTTGTCCCTGATTTTTTTTTTTTTTACCCCCTTTTTCTTCATCGGCTTCACTTTACCTTCCGTTTCTCCGCCCCCTTCGAAGGGGTCGGAGTAATTGGTTCTTTATACCTTTTCATTTCCAACCCCTTTGCCCGTTTTGTTTTTGAAATTCTCACGGCCCGGAAAAATTATTTTTTTAACATGTCACTTCTTTTCCGATTCCTTTCAGTCCCAACTTTCCCCCGTTGGTCTGTTAAATGCAGGCCACCTCTTCTTAAACTTTATCCCGAAAACCCGTTGCGGTGCCTCTTTTTCTTCTGCATGGCTTTTGAACTTTTTTTTGTTTTTTCAAACTTAGCACGGTTTTCCAGTGCGTTTCTCCTCCCTCACAATCGAGATCTTCCCTGCTATGGCGTTTTTTCACACGGACCCTTCCCTCTTTTTAAAACCCCCTGGGTTAAACTTTTTCCTCCTCCCTATTCCTGGTTCAGGGCCCCAATGCACCACCATCTCGCCCCAAAGTATTTCCTGCCTTAGTCTTCGTAATCCGTGTAGCCACTCAAGTTCCTGGCACTCATAATTTGGAAACGTTGTTTTACCAGCCCCTTTTTTCTTCCTTTTCGGTTCGTTTGTTCCCCTTGTTTGTTTTCCTTCTCCGGTTAACCCCCTAAGCCTCATTGGGTCTGACTAAGTCAAGTTCATGTCGTTTCTATTTTCTTCTCCCCCCTGTTTCGTGGCCCCTTTTGTACACCCCTGATCGCCGTGCACTCCCAGGGGTGTTCCTTGGTTTTCCCTCGGGGTTCTTCCCTTTTCCCCCCGTCCTCCTTTCTGTGGGTACCCGGTTTTGATTTTCTTCGCATTATCGCTCGTAGACTATGGCTCCGAATGCGTTTTTGGCTTTTCTTGTGTCTTTTTCCCCCCTCCCCGACACTGTGTTCTTTGGAAACTTTGCCTGGCCCCTCGGCAGCCTCCCTGTCGTCAAACAGCCATTTCCCTTTCTTTTTTGGCTTTGTTATTTTCGGTGTTTTGTAAAGTTTTGGTCCTCTCCCCCTATGTTTTTCGACTTCTAGCTTTATTCTTTTCAACGTGCTCGAGTTTCCTCGCTTTTCTCCTCTCCTTTCTCCGCGGTCGGTTGGTTTTGTTGAACCCCTTCGCTAGAACTTTTTTTCCAATGATTATCACACCATCATTGCTATGCTACTTTTCTTTCTTCTTGCTCTTTTTTTTCTTTTTTTCCTGTTTGAAGTTTTTCCCCCCCTATGTCTTTGGTGAACCTGTCCGGGTTTTTGGAGGGTTTTCTGTTTGGTTTGTTTTTTTTTAAAAAATCTTTTTTTTTTTTCTCCCCCCACGTCTTTGGTTTTTGATCTCTCTTTTTCGCCCCTACCACCCTTCCCCCCCTTTCTCCTAGTGTCACCAGGATGTACCTTTTTTTGACATCCTTTTGGCCACCCGCTTTATCCTTGTGACTGCTAATTTTTTTTTAGTGGCTTTAGCCATATCTTTTATTTTTTCTGTGAGTGCGGCTTCGTAACTGTGAAACAGGCCGTCCTCCGGGGATCTTTGCTCCCTCACCCCGCCGGGATTTTCCCCTTCCCCCCCCTAGCGTCTCCCCCTGGTTCTCTTTTTTTTCCCCTTACCTACCTTCAGACTGATTTGCCGGTGGGGCATGTTGGTCTTTGACCCACTTTTCTGGCTGCGGTTTTTTTGCTCTTTTGAATTTTTTGTGTTTTTTTTCTGCCACCCAGCGCGGGTTTGCCCCCGTTCTGATGACTCTTCCTCACCTTTTCCGACTGCGCAAAAACCAAAAATATGTTTCCCCCGCCACAAATATTCTGGAAGGGCCTTGCTTGGGCTATACGTCTCGTCCCTTTTCAGCCATCTTTGTTTTCATTTTTTCCCCTGAGGCCTTTTACCCCCTTCGCCGTTTAAGGCCCCCAGTCTTTTACTACGTGTTAAAGGATGGTATTTTTTTCTCCCAATGTTGTTGGTTTTTTTTTAACCTTTATTCCCCCCTGTTTTTTGAGGCTTTCAGCCCTGTCCCGCATTCATCAAAGACAAATGTTCTTCCCCCCACGTTATGTTTCAGTGAGCTGGCTTCACTTCCCCACTTTTCTTTTCCTCTGGCTCGGTAGCAGCTTTTCCAGTTTGCCCCCCCGTTTGCTTTTTTTCTGCTTTGGGTCTAGGACCAAACCACGTTCTTTTTTCACCCTTTGGTTTTCTCCACTTTTCCTTCATGGTCACCCCTTTTTCAGTGTCGTTTCCTCTTTTATCAGTTCACGATCTCTCTTTTTTTTGACGCGTGGATTTCCCTGCACCTTCCCTCCCGTTGGTCACTCCTTTCTCTTTCGTTGGAACTCCTGTCCCCCGGTATTTTAACTTCCAGCGGTGCTTTCCTTCCCGAGTCCTTACTTTCTTATTAGTTCGCTTATTTTTGCTTTTCCTCCCCTTTTTACCCTGTTGCTGAACCCGTTTTTATGACACGTGCATCGAGGCATCGGGATTACCGGTTCCCTTTTGGCCTTTCCACGACATTTGCCCCCTGTATCATTATCCTCATTGAGCTCATCCAGCACGTTACGATGTTTCCCTTCACTCAACCCTCGCTTCTGGGCGGAGTTTTCCTACCTTTTGCAATTGTTCTTCCCCAATTATTCTTCTTGTAGCTGCCCGGTGGCGTTATTTCAACGATAAAAATTTTGGTTTCGATCCTGTTGCCCTGCCGGCCAGTCTCTTCCTAAAGGTTTTTTTCCAGATCGTCCCCACTCCCCCCGCTTTGGTGTGTCTCGTCGTTTTCCGGCCATGTGGTTCAATCCCTAACCTGCCTTTTTTTTCCGTTTCGTCTTCCTTTGCCACTTTATCGCTTCCTGGCCGTTTCGGTTTGTTTTTTTTCTATGGCCCGGGACGAGAACCCTGGCGGCCGTCGCCCCCCCCCTTGGCCGATTTTGATGACGATTGACTTCCTTTTTTTTTTTCTGGTTTTTTTGCCAAAAATGGCCTCCTTCCCCATCCTTTTTCCGCAGTTTTTTTTGTTTTTGGGATTTTGGTGAATCATTGGTCTGTCCCTTTTGGTCTATGCATGCGTTTTGCATTTTTTTTCTCTTGCGCTTTTTTTTTTCCGATGTTCCCCCCCCACCCCTTCTCTGTTTTTTTCATTACGCCCTCTAACTGCTTTCGTTAACGTGTTGCCGGCCTTGCGAACCCTTCAAGCACCTCTCCCCCTACACCCCAAAGTTTTATCCCGTCTTTTTTTCAGGCAACAGCCCGGCTTTCCACGTACGACGTCCGTTTTCACGCCGCGCCACTTTTGCATTTGCTACCTCGATTTCCAATACTGCTAAGTTCTTTCTGGGTTTTCCATCGCGTTTCTTGGCCCTTATGTTATTACCCCCCTTTTTCTTCTTTTCTTGTTCCGTTTTCGCCTCCGACTTTTTATCGGCCGTCGCCAGCTTTCCCCCCACTCTTGTGTCTTTCTGCTCCCCCCTCTCGTTCTTTTTACGTACCCAAGTCGTCACTTTTTTTTTTTCTCCGCCGATCCGGTTCCTTGCGATTTTACCCTGGTTCCCCGTAACGTGCTTTTTTTTTTTCATCCTTACGGGTCCGTTCGACTGGTGCTTTGGCTTTCGTTTTTTTTTGAGAATTTCATGCTATTTCGCTCATACTCGGGTTTTCTTCCCCTGTGTTTTTCTTCTTGCTTCTAGCTCCTCGCTTT
>Ga0179591_1538022_pt1 | contig 10225 bp, 6 predicted proteins | sample CZOMad2_1_08_16f_FD_182891 | JGI IMG/M metagenome (GOLD analysis project Ga0179591, IMG submission 182891) | Vadose zone soil fungal communities from Angelo Coast Range Reserve, California, USA - CZOMad2_1_08_16fungal (PacBio error correction) | ecosystem: Environmental > Terrestrial > Soil >... | reverse complement strand
CGAAGGAAACGCCAGGCGCGAGCGGCACTCGCCGTGTTGTACGTCGGCACATCCACCGAACTTCCTCACCCATAGCGTTTCCCCGAGACGTGCCCAGGGCAAGCATTAGGACTGGCAGCTGGCCCACACCTTTTTTGGAATTCCATAACGCGACGCTCTGCTATGCCATGTTAAATCCATGAGTTTTGGTCGCCCGCTGGCTGACCAACCGCCATCGCGCAGGAAGATGGCGCGATCGCCTAGCCGTCTTTTTTAACTGGCCATGGTAACATCCCTTTAATTCCCAACGATGGCGTCACCACATGTTGGACTTTAGGATACGTACAAAGTTTTTTCCCCCCTGTTTAGGAAGTATGAAATGGACACCCCATTGGCGGAGGGACGACGCAAGCATGCGTGTCGGACGCGCGCCTGGATATACTTCAATTGCGTAGCCCTTCTGGCTGCATCTATTGGTAATTGCACCTACTCGCGCAAGTGGGACCATCAGTCGTTTGCGCGGCCATCATTCGATTCGCGTGGCGAGCGCGAGCGAGCAGCGGGCATCGCTGCAACACCCTTTACTTCAGCGCCCTCACTTACACGCCCCAAGCGCATGTGTTCTCGGGCTCGGCCACGCTCGCGCTTACGGGCGCGAGCTGCATCTGCCTGATGGCTGGGACGTACTTTGGATGGGTGATCGTCGACCAGACCACAAGCATGATCTTCCCACGACCGCAGACTTCCATCGCCCAGTCCGGCTTGGGATTAGCCATGTCCAACGCGGAATATATTGCCCCCATGGTTCACCTTATTCGCGAGAAGCATCCCTTCCCCTCCGTTCACGCCATCGACGCGCCCCGTCACGGTTCCACAGGCGCCGCCGCTTTGGGACGACCCCCTGTTGCTTCTGCGACCGAACACCCCCAAGTTTTTAAGCTCATCTGCGAGGCCGCCAACTGATTACTGCCCCCCGCGCCCACGCACCCTACTAAAGATCACTTTTAAACTCCGACCCTTGTACTAGGCCGCCGGATTCTTTGAACCCGTGATTGCGACGATCTCCACACACCCTTCGACGATTTACACCCCACGCAGATGTTTGCCCGCCGTCGCGTGTATTTCTCCTTTCTCCCTTCATTTTGACGTCCCAGTTTTTTGTTCCGAGCAAACCCTATCCAGCCGCATTTCTCACCCATTACAGGAGGCGTTAAGCCCGAAGTCGCCAGTCGACACCATCATGGCGCAGCCCACCCCCCCGTTCGTTCCCCCCCGCCGCATTTGTCGATTTTACACTACGCGGATTGGCGGCACACAAAACGACGTCGGCCTTGCCTGCCATTCTTCCCGACCGATTTTTGGTGGGAGACACCCCTCTTTATGCTTTCGACCCGCCGCGTACTGATCAGCTTACGGCGGCCGAAGGCACGGTCTCACACGCCAATTTTTCTGACTTCTTCTGCCGACGCCGCCCCCGTCCCGTCTCGCTCGCCGCGCCCCACATGCCTAACACCTAACATGGGAAATGCCTCATCCGACAAGGTCGCGGCATTATGCCCTTTGTTGCACAGCGCCTCCCGCATATCATCAGGGGTGATTTCGCGACTCTCACCCTCGCCTCCGATTGATGTCTCATCTCCGACCTGTCTGCTCCGGCAACGGTATGTTATGCTCCAATCCTGACCGCATCCCCCCTACATCCGCTTGGCCTGTGCGCAGGCCTAACAACAAGAAAGACGCATTCCCTACTGGTCTATCCGGGCCGCCTTGCCTGCGTTGCACCATAGATTCTGCTTCACACCCTTTATTCGTTGATGGCTGTGAGCACAGTAGTGTTCCATAGCCCGCCGCCGAACAGGCGTTTCTGCCGGCCGTGTATCGCGCGTGAAGGCGTGATGTATATTTCGGACATTAGACCACCTCTCCGCGCACGTCCGGGGCTCGCCAGTGACCCCCAGACTCTGCTCCTGTGCATAGACGCGATCGCTCGACCCCCCTTTCGCGTTTTTCAGGACTCAGCAGACACGCGAACAGCACCCAACCTCATCCTTTGAGGCTTCACTACGCCCTCCCCCCCCTTTTGCTTTTCTATCACTCGAAGACTTCTGACCCCTCGCTGGCCGTTTCACAAGACCGTATTTTACGCGACTCCTTACGGCACGGCACTCGCTGGACGCGCTATGCCTTCAGCTCACTAGCTGCCTTCGATTTCATCCCCAGCCTTGGCTTTGCACCGCAAACATACCGCCATTTAGATACTGTAATGTCCCCACGAATCACCTTTAACGGATCCTTCCTTTTCCGCTTCTGACTTGGGAACTTCCATGCCCTTGGCACGTCCCTTCGCACTCTTTTTTTCTTTTCCACTCAGTATTCCCTCTATTTCTCGATTTCCTCCTTATCTCCCGAACCATTGATAACGATTTTCCTTCCACGTACACACGTCCGTATGATCGCTCCTTCTGGACACACCTCCCGTCCTACTCGGCACTGCTTCGCTTACACATACCGCGTTGCCTTTCTTCTAAAGTACACGGTCCCCGACCGTAGTCTCGGTTCCACCCCCTTCCCTCCCACCCGCCTTTTTTCTTCTACTGCACATCTTTCCCTCCGCATTACCCTTTTTTCTTGCGATCGCACCCATCCCGTCCGTTGCCGCCTGTTCCGCCGCCCACGCACCAGCGGCTCCCTTCTCCGCCCTCCACCGTTTTTCGCCTGTGGCCAACACGCAAAGACACGATACAACGCATCGTTTTTTTCCACACTCGTCTCCCCGCACCGACCAAGACCAAGCCGCGTGTGACACTTACCCGGAACTATGTGCGCCTGCCGTCTCCACCGGTACGACGACAGCATGCAGTGATAGCGGCGCTTTCAGCACGTGCACGATTCTCGTGCCTTGAGGGATACGCCCCGTCAGCGTGCAATTTTGGTTTTGCTCCTGCACCCGGCATTCGCTCCGAAGTTATTGCCACGGCCATTCAAGACCCGCATATTTATCGAAAATGCTTCCCGCGTCCCTCTCTGTTTGTACTTAGCGCGGACGATACGACCCGGCCCATAGTTGCGCGCCCCACCTTCTAGCCCTGTGCACCGTCTGCGAACGCTTTTGCATTCTGTCACACGCCGCACCGCCTGGCTCACGTGGGTCTGCGAGTGCCCGGCGTAATAATACCTGTTGGCCTCCACCAGGTTACAGTCGGGTCCGCCCCGACACGACAAGCGTCCGATTACACCTTCTACTTCCCCCAGGCGTTACGCCCCCATTTATCCTCACTTCACCGTCTAGGCACATCAGGCCGTCTACTTCCTCCCAACGACAAGTAGTGCCCGCTCGCAACTTGTGTTCGGTCCCCTACCTGCACCAACCCACCCCATTCTATTTCACGCCTCTTTTTGTCCCCAGTCACTTTTATTTCCGCGCCATGTTTGCAAGAAGAGTGTGCTGAGCGCGGTCAGCCCCACCTTTGTGCACCCTCGCCTTAGGGTGGCGACTTTCCACCTCTTCAATTGCTTGCGCGCCTACACCCGCATTTCCTCATCACGCCCCACTCGCTTCATGATCAATGACGGTTGTCAAGCTGCCCAGACCCCCTTCTTCTAATCCGACCCCGACACGAGAAGTTTTCTTCTTTTCTTGCTGCTGTTCAAGCGCCACACCTAACTATCGCGGGCACTTGCCATCTGCGCCCACAATACCCGCCCCTCTACCTCGTGTACCCCGATTTCTACCACACAATCACAGTCACATCACCTCTTACCCGCTGACTCCCGGCCACCCCAACGGTTCATATTGTGGTGACTTCCGCCTACAATAATCCCGCTGCACGTAAGCCTCATGGACCGCGGTAGTGGATCACTTGGCGATGGAGATGGCATTATTAGAAGACCCCCTGATTTCCTCAGCGTACGCCGGCGACCCCTGTCATACCCCGAGCAGGGACACTTATGCAACCTGCGAGCGCCGGTTCAGTCGCCAGCGCACAGTCCTCCCCGACCTTTGTGGGACCCGAAATTCGCATTTTCGTTTCCCGAGCGAGATCACGGAGTCGACACCCGGTGTGAAGCACTCCGACCTGTCTTGCACCAAACTGGTCACACCCGACAACTCCCAGGCGCGCGCGCAATCTTAGTCACAACCGGCACGCCGCGCTCTTACCGGCGGGCTTCCTTAGCTTTTCCCTTATCCCCTTTCCGCACTCCTTTCCTTTTCTCCAGTAACCGCGGCAAGCCGCTTTTGCGTACCGTCTGCTTTCGATGCTAGCCCGTTTACGATGATTGTAGATTTCATAAATTTGCTCGCCTTTGATCATAATTTATAGCCGCGTGCTTTCCGCATAAACACGCCGTCTTTCGCGCTAACTACCGCGCCATGGCTCGGAGCCCCGGACAAGAAGACTCGTGGCGCTCGCGCGGTCTTCGCGTCGGAGGCCTTCGTACCTATTATTAGTTTCTCAGCGATGTAGGTGGCAGAATCGTGACCTGAGCGCCGGCCAGACGCTCCCGTCAGCGGTCAAACACGCGCCCACACCCACGGGATTTCGATTGCACCCTCGGCTACACCTCCTCTTACATTTCGTTCCCACCACGACATTTACGATCCCAGCCGTGACCCATACACCCTTTGTGTTTAGTGGATAGCAATCTGGAACCGCACGGGACTGGTCAGCCGACCAGCAAGCGAAGCAGGCATCCCTGCGCATACGTGCTCGACGTGCACTCTGGCAATGGCGTGGCGGCCGAACCCACTGGTTCTTCGCGTGGGCCGCAAGCACTCCGCCACATACCAGAGAGCCTACGGGGCGCGCTCTTTCTGCTTTGCGCGGGGCACGAATCAACGCTCGTTTTAATATTGTGATCCCTGCGAATCTCCTCGCGACACAGCAGCACACGGGATCACCCCGCCCACACGGCGATAGGCCGCCCGATCGTGCGACCGACGCGGTGCACCACGGTGGGAAGCACGTTATGTTATGGCTTTCGAACTTTTTCGCCTTCCAGACGGCCCCCTTCTGGGGCCGTCGCAATGAGCACCCCAACGCTCGACGTGATGTTCACGTTGTGAGCTTCCGCCCACGGCCGGCGACATGAGACATATCCTTATTTATCTCCCTGATTTTTTACTTCTCTCATCCGCTCCTGTTGTTGTGGTCATTCCCCCGACAGAGACCGTCTCCATTTGCGAACTTCCAAGGCCGAAGAGGCAACCCGAGCCCGCCCCCACCGCATTCAGCCGCTTCGCAGTGCATGACCGCCTCCCTCCCCCTTTCTTTATCACGCACCACCAGTACCGGGATGGCGACACCGAATAGCCCCAATCCCGCTTACGGTCTTCACAACCACTCTTCCCCTGCGCGCGTTTACTTGACGTCACCGGTCTACCGTTGATCACCATCGGACCACGATCGCCGGCGGCCGTTATCCCGACAGCCGACACCTCTTGTCCGCCATCGTCATTTCCCAGTCCTCGCCGTTACGACCTCACAGCACCTCCCGACAGCGCGCCTTGCTGACATGTAGCCCGCATTTTTCCCAGGCCGCAGCGTCGCTCAGCTGCACGACTTATGCGCGTGCGCACCGATCGTATCCGTTCTGTAGTAACACAGCGGAACCTATTGGTTTCGCCGCCCTTTAACTTGCCGATCGAGTATTCCGACAGCCACCGTGTCCCCGCGTATCTTCGGTCGCGGGCCCTTCGGCTCAAAGCCAGTCTCAGATGGCGACTTGCCTCCCCCCTTTTCCTCTCAAACACTATGTGGCCTTTTCTCTTTCTTACATCCACAGTGTGTCGACGGTGTACGCCCCGGGTCAGATTGTAGAGACGCCAGAGATCACGAACGTAGTCCACGAGTCGTTGAACAGGAGACAGTTTTTTGCCACCCCTTTTGACCCGTCCGACGGAGAACGTGCGCCAATCCGTTTAGCGCGAGCTTGGGCATCAGCCCAAGCACGCTCGACCCGAGTTTCTAGATCATCCCCTCGATCTTCTGTCCGCTCCCAGCACTCCACACCTGGCGCGAGTTTTAGTTTAGTCGAAAGCGCCGGTAGTTGCCTTTCGCGTTCAGCCTGGCAAACAGCACGACCGGTGTAAGTTTCTGCAATGACAGCCCTGTCTACGAACGCCACCGCAGATTTTCTCCTCCCGGCCTCTAGTACGCGCCACGACACCGAACAAAGCCCGGACATAGTCACCCGGATCTTCCGCGGCGCCCATGAGAGTGCAAGCCGCATGGCTCGATTTCCGCAGGGCCACCGCACCCCCCCCGTCTGCGCGGGGACTATGGCCCCCTCTGGGACACGTGCAGCGTGAGATCGGCACCACGAAAGCGTGGCACCGCCGTCGTCCGTACCGCGACGACCTAACACGGACCGGCCTGACACATCAATTGACGATCTCGGAGTCGCGCTTCGCCTTTCCGCCCCTGGTTCAGCGTACCGGTTCTTCATCGATCGCACGGCGCAAGATAGCGACAGGGCGTCTTTTTTTCCCCTTCTGTTCTGATTCACCCACTCACGGCCCAGCAGCACTACCCCATTTTTTGTGCCCACAAAGTTACCATATCATCAAAATGCGACGGACTTTTGTCACTTCACGACCGACGGCCATCCGCCACGCGATCCTGTGTGCGTGACCGCCGTTGAGTACGAGCCTTGGCAGACCTACCGGTTGGACGCGAGAGCCCGTTGTCCGGGATAAGTCCAGCGACAGTGTGTGCGCTCGACAGAGCACCCGCACTAGGGCACCCCTTTCCCTCTTCTTCCCCCTTCTTTCCTTTTCCTTTCCCCCGCGGCCAACCACCACCCCACGGCCGTATAGGCGGGGCTGATCTGCACCCGTTTCTCTGATTTCCAGCTCTATTTACACATCTGACCGCGATCCCTCTATTGCCCACCCCGCGACTTCCTTTTTGCGGTTATTGACCCCCTTCCCCTCCCGGAGCCGACTTCTCTTTTTTCACGATCAGGCCTGGCTTTATTAACATTCCACAAGACCGATCCCTCCCCTGGGGGGCACCGGCGCTTCAGCCAACGACCGGCCCCTCCGTTTTTTTGGTCCCACTATCGACACATTACCGGTCCACCCATTACTTTCGACCCCGCCTCCACTTAGCATGACCAGCTTATCTGGGTCGCTGCACGATTAGCCGCTCGCGACCGGATTTTGGGCCTTTTCAAGCAATTTTTTTCGATCGTTCATTCGTTGGCGAGCCGAAGTGACCCGCCATCTGCCTTTCCCGTGCTTTGAACCGCAGATTTCCTCCCCCCCGATATATGGTCGTCGGACGCTTGGTGCAACCCTCCGAAACACCGACAACGCCGGCGCAACTATTGTAGCAACGCACGCGACCTTTCCCCACGACCCCGGCGTAGCTTCGGCCACAACCACATCGCACAAACCGCCACGCGCCCCGAGTTGACATTGATTCCTGCAATTTAACCCGTGCCGGCAGCGTTCCCCGCATATACGCGCTATTTCACGAACGCGCTTGCTCAGCTTTATCGAGAGGTCGACCCCCCCCCCTGCCGACTTGCGCTTGCGAAGATTTGCCGTCCCCGCCCTGCCAATACTTCTTTGACATTCCTTCCCACGCGAGAGATCCCTTTATTTTCTCACGCAAGTCCGTCGCGATGACCCATCGGCGCCGCTACTACAACTTGCTTACTGTCTCTTTTCAGCCAGGGTTTTCCACCTGACGACGACAGTCTGCAGCACATTAGTCACTTCGGTACAGCACTCAAAAGCAACACGCTGGCCCGCTGTTACTGCCCCCGATCTTCCCCTTTCCGCCCGCACGCGGTTTCCCTCCCCTTTCGTCGGGTTGGGCCTTGGCGACCCAACAGCAGCTTGTGAGCCGCGTGGCCGGGCCGTGACTCGAAGCCGGAGGCGCTGGCTCTTAGTATAAACCCCGCCGCTCCCTTTTTTGTCGAAGACAATTCCACCGGTAGTTACAGCAGGGACCCCCCCTTCATTTCTTTTCTAACACCTACGGCGCCAATGTAGTGCACAGCATGGAGACTGTTATGCATTACGTCCCGTTACAAAACCCGTGCAGAGCGGGGACTGCATCCGGTACCCCGGTCTCTCGTCTGTAGACGAAGCCAGAAACCAGACTTTCCAAAACATCGGCACGATCGAGGCGACTGTTGCACCCTAGTTTCAGGCCCACGTGACTCTACTTCGCCATTGCTCGTCGGCGCCTTAGTGTCCGTCCTTCCCCGCAAGCCGACAGCGCCCGTTCCGACTTTCCGAATGTGCCCCCTGAGCAACGCGACCCGCGCACACACACCACGTCACCATAGCTTGACTCCCCTGTCTCGGGAACACATCTCACCGACCCCGCCCGACCTGTTACACTCCCCCCCTGGTATATGCATTCCCCTTGGTACCCGTCTACCTCGCCCAGTGGGGCCCGGTCGCTCTCACGGATGGTCACGATCCTCAGTCGTTCGCGCTCGTCGATCACGACGGCCCTCTCACGCACCCCACTGACAGTGCACAGATCTTCCTTTTCTATCCCCTTCCGCCCCCCGTGTCGACTGCCCCTCGCCACCGCAACCCCATCAGACCCGCCCGTGCAGCGCACACTTTCTCTTCACACCCACCCGTCCACAGCGCCGTGGCGCGGTGGGGCTCCCTGTCGAACACCAGCACGTTGCAGAGCTTGGCACGCAGAAGCACGCCCGCCAGGATCGCGGTCTTGTTGGAGCCGCCCGAGGCCACCGATCGCAGTCTAGACCTGCGCCCGCATCTTCGATCGGAAGGGCGATTCACCCGGCTTGTTGACGGGATCCTGACCGGCTGGCCGCGCTGGTCGAGGAACGTGCCCATGACTGGCGCCCCGGCGCCGGCGGCGCGCAGCGACTCGAGCGCGTGAAGTCGTCGGCAGGCCGTTAGCGGATCAGGAGGAGCGGCGGATGAGGGGTCGCCACGCTCATCGCGCCACGTTCGGTTGGTGGCCAGCGCTGGAAACGTTCTCGCGGAAACATTAACTCTGCGCCCCAAGGGATGGTGTTCGCGTCGACTTCGGGCTGCCCAGACGTTTCCATAGATACTTGCTAGTCGACTTTCGTACGCCCTTGCACCTGAGCATTTACACGTCCACTGCCCCGCGCACACCAAACTCGTGTGTCCACTCATTTCCACGACGTGTGGAGGCTCCGAACCGGCATTGCTACGGTCAGCGCCCTCCACATCATCGCCAGTCCCGCTGCTGCAGTATCCACACGGTCAGCGCTTTAGTTGCCTGGCACCTCTGGACTTGTCTCCCGCCCGACCGACTTTGGCAGCAACCCTGTTTTTTCCGCATGTCTCACACACCAAGCCCCCGCACATTACCCCCAACGCGCACCCAGCACTGCCCCAGGCGACTGTATGCTCACTTGTAGCACCTTCCTCCCTTTCCTTCCTTTTCTCTTCGCCCAGGTGCGGGCAACCGAAGTCCCGCTTTTTCCCCTGCGCCTGCGACCGCCGCACAGACCATTTTCCTTTTCGGCTCCCTTCCCCACTTGTTCCACCCCCACTATGCCTCGGGATTTATTCCTCATGCAGGCGTCCCCCTCGTAGGTGCCACACGACTCACCGTCCATCATTCCGCTCCCACATCTATTCCTTTGAGATAAGAGAGCGACTAGAGGCCCCGAACGCAGACCCTGACAGCGGCGCGTCGTCTTCTGATCTTAGGACTGTTCACCACCGTTCCACGCTCTCACCCCCTGCGCAACGCCCGCCACAGCACACCGCTTCGATTGGCACGCAAACGGTGACCCTTTACACAGCCTTAGGCCGAGTATTCGGTACATGGGTATATGCTCCTCCCCAAACCTTGACAATTCTACGCGCCATGTGCCCACCGAGCAACACGACAACGTATGCTACGTCCTTCTGTTCCGCCATATGCGTTCACTGTCATATCTCCTACACAATTTGTATTAGCCCATACCCTATACACAACCATGTTCACACCCCGACGCTAAAAGTGAGCGCTCCACGGACCGGCTACGATTATCACCTTCAGTCTCTAGCCGACTTTCTCTTCTGATTCGTGGCAGGACAGCTTGGCGACCACCGAGCACCGACTTCTATAATCCCCAGCCGGCCACAGATTGCCTTGGCCAGCTGCCACGGTCGGGCCCCTGCGAACAGAAGGGGACGTTGGAATGCGTAATGGTCGTTGTGGCCGAAGCAACAACACCTGGACGGTCTCGCGGGGGCGCTGCCGCGGGTACTTCGATCATATATCTCTGT
>Ga0179591_1311566_pt1 | contig 10225 bp, 3 predicted proteins | sample CZOMad2_1_08_16f_FD_182891 | JGI IMG/M metagenome (GOLD analysis project Ga0179591, IMG submission 182891) | Vadose zone soil fungal communities from Angelo Coast Range Reserve, California, USA - CZOMad2_1_08_16fungal (PacBio error correction) | ecosystem: Environmental > Terrestrial > Soil >... | reverse complement strand
AGGGCCAAGTTCAATGTCCAGGCTCCGAGATCGGCCAGGCAAGTCCCGTCCCGCTCGCCCCAAGTTTCCCCCCCCTAAGCATGCCGACGGGCTCTACCACATGTCCTCCCCAAGGGCTCGACACCCTCCAAGGTTGCGGTGCCTTTTTTTGTCTACTCTCTTCTGGCAGGCCCTCGCGTTGGTCCAACTAATCGGTTCACACTGTTCGACTCCACACGCCGAAGTGATCGAATCGCTGGGTCCTGGACCCCTTCCCCGCCCCCGACACCTAGGACGTCCAAATTCTGGTCGATTGAGCGCTGCGGAAAGGATGTCGTCCTGAATTTTTGGTTGTGCAAACGTCGTACCGCCCTCGTTTTCTGAGTCACCGCTGAGTTTCTCTCTCCTTCTTTTCTTTCCTTGCGACCCAAGGAGGCTTTTTTGCAAGGCTTCACAAGAACGAGGAACCTTCATCGCACTTCTTCTTCCTAGTATTTCATGAGATGATATGTTATGGATGCTAAAGAGTTCTCCTTACGCTCGCTACTTAGTCCTTCTTTGCGAGGAGTATAGCAGACGTCAAGAGGGGCGAGGACCCCCCACCCTTCCCACCATCTCCCCAGCAACGGCGGCTACCGGAGATATTAACGTGAATTCACCGTGGCCACCCCCACCTTGAATATCCCGGACAGCTGATCTCCTACCCTTTCTTTTCTTCGATGCGGTCACCCTGATTCCTGGGGGGTACGTATTGTTCGTCCTTTCAGGTCTGATCGCATCCGATAAACTCTGGGTCGCCAGACGGCAGCTACGGCTCTCTTTTTGCCCACTCCTTTACGGAGCTGATCGCTGTTGATTCCTCCCTAGTGCTGCTTCTCCCTTGCATTGCTTTGCTACCCACTAGAACTCTCACCCCCTCTTGCCCGGACCCCAGCGTTGAGACTGACAGGCCCCTAGTTCCGCGGCGCTTTCTGCCGGAGAGCTGCACTCCTCCCTCAGTCGGTCGACCCTACCGATTTAACAAGCTTTCACGTTTACCATTGCGCCCAGCACCTCTAGTCCTCCCCTCCCGCCCCGGGCACAGCTGTTGATTTTGATGACATTCCTTATCTGTGTCCGACTCACTTCCGCCTGTGGCCTTGAGCACACGTTCCAGTATTTGACCAACTATCAAGTCGGGCGTCACTACCCCAACCCCCACCCGCTATTTTCCGAGAAGCTAGTTTTCTCCCAGCGCTAGCGGAGAGTTTTCCCTCTGCCGCATAATGAACCCCGCCGTTTATTTTTTCTCGTGTACCCCACCTGATCCCCTCCCTCTCGTTAGCGACGAAAGTTTGTCCTCCTTTTCACATTTGCAGATAAGAGATCGAGCCGTTTTTCATCCGCGAAGCCTCGCCCTCGCGTAGGAGAGGCGCTAGGTTTGAGCGCCCTTTGTGGTTACTGCCCCGCTCTGCTCTGATTTTTCTCTCCACGCCTTCGTTGCGTCGCTGTTCCTCGCTTCTTTTCTGACCTCGTTGTAACGATAGAATCTACCCCTCTTCCGACTTTCGTCATTTCCCCCGTCGTCGCTCCCTCCCGTCTCCTGCGGTCCTGTCCGACTGACTGGCGAGTACTCTTTTTCCGGAGAAAGGACGTTGACCTAAGCACCCGCAGCACTTCTTATATATCACTTCACGACAAGCCTTTTTTCCCACTTAGTCACGAAAGAACGACTGCAGGTCGACTTGTCCCCCTTTTCCGAGAGCTATCGCCCTGGATCCTCACTTCTCTGGGCTCTCCTTGGTGGTCCTTTTCTCCTACGAACAGCGTACTGATCCCCCAAATCGAATCCAGATTTCCCATTTTTCGTTGCCGAGAGCAGTTGCCTTCTTTTCGATTGATCGCGTTCGCATCGCCGCTTCCCTCATGAAATTCTCCTTTCCCTCCCCTATCCCCGCGCGCAGCCTCTCTTGATCAAGATATATTCTCTTTTCCTCATTGTTTTTTGACGATCCCCCGTCGCGGAACTCGTCTTCGCCATTCTCGCGCGACGATGCTCGACTTCCCGCAGCTCATCGTTCTCAGCTGATGCCCCTCCTTTTCCAACTTCGGCGTCAGTAGCGGACCTCGGTTTTTGAGTAGAGTTTAGCGCACTTAATTTTTTTGGTCTCACTAAGGACCGATCCCCCGTCCCCTGGACGCGGATCCTTCCCCCGATGCTCACTGCTATGCCCAGATTTCCTCCCCCTCGCCCAGCAGTGGGTCTTCTCAGTTTTCTATCTTTTCTTCTGATAGCATGTGAAAGTCCTGCGCGGCTCTCAACTTTCTTTGCCCGGTATGATCAATTCCTTTTCCCCTTTTGCTACTTCTACTCATTGCATTTTATCCCGGACCCAGGGATCTTTTCGTCCCTCTCTAGAGTCTTGAAGACGATTTCTGCCTCTGAAGTTTTTCGTTTCACATCTCAACTCTTGCCCCCCCCTCTCCTACGTGAAGAACCTCTTTCGTGTGTAGGTTCATCCGATGGGCGTAGTCGGATTGGCAGCCCCTACCCCGCGCTAGAGAAGTCCTGTTGACCTCCGCCTCTTCACGCCGGCATCTCTCCTGCGCGCGTGCTGCTTGTTGATTCTGGAAACCGTCCCGGCATCTGTATCTCTCATCGTCGCGCTGGTCAGCCTTCTGAATTTCTTGCGTCGTATTTCTCTACGCCGACCTCCTCGACGAGAGTTGCCCGACTCTTCTCGTTCTCCTCTCGTAGCTTGCAATCTCAGTGAGGTTGTGGCCCTGATTTTTCGTTCCCTTTTTGGACTTTCCTCTAGCAAAGGCCTTCTACAGACCGTCGATTACCGCCTCATCTGCGATTCTTGAGTACATCTCTGGCCCGGGTCTGCGTCCCGAGGTCTCTCCCCTCGCGGGCTGGGCAAGCCGGGACGTTTAAGCCTCTTTATGCCTTTTCTCACGAAGGGGTCTATCCCGTTTTTAGTCACTGATTGGACCGCTCCGTTCTCTAGTCGGCTTCACCAGGCCCTCATCCACGACGTATTCTATCCTGCCAGCGATCTGTCTCTGCTCGATCCCTTTTCCCCCGGCATTTTGCCGGTCAAGTAGACCTTTTATCTTTTTTGCGATTTGAGAGCAGCTCCTCAGGTTTCGCCGACTTTGAAGTTCTTGGCTGCTCGAGCGAGCCTTCTTTCTTGCCCCTTTGTTTATCGTTGCTATCATAAATCAGGACGCCTCCCCTCCCCCCCTTGTAGCATCGTGCGGTACCGAATGAAGATCCTGTTCGGTACATCCCCCTAGTCCCCCCCTACTTTTTTTTGCGACCTACTCCTGTCCAAAGCCCGGGTATAGCGCCTTGGCTCGGATATTTTCTTTTTTTGTTGGTTCGCCGGCCGTCCTTTAAGTTTTGCGGGCGAGACTATCGCAAGCGAAGTCGCGCGTTCGCCTCCCCCCCGCCCCCTACTTTCTCAGCACATCGGTCTCCACTCTGCTCTTCGAGATTCAAGCTCCCGTATCACGGAGTAGTTCTTTGTGTAGCGCCGTGCTTTTTGTCCCCACACGCCGTTTTGCCCTCACCCATTATGACTTCTGCTGTCTCCGGGCCAAGCAGCTCAGCCCTCGTACGTCTAGGGACGGGCACGACCCCCTACTATTTTTTACGTGCCTTATCATTTTCAGCGGATCATCTATCTCGGATGTTGTTTAGCTTTTCTTTTGCAGATTCCCTGACGCCTCCTTTCCATCTCCCCCGCTCTCCAATTAGGAGCTCGCCGTTAAGTGATCGACTTGTATTACATCGGTGCCTGCACGAGGTCCGCTGCCCTTCCTGCAGCTTCCCCCACCTCGACCGGTCTCAGGTCGAGCAAGCCAGGTCTTTTTCCTTTTTTCCCGTCGAGGGGCTTATTGGTTTCTCATCGTTTCACTTGTGGTTGGCCTGACTCTCGCAATTACCGTCCCCTGCCCCCTTTCCCCCCCCTATCTTTCCTCCCTCCGTTTTTGTGGCTGAGCGCTCAGGGCAAGTGGTATTAATGTCCGACTGCTCTTCTCCTCCCTCCCCAGTTACTCCCCCTCTCCCCCCCCTCCTGCCGACGTTCTTCTACAATGCGCCATGTATGTTTTCCCCTGAGATTGCGCGTCAGTGTATGCCTCGCTTTTAGAACCTCAGTGAAAGGACACTATTCGGGAATCCCCCCATATACTTAAGTTCACCTTCGTCGCTCGACGAAGTTGATCGATCTCGGCCGTGCGTGCCTGTACTGCTGTCCGCCGCCCAGGATTCAAACACATTCCGTTCTAGGATTTGTAAACTTCTATCGCTCTCGGCACGCCGTGTTTTTATTTTTTTCACCGTAAAATTCCGATCCTCTCCCGAGAGCTTTAGCAGCGGCTTTTGACTCCCTTTCCTTATTACCCACAGGAGTGCTGATTTCTCCAGTTCTCCAAGAACTGATTTAGTATCATAGTCCCCTTAGAGCGCGTCGCTCCCTCCGAGGCGTCCTTGTGCATCGGTGCGCGTAGCTGCTATACTTCTGAGGAGTATCATCCCCTCCGCTTTGAAGGGAGACCACACGGACACCCTTGCACCCCCCCTCGAGCCCCTTTCTTTTCTCCCTTTAGGGTAGACATTCCCTCAGGTCCACCCCAACTCGGTGGCAAGATTTTCCCGACAGCGATTTCAGGTTTTCCGTTTCTTTTTTTTTCTTTTCCCGTTGAGGGTACAGGATGCAAGGGGGAGTACGTAGGCCTTTTTCGGTCTGACGAAGACGCTTAAACTGTCCTGCACGGTCTATAAGCAGTTCTTATCAGACGGACCTTCACGACTTCTATTAAAACTCCCCCCCCTTATTAGGTTGAAGACCACCTCTTCTCTTCAGCTTAGCCCGAATAGTGATGATACATCGGTGGATGAACTGCCCTTCAATTTGTCCTCTTCCCCCGCTACAGGAGTCGTTGATCTTTGTCCCGAAAGGTAGAAATCCAGACGGGCTCTTCGAGTCGCACCATCCCTCGAGAGGACTTAAAGATTTCCCAGCTCCAGCGGTGTAAGCAGTTTTGCTTTTCCCCTCTTCTAGCAGCTAGCCGGAGACTACGCCCCAGCCCGCTGTTCCGAGAGAGGCGGAACCTCCTTCTCTTCCCGACGTGTCTCGCAGGACATCTCATCCAGTGAACTTTCCTTCAGAGAGGACACAGGTAAAGTGAAATTTCCCCCCGCCCTTCGGCTACAAATTCCAGGTAGCTACTATCAGTCTCCTCTCTTCCTCTCAACTCTCTTCCTCTCGGAGTAGGAAGTAGCTTTGAACCCTAACGAGCAGCTTCTATCGATCCAGAGTGAGACCGATAACACGGGTCCCGGTCCTCCTAGATTTCCCCATTCCAGCAGTCCGCGAGGCGTGTTGCATCTGACGAGGCCGGAGGCGCCCCTTTAGAAGAGGATTTACAGCGCCGTTCCGTTGGTAGAACTCCCGCATCCAGTTGTAGGGTTCCAGATAGGAGTTCGCGCGTCAAAGACTCTCGATTCGTCGGCGTCCGCCTCAGAGACTAGCCTCTTGGCCTCTGCCTCCCAGCGATCTCGCCGGGACCGAATCGTCGTTCTTTTCCGAGCTTGACACGGCTACACGACTGTCCCGGTCCCCCGATCTACGTGCGCCCACTCAAGTCCTTGTTCGACTCCAAGCGGCCCTGTCCGCAACTCATTTGAGCTCAGACTCTTCTCCCCCGGCAGAAAGGGGGCTTCCAATTCTCCCTCAGACCCGCCTGCGTTTCCTTGAGGACTCGCGCGATTTTGATTCCTCACGGGATTTCGAGCGGCGACGTCTTGTATCTTTTTTTCTAAGCCCCAGGAGAGTCAGGCTTCTTTTTACCCGCGGAAAGCTCCTACTCCTTTTCCCGTTGCGGGCCCCCCAGCTCGAGGATCCCTCTGGTCCCCCTCAGCTTTTATCGAATAACGGATGCGAAGACACGAATGCAAATTCTTCTCCCAGTTGGACTCCTCCGGTATCTTCTCTTTTGGTTTTGTTGTTTTATGTTGTCGTCTTCGGTTTGCTTCCCTTGTAACTCTTCCGCTCCTCGAGTCGGAGCGGCGATGCTCGTCCTCGCCCAGTGTCCTTCATCGAGAAACGAGGAGTATTTGATTTTTTTTCCAAGACGAGTAGCGACACTTGTACGCGCTGGTCCTTAATTGACCGAAGTACGTCGTCCCTTCTCTAATGGGAAGTTTCGCTTTAGTATTCCAGCTCCTACAGAGCTCGATGGCTTCTATCCCTTTTCGGATGAGCGTTTCGACGAGTGTTCATGAACTTTTTTTAAGTAGATCTTTTGATATAATTTTGTTCCCTCATGGTTCCAGGACCCTCTCCTGGTAGTTGCGCGAAGTCGAGCCTTTAACCTTCCCGCGTGGAGCCGTGCGTTTTTCTAAGCTTGTACGAGGCCTCGTAGTTGATTGACCACACCAATCTCGCTCTCGCCACCCCCCAGGAGCACCTTGCGGAAGAAGGTCGGAGATCTTTCTTTTGATCTGTGTCGAAGGCGACCTTTTACAAGAGAGGATTCGCCCCCCCGTTTCTGCATCCGCTGGACCGATCTGTTAGGACTAGTCTTCGCACCCTTCCCCCTGAGCTGCAGCGGATGCTTTTCCAGTTCGCCTTTTCCCCCACAGCGAGAGCAGCCGGTCTTTAGCGTTCCTGTCTATTTGTTTTTTGCATACGAAGCGGGGCTTGTTCTGGGTTGTAGGCGCTCGCCCCGCCGCCGCCGAGCGCTTTGGGATCGACTTCATTCGTTACGAAAGAGTCTCTGAAGCGCTCGGTTGTAGAGATGACTACGTAGATGTAGGTTTAACGTGACCGTGTGCACGGCCTTTTCCACCGATTTCTCTCCCTGCTTTTCCTCCCCCGTCGGCTACGACGTCTTATTTTCTCTCTCCCCGGTTTAAGCTCGGCACCGCTTCTGAGTAGGGAGCGGGGCCTTGGAAGTGGTTCTCTGCTATGGATGTTGTTGACTGAACTTTGGATGGCGACCTTTTTTTGTAACTGAATGCGCTCGCTCCGGCTTTCTTTCCGACCTATTCTCCCCTGTAGGACGCCGAAGTCGAAAGTCGCCCTTGCTTTACGTTCAGAGGGGACCCTATCTGTTCTTCTTCGTATCGGTTTTTTTTCATACCCGGCATGTCCTTTACTAGGTTTCTTCCGGCAGCTCGACGGATTGAGTCTCTTTCAAGTGGCATCTCCTCAGTCTATGCCTCTCTTCTCTAGTGAGGGGAAGTCTACTAAGTCCTTAGTCTGCGATCAGCACTACTTTCCTCTCCTACTCCCCTTGATCTTGTCCAGCCCTCCCTTTCAACAGAAAATTACATTTCCCTCCCCCAGCTCTTGCCGAAAACGCCCCTTTGGGGGTCTCTTAATCGTCGAGTTTTCCGTGAATGCGACCCTTTCTTCCCTCCTTTATGGAGAGGGGCCGAGTTTTTCGTTTTTTTGTTCCGCTGTAAGGAGGGCGAGCCCCCGCGTGATCTTCCGCAGAGAGCGCCTCTTGACCTCTTCTCGTAGCTCCTCGATGATCGGTCAAGCTCTTGAAGAAGTCGTCTTCCGACGAGTTTTCATGTGACTTGTGGCATTTTCAACTAACCGCGCGCAACGTTCGCCCGAACGAGTTATGAGAGGAGTTGTTCCTCGCAGCTCTCACCCTTCTTCGACGGGTTTTCAACTCGACACACTGTTTTGTCAGTTTAGATCCCCATCGATCCCAGATTTCCCAGGCTGTTGTGACTCCTTTGAGTTCTTAGGTGCATGACAGTTCCGTCACTGCCTGAAATTAAAAGATGACGCGCATCGGCGAGTTAAGGTTCAGTGGATCGACTTGTTCTTTCAACATCTCTTCACCCACATAGTGGACTGCCCCTCGCGGTTCTGCGACCAGCATGATCAGCAGTAGACTGAGTCTGGTCTCAGGTTCGAGCCCTTTCCCAGTTCCCCTTGTAGGCCTCTTTTACTCCTTGGCTTCTTTTGGCCCGACTGGGGCGTTTGATTTCTTTTAAAGTGATTGCACAGGATCGTCTTAGAATTTCCTTCTCACTCCACGTCAGCCATATATATCCTGACTCTTTTCGAGAGATATTTTTGATTCCCTCTCACGTTCGTTCAGGGTACAGGCCTCCCTCAGATAGGTTTCCCAGTTGCAAGCACCCAGACTCTCCAGATTTTTTTTGTTTTGGGCCACACCAACATAGGCAAATGCCTTATATTTCAAATGGCGCCCATTTTTTCTTCTCGGTGAGTGTTTGACTGCTCTGATCCTCGTTTGGTATGGACCTCGATTGGTAGGTCCACTACGATGCCCCTGAAGAGCCGGAACCGTTTATCGAAGCCCCAGTCCGTCCCCGCAGGATTCGAGTCGTGACGCCTTTTTCCACTGACACCCTGAGCTCCCTGATTTCCCCACGTCTCCTCTCGATGAATAGATGGGACGGATGATCCCCCGTCGTAAGTGTGGTCTCTTATTGCCAGCCTTACGTTCCCACATTTTCGGTTAGATGCTTGTGCCCTTTTCTTCCTCCTCTTTTCTCCTACCGGAGTTTCCTTAAACGAGTGATCTCTTTCTTAACTCACATTCCCCCGAGGAGGACTTCGCAGGATCATCTAATTTCTCTCTGTCGCCTCCCCCCCCCCCAGATCTCCCTTGCGCCGCGGTTTCTCTCGTACTTTTGATGATCGAACGATTAACCGCACTCTCCTCTCAGAGGAGTATAGTACAAGTCCCCAAGTTCGGGCGGCCTTACCCGCTCACCGGAACGGACCGGTCACTCTCGTTTTATCCTGGTCCTAAAACCCCCCCCAAAGGTTTTTTTCCGCAGAAAATAGACATTTATATGCCCCCCCCCTTGGGGCCCAGGTTTTTCTGAAATCTGTGTTTTTTTTTTTCCCCCCCTCCGCTCGTTTTTTTTCTATAATCGCACGATGCGTTCTCTGAAGTTTAGCTAAGTCCTGTAGATTTTTAAGTTCGATAGCTCCGCAACCTGCTTTTAATTCCTTTGCAGAAGGCCCTCCCTCTCCGGGCCAGCTATTCTTCAGTTCGTCATTGCTTTTCTTCCAAGGAACGGATTTCTACATTTTCCTCTGCGAACGCCTCATTGTTCTGCCTCGCTTTCACGCAGGGGCGAAATGCATTGCCGACACGATTCCTTCCCTCTAACGTCTCTTCCCGGACGGTGATTTTTTTTAGAAACTTTCCTGAGCATCCGTCTTTTTTTCCAGAGAATCATCAAGTGAGTGTAAGGTCGACACCCCCTCTTTGCGTCTTCCCCTACCATACGACGTCTTACACAGACTTTTCCATGACTCCGCTACGTTCTCCCTTTTCTCAGAAAAATTGCCAAGAGATTCTTAGATCCCCGAGCTTGCCCATTCTTTCCTCGTTCTCCCTCTTTCGGAGACCCCCCGCCTTTTAAGCTTTTTCCTAAGCGTCACCTTTCCCTCATGAACCTGAAGCTTCCCTTTTCTTACTACAACCCGCAGCGCCCCGCTTTCGCTACTCAGTTTTTCCCTCTACCTCGCTGGACCTGAGCCCTAGTCTTTTGAGAGAGTAGGACGTTACTACTCAGCCCTAAGAAGCACGTCCGAGCCCGGATCCCTTTTTGAGTTCCCGAGAAGCACCTTTTCGCCCTTTACGTGAGTCTCTTTTTTAACTCCTACGCGCGCTCGTTCCTGATCGGACGAGCGCCCCCCCTATCTGCGAGGATCTTTTTTTCCTGGTACGACGTGGCCTGTACTTTTCTCCGAAGACTCTTCCTAGAATTTCCTTAAATCGTCGAGTTCTTGTTCCCCTTTTTCTATGAATCGGTGAAGATGTTCAGCAGCCCCCTAGTGAGTCCAGATCTCCTTACAGCTCCCCCTACTATAGCTTTGATAACGAAGGTCCTTTTTCTGACTCTACTTTCGCGTCCCTTTCACCTTTCACCCTTAGAACGCCGGTTTTAGAACCATCTTAAAAACTTTTCTTTTGATGATCCTGCCTCCTTCGACTTACTAAGATCTCCATCGGGCCATTCTGACGCGCGTTTCCGGGAAATGATAGAATTTCTTGCGAAGCTGATAGTGCCGGGGAACGTCTGTGCGCCGGCGGCAGTCTTTCAGTTTTGAGATAGTCATGCGCGTATTTCACTCGTCCCACGTTCCCTACCGTGTGCGTTGTTCAGAGAAGGGAATCGCTCTTTTCTCTTATCTCCGACGGCCTCCCAGAACGTTCTGCGACGCCTCCCGCGCTAGGGACCTCTTACGGG
>Ga0179591_1304482_pt1 | contig 10225 bp, 16 predicted proteins | sample CZOMad2_1_08_16f_FD_182891 | JGI IMG/M metagenome (GOLD analysis project Ga0179591, IMG submission 182891) | Vadose zone soil fungal communities from Angelo Coast Range Reserve, California, USA - CZOMad2_1_08_16fungal (PacBio error correction) | ecosystem: Environmental > Terrestrial > Soil >... | reverse complement strand
AATCTCCCTTCCCGACATTTCCCCTTCGTTACGAAGCTAACTTATTTCTAAGATGCCTTCACGTGCTGACCGGGCTTTCATTCATCACCACAGGTCCCCCCCCCCTTTCCCGCCTTTTTTGCCCATTGAACAGATAAAAACTTTTCCACCTATCGCGTATAAAGGTACTTTTAGATGTTCCTTTTTCCCCCTTTTTTCCCCCAACATACCCCCTTCCCTCTTTTTTATGGATTCCGGGTACCCTGTTATTTACACCCCAGTTGGAGAATTTGTTTTCCCTTGATGTTTCCCCTCCTCTCCCTTCAACAGGTTCGCTCTTCCCGCCAGATAACCAACTTCCCCCCCAAAAATGTGCGTTGCCCTAGCAACTTCCTTTACGATTCTGCGACAATAAGAGGTAAATTTTTCCCCCACTTTTTTTTCGATACATGGACCCCCCCCTTCCCTTTTTTTGTTTCTTCCATTGTTTGTCTTTTCTTTCCCCCCCCCTTCGGTGGTTTTGTTCATTGATGTGAAGTTCAATTTTTCTTGAAAAAAATAAACACTTGGCTTTCTGCTTACTCCTCTCAGTTTTTGCCAGCTACTTCTTTTTCCTGAAAAAATTTTTCCCCGAAACGAAGGTTGTCGTGTACCTTCTTTTGAAGTAAAAGTGGCTCCCTTTTTCCCCCCACCAAAGGGATTGTCCTCTTTCTCTCTTCTCACTTTCCATTCTTTTTTCCCTTAGGAAACAAAAGTCCTGATGTCTTAACCTATTATTCGCTATACCTTTCTTGAGATGAAAAATATTTTCCCTGTTACCCACCCCCCCCAAAACTGTTTCCCCCCCTCTCCCTGCTTTCCGCGAAGTTTATTTTAAACCCACTGTTGCTTGTATTTTCCCAGCGAAGTCCCCTTTTAATGGGAAAATCTTTGATACTTTCCCTCCTCCTTCTGGACAGAAACCCCCCCTTCCCTTTCTCTCTTTTCCCTACCCCCCCCTCTTTATCTCAATCACCCCCCCCCACGCCCCCCCCCTCTTTTCACACGGCCTTCGGAACCCCCCTTAAAAATTTGAACAGTGTTCCTTTCTTTTAATGATGTTTTTTTCCTCCCCCCCTTTCCAGACCTACTTTCCCCCTCCTCTTCCCCGACTTGCCGATCAGATTGAAAAAGTTTTTCCAGAGAAACATTCTTTTTCTCCTGGCCAAGAGAAGTAATGCCCCCCTCCCCTCTTTTTTCCTTCCCAGGAGTTTTTCCCCCTTCTTTTCAGGAAATTCTTCCTTGGTCCCCCCTTTTCTCTTTAATCGTGAGCTATTCCCCCCCTCCTTAAGTAGAATGTTGTACCGCCTTTTTCCCGCCACTCCTTCTCCTGCTCACCCCCACTTACTGCGCCCCTTCTTTTTTTGTTAAAGAACCTCCCCCCCCCCTCCCACCCCTTTTTGGAGCCTTAACACACGGTTAATTTTGGTTGAATTGAATCCCCCTTGGTTTTTGTATTAAAGTTTCCCCCCCCTCCTCCTTTTGTGTTGATATAGAATAAATGGACAGGAAAAAGAGAACTTGCAGTAGAGTTTTCCCCCCCCCCCCCCCTCCACTCCCCCTTTCCCCTCCCCTTTAGTTTGATTTGACTTATTTACCCACCCTCTTAACCCAATTGAAGGATTGTCTTCTTTATGAGCAAGTAATAATAGTTTCCCCCCCTATTGTACAAACCTCCTTGAAGCCTTGTCTTCCTTCCCTCCCCCCTCTGAACGGGCGGAAGCATTTCCTCCCCTCTTTTGACCCAAACGCTAACTTTCTTGCCGCAAAAGTAATGTTTTTCCGTAAGTGGATTGCTTCCCTCGATTTTTCCCCTTTCACCCTATTATTTTTTCTCTTCTCCTTTGCATCGGCTGAATGACGCCCCCCCAAGAGAAATGGTCTCCCCTCAACTAACCCGTTCCCCGTCGTCCCACCATCATTACCCTCCCCCTCCGGCCTTTTTCCCCCAGAGTGATTGTATGTTGGTGGAGTTTCTTTTTGAGGCTTCCCTCCCAGTTTCAGCAGTTAAATTCCCCCCCCCCCCTTTTTTTTTTCCTTTTGAACTAGCCCAAGGAATGTAAAAGGTTCGCGTTGGGAAAATCCACGCCACCCAGTGCTTTTTCCTTCCCACGAGATCCCCATCTGATTCCCCCCCCCCTTTTGTGGTTTTTCCTCTTAGGACCTTTTTTCTCCCCAAGGCGTGATGAAAAAGGATCCTAGGGAAAAAAAACCAGTTTCCTACTGAGAGGATCGGACTGGCCCCTTCTTCGTCTTTTCTTTGCATATACTTTCTCTTGCCCTCTTTGCCCCTATGGATTTCTTTCGACCTCAAGTCAAACTAGACGAATCCTTCTTCCAACGACAAACTCGTTTCCTTTTTGAAATTTGGGACCCTCCCCCCTCCTGAACCTAATACCACCCCCCCTTTCTTCCCCTGAGCCCGGAGTCTCTCCTTTTGTATGTTTGCAAGAGATGTGGTTTTAACTTCCCCCCATCAATAATTCTCCCCTTTTCCCCAACATCACATTTTCCTCGTACCCCCACCCCTTTCCTGAAAAAGACTTTCTCTGAAGAGGGTATTGTGATTTCCCCTCGGCGAAATCCCCTCCCCCCTTTGATCATCCATCCTTCCCCCCTTCCGTTGCTCGAAACTTCCCCCCCCCCCCTTTTGAAAACTTTTCGTCCTGTTAGGATCCCATTTGCCTTAACATTCCCCCCTTTTTTTTTTCCACCTCTCGATTACCCCAGTCTTTGATCCCCCCCAAAACCCCCCTTTTCTCCTTAAATACAAAGCGCTACCTCCCCGGAGGAGGAAATGGATTATTTCTTTTCCTTCCTTACCTCAAAAGGCCCCTTTCCCCTTTTCTTGTATTTCCATTTTTTTTTTCCATTGGTTGGTTCCTTTCCCCAATTAAAAATTTCCTTTCCCTGTGTTGATGACCCCGCCTGTAGCCCCCTTCTTATTGGAACTTTCTCCCATTTTCTTAATTCCCCTGTCCTTCCTGAAGTTCCGGTTCCTCTAAAACACCCCTCCCCCTATTCTGATTTTTGTTACCCCCCCCATCCAACCCCCCTTTCCTTTGATGGATCTGGATGTTTATTTGATCAATTGAAAGTTGAATGATTCTTCTCGGTCATATGAACTCCTCCCCCCCCCTGCCCCCCCTCCTCCCCCCATTTGCATTCATTTTCGAGTATATTGCAATACTTGGGGGAAGAATGTTGGCCATCCTTCTGTGACTGGGCTTCCCTCCTTCCCCTCCTTTTTTATTTTTTAACCCCCTACTGCGGAAGGCCGGAAAAACTGGCTCCCAATGTTCTCATTTCTTCCCTATTTGAATTCCCGCGCCTCCATCCTCCAACGGGAAGACAGGAGCCCCCCCCCCATAAAGATGAGGTGGCCACATATGTTTTCAGCAATATCTTTTCCCCCCCTGCTCTCCCCCAGTTTTACCCCCCCATAGACCCCCATCTCGTTAATGCGTAGGTTGACTTTCCTTTCGTAGAAAAATCTTGCCCAAAGGCCCCCCAAAATTTTCCTCTTTTTTTTTTGGGGTAGTCTATCCCTTTTCCACCGAGCTCTCCTTTTTTGGTGAGAAAGAACATTCTTCCCCTAAGAGGGTGGTGGTGTGCTTTATATCGTTTTCCTTGAGCACACTTTTTTCTTCTTCTTTAGACCTTGGCGTCTCTCCAAAAAAAACCCCCCCTTAACTCCCGGTTTTTCCCCCCCAATTTGAAGTTGGAAACCCTCCCTCCCCTATAAGGGTACTCCCCTTCCCCCTTTAAGTTTTCCCTCCTTTTCGGCATGTGGAAGGAAAACTTTCCCACGGCAGGAGGCTTGTTCCTTTAAACTGGTGGAAACGATAGTTCCTTGCGCTTGAGGAGTCTCTTCTTTCTTCCCCTGTCTTTTCCTTGTGTTTTCCCCCCCACAATTTCCTTGAATGCTCCTTTACATTGCTTTCTCAGGAATTCCCAGGCCTTTTCGGCTTGTTAAGCCTTTTTCTTTGCCTTTTTTTGCCCCAACGCTCAGGGTGAATTTTTTCCCAATTGAGTTAAGCGCCCTGTAGAGACACATTCCCTTACTCTATGTTCCCTCCCCCCTTTAAGGTCTTCCCCCCCCATGAGACCCTTTTTTTCCACGTCTTCAGGATGAACTGGTTTTAAGGGGAAATTCCTTTATCCATAAGAAACTCCCCTCTCCTGACCTTTTTTCCTTTTCCAATCGCGGTACTTTTCTGTTAATGTGTTGGAGACCTGATATTTAAGTCCGTCCTATCTTCCATTTTCCCTTCCTTCCTCTTTCAAACCTTTCGATTTCCCTTTTTTCCTCGGGGAGAACCCACAGGGAAGTACTCCATTTTCTTAATTTTTGAGAAGCTTTCTCCTCCCCCCCCCGCCCCCTTTTTTTTTAAATACCCCCCCTCGCTCCCCTGGTTTTTCCTACAAGAAGGGCCACCCCATTGGTTGTGAATATCCTAGTTTTTTTTTTTATGTGAAAACAAAGTGGTTTCCTCACCTTGCATGGTGCCATTTCCCCCTTTTTAAGTGCGTCAACTTTTTTTTTTCATTGGAGAATCAAAGTACCCCTTAACCGGAAGGGCATCTTTGACGGTTGTTCTTTCCGCGTATTGATTCTTAGATTCAACCCCTCACTTTTTTTTCTCCATTGGAAACTTTCTTTTTTTCCTTCCTCTTTCCGAGGAACTTGGGTGATGTTTTTTTTTCGGTGGAGAAATTATCCGTTCCAAACCAGATTTTTTCCCCCCTCCCACCATACCCCCCCCATGGTTACGTATTCTTCACTTTCTCATCGTTGATTGATCCCCTGGACATGTAAAAACCCGTCCGAAACGTCCTTTTTCTTTTTCCCTAGTCCCTCTTTTCCTTTTGAAGTCCCCCCTTGCGATTTCCCCGAGGGCAAAAGTGATGCATTCATATTAGAGCCCTCCCGGCTGATCCCCCCCCTCCTTCTGTCCCTGACACAACCCCCTTTTTTTTTTTTTTGTGTAAACTATTTCTCGATCATTGTTCAGCAAGCATTTGGGGCGCCTTTTCGTAAAAAAAACCCAAATTTTAGATTGTAATCTATCTTTCTTCCCCCCTTCCTCTTTCATCCCCCCCCTGTGTGACAGTTTTCCCCCTCCCCCCCCCCCCAGCGACTTTTCGTTTGTCGTGAAAACCTTTATAAGGTAATTATTTCTGTCTTTTCTCTGAGGAAGCAACCACAGGTCCCCCCTCCTCCCTTCAATTGACCTTTTTCCCCCCAATCCTCCAATACCCCTCCCTTTTCCCTGCAGTCTTCCCCGTTATTCTTATAGTTTTGAACGGAACAATTGACCTTCTTTTAATGATGTGTTGCACCAATTCTTCCCACAACGCCCCCAAGAACTTTTTTCCTTTCCCCTGGCCCCCTGATCACCTTCCCCTCCTATGGTCATCCTTTTCCCTCCACATTTTAGGTATGTGATTTCGGCAAAATAATCAGTTTTCGTTTTCCCGTGTCTTCCATCTTGCCCAGGTTTTCCCCCCCCTTTCTGCCAGTTAATCTTTCCTCTTTCTTCAAGTTCAAATACTTCTTTCAGTAATAATGTTGTGACAATTCCCTTAGAGGATCTCCTTCACTCCTGGACCCCCCCCCCCCTCCTTCATGATGTATCCCCCCCCCTTCTTTTTAAATAAAGCAAAATCAAACTATCCCCCCTTTGGGAAGGAAAGATTTTTTTTTCCCTTTTGCCTGTTTCGTCTCCCTTTCCCCTCTCCCCTCCTTGTTGTTTTCTTCTTCCCCTTTTCTTTGAATAACTAACAGGCCCACACTCTTCCGTTCACACAATGCTGCCTGCCCTTTAGTAAGACAAACGTGTTATTTTAACAATAAGTTTTCCCCCTTCCGATTTTTCCTTGATCCTTTCTAATAGTGATGCCTTCTTCCCAATTTCCCAACCTATGAATTACCTTTTTTTGAAATTGAAAAAATAGCTCACGCCTTCTCCATGCCGAAATCTTCCTTTTCCCCCCCCCCTTCCTTCTTGCAGCTTTCCTTTCTGTTATTTTGCCTTCTTCGTGATACCAGCCAACTACATCTCTTGAAAAGAGTCATTTTCCTTTTTTTTCCCCTTCTGCAAGGTGCCTTCCTCCCCCTTTGATGTTTAAACTCGTAACCTTCTTCCCCCCACCCCTCATGTTCCCTTTTTCAATTCCCTGTTAAAATTTGTTACGTTCCCCCCCCCTTTTTAAGAAGGCCGGTGAAACCGTATTTTGTTGGAGTGATCTTTTTCCCCTCTTTCTTTTTCCCTTCAAGTCCAGTACCTTTTTTTTTGTTGCTTCAGCAGGAATGTTCACTTTTCTCAGCAAAGAATGTAAAAGGCCTTTCCGCTTGGGTAAATCCAACTCCCCCCCCATTGCTCCTGAAACTGCTTTTTTTCCCTTCCCCTTTTTTACCTTTTTTTTTTACGATGATGGATCTTGTTCCCCCGCGTTGCTTTGTCACAAGATCTTCCCCCCAAAAAAAGAAGATTACTTTACTCCCTTTGTCCATGGCCCCTTTCTTATTCTTTTTTCTATAAGATTTTCTTTCCCCTTCCTCTTGATTGATCGCCCCCCTATAAGAATCGGCTATTACCCCCCAAAGAAACCCCTCCTTCCCCCCTACAGCAACCCAATATTTTTTTCGTCCGAATTGTTTTTTTTTACACAAACGATGGCAACCTTTCCGCAAAGGTTGTATTTTTTCCCGTTTTGGACACGGTGAACCTTCACTCCCCTCCCCCCCGTCCACCCCCCCCCTCCAAACCAGGTTTCCTTCCTCCCCCCCCTAATCAATTTAATGAAAACTCTCCCGAGTTATTGTGAAATGTTAAACTCTGCTTTACCCCTATAAAGAGTGATCACCCCCTTCACCCTCTCCCCACTCCTTTTTGACCCTTCTTTTCGTCGGTTAGTATCACTTATCCTTTTGAGAAACGGCTGAGAAACCCTCCAAAAGTGGTCACCCCAAAATTTTCTCCCCTTGGGTGTCCCTTCCCCACCTCCTCTTTTCCCCTTTTCCAACACCCCCCCCCCCCCCCCCCCCCCCCCCCCCCCCCCCCCCCACCCCCCCCCCCCCCCCCCCCCCCCCCCCCAACCCCCCCCCCCCCCCCCCCCCCCCCCCCCCCCCCCCCACCCCCCCCCCCCCCCCCCCCCCCCCCCCCAACCCCCCCCCCCCCCCCCCCCCCCCCCCCCCCCCCCCCCCCCCCCCCCCCCGGACATTTCACTTCGTTTCATTTCCAGGATTGAGTTCACCTCTTAACATCGACACCATCGAGTGTATTTAAAATTCTTTTCCATTGGTAGTTGTTTCATGCTGCGCGATTCAAATTGCCCTGGATTCCGTTTTTTGCTGCCCTTTCTTCTACATTTTCTTTCCGGAATATAAAGTTTCTCCTATTGCTTAACTGAAACTTCTTTTTTGTAACGGAAGTAGCTCCTTCCCCAACAAAAGTTCCCCCCCCTTCAACTACCGGTCAAACCTCCCACACAGTTAAATTTTGGATGATTGATATAATCCTATACACTTGCCCCCCCCTTCGGCACCCTTGGTCCCTTTCCTCTCTAAATTGACCCCCCTTTCCATGTTTATGGGCGGACCTCTTTAACAGGGAAGAGTGCATATTAGTATTGGGGTGTCTTTCCTCCTTTTCCGGATCCTTGACTTTTTTTTCCTCTTTCTCCCAGAATTCAGTCCCCTATTTTGGTCAAAACGAATACCTTCTTTTTTTCGGAAACCTGGAATTTCCCAATGGCCGCATCTCGTTACTTCCTTTTTCCGCGTCGACCCTCCCCGCGAATAATCATTTCCAACAGACAGGAGCTAATAACAAATTCCCCTATCGGTGGCCACCCTCCTTTCATAAATATTCCCCCCTCCCCTCCTTCTTGCCCTCATCACCCCCCCCAGCTTCTCTACCTGGTAGGTTATCATTTTCGTGAGGTATACAACTTCTCAAGGCCCCTACCAAAGGGCTGTCTCTTTTTTTAGATAACTTTTCCCCCCATCTGAGCCTATCTTGGATGAAATGGGTGATCAAAGAGGATCTCTCCTCCTCCTCCGTTTTTTTTTTTTTTTGCCTTCTTTTTCCTCCCCGAGGGATATTTTTTCTTTTGAAGTATCTCCCAAAAAACCCCCCCCAAACGTATTAAATTTTGCCTCCACTTGGCTCCATCCCCCCTTTAAAACCCCAGGCTCTTTTTCTTGAGGGATTCTTTTTTCCCCCCCCCATAAGCCGGTTTTTTTCCCCCCCCCCTATATTTTCTAAAATGGTGGAAACCTCTCGAGAAGGGTTCTTAAAGTGAATCTTTTCCCCGGGTTTTTTGTACAACTCACCAGGGAATGTTTTCCCTTTCCCTCCCTACTTTCCTCCTTACTTTTTTTTTTTTCCGGTTTAGAGTTATGCCTTAAGTAGGAGTGTTGAACCCTGCTGAACCAAGTCTAGCCCGGGTCTCTTCCCCCCTCACCCCCAGCCCCCTCTTATGCACTCTTCCCTTTCAAATGCAACTCCAGAAAAAGGCGCCTTGTTCTCCTATGACCTTTGCTTTTCCGAAGACGTCCCTGTGATCCCCTTAAACAAAAAGATAACTTGTTTGGAGTGGTTCCAATTCTGGGTATGGAAGAATTCGGTTCCAATTTGGATGATATTACTCCCCTTCATGGACAAGCCGATTCACGACTCTTCCCTTCTATGAACTGAAGAGTCTTAGACCTGGAGTCATCCCCAGGGGAAGGACTCCTTCTCCTTTAGCCGCCTCTTCCCAAAAATCCTTACATAAAACTTTTCCCCTTACCCCTCTTTCCCCTTTTAAAGTTGGTTGTCGATGTTCCCCTTTTTTTTTCTTACTTACAAGCCGGGATCCTGCAAATTGAAATTGATGGAGTTCCAGGACCCTTTTTTTCCTCTTCTACACCCGTTTTTCCTCCTTTTGGGTTTTATCCCTTTTCACTCCAAAAGAGATTTCCTCACTGGTGGAAGGTCCCTTTTCGCCAGGTGAGAAGAACCTTTCCCTCCTTGGCTGGCTTGGACCCTGTTTTCGGAAAAATGTCCCTTTTTCCTCTTTTTTATCCCTCTTGTATCGGGATTGCTCACAAAGAAATAGTAGCGCATCGGCCACTTAGTGGGCAGTCTTTTTCTTTCTGTTTTTTTTTCTTTTTTTTATGGAGGGTCCTGTGTTTTCCAATTATTGATGTGAATTCCCCCAAAAACAAGCTTCTGTTCAATCCAAAATTTTGTCCGTTCTTCTCTTTTCCGTCTTTTGCAATCGTTGATTTATCTAGATTTGAATGTAAACATTCTTTCCCTCTTTTTGCTTTTCCTTTTTCACTAGACAGAGTGATCGACAGTGGCGATCAATAAGGAGTGATGGTCATCCTCTTCGCGCCCCCCCTTCCTCCCAATCCCTATTTTCTGTCTTCCTCTTAGGTAAAAAGGAATTTTGTTAAACCCTATTATTCGTATCCCTCTTCCTTCCCATGGGGGAGATGGAACCCAGATTCCATCATCGTCTTTCCAAAAATGAAGCCTTTCCTCTCTTATTTTTTTTCCCCCTTTCAAGCGCGAGTTGAATGCTCTCCTTGTTCTCCACAACCTCTCCTTTGTCTCTTGAGTGCGAAACCGTTCTTCCTTTCCATTCTTTTCCAATTAAGTGAACAATTCCGGCTGAAGCCCCCTCAACATGTTTTGTTGGGGTCCCCCCCAACTGATTCACATCTCTCTCAAATTCCTCCCAATTTTCCCCCTTTACCGCTTTCCCCTTTATGATGTTATAGTTTTGAACTTCCCCCCGGGTAAATACTATTGTATTAATGTTTTAAACAACGGACACCTCTCATTCCTCTCTGCACACTCTTTTCTTTTCCAGTTATTTTTTCAGACGGGAAAGCGCCTTCTTTCTCCCCCCCCCCACTGAACATAACCCTTCCCCCTCCTTTGCGGGCCCCCTCCCTTTCTTCGTCCTTTTCATTAAAGCTTCGGCCTCTTCAAAGGGAAAATACGTCTGGAGCTCTCTTCTAATGTGGGTACAATTCTTCCCATCTAGTCAGTGTTGAAGTCTCCCCTTCTCCCCAATCCGTCCCTTTCTGTTACTTTCCCTGTAAATAAAGCAAATCAAAACCCCACAACTTTTAAATTTTGGTAGGCCCCTCTTCTTTTTCCCCCCCCCCCCCCAAAAACAACCTTCCTTTTTCCGTTTCGCTTCA
>Ga0179591_1289791_pt1 | contig 10225 bp, 10 predicted proteins | sample CZOMad2_1_08_16f_FD_182891 | JGI IMG/M metagenome (GOLD analysis project Ga0179591, IMG submission 182891) | Vadose zone soil fungal communities from Angelo Coast Range Reserve, California, USA - CZOMad2_1_08_16fungal (PacBio error correction) | ecosystem: Environmental > Terrestrial > Soil >... | reverse complement strand
GCCTTCGGCCGTTTTTCTACTTATCGCTTGCGCCTTGCGCCACTTCCTTTGTTCCCCTTCTCGGGCATTGGAAAGCCCCCTCACGTTGCCCTTAGGGATCAGTTTTGAAGATTTGTTTCTCCCCCCGCACTCAGTCTCTTTGATTATTCGTTTCGGTTCATACGCGGTTTATGGAACGATTGCCGGATGACACGAGGTCGAAACGAGTCCTTCGTGCTTGTCCCTAGAACCTTTTTCGTAGATTCCCTTTGAGTCTCCCCGTCCTGTCGTTGCTCCCTCTGCCTCTACGCTTTTTATTCTACTTTGGGCCGTATCGCCGTTTATTCTGAACGCGTTTCTCCACCTCTGTCCCTCCACTCGATGTGCTATCTTTCTCCGTTGTTTGTTTGTGATTCATCTCTCTTTTTTCTTCGACTGCTTCCCCTCCTCGTTCCCGACTCCCCTGCATTAAGGTTAAACGGATTTTCGCTCTAGGGATCCCTGGACAAGGCGCTGGGGCAGAGCAGGCGACGCACTCCCGATGTGTCTGGCTGGGTCATCACGAATGTGTCGACCGACTCGTCATTTTGCCCTGCGTCGTCCAGGACCAGCCATGTGATGTGACGATTAGTCCTTGGCCTCGACGAGCTGCTCTTTCGCGGTTTGAAACCCTTTTATTGTATTATTCTTCCCCTCCTTCCCTACTGGGTTCCATGCTTGACCGTCCCCCTTCACCACAGGAACGCTTTACGACGGCCTCTTTTCCTGTTTTTTCCTTGACTTTGCTTTAAGAACTGGCCGAGTTCAAATCCTCGGATGGCTACGTCTTGCGGCCAGCGAACTTCCTCCCTTCGTTCGTTCTTTCGTTCTTCCTGCGCCCAGTCTTCTTTCCGCCAATTTCTTTTTCATTCTGAAGTCTAATATTTTGTTGCAGACTTTTTCCGTCCCTGACCAGAAGAAAGTCAATCGTGATTGCTGTCTTGGAGTCTTAGCCCTTCTTCTCGGATGTTTCTTTTTCCTCGACCCGGCACGACCCTGCACCCTGATGAAGCGGATCGGCGAACTGGCTTACTCCCCTTAGTTCTTCGTGACCTTACGATCTTTCTGCGGTCCTCCCCGGCGGTCTCCTCAGTGACTTTTGCTTTTCTTCTCTGAGTACCTGAGACCGCATACAGACTTTGGTGGCGTGTGCGTGAACGACTTTCTTCGCAACCCCCCCTTCTTAGAGCAGTCTTTTGCTGCTGCTCCTTCTTCCCTCAGTTGGAGGACCCTCCGTCTTCGAACAGTTCTACTGCCCTCGTAACCCGGGCCCTCGGCCCTTTGCACTCCCGAGCTTCAGCACGTCTCCTTTTCCTTGATCATTAGGCGTCGAGAGTGCTTCATTATGAACGAGTTTGTCTTTGACTAGCAGGCGATGCAGACTTGTCCTCGGTTTCTTTTTCCTCGGTTCCCTCTCGCTTGCGTCAGAGTAGCAGGCTCAGCTCTTTCTTCCCCCTTGCTTCCTGAGTGCAGTGGTCTTCCTTAATGTCGATTTCTTGTATCGGTCCGCAGATTTTTCTCGTCTTTTTTTTAGTTTCTGCCCACCCCGCGCGGCTCGCCTGGAGCGACCCCCCCCCAGCCCCAATCCTGATCCAAAGTGTTTTTTTCCAGCCCAGGCTTTGTCTCCGTCTTTAGAGGGTTAAGGTTAGCATTATAGGGTTGCGCCCCTTACATTTTTTTTTCCTTTTTAAGACTCTTCCGCGGCTCTTTGTCCGAGAAACACTTCCCCGGCCTCTCCCCCCCCCAGCAATGATTCCCTTCCCCCATCGTTGACGAATTTCGGTTCCTGACCAGAAGTACAAAGTGCCAGGCCTCTGCCGGCTTATCCCAGTTCTTTTTTCCCCAACGCGTGTCCACTCCTACGAGAAGTCCGACCCTTCTTTTCTCCCTTTCCCAAGGTGCGACCCAAACTTGAATTCTGAGATATCAAATTTTTTAGAGGGCCCCACACCTTCCCATCACCTCCTTTTTTTGCTGGTCGTTCGGCCGATTCAATTCTGCCGTGTTTTCCACCCTTGATTTCAATAGTTCTCGGCTCGCTCTCAACTGCAAGGGTTCCTCCAAGCAAGGCGTTTCAAGACGGCGCGAATTCCCCAACCTGTTTTTTCCTTCATCAAACTCCATAAGCCTCCCAGCATTTATTACAACGTACCCTTCCGGCGAGTCTTGGCTTTTCCGTGTCTTGCCCTCTCGGTTTGCCAGAGGCTGCTCCTTCCGTTCTACACACTTAAGCTTGCAGGACGGAATCCATTCGTCGCGCCCTTTTCCCAAAAGAGGCCTCCCCCTTCCCCTGATCCGACATCCCTTTTTCGTCTCCAGTTAACCCTTTTTATGGTTTGGTCCGGCAAGAAATCCTCACTATACTTCCTTCTTTGTTTCGCGAGTTTTTCTTGGCCGTACTCCCTGCTCTTTTTTAATGACAGCATCGGACCTCACCGACCTTTTATCATGCCAGGATGCTGGTTTTTTTGTTTCCTTCGATCCGATAGGCATTTTCACCCGACCATTTCTTGCGCGCCCGTTCCCCCCACTCGATTTATGCCATCCAATCGCAGGCCAGCTACCTCTCCGTTCAGTCTTTTCCTTGGATTTCGTTCTAGTTATATGGGTTGGTGAGGTTTTCCTTTTCCGCCTTCTGGGGCCTGCTAGCCCCGAGTACTTAGACCTCGGATTTTCTTGTCCTTCTTTTGTAATTTTGATTTTGTAGGATCGCCTCTGCCGATGATCTCACCCCCAGGTCCCTTCCCTGTTCCAGCCCCGATCCCTCTTCCCCTGCCCGTATATGTTCTGCAGTTTTCCAATATAAGAAATGATCTCGACCCGACGACTCTTTTTCCGGCGCCTTGGTACCTGCGCAGCGCCTTCCTCTTTTTCTTCCTTCTTTCTTCTTTCAAAGCGGGTAAATCTCCTCCCCGCTGCGTTTCCCTTGCAGCGACGGTAGCTAGTGTATCATAACGAACATTGGATTGACCTCTTTTTTTGATGTTCTTGCCTGTGGTCTCCTGTAACTGTTATTCCTTCCACATAGCGCCAAGAAATATGACCGTAACCTCCCCCACCTCCCTTTATTTCCCCTGGGCGCCCTAGCACTTCGATGATTTCAACCAAACTCCTCACATTTGCGCCACGCCTTTTGTGCTGTTTTCCCCCTTCCGGTTTCTCGCTTGGTTGGTGTTTCGCACCGAGTTCCTCCTCCCGATATTGAAAGCTCCCCTCTTTTTCTGGGGAAAACGCTCCAACCGATTCACTATGCTTATTGTCACGTACTCTCCCCTCGGAACTCTTTCCCTCCCCCTTATCGCCCGATCGCAGCACGATGATAGCTCGATCCTAGTCTGCCTCCTAGCACGGAACTTAAGGAGTCGTCCTTCCTCTTCCACGACAACGAATCAGCAGAGTCACCTACTGGTTCCGCGCACTGAGAGTCCTTTAAGACCTCTACCGCTTACTTTTAAGCTAGCGATGCTTCTGATTCCTTTACGTGACTGACGACCTTTTTCCTGGTCGCGCCGGATGAGATAACGGCTGCGTTTGAGCAGTAAGAAGACACTGCGCGATAGCTCGTTGTTCATTCCGTTTTAACCTTCCGCAAGACCCCCCTCTTAGTTATGTCTGTGACGTCGACTCGCGGAGTTCCCTCTTTTTCGAGCCCACTCTTCATGAGTCTCCTCATCCCCTGCACTGTTCTTTTCCTCTCTTTCCTCCTCCGGGAGATGACAGATTTTTCTTCTCCCGCCCCCGTTGACTTTTTAGAGTCGTTTTTTCTCCTTTGTAGCGTTCCCGGTTCGCGACCATCCCTGCAAGAAGACTTACTCCGCGTCAAACTCGCGCTACATCCCCCCTCTGTAGGTCTTTTTCTTCCCTCGACCTATTCAGGGACCCCGATTTAATACCGATGATCCTGTTTGCCCGCTTTCGTCCATCGAAAGTTTGGTTTCGCATTCCGCTCTGTGTCGCAGCCCTTTGAACGCCCTAACGCAACGAGCTTTCTTCCGATCGCATTTCCTCCCTCCTCCCTTCGTATGATCTCGTTCCACGGCGGCTCTGGCCTCATTCTCCCTCTCGCTTCGCTCCTGGCTGTCCATTTTTCCCTTCCTTTTTCTCTTGGCCTCCCTTTGACCGCCCCACTCTGTTCAGTACTCAAGCCTGCCGAACTGGACGTTTTTGATTCTTTAGACACCTTGCTAGTCCCGCTTCTGTAAGCGGGTCTTTTTGTGCCTCCTGCCAGATGCTCCGCTTCGTTACACCAGAGTTTTGACTAAGCACTACTGTGCAGTTCCCATTCATCGACTTTTTTCTTTGTCCCCCCTTCATCCCAGACTTCTCTCCGCCGCTTTTTTGTTACGTATAGTCTTTTTTTGTACGACTCTGAACGCTGGAGCCTGCATATGAATCTCCCTCTCGTGCTGATTTTTTATTTCCCCTTCCTGGTTTTTTTAATAAATCATTGATAGTTCGCCAGTCTTCTTTAGCGTCTCCCGATAAGGCATACCTCTCTTTCTCGTCGCGAGCTCTCGGGCGCCCCCCGACCCCCCTACTCTGTAAGAACTCTCCCTTCGACGCACCCTCGATGTTGTCTGCTGTTCCCCTGGCCGGCCGATTTTTCACTCGCCTTTTGCTTTTTCGCTTGAAGAAGCGGCGTCTCTTTTTTTTTCTTCGGATTATATCTCTTCTAAGGACACCACGTTTCTTTCCTTGATGATAACGGACGGCCACCCCCCCTTGGCGTTCCATTTGCCTGTTTCCCTCCCTCAATCATGGACCCCCTTCCTCTCAAGGGATCGTGAGCCTTGTTCCTCATAAATTCCGCCTTTAACTTCCTGATGACGGAGAAGGCTTGTGCTTCTCGATTCAACACTTTTTCTGTCTCCCACCTGTCCGTGCGGGCCTCCTTTTTTTTCTTTGGGAAGGGACTCTTTCTCACCACTTTTCAAGGTATGAACATCGACCCTTACGTCCCCTCCTAAGTCCATCTTGATGCTGACCTAGCGCTTTTCCTCGGCTTCTTCTCCTTACTCTGTGTCGCTCCCTTCACTTCCCGGTTTGGTCTGCTGGAAGTGCCCTCCTCGGTAGAACTTTCTTCACTTCCCCCTTTCTCTCCCGGCGATCTTCATTCTTCCCCCCCCCCCCCCCCCTTTCTTCGTCTCTATTATGGAGTTCCTCAGTGATCTCTTGCGCGGGTCGATGACGACCTCCTCCTCCAGCCACCGAACTCACCCTCTCTGTTCTTTGAGTCCCTGACGTTACCTTCCCGCCAAATATGTTTTTTCGCTTTTTTGTGGTGGGCGTCTGTTTATGCAGACACTCCTCCTGAGCACAATGACTCCCCTTCCTCTGCGTCTCCGCGTACCCCTGCAGAGTGTCGCTCCCGAGATCCCCTCCCCACCCCCTTCTGCGTTTACTCCGGCTGAGCATGAGTCGTCTTAGCGCCCTTCCTTAGATGAAACTCTCTTCGTTCCTTTTCGTGTTGAAGCCTTCTCTCCCCCCGCTGGTTTTTGCTTCCTTTTAATTCCCTTTAGTCACCATCGCGGTTAGGCCCAGTCTCCCTCCTTTTTATCGATTCCAGCATCTTCTCGTGCGGTAGAAGGCATGAGATCAATAGTTCTCCCCATTGTTTTCCCCCGAAACAGTATTGCTCGGCCCACCGCCTCTAGACTTACCTCCTACTCTGTGATTTCGAAACACCTCCCTCTGACAGAAGTCGTGTCCCTCCCGATGGAATTATGGGTTGCTCCTTGTAGAATAGTACTAGGGTTTGCAGTTCCCCCCAGGCAATGGTCTTTTTTCCCTCTCTGCAGCTTTCCCCGCTCCCAGTTCTACGATCCATTCAATGCCTACCTTAACAACTCTTGAGCCCCTTTGTGAGACCCGAGACCCGACCCTTAGCCGCTGCATTTTTCCCCTCCTCCTTCTCCCGCGTTCCCGCTTTCCCGACGCACTCCTCATCCTCGCCCTTCTTTCGCGTCCAGGTAGCCCCTGTTCGACTGAAAAGGATTTTTCGAGTAGCCCCTTGCTTTCAGGGCCCTTGCGTTGTAGTGAGTTCCCCCTTCTGTCCGACTCAAGTTTTTTACTGTTCGTCTCCCCCTTTTGCTCTGCTAGTCACCTCCCCTTGTGTGAACCCGTCCATCCCCTTCCGAGAAGTACGTCTCTCAGCCAAGACCTTTCTTTCCCTTTCCACCACCCCGCCCCTCCTACAAGGGCAGGCCCCCTTTTCCCCTGCCCCGCCGTCGGGACTTGCCGAAGTTCGTTTTACCTGCCCTCTCTTTTGTGTCCTGAGCGAAGAAAGGCGCGCAGCTCCAACTCCATGAAAGTTTTCTCCGTCCCCTACTCCTGCCTGATCTTTCTTTTTTTCTTTCCCGATTGAGCTCCCCCGTGCCAATGTTGATCGGCACCTTTTCAATACGTTTTTTCTCGAGTCTTCTCTACCCCATTCCTTTTAAACCGATCGAACCGACTTCTTAATGCAGTCTTCCCTTTTGGGTTTTTTTTTTTTCCTTTCTTCGGCATTCTTCTTCAGCTTCCGGTGAATTGTTGCTGCGACCCTTACAAACTTTTGATGTTCCCCCCAGTACTCCTCTCTCGTTGGTACTGTTTGTGACGACCTTCTCAGCTTTTCCCGTTCTTTTTAGTGTTCCTTTTACGCCTTATTGGGGCGCCTTTTCTGCCCAAGCCTAGAAACTCGATGATTGGTCTTTCACGTCCTGCAGTTTTTACGCACTTGGTTCTTTTTTGTTGGTCATCCCCGACCCACCTGGAAGGCCTCCCGTGATGTTTGACTCCCTACGCTGTCCTGCCTTTAGACACAGTACCCTTCCCAGAGCCGAAGCCGTTTTGTCTCCCATTTTTCCTTTCTCCGAGCGACTTTTTTTTTTTTTTTAGTATTCTTGTCCCCTCGTAAAAATCCATGGTCCCAAAACATTGAGTCGCCGGTCTCCTTTCCCCAAGCCCCTTTTCTGCACCTTGGTTTGTTTTGGTAGGCATTTTTCTTTTTTCTTTACCTTTTTTCTCCGAGTTTTTTGTTTGAAGGACTCTGCCCCTAAAAGCCCGATGCTTACTGGGACGCCCACCTTGAGGATTTTTCCTTACCCCCTAAATTCCCCCCCCCCCCCCCGCTGGTGGGCAACTCCACGTCTTTCTTTTCAGATCTGCTTTTCTTCTTGAGCCATCCTTTTCTAGAAGCTTTGTCAGGATCCCCCCCCCTCGCGGTTTCGTCCCAACTCTGTTTCGCACCCCCCCCTGCTCTTCAAGATTAGCTTTTTCCATTCCTTTCTTCCCTTTGAATCCACCTTCTCTCGCCGCGATCCGTGCACTTCAATCTCTTGGTGGCCGAGATCTACTTCCCCGCGTCCCCGGTCGTGCTTTTTTCTCTTCTTGGCACGACCCGGACGACCTTGAGTTCATAGGCGGCGCTCCCCACGGTGACCTGAATGTTCGCCCCGCCGCGGAAATTGAAGACGGCGCTGCGATCCTCCGCGGAAGGTTTCCCGCGCCTACAGATTCCTCGCTACTCTAATTGCTGGTAACTCACGGCTTACCGAGAGATGCTTAGAGGAGAGTCTTGTTTGAAAAGGTCCTCTGTTTCTCGCAACGCCAGCCCCAGCGCTTTTTCGCTTCCGAGCTTTCGTTTTTTTTCAAACCCACCCTCCGGACCTACCTCCGCCCCGACGAGCCGCGCTCTCTGAAGATCCCTCCCCCCTCCTTTTTTTTTGCCCCTTGCAGCCGTTCTCGTCACTTTCATCTTGAGGCCACCCCGTTCGTGTGAGGAAAATATTCCTCTGCCTTATTTCACCTCGCTAGCAAGCTCTGTCGGCATTTCGTTTTCCTTGTCCCCCGATGTTCAGCCTTAGGTTTTTCCCTCCTGTTTCTCCTCGCAATCGTTCGGGCCCGCCTTCCCTAATCGTTCCAGAATCCGCCCAAAGACGCTTTAATCCGATCCCCACTCCCTTCCCTTCGCCTCTCGCCCTAGCGAGTCCCGGTCTTTCTTCTGATCCGCATCACATTTGCTCTTGAGTCCATTCTATCTTTTTTGTATGATTTTCATCATGGCCCTCCCTGGTTGCCGCCGCACATCCTCGATTGGATGTGAACCTTTTTTTTTCGCTAGTCTAGATCATTCCGCTTTTTTTTACTCGGGTTCTGACGCCGCCCGCCGTGACTGGGTAAAACTTTCCTTTTCGTGATGAAAGCTACTTCCCTTTCGCTCCTTCATTATTCGTCCTCCTTTTTGTTTTTCCGAGGAGCTCTGACGTTGCCCTCTCCCTTGACGATTTCTTATAGCCGTTGTTGACAATCTGACCTAGTTCACAATCTTCAATTTTTCCCCCATCGAGGTGCTTATCCCCTCTCGTTTTTGTTTTCTGATTTCCCCCCCCCCCGAGTTTTTTATCGAGATGCTGCGCCGCGTTTCAGACCGGCGTACGTCTCTCTCGGTTTCTGCATTCCGAGATACCATTGTTTTTTGAAAACTGCCCCGCTTGTTTCCGAAGGCAAGCTGAAGTCGGGGTCCCCCCTCGCTTTCTCTTAAAGTCAGGTTCCCCTCCCCTTTTTCGCCCGACGCGTTTCTTCCCGGCGTTTTTGCATTGGTAGTTATGACCCGTCAAGGCGACTCATGTTCAAGAGGAAGCTGACGTCCGTCCCTTGTCTGCAATGCGGCCACTTTTTTCTTCCCTTGCCCCGCAAGACCACTAGCGATGGACGACGCGAGTTAGCACTTCTCTTGACGAAACGAAAATGGACTCCTTGCAACTCGCTCCTCGTGCCCTGCGACGCGGCTTTCTCCCCAGATCCTTTGAAAATAGCGGCCCAGTGTAGCGTTTTTTTGCGCCAGAGTCGTTTTTTTTTTTACCTTCTTTAGAGGAGAACCGCCTCCCAACCTATCCCTGTTGCTGTCCCTGATTCTACCAGAAGAACGCCCTCTGCCGTCCTTCGTCGCTCTGTGTCATTGGTCGCGCTGACGTGCGGTGGGTCCCCCGATGCATTCGGATCGATTCAGAACGGCTGTCAAAAAAAAAACCCCACACTAACCCCAAGTACTCTCCTTTTAATTGCGCGGCTCGGCTGGGAGGTAGACGTCTCCCTTTTTTTGCGCGCAGTGTCCCGAGCCGCACGCCCCCCATCAAAAAGTCTTTGTGCGTGCGTGCGTGAACAGCCATCGCCCCGCGCCGCACAGCCGCCCCCCCCCCCTCCCCCCCCGTCACTCTGAGCGCTTCATTCTGCGCTGACCCACCCGACGTCGAAACCCTCCGGCTCCAGGCCTAGCTTCTACTCCTACGATGATACCCCCATCAACGGCGACTGCTTATGTACTGTCCTGAAGGCTCTCCGAGGCGCGTCATCCTCTCTCGGGAATCTCCCAGGCGAGACTGAAGTTTTTTTTTTGGGTCGCGTGATAATAGGCCCTCTCTTTGCGCAACCTAGCAGGCTTCTCTTTTTGCCCCCTTGGTCAGCCGTGCAGGTTCTTACAGGATTTGTATCGTTCACTCCTGAAGTGATCCGGCTGCCCGTTTTCTTTCAGACGCGAGCCAAATCTATTACCCATCCCCCGTCTCCTACTTTCGTTCCAGCAAAAGGTCTTTCTGTGATTGGCAGGTCTTCAGCTTCTAGGGTTTTTTGAAAAAGGGTCTAGAGTTCTATTCAGATTTGCCCCTCCTTGTCTTATCCCGCCCAGGAAACCTCGCCAGCAAGGTCCTACACAACCCCAACCGATTTCATGTCGTGCTGACCACGCTTCCAGCGCCTCTTGCCGTTACCGCTCGCGCTTGTGTGTCCCGCTTTACACGACTCCCGACAAGCCTTTACGAGAACGTGTAGAACAGTTGCTAAATGTCTTTCTCTCCTTTTTTCTTACACGTGGAAGGACCAACCACCTTCAGTCCCCACCCTGTGGCTGGTACCTGTCGGTGCTTCTGTGCTTCTTGATTCACTTCTTGCCGAGGATCGCTCCGAGCAAGGTTTTGTACCTGCAAGCGTTCGCGCGCCGGCTCCGCCTAACAAAGATTCGTACCCGGCAACTCCAGCCCACAGCCTCCTACGGTCGGATACCGTTTCGTCGTTATGTCGTACGTGGCTTGGCATCTCGGGTTGGCAGCGGCGCCTCCGTCACCTACTTCCACACGCGAAAGGCTCGTCGTTCGCGAAGTCCCCATTTTGACATGACCCCCCTTACCCCGTTTTGTCGATCTGTCGCAGTTCATACTGCTCTTTCTGC
>Ga0179591_1283949_pt1 | contig 10225 bp, 14 predicted proteins | sample CZOMad2_1_08_16f_FD_182891 | JGI IMG/M metagenome (GOLD analysis project Ga0179591, IMG submission 182891) | Vadose zone soil fungal communities from Angelo Coast Range Reserve, California, USA - CZOMad2_1_08_16fungal (PacBio error correction) | ecosystem: Environmental > Terrestrial > Soil >... | reverse complement strand
CATCAACTTTCTCTACGCTACCGTATCTAAGTCCTTTCACACCTTCTTCCTAATAACACGGACACAGGCACTCCCTCTTTTTTATTTTCAATCCTTTACTCACCCCCCAGGTTCCTTCCTTTGCTTTTTCTTATGGATCCCCGCTCGTTGTAGGCGAGACGTGTGACAAAGGAGAAGAACAGGTTCCGAGGACTTTTGACCCCCTGAGGTGGGACGCGAACCGAGGATTGTTTTCCCTCAACCAACGGGAGCGCTTTAAAAGATAAGACCTTACTTTCTCTTCGCAAAGTCCTATTCCTTCCTCCGTTCCTCTATCAGACCTTAAAAACAATTTTACGAATTTTTTACTTGTAATCATATTTTCCCCCATGACTTGTTTTTTTTTTTAAAGAGTCAACCCTCCCTTTGATCCTTTTACTATCCTTCATATCTAAATTCCTAATTAGAAACTTTCTCTTTCTCAGTAATAACTCGCAATTTTTTAGTTCCCCCTTTTCCCCCCTTTTTCTTAGTATCCATTTTTCTACTTTTCCGCCCCCTCTTCGTCATTTTTAAATGCTTGCTTGGTTGACGTAGATAGTGAGTGTTCCCCCCCCTGATGCGCACCGTTTTCCTCCCCCACTTGCATGCTGTTAGTCTTCTGACCTTAGTGTTTTGATCCCCGTCACATTGCTCTCCCTCTTGGTCCGTTATATACCAGATGATCCCTTCAAAGTTACTACATAGTCGCTCTCTTCTCTTTCTTCCACAATCCAAGGTGGGATTTTGACACATACACCTTTCCGGGACTCCTTCCCTGTTGTCTTTCTCACAGCACTTGTGCCCTAGTAAGGACATTGTCCCCGTGGCCCTTCCCATTTCTCCTGTACTGACGCCCCCCTTATCGCCTTTTTTGGGTGTCGTTTAGCCGCTCCCCCCGTTGCAAATCTTACCTCACCAGTTGCGGTACCATTTAACTCTATAGTACTTCCCACCCAAGAGATTTTTCGGCCGCCACCTCATCTCTGAGCGGTTTAAAGCTATTTACCTCGACGGCTTCTAAGCTCCTCAGTTTTCCCCTTCCTAAGCCTCTTCGTCTACTCTCAAGAACTCCCCCTTCTTTTCGACCCCCCCCAGTAATTTTTTTAGAGAGCTTTTACCCTGGCCCCCACGATTTTTTTTTTTGAACCCCTGAGCAAGTGGCTCGACTTGCGTTCGTTCAGCTATTTACCTTTTCCCTCCGATACCTTCCATCGCCTCTGAATACCGGAAACACGTCTTCCTTCTTTCTTTTGATTCACGGAGTGAGCTACCGTTCGTAAGCTGAACGACGGCCCCCCTCGGTTTTCATAGAGAAGTCTTCCCCACCTTTTTGTTTCAATTCAGGCGAGAAGTGGGGTTTCCGGTAGATCAGTTGCGGTCCCTGTCCTGATTATACCACCCGAGCTATCGTTGTGTGAATTGACTCACATACCCGGCAAACGCTTTCTGGCCGTGCAAATCCGTTACCGGTTTTTTGTACTTTCCCAGACTTTGTTCGAGCTTCTCTCCTCTTCTATGAGAGATGAGAATCCTCGTTCCCCCCCCTTTCCGGACGGGTAGTCAAAAACCGTTCCTCTGTCCGGATATCCCCCCAATGTCCGTGACTTAGCTTCATTTATCGTCTGCTCAACCCGTCGTAGTTGTTCCGGACTCCAGGCGGTTCCAAAGGTGTTAGCCCGGAAGCCTCTCGGAAACACAGCAGGTAACTGCACCGAACCACCACTTTCCTCCTTTCTGGACACCAAAGAACAGTGTGGAAAGTCCTTCTCAACCTTGTCACGCTTTCGTCTCCTCTTATAATTTAAGTCTCGCCGTCTTCTCTGATAGAGAGCTGCTAATGTCCGCGCAGTAGCGTCCTTTTAAAGTCTGCGAGCAGACCGAAAGGAGAGGGGCCACGTCCTTCCACAGCGTTCAGCCGGCATTGTCCACTTCTACATAGAGACAGAGGAGCTGGAGAACGTCCCGTCTTGGATTTTTTTGGATGCATACCAGTTGCGGCGCATTTTCCCTTTAGTCCTTGCGTCAACGGTACCGCTTCTCCCTTTCTCTGCTTTTTCGGGTTACCCGACTTCCCCGATCCCTATGATTTCCTTTTTTCACCTTCCAAAAAACTCGGTGGTGCTTATTCCTAACCTTCAAAGGGCGTTCCGCCCCCCGGTCCGAGTCACGGCTTGGAGTTGCCCCACTCCCCGTCCACCCTGTCCCTTTTTTCCCCTTTCTCTATGAAATTCTGTCGCCCCCGGTCTTATCCATCTTTTTACACTTTTTGCTCACCTTTGGCTTGCATTCTCGATGTTGAGTATGTTACAATTCTCTTTTCTTCTTTCTCCTTCGACCCCCTCAGTGTTCTGAAGATTTTCTCCCCCCCTTTTTCCCGTATACTTGATCCACTTCCTTGGACCACCTGTGGTTCGCGCACCGAGTTTTGCCTTCCCATCCCCATGGCCCTTGATTGTCGTCTTTCGAATCCCTCCTCGCCACTTAGTGTCCTTCATCCTTCCCCCCCCCAGGTTTCAGACCCCATTTTTCTACCTTCGCGGCGTGTATGGTGAAACCCGCGCTACCCTTGCCTCTGTGTTTCACTTCCAATTCCTCTTTTCATTTGCCATTAGTGGACAGCGAACCCTTGCACGTTACTTTTCTCTTCCATCCAGGAAGTATCCCTCCATTCTATCTCTGTTCCCCACTGCACTCTTCTTAGTTTGAAACTGATATTTACAAATTTCGTCAATTTTTTACGTTCTCTCCTCTTATTTTTCCTAACAGTGCTATAGTACCCCTTCCTTTATAGGTTCTTTTTTTCTTCTTCCTTTTGGGATCTTTAGCACCGTGATTTATTGTGTGAGATTTACTTCTTCCTTTTTTTTCGTCACCATACTCATGTTTTTAACCCCCTTAGTCATACACCATTTATATGCACTTGCCCTCCCAATCTAGATAAACACAACACCTCCCCTCCCCTTTTTTTTAATTATTCAAAACCCCTGTCCCTGACTTCTTGTGTCCCTCGTTGTCGCCTGGGTAGGGATTACTTTTTAGTTAAGTTTCCCCAAAGAGACTTTGAGAGGACCCTCTCACGTTTTTTCTTTTCCCCCTCTTTTTTTTTGTGAGATACCCTGTCTAGTCAACGCCATAACTTATCTACAATCCCCTTTATCCTTGTCGATCAAGCGGACCCAGTGCCTCCCTTTATTCCTCATAATTTAATAGTCGACTCCCCCAGTTTTGAATCTATCTAATTGGTACCAAACTTTCTCTTTCCGAGGAATGTGTTGCAGGCTTTTTCCACCGGGCTTGCTCTCCTTCAGGACTTCTTTAGTCGCTTGACAGGTCCAGGTCAAGCGCACACCCCTCTGCATCCCAGTGGGAATCCCGAACCAAATTCAGGCCAATAACCCTTTGTAATCGTAGAAGTAAGCTACTTTCTACAAAGTTCCTTCATTAAATTTAAAACAACCGTACGAATGGAAATTCAGCAGATTACATAATCACCCCCTTATGTTCTTTCATTGCGAACCTAATTATATGGTGATAGAAATATCCCCTTTTAAATTCCCTCCGATGAAACCTTTCTCTCCAAGCTCTCACTTTAAAATACGCCAGTAATTGCCTTTCACAAGATTTTCCAGTAGACGGCCCTCTTTAAACACTTTTCCCGCGACTTAGTTTTTCGGTTTGGCTGTTTGTTTCCGATGGCTCACTGTGGGAGATTAGACCCCATGGCCCCTCCCTCGCTTCTGTGGTCCTTTAGAAAATAGTGCGCGTGACACATCGGCTGGTCCCAATTGATCTCAAGATGATACCTTTTCCCCCAATCTTCTACCCTAGTTTCGCGACCGGCTGCTGGTGAACACTAATTTCAGGATGAGGTGCCCCCCGTCTCATTCTTCCCCCAGTTTCTCCATTGAGTTTTTCAAAGAAATTTTGTCATAAGTAAGGACCTGTTCTTATTCCTTAGTTTCCTATGATTCTTTAGGTATGACGCCCCACCTTACTCCTCTTTTTTTTCTTTTAGTTCTTTTGCAATTCCCGCCTGGAAGTTACTCGAACCTTTTCTGGGCTAGATGTTCGTATTATTTTCCTTCTCTTCACCCTTTGGGCGGAAGTTACCCGGTAAATACTAGTCTCAGTTTCATTCTTTATAACCACTCAGGTCGCGCATTCCTTATAAGCTCCTAGGTTTCCCCTAGCCTTCCGGCGGCCCCTTCCTACAATCAAACCCCATCCACCCCAGGCTCCGACTTTTCTTTTTCTCGACCTTTTCCCTCCCCTCTGGGTGCGGCTCACGTTTCTTGGGCGGACCTCCGGAGCCGCTTGGCCCAGCCCATTCTTTCGGCTGATCCTAATCTCTGTACCCTTCCCTGCGTTATGCGCCTTGCAACCGGGCGCTCGTCTTCCGCGTGGACGTCGTTCTTGGCCTTCTCTTCATCTCGAATACCTCGCGTTGACTCCCTTTGCCCTCTCCCCTTTCAACCTGAAGGCCCCCCATTTTGTGGGTTGGGTTGCGCCGCGACGGGCACGGTTCTTTGCATTCCCGAGACCTTTCCCTGAGACAATGTGACTTCCACCTGTGCTTGTGGATCTTTTTCCCAAGCTCTTTAGCATGCCGCACCGGCAAGGGAGTGTAGGAACCGCCGAGGCAATACGGTTCCCCTTTTTTTTCTCAACCCGCCTTGATTTTTGTGCTGAGAGCTTTTTTCGTGTCTCTCTTTTTGTTTTATCTCTGAGAAGCGCCGCACACCACATCTGTTCTCTTTCCCACCCGGTAACCCTCCGATGCACTCGGGGAAGGCCTTTCCCCCCCTCTTTCGTTTTATAACCTATCGTCCCTTTTACCTCCCAGCGTGTTAGTCCCGTTATCCAGTCCATGGACCTCAACTGTTTGATCACATCCTCTTCCCTGACCCAGCGGCCTCTCTCGATCTTTACCTAACCCGTCGAACCCTCGGAGGACAACCCCCTACCCTGGTTTCCTTCGTGCACAGGTTATCAGTGGTCACGCCCCCAGATTTCTTCTCCCTTTTGACGTGCCCTGAAGAAGTTTTTCTAACTTTTGGCTCTCTGCGCGCCCGATAATGTTCGTTTTCTCACGTTGGCAGCAGGCCTAGATGCTAGAAGAACATCCTTTCTCTTTTTTACCCGTCTGGATAGGACTGGCTCCTTCAGCCGGCATTGAAAAACTTCTTCCATTATTTTTCCAGAGAGAGATCAATTTTCAGTCCCTTTTTTGGATCGACCCAGTGCCCCTACGTGGACCTTTTGTTTTTGGCTGGCTTAGACGCCTTGTCTCTTCCCTGTTTTCTATCCAATCTTTAATATGATCTCCCGACCCGTCCCCCCCAAAATTTCTCTCCTCGAACCCATCGAAACTCTTGCGTCTCAATGGTTTCCTAAAATTACCCGAGCGCTAGTGACAATTCCTTCCCCCCAGAAACCCCCCTACTGATAAGGTGGAAGTGACTAATGATTAACAGGATATCCGCTATTTACCGTCAGTAAGTCAGGTGAGGGTAACAATGGGAGGTTCGACTTACATGAGTTTTAGGATTTTCGTTGGTTACCAAAATCCCCTCTCCTCTAACACCCCCCCCCACCCCCCCCCCCACCCCCCCACCCCCAAGCTCTCTTTCCGCTCCTTTTCTTTCCACTTCGTTCATTGGAAAGTATCTTTTAGATAACTTCCTTGTTGTCAGCGAGTGGATCTATCTGCCCTGTCGAGGACGACCACATGTTAAGCATTTCCCTTTTGTGTCGTCCTCGCCTGCCGCCTTAGGTGACTCGTAACAAGCCATCCCTTTTCCTCCCCCCCCAGGGACTACGTGCGGGTTTGCACCTCTCTGACATTTTCTTATTCGAGTGGCAGGATAAGTTTTTCTTTTTAAGTCCTTACTCCCGAAAGGACAGTGGCTAATTTCGCTTTGCCCAGTTATTCTCGAAGAGACATTTGTATTCTTCCCCCCTACCCCGGTTCCCCCGTATTATGCTCTCCCAAGTACGTTTCAACTTCCTGACGGGGGGGTTTAACTTATACATTACACCCTCGGTACTAGTAGTCCCCTCTTGGCGACTTCTAAGTTTATCAGATGGTACGTCCTTTTTTCCTTTTTTGTACGTGAAAAAGTGTTCTTGAATTCTTGTGGCTTTCACGTCCTGACGGTTGAATGTCTGCTCATTTCCCTGGCGTCGAATAGTCCCTATTTAACTCAACGTTCCTTTCAGAACATAAGTCCTTTCCCCCTCTACCCCCCCCCTCCCACATTCAATACCTTTAGTCAACTAAAACCCTGGCCCATGGTCCCAATCCCTACTGCTTACGCAGTTGTATAATGACTTCCTACATTTGTTTATCCTCCGAAAGTTATGTCCAGCTGTGAGTAGACACGGTCTCTCTTTTCTCTTGTTGATAGATACCAGTAGGGTCTTCTTCCCGTCCTCCCCCTTATTCAAGTAATCCCTCCTGTACCTATACCCTCTGGACACAGGCCTTTTCTTTTTTGCCCATGCCAGGGAAGGTGACTAACGGGATTTCATTTGATGTGGGTAATCCGGACCCCTTCTTTTATTTCTTTCCGTTCCTTATCATTTCGGATGACTGATTTAAGGGACTTGCCCTTCTTATTCTTGACATTACATCTCCTTCCTCCCACCATACTTCTCAATCCCCTTTCCCTCCGACCCCCCAGGAATTGCTCCCCATACTTAACCCTCTACTGACGAAGAGTTAGATGCTCCCTAGTTAGTCAAATAAGTCATTATTCTCTCAACCCCCGGGTACGAAAGGTGGACCTACTTTTTCCCTTGATGAACATGAAATCCTATTTCTTTTCCCACTCGTAATATGGAGAGTATCTCCTCGCCTTTCATCGTCCCGCTACTCAGAAACTTTTTTTCTTGTACTGTAATTCAAAAGAATTCCGCTCCTTGTAAACCAATATTCCCCATGTCCATCCCTGGGTTTCTCCACCCCCTGAGCCCTTCTTCAAGATGGTTGAAACTTTTCTACCCTGGATTGAGTAATGGCGTCCGGCGATGCGCACCCCCCTCCACTTCCCGTCTAGTTGTCGTTCCTAACTAGTGCTTGCTCTTCCCCCCTCCCCCGGCTTTCCAATTAAGTTAGCTACTATGATTACGGTCCTGGTCCCATAGCAGAACGCGGAGCTTGTTCTTCACCCAGGTTTCTATTTTCCAGCACTATCAATGTAGACTAAGTTCCCTTATTTTTTCTCCCCTCACAGTGAAACCCCCAACCTTGTTCGGAGGGCGAATAGATTATATACTTTTTCTCCTCACGCGTGGTTCTTGATCTAGGAAAGTCTTCTTCCCCTCCTTTCTGACAGCCTTAGATGTCGTCCTGTTCTCCCACAACAGAGTTTTTTCTGGACGTTTCTCATAGGAGCGTTTTACTTAACTATTTACCCCCCGAAGGTCTTTTCACTGATCTTCCCTTTTTTCAAGGGTTTTCTCCGCGCCTTCAAGCCTGGTCCCCTTCTCCCCCGAACCAATGGGGCTCGGATCCAGACCCGCTCCCAAAGTTCTTCCCGATCCTCTCGTACTTTCTCTCGATGATTGATCCCGTTTTCCCAATTCCCCCCTTTTCCTTTTTGAACCCGACGCCCCTTGAGTCACTTGAAGACACTTTTAGAGAGTCTCTCATCTTACACTCTTCTTTCCATAGTACTCAACTAGAAGGTGAGATTTATTTCTTTTCCTCGCCCCAATTTCATTCTATTCTTTTTCAAGAATTCTCCACACATCGCGCCGCTCGTATCGTAACGTTCCTTCTCCCCTTTAGTGGTTTTTTTTGTAGTTCCAGCGACGTTCCCCTTGGTCGGTGTTGTGCTTGAGTCCCACCTTTTTGGACGTGCGGTCCTGCTGAGAGGCTCCGTTTCTCCCATGGTTTTTTCCCCGATGGGCCCCCTGCTCTCTCGTTCTCACGCCCCGGCTAAGTTTACGTTAACTACCTCAGGCCAAACCTAGCCTTCCCGCTCTACGGTTGGGAGCTACAGCACCAGCCTTCTTGCCCCGACGCGCTCTTCTCTTTCCTCCCATCCTCCTTTTGTTGTGCTCCTTTTTCACCTTCCTTATTTCACCTAAAGGCTGTTTTTTTTTTAGCTCCCCCACCCCCCGCGATCCTCGGGACAATCCTTTGCTTGTTTTCCCTTTCGGTCCCCGCTAAACTCCTTGCTACGCGTGGGAGACACCAGTGCCCCATGGACCCTCACCTGTCTCCATGCCGCTCTCCCCACCCGCGTCCCCGTACATGGACCCTCCCTTTTTGGACCCCCGTCGGGACAACTTTTGTCCTTCGTACCGGTTACTCAGGCCCGCCGGGCTTTTTCTTTTAGTATCCTTTTTAATCTGGAAAGCACTTTTGTCTGTTCCAGTTCGAGCGATGGCCGGTAAGTAGCGCTTTTTCCCCCCTTTTCGCTGGATCGCGGAGAACAATTGTTCCCAAGTTCGGCCCGGGCGTCAGGGGTTCAGCGTCCCGTAAAGCTCGTTGAAGCAGTCGTACGCGATTCGCCAACGGGTTCTCCCTTTCGTGTTCTAATTTGCCTTTTCCGCCTTTTTTTTTTTCAATTTTTTAGTCGGAGCCTTTACCTGAGGAGCACGACTTCCTGTCGTGTATCATCTTTTTTCGGTTTACTATGATTTCCCTCCTCCCCAAACAACTTCTTTTTGTGCCTTACTTCAATAAGAACCAACTAGGGTCCCACTGGTCTTTTGGCGGATAGTTCTTTTTTGGAACTACCAAGATTTTATGCAGAGACGTATCCCTTCATTACGAGTCGGCCTCCCTGGTCCCCCCTCAGTTATGCCGACTCCCCGAGGGAGTTTAAACTCAAAGGCTCTTCCCTCCTATGGCCCCTCCCATCCCGGTTGTCCTTTGACTCTTTGAGTCCCTCCCCCTTTTTGGGCCCCGTATTCATTGTAGATCCATTTGTTTCCCCCCCCTGCATGTGTTTTTTCACGAGTTTAAAGACACCCCCCCCAATCCCCCCCTCTCACCTTTTTTCCGGTGTGGTCCCTCCTGCAAGCACCCTATTTCCCGTCCACAAACTCACCAAGTTTGCTCACCCTCGACTACCCTTTTAGTTTTTTAACCCGAGATTAATGATCCTTTTTCACTTTCCCCCCTTATCACTTGGTACCTTATTTTGAACTCGTTGACAGCGAACCCTGCGAAGTTTCTCCATTTATCTGTTCTTCTTTTCCAATTATTTATATCGTCTGATTTTCTTTCGCCCCCCCTCCCCTCCCCATAACCGTCGTTTCAGTATGTCCCATTCCACTTGAAATTATTTCCCACCATTTAAACTTTGTTTCCCTATTTCTTGTACTAGAACTATGTATCCAGTCCTTTTTGCCTCTTATGGGTTCTCTTCCTCTTTCCTTAACCCTTTTGATTTTCCTGTATTTTGTGCGATTTCCTTCTTGGAATACTGTGCCAAGGTCCAATACGTAGTACAATCCCTCCCTCCTTCTAATCTTCCTTCTCAGTTTTAATTCCCCAGTCCCCCCCCCTTCCCCCTTCTTCCCATCTTTACACCCTTAATGGACATGGTCTCCCATCCTTTTCCGCGTGTATATCCCTCCTAATTTGGATTCTTTCTCCTTTCTTTCCAAAGTCTTAGATTCCCCCCTCTACTTTCCCCCCGGTTTTTGTGAGAGCCTTTTCTAGGTCATTCTTCCACGTAGCTTTGTCTAACTATCTAACGCCCTGAACTCTTTATACCCGGACCCCGGCAGATAATTTTGGCCCTGTCCTTCTCCCTAACGGTATTTGATTTTTTTATTATTCCCTTCTTCTTCTGATTGCTTTTACCCCTTTCTTCCTTAATTCAGACATTGGCAATGACTTTTAAAAAAAGTTAATAATCAACCTCCTTCCTTTTTACCTCCCCCCACCAGGACTGCTCTATCCCCACCCCCTTCCTCGCAGCCTTCCTTCCTTCTTACTCCCGAAGTTCCCTTGTTCCCACCAATGTTACGACAATTTTTGGACACTCCTTTACTTTTCATAACATTCAATCAGTTTAAACAGAATCCTACGATTTTAGTGATAGAATCTTTTAATACCCAAATTTGCCCCCCTTTCTTTCTCCTTTTCAGCCAGGACAAAATACTTATACGTCCCCCCTCTTTCCTTGCCCCCACCTTTATGTAGGACCCCAGTTTTTTAAATAACGCCGCGCACGTATATGGG
>Ga0179591_1271725_pt1 | contig 10225 bp, 10 predicted proteins | sample CZOMad2_1_08_16f_FD_182891 | JGI IMG/M metagenome (GOLD analysis project Ga0179591, IMG submission 182891) | Vadose zone soil fungal communities from Angelo Coast Range Reserve, California, USA - CZOMad2_1_08_16fungal (PacBio error correction) | ecosystem: Environmental > Terrestrial > Soil >... | reverse complement strand
TTTCTGCTTGCCTCACCGAGGAAGCAACTGGCTACAAACTAACCCTTGTTCAGAGCAGCCACCCCTATGACTCGCCCCTCTCAAGGCCCCAAAGTTTTTGGGCCTTATTTCGCAAGGCTTTCAAGAACGTGTTACCCGTTTGCACACACCTAGTTCTTCTGCATCACTTGCTGTTCATGCATCGTACAAACTTCAAGGGCCAACTTAGCACCCCCACAGCGCGGTATCCCCATAATGATTGATTTCCACAAGAGCCTCTTGCTCCTTCATTCATGGCCTTTCCCCACCAAGTGAACCTTTCTCCGCGTTTCCATCCCGGTCTGTTGAGACACCCATGTTCCTTCGTCATGGCAGGCCGAATGTATGGGCGTTGAGAGGATCACAATTGAAGGTATTTTTGCCCTGGAGTTTCTCTTTTCCGCATAACCCCCGAGTTCTCTTCTGCAAGCTGACGGTCCTTTTTTTCCTTCTCCTCGACGTGCAGGTCGCATAGACGACCCGTTTGTGGACTTGGCATCTCGTTTCTCAGCCGATTTCCCCCAATTACCCTGCCCACTCTTTCTCTCGAGACTCAGCAGTCTCCTAATGGAGTCCCTTTAAACGTCTTTTCAAGTACGTTTTCCAAAACTTCTTCTTAATTCCACAGAAAAACGGCCGCTCGGGGAACGCCCCCGGGATTCGACGCCCACAGCTTTCTTTTCCGCTTTCGTGCCTCCTGTTCTCCCCTTCTCGCTTGACTCAGACTAGCTAATGGACCAACAACAACCGCACCTTTCCGCAAGGCTCTTTCCGGCATCTCGTTCTAGCCATCAGAAGATGCTCCCCCTAGTAGTCCTCGTCCCTTTTTGAGTCTTTGCTTCCCCTTGTAGCAATCGAGCCGGGTCAAAACGGCGGTTTTTCCCTTTCTATGTGTAACGTTTCAAGGCCTTTTTCTCCGAGGCACCCGCTCTGCGTTTTTTGATGATTTCATCCCTTTCGCTCTTTTCCTCCTTTTTTGTTGTTTTGTCGAGTTTCCCCCCCCCCAACTTTTCAGTAGCTCTAAGGGCTCTTTTTTCGGCCCCTGACGTTACTTGACCGCCGGGGTCAAGGTTTTTTGCCCCCCTCTTTGTCCCCGGGGGACCGCCGCCTTCCTTACGCTAGGCGCTTCCTTTTTTTTTTGGTATGTAACTGATGCTCTGGGAGGCCAAACGATTCCTGTTTTCTCTGTTGTGCTTTGTTTGGTTACGCTTTAGACTTCCTGTTCTGGCATGAATTCTTCACGCGATATCTTAACTGCTGTCCCCGCGGCGGTTCCCCCCACCCTAAATCTTGGGTCGCCGTCTTTTTTCCCCCCAGGGTTTTCCCCACCTCGCCGTTTTGTTGCTTCAGAAGAATTTGAACGTACCCTCAATTAGTTCCAGCTTACTTAGGTGACCCCCGGCCCCTTGAGGTCGGCCAACCCCGTTATTAATTTCTTTTCCCTCTTCTTATGAAGGTCCCCCCTCAGTCAACAATTTTCGTCGGCGTCCTTTCGCCCGTCTCGGCGAGAGTGTAACCGTCAGTGGGAAGTATCGCATTCTCTCTTTTTTATTTTGCTTTTTCCTCAAGACAAAATAGCCCTGATTCAATTTGCCGTCCGGCTCAACTCTTCGTCCTTTAGTGCCGAACGAAGGAAGTGAGAATTTTTCCCATTCCGGGATTCCCCGGCACTTTTGTCACTTTTTTTTTTTCCCCCCGAATGCTTCGGCCCTTCTTATATTTGAACTATAATCTTATCTTCATATGGCTGTCCGGCTTGGACTGTTTTTTTTACATGAGCGCCACCAGTTCTTCCTCGATTCCTCCTGAGGTTTTGCCCCCCCCCCCTCCTCAAGTTGGGAGTACCCTTCGCTGAAGCAATTGCCAAAGGAAGTTTTGAAAAGCATGGGCTTTGGGATTCTCTCCTATCGTTTTTGCTTTTCTTAGTTTACTTTTATTTTTTATATCTCCCTGTTGGCGTCCCTCGCAGTCTTTCGCACACCCTCTTGAAACTCTATTTTCGGACAAAGGCTCCGCACATTCAACCAACGCGCGGACGATGCTTAAAAAAAACCCTCGTCGCTTTTTCATCCGTGTCATGCGAAGACCCCTTCCCTTATACTCTTGGTTCGAACATTTTAACGCTTCCCTATGGGTTCGCTGCGGGCTTCGTTCTTTTAAATACCTATCTTTTACCTCCCAGATCTTTGGTTCCAATCCCCTGTCACCATCGAGTATGGCGACGATGCAATACATCGATCCTGCAATTGACGTGCTTTTGCTAAACAAGGGGCCCCGTCTTTCTCAGCCATCTGTTTTTCACTTCCGAACTGGGCCCCTCTAGAATGCGTGTGATTCATTAGAAAGCCGCCTCTATAGTCCGCTTCTATTTCAAGGGTCGTCCGAAATTATTCTATTTCTCCCGTCCGTGTCTTCGTCCCGTGTATCCTCAACGGGACGGGAGCCCAGTTTCTCTGGAAAGTGTTGGAGCTTTTGGACAGATCTTCTCTCTTTAGTAGCGTAAACAAGCGTCTGCACGACGTCGTTTTGATCTTCCCGCTTTCTCTTGCCAGCGGTTTACACCCCGAACACCAGACTTTTTGACTGTTTACCAACTGTTCCATGTACTTCTAATAAATGCATAGATCTTTTCTCAGCTTTTTTCGTTACAGCTAAGTAATTGGGATTCTCGCATGCCCGTTAAATTACAATGTACCAAAGGTTTTGGTACCCCCTGCAAAACCATGTTTGCCCTTCCTTCTTTTATTCTCTGCAAAGATCCCCCCCTATGCCTCTTAAGAAGTGTCTTTTTATCTAGTGAGAAGGCGGATTACAATCTTGCCACCTTTCCCACCCTTAATCCTCTGCCCTAATGTAAAAGGGTCTTATGTTCCCCCTTTGTATCGTTTTTGGTTTGGACCGGAGACTCAGTCAGACGGTGACCACACATGTCTCTGGCGCATCGCGGCAGTTTTCTTCTGGCTGTTTCCTTTTTTGACACAACCAGGCTTTACTCCGGTTTTGCGAACCGCTATGACCGGCAGTTCCCCCCCCTCGTGGGGGTGTTGTTCTTCTACGCCGCTTCCGGCTTCATTGTCTTTACCCGTTCTACGATTTTGGTATATAGCCACCGCGGTGCTCTTTCCCCAACACCGCTGAAGAGTTCGGAATATATTAGAATATGTCCTGCGGCCCTATTGGGACTTCCTTTTGACTTCCCTAAATTGTCCAGACGACTTATACTTTGCTTATTCTGGCATCCCGCGCCCGCTTTCTGCGGTATTCCCCTGAGGTCCCCGTGGCTCGCCGCTCTCTCTATCGACCCCTCTTACCCCAGGGTCTAGAGTCAACGCTTTGAGGCTTGCCACTTCCGCTCTTGAGATTCTTTAGGAGGCGAACATGATCGCTTTACCCAACTCCCTATTTCGTCTTTCCGGATTCTTCAGAGACAGTTTGTCAATTTAAGGTGAAACCTTCCAGAGGAGGACCCCCCCGGGTGATAGCAGTTTTTTCAACTTGTCCGTTCTCTTTCTGCCCATTTTTTCGCTTTCTCGCCATTGTGGCTGCCGTTTCCTTGAGATGTTTCATGTGCTTCACCTTCAAATAGTTAGTCCCTCAGAGTCGCTGTCTTGAGCAGGGATATTTGGGCCCCCCCTTCAAGGACTCTTTTTGCCCTGACCGTATAGCGACTTGACATAGGCCACTTTGTCTTCGCGACGTTGAAGCCAGTTTGCACGCGCCTTGACCCCCGCGATTTCTTCCCCCGCTCATGCAACCCGTGCTTGTATTTTTGGACTGGACCTGACTCGCCTTTGTATCGCGCCGTCACCTCATACCGTGGGTGTGCTCCGCTTTGGCCGTGACCTATTCGACTTGCGATAAATTCCCTTTACACCGATAGGGCATGCATTTTTCATTCCGCGACGTGTGCTTTTTATGACAGCCTCACCTCGAGGGCACGTCTTACAATCGTCACCTTCCCCAGAGAGGAGTTGGTTTCGGCGCGCGCATCTTCCGAGCTTTTGGTGCGCAACGGTCATCGTCTGATCTTTTTTTTTTCTGCTCCCCTCGAGAGCTTCCGGGACAAGCCAGTCTCCGGATTTGGGTTGTCCCACGCGTCGCGGCAATGCCCTGCGTTCCAAGTGATTACGCTCCTACGCCTTTTTATGTCTTTTCGCGACATTTGACACAATCGATATCCTTGTCACCCCCCGGCAGGCCCCCCTCGACCCCTTGGTGACCAAAACTTTTCACGTCGAGGACGTGCCTTTCTTTCCGTAAGAAGAAGGGTGCAAAGAGCATGCGAGACGTAATACTAGCGCCTGTATGTTTTCTTGCTATCCCCCCCGATCCCCCTTCATCCCTGTTCCTTGGGTGTATCTTGCCTTTACTCCCAACCCGGCCCAGGGCCAGTCAACATATCCTCTAGCAGGTCCCCCCGGCCGTTTCCCCGACGCTGTGTCCTCCTTACAGCCACCGGTCCTCGCGTCTGACTGACAAGAAGATGATTGGGCGCGTTTTTTCACTGACGGAGAAGAGCCTCCATGACCGATAATTCCGCGCTCGTTGTCCAAGGTCCTCCTTCTAGTACTCTTTCTTTTCCACCCCACGAGAGGATCTCCTCAAGCTTCCTTTGTTAGGTCTTTAGTGGAAGCATTTCTCCCGAACCCCCCCTCAGTAGATCGACGGTATTTCCATAGTTCTCTACGACGCCTGCTCCACAACCATACCGCTCTCGTTCTTCGTGCTACGAGCAACAGTTCCACCGGCACTTTGGCCTCCCCTCGCGGACGCTGTGAATCTGAAATAGTTACTGTCCCGCCAACGTGAAGATGCCCGCCGCCGTTTTTTCTTGTTGAACCCCCTCTGCTTGGTTCCACCTCCCCCCCTCAATCCTTTTCACATTACCGTTTTGACTTTTGTGTGTACCATTCAGGGACGTAGACCCTTCCCAGTTTACTATCTAGATATTCCCGCTTCCTTTGGATCCCAATGTCTTTGCCACAATCGCTTGTTGGGTTTTTTCCACCTGAGTATGCCTCCACTTGGCTGCGATCTGCTGGTAAGGGCATGAATTTTCGTGTCGACACCTAGCTGTCCCTCTTCGGCATGACCTCTCTCCGGCCTCACCATGTTTTGCTGACTCTCGTTCCCTCTTCACCGCCTTTTTGGAGATATGATACGTAGCTACGACTCGCCTTTATTCACCCGATATCATGGTCATTCTACCCTTTCCACGCCTATCTTTTCCCTCAGGGTTTTCCATGTGGGGTTCCAGTAAGAAGCTTTAGCCGGACTCCCCTGCCGACTGGAGTTTAGTGACCTCACGACCATGTGACGACCGAACGATCGAGTCTTGATGATTTCCTTGTGCCCGAGGCTTGTTCAAGGTACTCACGGGCCCGGTGTGTAAGTGCTTTCTTTTTCCGCCGTCTACCCTGGCCCGTCAACCGGTTTTTCCCCGACGCGCCTTCTTGCTTCTCCCACCCGACGGTCCCCCTCCCCCGTCGCTACTAGTGGAGACCTTTCGTTCCCTTCAACTCCCACGTCGGGTTCGTTAGATCAAACCCCAGGGCGGCGTGACTCCCTCTTCCTCCCTCCTTCTAGAGGATGTTTTCGAGCCTCCCCTGAGGTGAGCGTGCGGAAAATCCCGACCCTTTACGTGATCTCGCCCGCCGGGTCTCCCTTGCGCCTGTCTTGCGCCCGGTGGCTACGTCATCCCCAGGGCGCGGTCAGCGTGGGTTCTGCGTTTGACGTCCTGGTGTTTACTTTTTTTGCAATCCCACGGAACATCTCCAAGTAAGGCGGCCACCCGTCCAGTATTCGAAAGAGATCTGGTTTTTGCCGTCACCCAGGTTTCGTGCCGCTCCGTCCAGCTCTATTTGAGGCCTTATGCTTTCTCTTTTCCCCCCACTTTAATAACGCGTTAATGGAACATGATGTGTTTCTGGCGTGGTTTTCCGTCCCATGCTGCGTTTTCCGTGTTTTCTGAATGATTTTTCGTTTTGTAGCTGCGTAGCATACTTGAAATTATCGGGTGAAAGTTCCTTCCTTGCTTCAGGCTTTTTTTTTCTTGCCACCAATGCGTTTCTCCATGAGAAGTTTGCCGATTCCAGTGATCCCAATAGGGTTTATGCCCTATGAAGTACCCCCGAGTTTCGCGCCTCCCCTTTTATTAGGTTCTCCCCCTTCCCAACAGCTGTTTAAAAAATCTTTTTTGTATTTTTCCTGGAATCCTTACTTTTCTTCCTCTCTTCTCTTGGCTAAGGCCGGTTTCTCTGACAATGATCCGTGTACACCCAACATTTTCTTCTTCTTTTCTTCCGCCCCTTTATGAGTTATTTCCCACACGTCCTATGTGTTCCGCTCCAAAACTCGAGAGTACGCGCGCCTCCCTCGCGCTAGTTTGCGTGTCATCCGTCCTTTCAGAGTCTTCACGTGCCTCTTACGACCTTTTTTTTTTTGGATTCAAAAGTGAGGGGGAACTGCTGAATTCGCCTGACTCACCCCTAGAGACAGGTGTTTTCGGTGTCGTTAGACACGCTCGGGTCAAGTGCTAGGCCTATATCTTTGGTTCCCCGTTGCTTCATTTTTGCCACCCCACGAACAGAGAACCACCCGTTCTCCCTCTGCTGTCGCCCGCCGCGTTTACACTTTTGCCGGCTTTCATCGGGCAACCGGGTCGTCCATTTTGGAGAACGAAGATGGTTGGTTCTATGCATGTCGGCCGAGGGCGGTCCCTCAAATCTTTGTTTCCCCCACGGACCTTGTATTGGTCATTTTCCCGACCCCCTGTTTCTGGCGCGTAGACACCAGCTTCTTTTCATTCTGGGTGGGGCTTTTCGCGCTGTTTTCGATTTCGACCCTGTTCCCGTTTGTTTTCTGCCAGGACGCTACAACAGAATTCAAACACCCCTTTCTGGCTGGTTCATTGGATCTGAACTCGTTGAAACAGACTTGCGTCGTAGTAGCCTTCTCGGTCTGTAATCTGTTCTCTCGCTTTTTTTCTGACTTTTGTGGAACAGTGCGCTGCTCTTTTCGATGATATACTATTTTTTTGTCGTCCTCCGATAACAGTGTAGATTTCGGTACTTCCCTGATGTTAATTGGTACGACCTTCTCCCTGCCCCACCCTCCCCCTTTGGCGTCCTTCAAGGGTTTTGTAGACGTCTAGAGAGGCAGACGATGAAACGTTTTCCTCTTTGCCGCGTTCTCGATGCCGACACCCACCTGGTCCTTTTTCCTCAGCGCTCTTTCTCTAGTTGCCGCCCCAAACGCGGACCCCTAGATTGCTCTGCCAATTGCGCCTAGCGTTAGGTTAGGTTTTCCACCTGGCACTCTTGCATTGGCGCGCGTCGTCACACTGGTATGGTTTTAAGTCGCGCACTTTGGCGAGCTTCCCCAAAAAGTCACTGTTCCAACGCCTTGCCCGTGTGCTTCTGTTCCAGCCCCTATTCAACCTTCCCAACTGGTGTAACGTTCTCGAGTACCGTTTACTTTCCGACGATCATGCGCTTTCCGAAGTTACGTCCTTTAAGTGTTTTCAATTCTCCACCTCAGTGACCTTCTTCCCGGGAACAGAGGTTCCAAGACTCACTTCTCCAAAGTCCCGCCGCCCACCCTCTGTTGGCTAGTTTAGCCCGGGCTTTCTTTCCCCCGCCCGAAGGAGTTTTTTCTGGATCCAGACCGCTTGTCCTTTTTGAGACTCAGTTCCGGTTTTATTCCCGCCCTCTTCTTCCGGAAACACTGCGTTATCCGGTCAAATGTTGTTTCGAGTATGGCGAAGATAATAAATCCACCGAGCGGGACACGTGTGTCTCAATCTTTTCCCGCACCCGGCCTTGGTTAAGAGGTCGACTAAATAGGCGCTCTCGTTCAGCTGGCCTTCTTCCCCCTTGCAGAAGGCTCTCCCAGAGGTCTTTATTACCTATTCCCAGCCTCGAGCTTGTGGTTTCGCTCCTCCTGGCTGTGACCTGAGCTTCCGCAGAAGTCAGCGAACTTCCCCCTTTCCCCATACGACATGAATATTCTCTTGTTTGTAGTCGAAGCCACCTTTTGACCTGATGCTTCATGAACGCGTTGTCAAATTCTTTAACTGGATAACGACGACTTTTCCGCCCGTAAGAACTGTAGCCTCCCCAACACCTCTCTTTTTTTTTCTCTCCATTTTCAGCGGTATGTTCCCCTCAACTCACATGCAGAGTTCGGGTTTTGTAATCCGAGCGTTACAGGCCCCTGCTGCCCTGCGAGGTCTCCATCGGCACTGTTGTGTTCCCCCTCCTCATTCTATCCCGAAGTATACAGCAACGGAATCTGCCTAATCGCCTGACCGCGCCCTGACCCCCTTTATCGAAGTTTTTTGGGCGTACTTTGGCTCTTTTCGAAATTTTTGCGCCCAACGTCGCATTTTTCTGTAACCGTAGCCGAGAATCAGCGTGACTTCCTAAATTAGCCTTGTTCTTTTCCCACGCGTTGATTTCTTGGAGTTGCCCATCATCTGCTGTTTAACGCGCACCTCACAAATCTCGTCAAACGTACACCTATCTAAGCGAGTCCCATACCTCTGATTCACGTGACTGTTGTCCCTCCTGGTATTAATCCCCCGTCAGACAAGTCTTTTTTGCAGTGATAGTTTTGATTCTTCTTGCCCGGTCTCTCGGCGCCCTCCTCCACGAGATGATGTCGACGTCTGCGTTGACTAGCTGTGAAGATCGTCAGTCGCCCTCCCCCCCCTGGAACTGGCTGCCCCTATCGCCACGGTCTTTTTCCCCCTTGTGACCCTGGGAGTCTCCCCCTTCTTCTTTCTGATTCCCACCCCCGTCCGCAGGAACGACGACCTCCCTCTTCTATCCGCGGTTGGCCCTAAACACCCGGGTCGCTCTCGTTAAAGTCCCGTTTTACCCGACTTCCCCTCAGATTTCTTTTGACGGATACCAAATTGCTTCGACCCCACACTTCTAATCAGATTCTCCATATTTTTGCTCCTGCGAGCGATGCCTCTCCGCTCTGGTCCCCGAATGATCCCTCCCCTCTTTTTGCTGTTCTAGGTATTCATTCCCCAGCCATCTGTCACCCCCCAAAGTCAACGACTTTCGCCGGTTTGCCCCAGATATCTTCGAGTCTCCTTCCTTTTATTTTCGGCCTGCCACGTCTTCTTCCTTCGATCTCTTTTTTATCGGCGTTGCGTTTTGGACGGGCTCCGCTGTTCCCTTTTGTGCCGTTCACCTTTGTTCTTGAAGGATTTCTACTACTCGATTTTGACTCCACTGGAGTCCCAAAAACTTGCCTTTCGCTGCAGGTGAGGGCTTACATTGCTCTTCGAAAAAAAACGGCATGTGAGGCCTTGTAAAGGAGCGGTCCACTTGTGTCCAACTGCGTTTGGCCCACACTCCTTTGCGTGAGGGCCCATTGCGACTCCTCCCCAAACTCCTTGCGTACCTTCCCCAAATTAGCAAAAATTCCTGACGGACTCTGCTGATTCAACAAGTCTCCGGCCTTTTCGGATATTTTTTCCCCCCCAAGTGCCCCCCACATTTGGCGCGACCCCTTCCTGGGCTGAGATACGGTCCGTTTCTTTCTGCAATGCGTGCCGTACTGCCCTGTTTTCTTCGGACAAAATGGAAGGTGCTGTCCGTTGATCTTTCTTCACAGTCCTCCTGCACCCATCCTTAAGAGTCGATCGCACGCTGAATTCAGTGGCTACATGCCGCGACGTTTTTTCTTTAAATCTCAACCCAGGTTATTGGCATCTCGTTTCTTCCTCCTATTTGGCCCCGTCCCTACTATTCCCACAAGTCCGCCCTTTTTTTTTATCAATTTTCCTTTCAATGCGTGACGTAAGTTCACCCCTTCCTTCCAACGTGGCCACAGTACGCCGAGACGTGTACCCGCCTGGGTGATCGACGACCCCCCGATAGTCTCCCGCCCTTTCGTTGCCGAGGTTATCCCCTATCGCTGTGGAAGAGCCCAAAACAGCCCAGTCTCTCTGAACCACCCACACACACTTTCCCCTGGCAATGCCTCGTGAGCGTTCGGATCTCGCAGATCACTGTTCCAATTCCCGCCTCTCCCTCCCCCATTAGCTGCCTCCTCCCTGAACTCTTCACCCCGTCGCCAATCGATTAACACCGCTTTTTTCCCCCACTGTCCCTTTTCCACGTCAGGTTCTGACCCCCGCCAGGACGTTAGTCCAATGACACCGTACCTTCCCCTTTTGAGTTTTGGATTG